>Ga0065711_1051095_pt1 | contig 10518 bp, 13 predicted proteins | sample Hoacrofraction12_FD_59098 | JGI IMG/M metagenome (GOLD analysis project Ga0065711, IMG submission 59098) | Hoatzin crop microbial communities from Cojedes, Venezuela - Epithelial fraction 12 v2 (version 2) | ecosystem: Host-associated > Birds > Digestive system > Esophagus > Crop | place...
TGGACTCTCTCCAGTAGCTCCTCATCTTTCTTGAACTGGGGAGCCCAGAACTGGACACAGGACTGCAGATGGGGCCTCACCAGGGCAGAGCAGAGGGGAAGCAGAACCTCCCTCAACCTGCTGGCCACACTCCTCTTAATGCACCCCAGGATTCCATTGGCCTTCTTGGCAACCAGGGCACACTGCAGTCAGAGCAGCTTTTCCACAGGGACCCTGCAGCTCAGGCACCCAGCTACGGGCATCTTCCCATGGACACGGAGCTGGGCAAGCGCCCACGAATTCCCTGCACCGTGACTGCGGCAATTTCAAGCCCTGCTTAGAGAGGAGAAGCAGCTGCCGGGGCAGCCAACCTTTTGACATCTTAATGAGCAAAGAGTTCAAAAGGAATCTCACCAGGAATTTTTTTTCTTTTTTTTTTTTCTTTTCCCTTCCCTCCTCAGAGGTTCCAACTCATCTCCCTCCTCCCAAGTCCGAGACAGCCGAACAGAGGATAACAAATGAGCGTCTCACTCCACCTGAGGAGGTCAAGCCGCAATCATCCAGCTCCTTGTCGCTCCAAAGAGCCGGGAAGCGCCGGCGCACTGGAGAGGAGATGTAATTAGGTGCAATTCAAGAACAGCTCATCAGCTATATTTAACAGACAGGCCGATTCCTCGGCAAGCAAAACCCCACGGAGGAGCCGGGCTGCGGCAGAGCTGTGGTCCCCCTGCTCCGGTTCTCCGGCGCTGGGCCAAGCCAGAGCCAGGGGTGGTACTGCTTGAAAAACTGTTCGTTTTGCCTTTTTTTATTTTTATTTTGCAGTTTTATTTTGTAATGGTTGTTTATCCTGTAAACATCTCACCTGAGCAGGACCCTCTCATCCATTTTATTAAACATTTAGAGTTTTCCCTTCACCAGGATTAAAGTTAGTTGGAGGGAGGAGAGCACAATGGCCCATTTTATCCTAATCTTTCCGGCTGGAACAGATGAGAGAGTCCCGCCTGCGCCCCGGTGACGTGCCACGAAGGACACAGCCACAGAAGAGTAATCATGCCTTCTGCTGAGAGCGGGGAGCGGAGCACGTGTGCGTGCGCGCCGGCGTGGGAGCACCCAGCGGGGTGGGAGCACCGTGCCAGGAGCTGCTGCTCACTCCGTATCTCTGCCAGACCCGATCCCGAGTCCGTGTCCCAAATCACACCCGGAGATGAGGACCAAAGAAGTTCAGGAGCCAGGCATGGCCGCAGCAGATGCTGAATCCAGGCTTGCCTGTCTGTGAAGACCTCCTAAACTCACAAACTCTTGAAGTACCAGCTTAACTACCAAAGTCAGTGAAGTAACCACTGAAGCACCCCAGAGGAGCACTTAAATTTTGCTTATTGATGAAAGTCATCAACTGGATGGCAAATCTATGTGTCAGACTTCGACGGTGCCTTCCCAGACATCACACGCCAGCAGACGGGACCAACGATGATTACCAGCAAGCTGCTCGACAGTCTCAAGCAGCAAACCGCGCTGGCACCCAGCAAAACACCCCCGTTCCCTCAAGCAACCCCCCAAGTTCAAGGACCCACTGACCAAAGGAGGTACCAGGACGCTCAGGGCAGAGTCCTTCAGCCCGTGGGGCCGGGTGCTCGCCTCCAGCAAGGCTGCAGCTGATGGAGGCAAGACCGGGGAAAGCAGGGCCTGCTTCCCTCCGCGGGGAGGGATAAAGGAGCCGTTATGGAGGTGCAGGCTCTGTTCAGGCTCACGCTAGGCTCCTTGCGAGCAGAGGGTAAAGAGCTACTTACGCTGGAACATAAAAGCGGGGAGACAGCGGAGCGCTATAAATAGGGCGTATAAACTTCCAACTGACAAGGCTCTGATTTTGTTATTGTAAAAAAAAAAAAGAGGGAGAAAAAGTGCCTAGATGGAGCTGACAAAAAGGGAAATACATGCAGAATACAGGTTTGTTCCCCGTAACGCGCTTATTGTAAGTCAGATGTAGTTAGAGCTATTACTTTAGCTTGAAATGAATGGAAGGAGAATAAATCTGCCTCTGTGCAAGGCTGCCTGCAAATAGCATCTCCCTCTAGCAAACCCGCAATTGTGTTTGCATGAGACGCTTGTTCGAATAAATGCAATTTAGAAAGAAAAACAGTTCACACCTACAGCAAGGGAAGGCTGCTGGTATGAATGGCAACCGGCGGAGGAGGAGGGCGAAACAAAATGGGCTTTGGCGGCGGGGGGCCAAAGCCTGCGGCACTGGAAGGGGCTCTGCTGCGGTGGCTGGAAGGATGGAGAGCCCATGAGCAGTTCATCCTCGGTCCCTGTCCCCAGGCGTCACATCCTTACACCGATCACCACTGAGCTGATCTCAACCGTTTTCCCACTTTCTGTCCCCAAAGAACCATGTGATTAAACACAGGTTTTCCAGGCAAAGGATGAGGCAGGCTGGAGGTGGGGAGGAAACATCTTCCCCCTGCTGCGAGCAGTCACACCATCACACCCTTTGGGACCAAACCCTGGGGTTTGTCCTGCATTCGCGCAGCCAGGGCACCACGGTGATGGGCGTCCCGGGAGGGTCCTGTGGTGCTGCAACCGCACAGACACCAACGCTTCCTCAGCAAGAAACGCGTCCTTCCCCTGTTCTTTGTGAGCTGACTGAAAAAGAAAAGCCCTTCCTTAAAAGTTTTTGATTTTGCGTCTCGCATTCCTAGATAGCTTTCCCAAGGTATTGAAAGCGCTTGTGGAGTTTTTTTGTTTGTTATAAACAAATAAAGTTTTTTCCTCCCAGAGCGCATCACCACCCTGTTCTGACCTTCACCCTGCGCAGCTGCAGTGGCTTCGGGGAGGGGACCCGCAGGGGTGGCACCTCCGGGGGCTGCTTGTCACCTCGTGAGACCCACAGGTATGTCCACCTCCATCAGCTGCCATGACACGGACGGACCAGGGCTTTCCACTGGCAAATGCAGCATCTTACTTGGACGATGGCCTAAAGAGGCATGGAGAAAACCCTCTGCAAAGTCCTCTTCTGCTGCCATCTGTTATTATTATTTTTAACACTATACCCATTGAATTTATAGGAGCAACTGTCTGCGAAAATGACTTTACCTCTGGTTCCTTCATAAATTTTTAACAGGGCAGAAACAGAACCAAAAGGGATTTAAAAAAAAAAAAAATAAAAGCGTTAGCGTCAAACTCTGACTCTATTCATAATTAATTATACTTTCAGGGGGAGGGGAAAAAAGAGGAAACATAATTACAAGCTTCCAGTGAGAACATTCATTATCATGCTAATGCAGAAATCAGTACTGCTGCGCCTCTGTGTGTGTGTGTGCGCGTTCGGTCTAATTACTCTGCAGTGATGTGTGTCATTCGCACATTTACCTCGCTGCTGCATGGGATTTTAAAGTCAAAGTTAAAAATGAGAAGATTAATCGCAGCCTGGATTGACGGGGACGGGGACCGGCGGGTGCCGGGGGGATGCTGCACCCCGGCAAGGCGAGGGGCTGGGTTTTGCCTGGTGTTTCTCAGCACCGGCTCCCCGGACACGCCGGCCAAGGTGCCCGTTGGCGAGTAGCATCCTGGCTTCGCTATTCGGGGCTGATAAACCCTTACGGGAGTGTTAGGAGGCTTTTCTAGGTGTGAAGAGCAGCACACACCAGAGGAGGGAGGAACAAGCCAGCCTCGGGGCGGAAAGAGCCCGGAGGGAGGTGGAAGTGGAGAAAAACAAGGCAATATTTCAGCTATTTAGTGCCTAACAGGTTCCTGAATTTGCCAGGCCAAGGAGATGCTCACCTTGCAAAGCAGACCCTGAACATCCACCCTGGGAGAAGCTTTTGGGCTCAGCCAGTCTGCAAAACCGCCCTGGGCAGAGTTAGGAAAATGCCCAAATGCCAGGGAGGAAAGGGCAATTTTCTACAAAAAAAAAAAAAAAGGAGGCTCAATTTAACCCTAGAGCATTGATATTGCCAGCAATAGGTGTTTTGGTTTTTTTTTCCTATTCTATCCCATTCCATTAAGCACCATCGATGCCAGCGCCGAGGCTGGCAGCATGCCCCAGCGCGGGACCCGACCGCCCGGGCTGCCCCTCATCGTCTGCGTGAAAAACGATCTGGGAACCAGGGAAAAACGTCTTCCTCAGCATCACAAACCCGAGCCGAAGGGCCCGGCAGTGCCCGGCGGGGTCAGGCACGGGGCCCAGCCTGGGCGCATCCGGCTCGCGTCAGACACTTGAGGCTCCGGTTGAAATTGGGGAGGAAAACCGCAGGCTCGGATCCACGGCTCGAACATCAGGTTCAGTCCCAGACATGTTTATAGACATGAGCTATCTTAATTATATTAAACCGAAGTTAGACATCTGCACAATCTGAGCATTTCTGTGGAATAATTAAACCGATCTCCCATTATTTCTCAAGCTGCCAAGCGAATGTCCTACTTTTATAAGTCGGAGCACTGCATTACCCCGACCATAAATCCTCTGGCAGACTGCAGGAGCCAGAGCCTGGCAGGCAGAGTGGAGCCGAGGGGGGACGGGGCAGGGGCAGAACCCCCAGCCTTCCTGGATATCTTAAGAGCTTTAGAGCAGAAGAGCTCTGAGGGCTGTGCTACGGTATTTTCCTGCCTGCAACAGCGGGCCAGGGAAAGGGGGGTGATGGGCAGCTGGAGAAACCTGGGGCCAAGAGCAGCCAGTGCTGCAAAAAGGGATTAAAGAGGGCAATAGGTGGAGCTGAGTGTCACTGTGGTGCCATCTGTAATTCAATAATCCTCTGCTCGGAGGAGGACAGTGATAATTAAACCAAGATCATCGTTTCCCTTGTTCACATGCGAAAAGCAACTGTCGTAGCAAACTGGAGGGAGAAAAGATGGAGCCAGGGATGAATGCTGGGGGATTCGCCGTGTCCCTGCCTGCCCCTAGCCCTCTGCAAACACCTTGTTCCCAAAATATCCTCCTATGCAGGACAAAAAACCCTCCCAGGCACTGCCAGGGGCTGGGCTGTCTGCTGGGTATCGCAGGTCCCAAGTCATGGCGATGCTTTGAAGAACTTCTGAAAATGGCTGACAAAACTTCCTCGGAAAAACCTGCTCCCCTGGCGTGGCGGCTCCCCCGGCCCTCCGGCTCGGGGACAGCGAGGGGGAATGACCGTCCTACAAACCAGCGGCTGCTCTGGCACCCACGAGCCTGTGTTCAAGCACCTTGGAGCACCCCCAGCAAAGCACCATCCACCACTTTCAAAATTCACCAGTTTTTCTTGGCGTAAAAGCAGCTGCTGGCGCAATGGGCTGAGCACATTAAATTTAAGTGGTAAAGCATTAAAAAAACCTGGGTATTGTTTGTACAAAAAGTCACCATTACCCGGGCAAGACAGAAGTTCCCCATCCAAAGATGCTCCACTAGCAGCACCAAGACCCTGCTGTCTGCATGGAGGGCAGGAAGAAGGGAAAGTTAATGCCTGGGGTCCCGAGGAGAAGATCATACTTTTTTTTTTTCCAAAGGTGGGCTTTGTGCAACATCTGGGAGCCATTCCCTTTCTCGTGGGCTCGGGCAGCTGGGTGAGGGGCCCCTCTGGCCTCGCTCGAGCTCCAGCCGTGCCTAATCCCAACATTTCGGGTTGCTTGCGAAGCTCCCCGACCCACGCCAGCCCTGCACAAATGGACCACGCAGCCGCTTCGGCCGGTGCCTGAACTGGGAACCCGGAGCGTAATTGCTCTGCGGAGTTTGCCAGCTACTTTAAAAACACCCACTCCAGCTCAGCACACCGGCACTCCCAATGTTATCCAAAAACGTATTTGGGAGGTGCAGGTTAAGACTAGCGCTGGGTGCTCCGGCCTGGAATAGAGCTATTACAGGTGCTGCAGGGAAAATAAAAGGCAAAAAGGACAATTTGGCCATCTCCATGGCATCGTCCTGGGGATGGGGGCCGCAACAACTCTGCAGCAGCCCCAGCCTCCCCTCTGCCTCTTGAGGGCACCTTCCCAAGCCAGAAAGCAGAGCTCAGGTTTTACACGCGGGTCTAAAATGAGTTATCCCACAGAGGAGAGACAAGCCCACCATGCCCACCTCCCCGAACGCCCTTCCCCAGCAGATAAAAGGGCCTCACTGTTCTTCCCAAGGGTGAAACCGGAGCCAAATCCCCTGCAAGAGAACAGACGCCCTCTTGTTCTGGGAGCAGCGTCCGTCCCTCCCGTCAGCTGCATCACCGCCTCAAGCCTGCCCAGATGAGAAGCCATAAGCCGTGACGCGAGCAGCCCCGGCCGCTGGCGGGTGGGTGGGGTGTTTTTCCCACCCGGCTGCTAACGAAGCGCTTCGTTAGGGCTAACGGGGCCGGGCTCATGCATCCACCCACCCGGGCTGCCGGCTTTCCCCAGGGCATTTTTGCACGGTCGATATTTGCTCTCTGCCAGCACAGGCTGGCGTTGAAGCCCTCGGCACAGCCCCGGGTGCCCGCACTTGTCGTGTTTCCATCCAGAAAGGTCACATTGAGCATCTCTCCCCTCCACCAAAATGTTGCCAGCTGCAGAATTTGGCATTTCAACACCCATATTTCACGTGAAGCGGGTACAGCCCAGGCCACCGTTCAATTTTTTGTGTGTTTATAACCAACCAGTGGGAGAATAAAACCAGATTGTGCACGCCCTTTTTAGAGATGTTATATGATGTATGAAAATAGCCCTAAAGCTTTTCCCAAAAGTCTCCCTGATGGGATTTGGGAACAGCGAGCCGGGGAGGGCCCGGCTGTGCCTGGGGACCTGTATCCGCTGAGCATCCCCGTCCTCTGCCCGCCCAGCGAAGGCAGTGGGAGCAGTTAGCTTTCCGCTGAGAAAACTTTGCTACCAAGAAATGCTCTTGGGGATAACTCCCAAAAGACCGGCTCGCGGTGGTTTCTCACGGGACTGGCAGCTGCCGCTACAAGGATGCGGTGCCCAGGCTGCAGCCAGCCCGCAGGCAGAGGCAGCGTCCGTCCCGGTGCGGGGTCCCGGCACGGGGTCCTGCCGCAGCCTCCCCTGTGCCCAGGGCTGGGCTTTGGGAAAACACCATCAGTATGAGGGCACGGACAGCCCAGTTTCGCAAACTCTTCTCTGCTTGTTGCCCTTTCTCCATCTGCATCGAATAGCAGAGCTATGAATATTCAAGGGAAAAATGTGTTAAAAATTGGTGACATTTTCGGGATTGGCTCGCACTAGCCAGAGAACGTCATTTGCAGCAATTACGAATAAAATCCACAGCCCTTCACAGATGACAACAAATCCAAACGGCCTTTTTACACAGCAAAAATATTAGCCTTAATGCTTGATTTCTTTTTAAATGTCTTCCAACCAGTTGCTGCTTTCACAGGCACCTCGGAGCCAGCTGATTTCGGAAAAACTTCTCCCATCACAGTTGCATTCGCTGCCTTGTACAGAAAATGAATAGCACTTTTTCTTCCTCCCTCTCGTTTGAGAGTTTTCTTGGTAGGGATGAAACCATGAAACAGAAGGCTGCCTAAATGAAATTATTAACCCAGAGAAACCGCTAAAGGAACTTGATTAATTTGCCAAGTAACAGAGCCTGGTTTGTTCTTTTAGGCAACACATCTTAAAGTAATTGAATCACCCCTTGGAAAAAAAACAGTGGATGATTGAGCCCTGAGGTACACTCGTTCACTATCCTTAATAAATCTCTCTTTATGAAGGAGGTAGTATGCTTTTCTCATCAGAAACCTGTTAATTTTTTTCTCTTCTAAGTAATTGAATACAAAGTTCAAAATCTATCTGCAGCATCCTTCAAGAAATAAAAAAATAATCAGAGGTTTATCTCCTGTTTCATCTCAGCAAGTTAATTACACTCTCATAATTCAGTTAAACCAGCAGGTTATTAAAAATACCACAGGATTTTTTTAAATTTTTTTCTTTAAACGAATTACCACGAGCCCCAAATCTTTGGCAGAACCAAGTACACCAAGACCAGAACTGTGCACCGCACGCTGCCAGAGATGGCCATGATGGACCACTCCCACCTCATTTCAGCAAGGATAAGTGGCCAGGGTGGGGGTTTGCCTCCTTTTTCCGAAGCAGGAGGACGGACCCGTCCTCAGCCGTGTGATTGTCACCTCTGCTGGAGCCACAGAGCCGCTCGGCATGGCCACAGGGACATCCATAGCCCGACAGCAGCTTGCCGAGGGACACGGTGCATCTCCCCTCCGTCTCAGGACAAGCAGCTCTGGCTGTGCAGGCTCCCACCGCAACTCAGATATCCTTGACTATTCTCTGAGAAACTTCTGTTGAGCTTTGCCATGCCCAGGGATGGAGGAGGAGCGCCCGATGCTCCACCACAACGCACTTGGTGCTTCCGATTCAAGTATATTTCTAGTCAAGATTTTATTTCAGATTTTACCCATTCAACTAATTCTACTAATTGTAGGGAATTACAGAAATAATTGCTATTTTCCAATAGATACAGGCCTGCCTCTCGAGACAGAAAAAAAATACTAATGCAAAAAAAAAAAAAAATCAGTGAAGCACTGTTTAAGGAAAGTCAAAATAAGCTATTTCCATCTCCTCATTTGCAATTAACTTCAGAGCATAACACAGTGGGAGGTGGTTCATGGGAAAAGTACGACTTTGTTGTAATTCTCCCTCTTTTTAAGTGGAAAGATCGGTGGAGATAGATGTGCCGAGGCTGCTCCCCTCCAGGTCGCAGCTGCCCTGCTCCCTCCAGCCCCACGCCATGTCCCTGCGTCCCTGCCCTGGCAGGGTGGTAGGACAGCGACTGAGCTTTCTCCAGTTGCCTGTGGTCACCACCTGCATCGCTGGTGCTCCATCCCATCAGAGCACAGCTCCCACACCGCGGTCCCCAGGAGACACCTTCCCAAAACAGAGGGAGGGAAGGGATGAGAGGCTGACAACAGCCTGGAAGAGCAACCAACTTCTCTGGGAAAAACAGGAGCTGGTGCTTATCGGGTTGGAGCTGGCGGGGCAGCAGGATGGAGCTGCCCTTCCTCTCTCTGGGCTGGACACTACCTAAAAGAGGGCTGGTCGTTATTACCATCTACTTATTTTTTGCAAAAACAAAAAAAATCGTGTTTTTTCTACAGGAACATCCTTTTCCTCTTCCCCGCCAACAACAGTACCACCATGAGAAGAGATGGCCCCGCAGCACGTCCTTCCCCGGCGAGCTCTGGGTACCCTTCGTAGCAGGGTCCCAGCAGGACTTCTGCTCAGTGGGACACTCTGACACCGCTTTGCTTTGCATCCTCCCTGCTTCACCTAAAAAACCCTCTCTGCTTATGGGCGTTTCAGCCACGTTCCCAAAAAACCCAGGCCGAGCAACAGTTTGGGGGCAAGAGGGACCTGAAAGAGCCGGTTCCCCCACATTATCTGGCAGGGCTGGGAGCTGTTAGTGGAGATGGCACCCGGCCGGCTCCTGCACCCCGGCCCTGCTGCAAGTCCGAGCAGAAATTTACTGCCGTTGCAGGATCCGTCCTCAGCCTCAGCCTCCAGCGCCCACTGACCTTGGCTGGAGAGGAGGATACGCCGTCCTCCAGCAGGCACTGCCCATCCTTTGCCCTACAACATTAAAAGCACTGTTGACGTGGTGACCTGCTGATTGTGCATTAAATATTCACCAACATGATCCTTCCTTTGAAGAATTTTCCTTTTAACTGTTCTATTTTCATCGCTGTCCTCATCTCTCCATAACGCTCCATCTTCTGCTTAAGTGTCATCTTCAGATTTCGTTCCCAATTAATATTTCTATGGCAACTGCATTTAATTTTGAAGTGGTAGCACTCGCTCTGCATGGGGACCAGAGCCTCCTCCCCACCTCACAGCTTTGTGCTCGTGGTGGACGTTCAAGGTACAGTGTTCGTTTTCAAAAGCCATGGTTCTTTGGAGCTGCTTCACCCACCTGCACAGCCTTGGTGCCCCTGCCCTGCCCTCCCGACGCCAGCCTGGGCGCAGCCAGTGGGTCAGTCCAGGCAAGGCTGAGCTTGAGCCCATCCACCATCTCGTCATCTCCTACCACCAAGGACCTTTATGGGCTGCAGCATAGGGTAAAGCACAAATATTTGGGAAACGCACTCAGTAGATGAAGATTTTGGGCAGGTAATGCAGACACCTGTGGTACACCCAGGGGAGTGGAGGCCTCCCCGGGCAGCACAGCCAACACGCTGTGAAACAAGAAGTGGTTGGGAATTCAGGAGGTGGCAGAAGGAACTGCTGTATTTGGAAACTCAGCCTCGCCCCGTGTCCAGCTCCAGGAGATGGCCAGCGCTGGGGGGAGAGCTTTCGCCCCGGCACTCTGAGCTGTGAACCTGGTGTGATGGGGTTCAGACACCTCCCCGGGTCCCGCAGCTGCCAGACACTCCCCAAAGCGATGGGGAAGGATCCCACTGATGTCCCCTTGTGCATCCCAGCGACAGGACAAGGGGCAACGGGCACAAACTGAAGCAGAGGATGCTCCAGCTGAACACGAGGAAGAACTTCTTCCCTCTGAGGGTGACGGAGCACTGGAACAGGCTGCCCAGGGAGGCTGTGGAGTCTCCTTCTCTGGAGATATTCCAGACCCGCCTGGACAAGGTC
>Ga0065711_1051096_pt1 | contig 10518 bp, 6 predicted proteins | sample Hoacrofraction12_FD_59098 | JGI IMG/M metagenome (GOLD analysis project Ga0065711, IMG submission 59098) | Hoatzin crop microbial communities from Cojedes, Venezuela - Epithelial fraction 12 v2 (version 2) | ecosystem: Host-associated > Birds > Digestive system > Esophagus > Crop | place...
CCGTCCCCGCCCTCCCCCCGGGCTGCAGGGAGCCGCGGCCGCCCCGCCGCACCTCGGGGGTCCCCACGGGACCCCGCGGCGCCTCCGGCCCGGCTGGCGGGCCCGGAGCGGAGGGCAGGGCTGCGGGGCCGGGAGCAGGCGGCGGAGCGGTGAGGGTCCTGGTGCCGGTGGCGCGGGTTGGGCGCTCTGTCCCTTGCGCACGTCTGCGTAGCCGTGGTGTCAGTCATCTAAAAAACTGGATCCTGCTCCTGATTTTCTTCCCGTGGTCACGGTAAGGAACTTGATCTCACCCGAGCAGGGCAATTAAACCTCCGCTGAAACATCAGCCGGGCAACAGATATAGGATTACTCGCTGCAGAAACAAGCACCGCCACGTTGCAGCTCAATGAAGCTGTTACTTGCAACCCTTTCAGGACCTTGTCGCAGCAAAATATATTTTTTGGACTTGATTTCTAACCGTACACATTAACTTCTGGAGCTTCAAAATACAATGAGATGTGCTTTGAAATGCCTGCTATTCACTTGTGGATCTCGGAGCATGAGGGAAAATGGGAAACGTGCCTGACTGCTGCAGAGAGGCCTTGGAGACCATTCCCTGAAACCACGAGGATGCCTGGCTGCTTTAAACAGACTTTATTTGCCTTGGCTTCTCTCGTCAGTTTTGTGTCTTTCATCCTGATTGCTGTTGCAATGGGCACCCCGAGGTGGATGACTGGCAAGACCCTTTGCAAAACGGGAGCCGATTTGGTCAATGCCACAGATCCAGAGCTGGTCAAGTTCATTGGAGAAATTCACTATGGGCTCTTCCGGGGCGGCAAAATCCGCCAGTGTGGGTTGGGCGGGCGCCGCTCCACGTTCACGGGTAAGTGCAGTTGTGGTTGAATCTTTTAGCTTAGTTCAACTTTAAAAGCACTCTATGCTTTTTGTTTACGGAACTTAGAGAATGCATATCATTATCATTAAATTAGTATTTGTGGCTGACGTGTGGTCTTTATGGTTTGGGATCTGAGCGTGAATGTAAAATCTCTGTCACTTCAGGCTAGCTTTTTTCTTCCAGTTATGTTCCATAATCCTGGAATCACGACAGGAAAAAAGTCCCTAGGGCTAGATTGAGGGTTTCCCTTTAGTGTTGAGAAGGGGGTAAAAGTAATTTGGAGATGACCCTGTAAGTCGTACTTTCCCCTTGACTGACTCTGTCCTATGCCAAGTGTTGCTCTGCAATCTCTCTGGGCCTGTGTCCTTGCCTGCTTTGTCAAACTTTTCCATTTTTTTTCTCCTTTAAGAAGTAGAGATTTATTCAGCTGGCCACATTTCTGTAATTCTCTAGATGTCCTAACACAGATGTCTGCCATAGCAGATACTCTTAACTTTCTTAACACGTCGAAGAATTTTTTACCGTCTTTTCTGGTAACTTTGGAGAGAAAAAATTGCTGAACTCTTAAAAAATGCAGAAACTCTTATAAATGTATTCCTTTCAACTTAAGCGATTTTCTTGAGGTCTCAAAAGCACTCAGATGCTGATCTGTCCTTTGGATTTCCAGTTTTCACACATGCTGTGCTGCAGTGAAAATGATATTTTGCACTGAAGATTTCCAGTTCAGTGTCCAGATCCACTGCAACTTAACCAATATGAGTTGAAGCTGCCATGGTCTCACCCTCCCCCTGGCCCGCAGCAACGCTGTCCTGCCCCATCCTTCGCAACAGCTCTGGTAGTTGTTGTGATGAGGTAGTTAAGGAAGTTAAGGTGGCCAGAAAATTAACCTACAAAAAAATATAAACGAGTTTCCCACAGGATCGTGGCTGACTACACAACTGCACAAGCACCGCTAGAAAAACTCAAAGGAAGGCAGCACTGTGGGACTTCCAAGGGAATAGAGAAGAGAACCAGAGCAACCTCAGCTTATATCAGCGCGACCAGTTGTTAAACTGTGATGAATTTGGACTTGTTGCTTTTACAACAACCAGGTCTTGCTCAAGCTCTGACTGCAGCTGCAACTTCACGGACACAGCAGTCATGCTCAAGTGCTTTGTCTAGTGGCTGGCAGACAGGCCATCAGGTCAAAGCTCTTCCAGCTCTGCTCTGCTCCTCTTCAGGGCATTCAGAAATACTGTCCCAGTTCTTTCACACTATCCCGTCAGAGAGAATGAGGAAGAAAGGAGCCAATCTCCTTTAAATCTCCGTACAACTTTCTGGACTCTTTTATAAACTTCCTAATGACTGTAACCTGAGAGGAAGGCCTAATGTTCCACCATCACTCTGGACTGCATCGATGCCTATTTGGGGGACCTGATCCTATGCTCCTTGGACAAACAAAGCTCTCACTGAAGCTGGTAGGAGTTCTCCCTGTTAGAACAGTAAAATTGGGTCATTAAGTGCAGTGGGCACAACCATGCGTTTAGGTAAACAAGTGTCCCAGAGATTTTCCCCTTTACATATTTTAATAGCTCTGTTGGGTTTAATACTTTCACAATATTGGTTTCAGAAAGGTACCACGATAGTATACAAAACTATTAAATACTTTTGCACAATGGTCAGAAGCACTTCTGGCGATTCTGGGTCCGACTTGACTTTTTTTGCTTTGAATGTCCCCCTTAATCTCCAAGCATTCTGAACTGACTGGGGAGCAAGACATGGGAGACTTTTCTTGGGGAATGTGTTAGCATAAACAGACTGCACAGGCAGCACAGAGCAAGAGAGAACGCTGGCACCTCACACTCCGCAGTACTGCAGTAGCTCTGACACTTTGGAGTTGCCAGTCGCAGTAATACGTGGTTATTAGAACACCGCCTTTCACTGTGCTAACATCCACTGGAGCAGGCTTACAGCTGGCACCCTCCCGTTCGCTGGGACAGCGACGGCGCGATTCCATTGCCGTAACAGGCGTGCGGTGCTAGTTTAGACTCCTCAAGGTGCATCGTGTGGCCTCCAGCTGCCGCTTCTGGAGGTGCCCCATACGTAGTGTGGCATGTATGTTCGACCCACACGGTTGTCAGGGTAGTCCTAAGGCATCTAAAGTGGTGCAAGATGGTTATGTTCCGACAACCACGTCAAGCCCCAAGAACGAGCTGGGGAAGCCAGGCATTTTCCCTGCACATAGCAAACACAGCTGGAACGTGTCAGGAGCCTCCATGGCAACATCCTTCCTGAGGATTCTTATTTCTGCGCACTAAGCCAGGCTCACTGGTCGTGTCTTTGGGACTTGGCTGAGAGTCTTGGAAAAAAGGCAAGAGAATCCTTACAACCATTCTAAAAACTCTGCTGGTTTGTAAGAGGGCTAAATTCCATGTGCCTTGTTGTTACACTGCCAGTTATTTTCCAGTAAGAAAGCAAGCCAGTTTCCAGCTTCCCATTTCTTACACATACTTCTGATTCTCATTTACTTCCCTCCTTTCTTCTTGTTGTCAGAGTCTCTTCTGTAGCTCCCATGTACACCAGGCCCAACTATAATGCCAGAATGAGCTACTGAAAAGGTAGAACTGCGAATCATGAATTTTTTGTATGGAATTTGTATGGTATGAGGTTTTCTACATAATCTACTAGAATCCTGTCATGTCACGATGACCGAATTGTACGCTTCATATTCTCTCTGACATCTACCAATTATTGCTGCCTACTTTTTATGTGGCTTGTTTGGATTTTTTTCCAGTTACGCAGCATAGGAAGCAATCTATTTATTTGTTTATAATATAATGTACCTTCTTTTTAGTAACTTTTTAGTAATTAGGCAGTTAGTTCTTCAAAACATGTACGAGTGCGCAGTGCTATGCTACCTGAAGGGCTTTCCTTGATCAGCTTGTATTTTAGGGTTCTTCTGGATCAGCTTCTCTCTTCCCTGTCACTCAGCATGTCACCTACAATTCCCTACTCACATTTCTGCTGATTCTGTTACTGAAGAGCTGCAGGATAAACCGAGTACTCGGGTGCTCCACACTTCCCTGCTGCTGGCCCATCTGGCCCTCCAATGAAGTAACTCCATCTGTGAAGACAAAACCAAGAAAGTTACCGGTCTTTATACAGGCAAGCAGCTGGCTGCTGAGGAAGAGCTCGTGCCTGTAGCAAGAGCTATGAGCGCTTCACCGAAAGCCACCCACCTGCAATGGTGCACAAGCTTCCTACAGCTGTAACTAAACCACTGCCAGATACCCAGAAGAGTATAAAGGGGCCATAACCGCTAGAAGAGAAACCAAGAAGGGAATCTGAAAGGGGAAGCCTGTGGGATGGGGAAGTATGAAATCAGAGCAGATCTCACTGGAGATGGCATTAAAGAGAGAAGGAAGACTAACGTGAGAAAATACAGAAAGGAGCGATACTGTCTTACGCAGCAAGGGGCTGCACAAGGAAACTGGGACTATCAGACTTCAAAGGGATGAGACTAAAAGAATGGGACAGGAATGGGAAGCTCAAAAAAAGGAGTTTGGGAATGGAGAGCAGAGGTGAGAGAGACAGAAAAGAATGCAGCAGGTGATACAGCAGCATAGGTGAAGACATTAACACAACTACATAAGTAAAACAGGACTTAAGCCTGAGTCTTTATTCACAGACCTTGCCTAACTAGGATTATTCCTGTAGTAGAATATCCCAGGTTTGTCTGACGTAGCACCATGAACTAAGGTGCGTGTAACTACCTGAATTGATCACCTCTGTGAAAAAAATAGTGTTGTTGAAGTGTAATGTAAGTTTGTAGCACCAGCACAGTGTGATGTTTACTGTTGTCAAGAAAAGATACACACTGACTAGATGACTTTTTTCTTGACAGTTTTCCCACACATGGTGAAAAAGCTGAATACAGGCCTGCACGTAATGATTATCATGTTCCTCTGTGTGGCCATTTCCTTTTCTCTGGTCAGTTTTGGATTCTGCATTCTTAACGCAATAAAAGTTCCTTACCGGGCTATTAAAGGTCCAGCAGGAGTATGCCTTTGGAACTTCCTTGCAGGTAACATCATTTACCAGTATTTTTCACCAGTCATATTCATACCAAATGTTAAAAGTTCCTTCTCGTGCCTTTTTAAGTATCTCCTCGACTGAAATACCCGTGAATAAAATGAAGTTAGCAAGCAGTGAATTCTCGTCCACCAAACCCGAACTGTCAGGTGGCGTCTCGGCTTACTGTGTCTTGTCAGCTTTGTACAGGAGCTATGAATGCCAGCCTTTAGGCTCTGTATCACTGATAAAAGGGCTTTATTACAAACACTGGTATGATGTTTGGCCATACCATAGAGACTAAGCATTTTGAAGGTGTTTAAGCCGTGCCTAAGCCTATCCCTACTCTGTGTAATGCTCACTGTTGTGTTCAATAAGCCTTCTTTCTGAAGCACAGCCAAAACGTCTGTCTTGTTTTGACAACAACGGTGAATGCTTCTTTCATTTTGTTGCAGGTGGATTTATAGTACTTGCAGTCACCAGCTTTATGGCTGCTGTGAAACTTCATCACCTCACAGAAAGAATTGCCAATTTTCGGGAAAATGTCTTTCAATTCGTTATCTTAGAAGAACGGTTTGAAGACTGTTTTTGGCTTTGTGTGGCAAGTGCCACAGCACATGCAGTAAATTTGCTTCTAATAGCTATTAGTGTGATTCATTTCCCTAAAATTAAGACTAAAACAGAAGAAGTAAATGTTACAGCAGATGATATCATGTACTAGTAAATCTACACAAAATTACTTCGGTGAAGTGAACTGTCATGATAGAAACAGCTCCTTGGCTCTTCGGCTTTTGATTTGGATGGATGATGTCAGTATAAACATAAGTAAATGTGTGAGTCTACAAAACCAGCAATTAACACGTGTGGGAAAGTGGGAAAACCAAATGCTACAAATATCATTATTCTCAAAACGGACCAGTAACTGCAGTGAATATATGCTGTGCACAGTTTTTAGAAAATTAGCATTTTGAGAAATTTTAGAAAACTAAGGCGAAGTATGATCTCATCAAAACCAAGTGTCTTCTTTGTTCAGAAAGAAAATATGTCTGTCACAAATCTTTGATACTATAAGGTTATCTCAGAACAGAAAGAATGGATGTTTGCCAATTACCTTCACAGAATTACCTGGAAAATGTTGGGAGGGCCACATAAGATATGTTTGATGAGGTTACACTGTGCCGAAAACTTCATCATCTCTGAGGCTAAAGCTAAGGGGAAGCACAGGCTATGTGTGACATGCTTTTAAAACAGAAAGTATCAAACCCCACAAAGTAAAGAACTGAGAAAAGTCAAGTTTATAGGATGCTAGTAGACTATGAAAAAAAAATATTATCTGTAAGATGAAGGCAGAGGGGGGACCTTATTGCTCTCTACAACTAGCTGAAAGGAGGTTGTAGTGAGACAGGTGTTGGACTCTTCTCCCAAGTAACTAGCAACAAGACAAGAGACAATGGCCTCAAGTTGCATCAGGGAAGGTTTAGATCAGATATTAGGAAAAGTTTCTTTACTGAAAGAGTGGTCAGACATTGGAATAGACTGCCCAGGGAGGTGGTGGAGTCGTCATCCCTGAGGTGTTTAAAAAACATGTAGATGTGGCACTTCAGGACATGGCTTAGTAGGGATGGTGGTGTTGGGTGGATGGTTGGACTTGATGATCTTAGAGGTCTTTTCCAACCTATGATTCTGTGATTCTAAGGTTTCATTACAGCTTTTGGAGGTAAACAGAATTTAAGTAATAGTGCTTTTAGATAACCTGGAAAAATAATAATCTGACAGATTGTCTTCAGAACCCTGTCAATTCTTATGTCTATCTGAAATCAGGTAAAAATGATGTATGATGAAACAGTATTAAAATGAATAAAAACAGTTAAATGGATGGAAAAGTTACTTTGTTAGGAAGTACCATAATTTTGACAGGCATTCAGCCAGTCCTTGGGTCAGGAGCAATGAATATTTCAGAGAAAAGAATATGCCATTAAGCATATAATTTTTAGAATTTGACTACTGTAGTGAACACATACTAACCTTTTAGGAGTAGAACCTACAAAGAACTGAAGAATGACTTTGAATGAATGAAGGAAGTTATCATTTAAATTAAAGAAATTATTTTGCCGTCAGTTACTCTTCATCAGACCACTAGGTTGTGCAACTCCTCTTTGTGAAAAGCTCTTTGAAAAAATAGTAACTTTTTTTCAGGAAAGGAATTGAAAGTGTTTTAAGAACATGTCAGGATATATAAAAATTCCTTATTTTTTATTTGAAAATACTTCTTCACAAAAATATTATTGTAAGGGTCAAGTATTTTCAGAAGTGCTTAAAACCATATTTTATGTACACAGATTACTATTTTTAACACTGAAGTGTGCAGAACGCTCCTAGAATAAGCTGGTATTCCACATGTTTGCTGATTAGGCCACTTATTTAGTTATTTAAATAAGGAATTATAACTCAGCTTAAGCCTATGAGTTTAATATCTTTGGCCCAAATACTTATTTTCCATGCTGTCTTTACTTTGTTTTCATCTAGAGACCAATGAAAACAGATGTTTTACAGAGTAAATTCTACTTTGAATTGGAATTCTTATAAAATCAGTTTTGATGTTGTGAAACTTTATTCAAAGTACTTTTAATTTACACAGCAGACTCAAATCACTGTGTTCACTAAATGCTTCAGCAGTGGATGTGCAAGCTCTGTGTGAGGTAAGAAATTAAAATTACTTATGTCCTTTTCAGCACATAAGCAGTAAGACCAGCAGATATTTGGCAGGCAGTGGCCTAGTTTCAGAGGAAATGTTTTTCGCCAAACTCAACTACAGACGTGAGGAGCAGTGTTTTGTCACTGTGGCCTGTACCATCGCTGGTTTGGGCCCTCCAAGTTTAGCAGGATTATGAATGAAGCAGAAATTTGTGAGGGTGCTTCTGCAACAGGCCCTAATAGTCTGTCTTCTTCAAGACAGTGTTAGCCACTTTTTTTTTAGGAGCGCTGAAATTTTTTTTTAAAGTCCCATAAAAACTTCTGAGACAGCTGGAAAGTTTTGGTGAGTCTAGAGCACTGTTACAATTTTAGCGTAAAGGAGACTCGACAAGGCAGAAAAGGTGATACCTAGCCACTTGCCACACACTTAACTTCACTGTTCTTCGAATTTTCCTGGTGCTTTCACTCAGTCTCCACCCTGGGCCACAACTCCAGGAAGCCGGTGCGATACCCAGTATGTGGACAGGCAGCAAACCAACCCAGTCTACGAAGGTGCACAGTACTGTCCAGAAAACTGTCCACAGAGCCCTCTGTGGTACCACCACCTTCGCCTCCTGGAAAATTCTCAGTGGCTCTGAAACAGAAGACTTGAAACTGCAGTATAATTACACAAGTAGAAAATGAAATATTTGTCATTTGTAATTGTTCTATGAACATATAATTTAGAAGTAGTTGCTGTACAGAAAGAATTATGTTGTAACACCTAACTTAGTCTTTACTAAATATAATTCTCTTTAGAAAGTGAAAAGGAAGCAGATTTTAAAATCCTCCATGTAGAACAATTGCTTCAGAACTGCTTTTCAGTAGTACTAGTATGCATGTGTTACAACACATTTTTCATACTGCTAACGAACTGCTTAATGCCCCCCAAACTTCCCCCCAAACAAGTTACTGAGTAAGAGCCGTGGGACTACTTAGGTAAGGACAAGATTAAGGATTTGTTGGACTGGATTCCTAGGCAGGTCACAGTAACTCTGAAAGAACCGTTAGAGTACAATGTACAAATAAAGTTAAAGAGGGATAGCTGGGCTGATTAGCTTTTTAATTTCTTGATTTGAATCTATTCCACAATGACGCATACTGTGCAGTAACAGTCCAAAAGCCGATTTCTCACAGCAGATGTATGCAGTATTATTGTGGGATCTTGCAGCTGCGTGAGTTAAATGACTGAATAATATTATCACCCAATGACTGTTTTGTGACTTGTGAGAAATCAGTGTTTTCAGTTCGCTTTGGAGTGAACAGAAGTATTACCATGCATGAATTAAACAGAACAAAATGGATGTAAGGCTCAACTAACCTTTCAGCTGCCCAGGTTGTCTCAGTTTGAGTACTGCTAAGACGCACCAATGGGATAATGCATTGAATATTTGCCCTGGGAAATTTTGTCTGGGGAAAAAAAAGGCTAAATGCAATCACACATAGTGAAGCTGTACAATTACAAAGCACACCTTAAGGTTAACAATATTTAAGTCTATCCCTTAGACCTTTTCAGCTTTCCCTCGTACATCGTAAAATACTTCAGAAAATATGGAACTTGGTATAAGTGTGATCTACTTTATTTAGACATTTTCATTTTAGTTATACCTCATATAGTGTATCCGATCATATGCATGCTCAACATGTGGAAATGAAGACTTCTTTGGGGGTACTTTTAACTTTGGAAGATTTGCAATCCCCAGTGAGAAAATTTATGAGCAGTATCTGCCCAGAACTTTGACAAGATAATGGGTCAAATCCTATCTTTCCATAAAATTAAAGACAGCTTCATATACCCTGAATATACCCACTTAATTTGTACATGCAGAACTTGTAGAAGCTCCACACAGGACGCAGAGAAGCTATGGAGCCTTTCTTCAAAGAACGAAGAAGCCATTCATTGTATCTAAGAGCCTCTCCAAAATAAATGAAGCTAAAACCTAATTACCACTTTGATTCTTTAAATCATGTTATGATTTGATCTTAAGAAGCGGATGCGATTTCCCTCAGTCATTGTCTCCGAGCGCTGCTGTCCTTACTAAGACGTGTGATTTCTCTCCGTACCACTGCACGGAAGAAGCGGTTTGGTGGGCACTGCCATGCGCTGTTAGAGGAGAACAGGCCCAGCTGCCCTGCTGCATCGTGCTCTGCTGACGTCACCGCGCGAGTTCAGCTACAGGTGTATGGGAGAGCAACTCGTTGGTACACAGAGGGTCGTCAGGTGTCAGATCCTCACGTGTAAACGTGAATTACTGATCTATGTTTCATGTTCGGGGGGTGGGGGGGGGGAAGAAAGCAAAAAAAACCCGGGATCACTTGACACTACAACCCAGTGCGTGCCCAGTGCCGCTGGAACTCCAGCTCTTCACGCCAACGGTACAACAAACGTCAGCCAACACCAAACAGCTCCTCTCCACGCGGTGCTTTTGCAAGAGGAGCACAAACCTGCGTCTGACAGTTCACTGCTGAGCAGGTATTCTGGTGTTCTCACGGGTCTTTTATTTTCACTTACCGCAGTGGGTTGTTTAATCTCACTCTGGGACTGTTGCTGCTTCCTTTTAGGACCTCGCCGACTCTTCCTGGACAGACATGCTGATGTTACACAAGTCAACCGCCAGCCTACGGGGAAAACAATGTGAATTTGTTGTCTTTGCGTTGGCAATAAAGCTTGGACTATTTTTTCATAAACCACTTGCATTTTAATCTCCAATATGCAACTTAAACATTCCGTACCCGTACCGAGACGCCCCTAGCGAGCCCCCGGCAGCGGCGCTCCCAGCCCCAGCGCGCCCTGGGAAGCCCCGCCCCCCGCGATGGCCCCGCCCCCCGCGGCGCGTGCTGATGAGGGCAGCGGCGCGGCG
>Ga0065711_1051097_pt1 | contig 10518 bp, 4 predicted proteins | sample Hoacrofraction12_FD_59098 | JGI IMG/M metagenome (GOLD analysis project Ga0065711, IMG submission 59098) | Hoatzin crop microbial communities from Cojedes, Venezuela - Epithelial fraction 12 v2 (version 2) | ecosystem: Host-associated > Birds > Digestive system > Esophagus > Crop | place...
ACCTCTGTGGGTCATCTAGTCCAACCCTCCTGCTGAAGCAGGGTCACCTACAGCAGGCTGCACAGGACCTTGTCCAGGCAGGTCTTGAATATCTGCAGAGAAGGAGACGCCACAACCTCCCTGGGCAGCCTGTTCCAGGGGTCCGTCACCCTCAGAGGGAAGAAGTTCTTCCTCATGTTCAGATGGAACTTCCTGTGCCTCAGTTTGTGCCCATTGCCCCTTGAAGCTTACACTTTGGAACAGCTCACGCTCTGTTAAACAATCTCTCTCGGCTCGCTTTCTCAGTTGGCTCAAGACACCTCCCGCATGTTGTTTCTACAGCGGTAATTCGAGGCTTCAGAAAACGCTGTAACAGGGGCTTGAAGTTAAGTCAGCACCCAAAAAAGAGGAAGAATTTTAATACTGCCTTACCTAATACACTCTTTTTCCTTACATCCAAGCTCGTAACCAGAATTTGGGCTTTCCTTGTATGGGACCATGACTCGTACCCAGACACTACCCAAGGCCAATGGATAGGATGTTGCAATTTGTTAATATATAGCTTCATTTAACAGTCGCTGCATTTTACTGAGAGGATGCTTCGGAGACCATGGAAATACAGGGGAGCTCCTTAGGTCTCTGAGTGCACCTTGGACCTCTCTCCCACAGTTTTAACTTGCCAATCAAGTAATGATGCTTCTGTAATTACTTTAGCAGTACTGATCTCACTCAGTGCACACTGTGCACTGCTGTGTAAGTGGCGGGATTTGAATAATTACACCATCCTAGAAAACACCTAACGGTAATACCGAGCTACCAGCAGAAACTAAGTAATGTAGTAAGAAATAACGTGACAACAACGAGGTCATACAAGCATGAAACACAGAATAGTTCTCTATTACCACTTATCACTGTAAAACAAATATGGTGCTTCCCTCTCTTCTCTGCACTGAGCTCAGAGCAGTCTCTACCCAAGGGAGCGAAGTAATCACCCTGCTCTGAAACATCTTTGGTGGACTGGGGTTACTCCAGATTTGCACACAGGTACCAGAAGGCAGAATCAGATCAAATTACTTTAAAAAGACTGAACCTCTTGAGATATTAAGACCTGAGAACCCACCTCTTAATGCACCATTGCTCTAATTTCTCCTCTTAACGCACTTGCAGCAGTAATCGGAGGTGATCACTGAGCTCCATCCTGCACCTTTAATTAAAGTCTGTTTCTGAAAGCCCTGTCTAGAGGCTAATCCCTCTCTACTCAGCTGCTAGATTTGCAAAGCTGGGCAAGCAGGCAGATGCACATTTGGGGAGGTGAAGAGGGCCCAGTTTGGCATCGCAAACTATCACAAAACACCTACTAATTCTGAAGCCGACTACTCCAAATGCAAATTGTCAACAGTCACTAGAGAAGTGGGGCAGAGAAGCACAAGCAGGGGAAAACCATGAATATGCACGTGAAAACTAATCCTTCCAGGGTAAGCAGACGTTATTTGTGTACAGCACTATTGGTGTGGGCCCAGGTCCTGTCAGCCCTTGTCTGGAGCAGATGCTTCTGCTGGAGCAAACGCAGAACTCTGCTGAGCTTGCAAAGAGGAAAACTGGGAACTGTAGGATGTCCTCCCTACAAGAGCTCAAAGAAGATGTGAAAGAAAGCAGAACTGGCACATCAATTAAAGCAAATTTACTCCTCAAAGCAGTAGTGTAGCGGCTCACAGGATTCTGATGAGCTGGGGAACTGTGTTGGAGAGCTCATGTTTTGCTGTAGGCATGGCGCATGGAGATTTCCGCACCATTATGGTCAGTCTGCTGCCTCCACTCGTGATGCATTGCCGCTTACCCTCTTGCTCTGCCAACACAGAGCTTCCTTATGTGGGTAAGGAAGGGTCTCAGATGCAAACCCAGATGTAAACGTCCATGGCTGACTGCTGGCCTTGCACTTCCACCACCCCTCACCCTGAGTGAGCCTAACAAACATTTACTACGTCTTTTCTCAGCCCCAAGGGATGAGTCTCTGTTCAGTGTTTGTACATCTCAGCAGGCTGCAAACACACAAGATAACAGTAACAGAGGTGGCTCTGAAGAAAAGGATTTGTGGTCCCAGTGCATATGTTGTAGAGAATTTACTGTGTGGGCTTAAGGACTGCTCAGACTGACTGAGCTGCAGCTCCCACAGGGATCACCATGTGGAAGAGGACACACGTACTCAAAACTCCCCAAACTTACAGTCCAGAAGGAAACATGCGACAGGGGGATGAAATAAGTGACCGTGACTGGTAGCTTCACGGTGAAGAGCCAGCCCTGTGGTCTGTAACAAGGAGAATGGGATGCCATGTTGCCTTCTGGGACCTAGGATGGGATTGATACAACAAATGTATGGAGGGAGGGTAGCCTCAAGAATACAGGGGAACTTTCCGAGTCACTATTTCCAAGTGAAAACTAATGAGACAAGCAGCAGGCAAGTCAATGCTTAATAGGATCATGCTAAAAATGCAAGACTAGGAAAGCTGAGGGGAAGCCCTCTCCGAGGTTCTCTGGTACCCACCGCAGGTCAGCGGAGACACCGTGCAGCAGCCAAAGGATGCCAGAGTGCCGCAGAAACGGACCTGCATTGGCAGTGCTCACGGGTGCTTTCTGCGATGAAAGGTTAGTACTAAGATTAAATGGTCTTAAGCAAAGAGGGTGCTAACCTCCCTGTGTCCACAGCTGACAATTCAGAAGAGCTTCGAGATAAGTGGAAAAAAACAGGGGAGGCGCTTGGCTCAGAGGCCTCATCACTGGCTCCAGCACACGGCATAAAAGAGAAATTAATTATTTTTCTTCCTTCTTGAATACACATTCTCACTTCTCAATTGCACACTGCAATACACATTCCAAGAAGCGAAGCCACGCGGTGTACACTGATGGCTGGTGTCTGCCTCTGCTGCTGACAGCCCTGCAGTACGTAAACGTCGTCCTAACACACACGTGCCTCTCAGGTCTATGCGATCCGGGGTTGCTGCAAGGCTGGGGAAACGGCTGAGTATATGACTCCGCAAATCCACCTCTCCATTGGCACTTTTTTTGGCTTAAAAAACCTTCCAAAGTCAAAATACTTATTAAAAGAGTAAAATACAAGCACTCAGTGACAACTACATTAACATACCCACACACAATGTAGAGGGTAATAAGCAAGCTATGGTAAAAACGTTCATAAATAACACAATTTGTGACCTAGGCAACATCACTAAACAGAGAACAATGATTCTTGGACTTGCAATGAAGAGAGAGAACAGAGACAGAGGTGGAGGGGTGGGTGATGCAATGCTAGATGTTGCTAACAAAAGAACATACGATAATGCAGAAGAATAAGGAGATGGAACATTATGGGAGTGAATAAATGGGGCGAAAAGCAAAGCAACCATACGAAGCAACTGAAGTTGGACATCAGGAAGAAATGACAGTGCAATATAAACTTGCTTGGCTTTTCATGCAAAGAGGCAGGGAATTTTAACACGCTATGTGTTTTCACACACTGTAACAAAAATATCTTTATTTTCTGCTAGCAGACCTGTAGAACAGTTCTGTGATACAGAAACAGCAGAATCCAATGGCAAGAAAAGAGACTTGAGAGGTCTTACGAACTAAAGCAAGAACTAGCTGGTGATGCAACAACATGGTAGTGCTAATAATCCCGGGCTAGTAATGAACACAGCAGCCAGCGTACCTAAAAGTGATTTGCCAAATACAAGACGAAAACCTTTCATTCTAGTGATGCCACCATCTGCAGGATTCAAACATAACACAAGCTAATTTAACCCAACACAAACTTCACAGGTTACACTTTCCTTACGTAGACTAGTTACTGATTTTAATGATACATGATAGAAGCTGAATATCTTTCAAGTGTTTTTATTGGAATTATAACTTCCAGTCCACCTGGACCCATGTGATGGCCACAACAGGTTGAGTTTGCAACTGCTGCACGTGCCAACCGAGCTGGGAGCACTACACCTCCTCACTTTAACTGCCACCTCCTCTGGGTTAATTCCTCTCTCTCCTGATGCCGACTGCGGTGCAGCACGTGGGCTTGGCGCTCAGCACTTCACGAAGCCATCCGGAGAAGGCTCATTCAACATTTCAAGCCGAGACCCCTCGCTGAGTGCGGGTTTCCCAGCCAGCCCACCTGCCCCGCAACCAGAGCTGCTCTTCCTCCGGTAGCTCCCCCGGCCCGGCACGGCACGGCACGGCACGGCACGGCACGGCCCCCCAGCTGCCGCTTTGTTCAGTTCAATTAAACAGCCCCTCGTTAACGTGCCTTGGGAAAGGACAAGCTTCCCCTTCCAGCAAACGCCGGAGATTTAACCTCCTGTATCTATTATATCCTGGTTGTTTTCAGAAGGACGTATGCCTGTATTTAGCCTGGTGACACAGTGACAGGTACCAAACGATCTTTAGGGATTTTTGAGGTGGGAAATAGTTGGTTTCCATTCTTGACATAAAAAACCACTAAGTGGTTCATGTAAATTAATCCAGAAACACCAGACTTCCTAGTTAATGTACTTGATATGTTGACAAAAGTGAAATAATAGATGATTTTTTAAAAGTATTTACTCTGTTTCTGATTTCTCTCTTCAAGGTCTCTTCTCCAGCCAGCTTCTAATGCTTCCAGATTTTAAACTGCATTTTACCAGTAAAGGGTCTTTTTAAATGATGCCCACCAAGAGCAACACCTCATCTTGCTGTTTTTCGAGCAGATACGTGCCACAGTCAGCAGAGTAAAGACATGATCTTCTACCTTGAAGCAAATCCCTGTCACCAAAAGGCTCCAACAGGTGCCATGCGCTCGGCAACGCGCTGTGCTGCAGCCCTCCCGCTGATCTACAGTCCTCAAACAAGACAAACCTCCATCCATCCTACCTCCACCTGACAAGCTCGGGAGCCTGTTCTTCCTGACACTACTGCCCCAGAGGAAAAAAATGACATACCAGCTGGCAATTGTTTAAGTCTACAGCTCTTCCTCGCAGCGCTTGAGAGTGAGGAGCTGAAAGGTGACATGTGTGAGAGTCCCTTTGATAAGAGGCCAAGAACTGACACCAACAAGATAATCAGGCCTTCAAACCAGGCACGCACATCTGAGACAACTATCTCCAGCTTCCATCTGACAAGAGAATAATCCTGTTAATATGAATCTTTGACACCAAGCTGAGTGCCACGGCAAAAGACAAAGACTAAATGAGTTTAACTTAGCTTCTCTGGGGCTTTTCAATGGTGTCCCCAACACTGATGCATGCAGCGAGGGGAGGGGGGCATTTTGCACCAAGGGGTTTTCTCGTGAATACATTCAATCTCAGCTCGCTCACTCTGGGATCTTTTGCACTAAAATTCCAACTACAGAAATTCTGGGGGGAAAAAAAAGGTGGCCTCTCAGACGTGCCTGTTGGACTTCACACAGACCATCCAAAAAGCCAAGCCCTGCATGCCGAGCCCCAGCTGCCCATTGGGAGAGAGAGCGGGGCTGTCCCCATGCCGCACAGGGCAGGACTATCCCTGGCAGTGCCACCAAGGCCACGACACAACCCCTCTTGCTCAGCATTGCTTCCAGCAAGAGGAGCATCCAGGCGGGCCTCTCGTGTGCTCCTGCACGCTGAGGTCTGCGGGAGCAGGGGGGCATCCAACACAACGAAAAAAGCACATGAGCCATCTGTCCCCAGTGGTATCGGCAGGGAGGGAGGGACAGCCTCCGGAGCACAGACCGGGTCGGTCTGGAAACGCGCTGACCCTGAAAGTATGAGCGGCTGGGCTCCCGTGGCTGACGCCAGCTCCTGACTTCTCCTGCCTCAGGTGAGTTGATTCATGCCTTTCATAGCCGTGAAGTATGAAAGATGCTATTGTTCCTCGAAGATCCCCACAGGATGCAGCTTCCACCCTGTTTGGCCCTGTCCTTGCCTCCGTACCAACGGGGCCGAAACACAACTTTGCAACCCAAGGCTGCCAGCTCTGGAGAAGCTCAGCTCCAGGTCATCCCTTGGCTAACCCTTCTTTTCCTTCTCCTGAATCCAGCTAACCACACCTCTGAGCACACAAGATACAGGAGAAAAACTGAACGCAGATGAGGCTTCAGCTCAGCCCCAGGTCTTTCTTTTCCTGATTGGGTTTTCGCTGCCTCCCTCGCCTTCGTTTTTTCTCACCAGACTGGTGTGCATAATGAAGAGAGAACATGCATTTTGCCTCGAGCAAGAGTTTTTTTAGTTCAGATCAGCTGCCTCTGACTGCAGTGGATGATTCTGGTACGAGAAGGGGATGCAACCCACAGCAGACCGAGATGAGAAAAACTCTGACTGCTCATTCACTGGTTGCTTCAAGAACAGGCTATACCCTGATCGCTTCTTGACTACAGCAGCTATGGAGCTTTGACATACTGCCGCTCTCCCGCGAAGAGCAAGATCGTACATGAGCCTACAGCTGTTCCAGAGGTTAATCCGGGGCTGCAGTGCACAAAGGTCTGTGCTGCCAGAGACAGCTGAAGCCCTCCACAGTGACCCGGTGACGGTCCCGCAGGACGCCTGGCAGGACACTCCACGCTGGCCTGGGACAGACACCCACCCTGTGCGGCTCCGACAAGCCCCGGCCAACGGCTGGGATCACGGACGTGCCCCGCAGCCTGCACAGGGGAAAGGCAGCGTTCGTTTGGGTGAAGCCCATTAAGACCAGCCCAGCAATTAACGTCCCACAGCTCTCAATACAAGAAAATCAACTCCTGCACTGCTTGAAGTGCAGCACATGTACATACATGAAAATACTAAAAGAGAGCTTCAAAAGGTACTCTGCGGAGAGAGGAGGAGCTGGGGAGGCTGAAGGCTGCCCAGAAAAGGAGCCTACAGCAGTTTTTGTCTCGCTGCCTTTGCCAGTTGCCTTTCATAAACAATGTTTGGGAGAAAAAGCCTCCATAAATGTCAACAATTGCAGTTTATTACACGATCCATGACCTATTTGTAAACTGACTCAATTTCTTAATTATATTTGCCTTTAGATGGTAAGAACCGTACAAAAAATTGGTACCTTTTGTGGAGCTCTAAGTGAGCAAATTACTGGCTTCCGGAGCCTTCCTCACATCTCAGCAACTTCTGGCACAAGCTCACTCAAAGAGGAGTATGGAAAAAAGAATACGTTTGTGAGAAAGAATGTGTATCATCTGTTATTCCCACACCGCTCCAAACCAGAGCGAACAGCGGAGCTCAGGTAAAGCCCAGACACACAGAGCATGCCTTCCCACTGCACTGCGGAGGGAGAAAATTCAGCTGGTTAACTTGCACAGACTGGCATTCGCAAGGTTTTAGCAACATTTTGAAAACGCGCTGGGAGAAGCACATGGACCTGTCTCCACTAGACTAACGCAGGGTAGCGCAGGGGTCGGCAGCTGTTCCAGGCTGGCACCCAGGGGATGTTCCTCCTCCTTGCATCAGAGACTACCTTTGCCAAAAGAAACTGAGCAAGTTCTTGGGGATGCTGCTTCTGCGAGGGCCAACATGCTGCAGACTCGGCGATCGGCAGTGTTTAGGTCTGGGCAAGACAGTGGCACCCCGCCCCTGGTAAATGTTATTCATCCTTACCCTACATCTCTTACTCCTCATTTTATTCAGTGGATTTCAAGATTTACTTTACAGGACGCAGAGAATAAGCACAGTTAAGCTGCAAATGTAGCTCACTGAAAGACTTCTTAAATGCGAAGTTAAATAGCTAAAAATTAAAAAGTATTAGTGAGCTGATTTTTTGGCACCGAATTCAAGATCACCTTGCAAATTAAAGAATAATAAATCGAGTAAAAGAACACCTTCACAGAACACAGCAATTAGGCAATTTAAACAAGAAAAAGACACGCTGAACGTTTTTCAGCTGAAGACAGGAAAGCCAATGTAACATCCTTTCCTTGATGACGGTTATTTCATTTGCCACTTCAGCTTATTTGGCTTATCGTTATAATTCTACCATTTATATCAGCACGTAAAAAAAGTATTAAAAAAGAAAATCAAACAGCTTGCAGATTTTTTTAGTCTGGAGTTGGCAGTTAGTTATGATTAGGAGGCACAGTCCATTCCTGTAGTGTGCCCTTCAGTCTTTGCCTCTAACACTCCCAGCCTGGGCTGCTCAGCTCCTTCACACTGCAGCAAGAAACTTGCCTAAAGTGTCCCACATTCCATGTCCAGGCATCCCTGGCCATCGCCCGCGCCGTGCTGCGACCCTCGAACGCTGCCCACACACCGCTGCCGGCACGCTGCAGGTTGCTGAGCTCTGCCTTGGCCAGCGCCTCTCGGAGCCCGCTCCAGACAAGGTCTGCAGAAGCAATGTCTGTGCTTTTCGGGCCAACTCACTTCTCTGAGCACCAACACACGACCTTTACAGCAAATGTTCAACTGCAAACACTGTACAGCTTCCAAAGTGCACCAAAGGGTCTCTCGGTGCTGTTTTGCAGACCACTATTTCAGAAACAGGAGACTAAGAGACTTCAAGCAGGCTTGTGTTCTGCAAACGAAACCTCTACTGCAGATCTTTTTCAGAGCAAGGAAGGAGAAGACAACCCAGTGTTCCTCTGCTCTGCATGTACACAGAGAGAAAAACACTCCTTTCTGGGATTTTTGTTTGATGTGGGGGAGCCCCACAACTGGAGTTGGTGTAGAGCGCAGATACCCTATTTGCTAAGATCTGTGATACCTCTCAATTCACATGAAGCCTCATTTGGAAGAAGAGGCAGACAGAAAGCTAGCCTTTTTGAAAAAAATAAAAGTAAGTAACCAGAAAAATCATTACAAGGTTTTGTACCCTACTGCACAATTCAAAAAATGCTAGAGAGGAGTCTCATCTTACCTTCCCTCCCAATTCAATTTACAGTTGAATTTATACTTCTAGATCCGCTCAAGCAAATTTTTTTTTCCTAGAAAGATAGAGACACACTGAAAAAGTCCATTAAAAATTCAAGGATGAAAGGTTTACAAGTTTTTTTTCCTAACGCGCTGAAAATGCCCCTTGCTGCGTTCAAACCTTTCAGCATGTTAAAGGGTCTGGTGGCCACCTGTTCGTGGTGCATCTCGAGATGCTTGGGAAGCAGCGGCTAACGCGTACAAAATGTCAGACTGGTGACTAACTAGCATGGGAACGGGTGTCTTCAGGATGAGGTACAGCCAAGCATTAGCCTCCAGAAACAGCAAGCATCGACCTTCAGAAGCTAAGTCCCCCACCAGCAATCTCTGCTGAGGAGCTTGGAGAGGAGCCAAAGGGCGTTGCCTCTTCCCAAGCCCGTTTCAGAAGTGCAGGGCTTTGGGCAGTGGTTGACGTGCAAACTGTTCCCCCATAGCCCTTCTCTCCCTCCTTTGTGCTCAGCTCTGCGGAGCTCATGGAGCCACCAGAGATGTGTCCGCAAACACCAAGGGGAGAACCGCCAGCATGCTCACTTCCATCGTGAACTCGGCATTTTTACCCCTTTTTTATTTCTTTTCCTCTACTCTATACATGGCAAATGGCCTCTCCAGTAAAGCCTTTGTTTGTGAAGGGTGGAGACATTTGTTTTTACAGTCTTTCCACAGACTATTTAAAAAACACAGCTTTCTCACATTGTGTTGTGTAAACAGAGAGAAAGGATTCGCCTATCACTGCTTGACTTCAGCTGTTAACAAGTAACCCACACCTTGATGAAGCCCTTTGTGAAGAAAAGGATAAAAAAATATTACTATCCAAACAACCGCCTGATAACAAATTGAGCTGTGCTGTTCCACTAAGCTTGTGCTCACCCACCTGAGAGGCCTTGCAGAGAGCGTAAGGGACCAGAGGATTTTTTCTAGGCAGGTAACACTCCACACTGCCCACAGAAAAGATCTGCCTCTCCTTTGAAAGGAGAAAGCAGAAGCCTGCTGGCAATGGCTCTGCTGATGTCCCTGCAGCTGCACCAGCCTGGATCACACCTGGATCCCCCCCAGCACCCCCCTCAGTGAAATCCCTTCACACAGCCCATAAACCTACCACCGTCATGAACAGACATGGATTTTTGTATATGCGTGTGTATAAAACAGTAAAAAAATACCAAAAGTCTGTTAGAGAAATTCACAGAATCACAGAATGGTGGGGGTTGGAAGGGACCTCTGCGGGTCATCTAGTCCAATCCCGCTGCCGAAGCAGGGTCACCTACAGCAGGCTGCACAGGACTGCGTCCAGGCGGGTTTTGAATATCTCCAGAGGAGGAGACTCCACAAACTCCCTGGGCAGCCTGTTCCAGTGCTCTGTCACTCTCAGAGGGAAGAAGTTCTTCCTCATGTTCAGGTGGAACTTCCTATGCTGCAGTTTGTGCCCATTGCCCCTTGTCCTGTCACTGGGCACCACTGAAAAGAGTCTGGCCCCATCCTCCTGACACCGGCCCTTAAGATATGTGTAGACATTTATTAGGTCCCCTCGCAGCCTTCTCTTCTTCAGGCTGAACAAGCCCAGCTCCCTCAGCCTCTCCTCGTAGGGGAGATGTTCCAGTCCCCTCACCATCCTCGTAGCCCTCCACTGGACTCTCTCCAGTAGCTCTTC
>Ga0065711_1051098_pt1 | contig 10517 bp, 2 predicted proteins | sample Hoacrofraction12_FD_59098 | JGI IMG/M metagenome (GOLD analysis project Ga0065711, IMG submission 59098) | Hoatzin crop microbial communities from Cojedes, Venezuela - Epithelial fraction 12 v2 (version 2) | ecosystem: Host-associated > Birds > Digestive system > Esophagus > Crop | place...
CGAGTAAAGTGCTCTGCAGTTTAGACTGCCGTAACTCTTGAGCCTGGCTGGTAACAGTATCCTTTCATCTTATCTTGTAAGAGCTGGAGTAAGATTTGATAAATACACAGAGGTAGTCTTTAAGCTGCCAGGGTTTAATGGTCATCCCAGGGATGCTTGGAACAGGAAAGATTCCAAAGAAATTGTCATCCTTTGTAGGAAAATACTTTGTAAATCATCCTGTGTGCTACTTTTTATTAGATTAAGTATATAATCACAAAACTTTTTCAGATCCAAAACTTTGGTTGCTTTGAAGTCACAATTCAAAGGGAAAGTTGTCTGATTGTTTTAGAGATGAGGAGTAAAATATTGATGGGAATGCTGGTTCAAGGAGGGTGCATGGGTTATGGGCCGTCTCTTTCTTTGAGCTCCATGTATATCTCTGGGGACTTGTAACAAGACAAATTACCCAAGGCAGAGTGGGCTCAGGCCGCTTTTTTTTTGTTGTTGTTAACTGCCTGTCTCAGTTTCTCCATTCATCTCTACAGGCTTTTGAGGCAATGACCTTCCTTCGGTCTGGATCTGCTAGAGCTAATACACAGCAGATACTGTGTAAGAGTCGCTGATAGAGGATGCTTCTGCTCTAGTGATGCTGCCAGGGTAGATAATGCTCTGTGCTTACCTTCTCTGTGATTAGTCTCACACTTGATGATGTTCAGGTCAATTACAGAGACAAGAGAAGCAGAACAGAGATTATATCTAGAATAGTGTTAAGGTCTAGTTTTCCACAAATGAGATTACGGAACAGTATGCTATAGACGTTTGGTTTAATTTGTCCAGGTTTGAAACTCACTTGGCAAAATAATAGAAAAAGTATCAGTTTCCACACAGGGTAGACAATAATTTGCTCATTACTCTCTGGGATATTTGCTTACTCTGAGCTTTGCTTTCTGTAGTAGCTGTTCTTGTCAGGAACATTAATGAGTAAGGTTCTTATAGAATTAATGAATTTAAAGTAATTTTACACAAACTGCTTATTTTGAATCTACGAACTGTAAAATTGAGAAGCAGTTCCCTGGAAATACATACTGTTACTGTTTTTCAACAAATTTTTTGAAGTACGCAAAATAAGTGAAAGAGGGTATAGTTTAAGAAATTACTTTTTAAATATATCTCCACATTTATAGGTATTATTGCTGATAGTTGAACAAAAATTTGTCTTGGATTTAAGAAATATGTTGTTAATCTGTCCATTTCACTATTCATTTATTACCTGCTTGTAAACCAGGTAAGGGATCCTGTGAACAGTACGGTTATGTATCCCCAGGCACAAATGAAAGAAAAAATACCCTGTTAATTTTGTAAAATAAAACATAAGACTAATGCAAAGGAAAAATAAATTACTGCCATCGCATTTACCATCCCTGCTATTCATAATGTCCCAGAATTTAGCTACATCTATCTTGCTGTGCTAACAAACAAGTTATGTTTATATTATTGCAAACAATGTAACTAATTAGCAAGATTAAATAAATATCTAAATCTGTATTTTCCTTACTAGATATATTTAGGTTTTGTTAGCAAACATGCTGTACATCATTAGTTACCTGTTAGTATTAATCTCCTGCTTCAAACACTCTTGTAAATCGTTTGATCAGGATACAATCAGGATCCCTCTCCAGGGATTGCCAGCTATTCTGTCACATCATATGGTTCATCCACCTTTTTTCCTTCTTGGATGGCAGTCACAGGATGCAAATGGCAAGTTCCTGTGAGATATTTTCTAACATCTGTTTCTTGATGGGCTCCTCAGGCAGCTGGGCTGGCCACACTGGAAGAACTTCTGAGCTACTCTCGTAATGATGTGGCTTCCTGGCCTCTGAAATGCAGTGTTCCCTCCAAGTGCCCCTCGGATGTGAAATGATCTGCATGCTATATCTTACCACAGAGTCCAAAGATGCAGATGATTATACAGCCAGAATCTGCAAGCGTATGGTATAAATCGAATGTGCTGCATAACCATACGGCTTGAGGGGAGTTGGGTAGTCTGTGGTGATGGCTCCTGTGTTTCACATCAGCATGTGAAAAGCCAAAACACCCGAGTCATATCAAGTAATTTCACAAATTTTTGGAGAAACAAGGCTCAAAGTTGTGGCAAAGGGCAAGAAAATGTAGAGGTATCTTTTTACCAATTAAATTAAATTGTTATCTAACCACACAAGTGGACTTGGCAGTTATTTGTAAAATAACTGTTCTCTGGTTTTGGTCATTGATTATTGTCTTAGATAATCAAGATTGTTATCTTGATAACTACTTGCCAGAAAAAAAAAGAGAAAAACAGAAGATAAAACTTGAGGAAGTTTAGATATCACATTAAAAAAAAAAAAAAGTTGAAAAAAATGTGGGGACAAAACCAAAAAAACATCTCACTTGAACAAATATTTTTCAAAATACTTTTGTTTTTTTCAAAATACGAGTTTTCTGCATAAATTGATACCCGATTATAGCTAAAATTCTGAAAGGTCAAAAAATCAATTCAATTTGAAGAAGTATATAAAACTGGAATATTTTTATTTTTGGCTTGTGCTCTGTTTAAAGAAATAACCTGGATGGAAAAGAGTGCATCTCGCTGGATTCTTTGTATTCCTTTGGCAATAAAAAGAACTTGAAGTAGTCTTCAAAATGTCAACATTAACAAGACTTTGATGTAAGAATACATTCTTGTGAAGAGGAACTTGGTTTGTATTGATGCGAGTGAAAAAGATGAAATCAGAGAATGTACAGACAATGCATGAGGAAGAATTAGACCATTTTTAAACTGTGCTTTTTTCTTTCCTTGCTATAATGTTAGTATTTGAAGATATGTCAAGTTGCGGTAGGAATTTGCTATTTTTCTAATTTCTGAACAAGTAAAAGAACTTTTATGTAATAGCAAATAAGGTTTTTCATGATTAAAATTCTTAGAAGAACTTCTTGTCAGGTGGAAAACCCACTCCTTAGCATCAGCTGAAGTCTTATAACAATGTAGAGTTTAAATTTGTTTATTTGCTATTGATGTAATGTATTTGCCAACAGGTTTTGTGGACCTTTTTATCTTGTAACTTTAATTCTTACATATATAGAATTCCCAAGCATCTGATCATTTGATCCTGGGTCTGGAAAATTGAAGTTAGCAAATACAATTAATCTGAACATACGAAACTTCAGTGATTCTCTGGCAGAAGAAAAATTTAATTTCCTTTTTTTGAATGAGCTGTAGCTCAACGTATTTTTCTGATGTGACTTGCAGTGCAGTGTTCTGGAGTGTACCACCACAAAGCATGTGGCAATCTTTCCATCGTACCAGTTCTTATAGGAGAGTTCAGCAAACTACTTTCTTGAACCAAGAGATAGAGGTAGATTGGAGAGTGTGTAGGTAATGCACTATAAGTTGGTTACTCCCGTTGTGCTGGGAGTAATCCTGGCATGAGACTCGCTGGTCTTTGTGAGGAACCCAGGAAAACTGCTGTGCTGTGCAAACTGGTTTTCAGCAAAGCCTGCAAATTCCTTCCAGCAGTACAATGCAAATTCAGGACCACCCTAAACTCTCTGCTCCTAGAAATATTTTGTTGTTTTTTGGTTGAGTTGGGACTTTTGCTTCCCCTGAAAGCTTTAACATCTAAGAGTGAATAAGTATAAATGCTATGCAAAAATTTACTCCAAAATTATATCAACATCATCTTTTAAGAGACAGCGATATTGACTCTTCGTCTTGAATGAGGTGCATTCAGAAGTGGAGAAGACTGACTCCTTTCCTTGTACCTCTTCCTTCTGAGCTGAGCTTTGGATTGAGTAGAGTTAGTTGGGTTGGAGCAGCTTTAATTAATAATTGGGATTACTGGCAGGCAAGGATACGGGCAATAACCTATCACTCCAGCGCAACAGGGTATGTTGATGGTGAGCTATTTTTCTAGTAATCTCATGTGAATTTAAGCGTTTTTTAATAATCTCAGACTTGTGAGAGGAAACTAGGGCAAAGTCCAGCAAATCTGTCCTATGATTTAGTAAGTACTGTTGGACTGTTAGAAGGACCAGAAACAATCTATGAAAGATACTTGTTCAGAGTGGAGTTTTTCCCCGTCACTCAAAGAAGATACGTGCTTCACAGAATCACAGAATGGCAAGGGTTGGAAGGGATCTCTTGATATCATCTAGTCCAACCCTCTGCCAAAGCAAGTTCCCCTAGAGCAGGCTGCACAGGACCTTGTCCAGGCAGGGTTTGAGTATCTCCAGGGAAGGAGACTCCACAACACCTCTGGGCAGCCTGTTCTGGGGCTCCATCGCCCTCAGAGTGAAGAAGTTCTTCCTCATGTTCAGACGGAACTTCCTATGGTTTAGTTTGTGCCTGTTGCCCCTTGTCCTGTTGCTGGGCACCACTGAAAAGAGTCTGGCCCCATCCTCCTGACACCCACCCTTAAGATATTTAGAAGATCCCATCTCAGCCTTCTTCAGGCTGAACAAGCCCAGCTCCCTCAGCCTTTCATCATAGGACAGATGCGCCAGTCCTCTAATTATCTCCCTCTGTTGGAGTCTCTCCAGTAGTTCCTCATCTTTCTTGAACTAGGGAGCCCAGAACTGGACACAGTACCCCCACGTGGGGCCTCACTAGGGCAGAGTAGAGGGGGAGAAGAACCTCCCTTGAGCTGCTGGCCACACCCCTCTTAATGCACCCCAGGATCCCATTGACATTCTTGGCATTCTTGGCTCATGGTCAACTTGTCGTCCCCCAGGTCTCACCAGGACGCTTCTTCGTTAAAAGTATAAAATCCCAGAGAAAATGTTGTGTCTAAAGCAAACAGCCATGGACTGGTTGCACATCGATTTACTGGAGAGAGTATCATGGGTTTACCAAGTCATTTGAATGCTAGACAGTTGTGAAAAGATAGGCTTCTTTTAAGTAAAAGCAATTGTCAAAGTCATGTGCATTATAAAATTCTGTTCGCTGCACCAGAGCAAATCTCTTGTCTAAGCTAACATTGCTGTGAAATGCGTCTCAGTTAAATTTTCAAGTAAACAACCAACAACCACTCCCTTTGCCTGAAATAAAAAGATGATTCCACCTAGTTGAAGGCTTACCCCACCTGGGAGATGGCGTTGCTGGACCCATACTCTTACCCATCCTGTGTTCCCTTACTCTGCTTTCTTCTCTTTGAGATCACATAGTGGTATGCTTCTAAATAGGTGACATTTTTACATCTAATGCATATATAACAGTGTTTGAGGCATCAACACACTTTTCATAATTTCACACTGCTTTTTGAATTTAAAGGCTTATTAAAATTTTCCTAGTTGTTCTTTTGTTTGCTGGGCTGAGAAAGAGCTATTCTTAAACTGTGTAACCATACAAACAGCGGAGCCTTGAAAAGTTCAATTCTTTGAAGTTGCATGGTAGGGAAGAAAATTTTTCAGATGAGACTTATTTATGTGCTGCAAGGTAGAAGGGCTGTCCTTGAAAATTACTGGATATTATAGTATAACCAGCCTGTTGTTTGAACTGATATTCCTGCTAAATTAGTTCACCATAAGAAAACTGTACTACTCAAAGGAACAGATGACATCAGAAGCAGTTTCATAAGTGCTTTGCTAAGCTTTCTTCAAGAAGAATAGGACCAGTGTTGACCAGTTAGGAATTCTTGCTTCTTTTTTTACCTTGTTTTTGCTTCATGGGGGTTGATTCTGGATTTCTTTCATTGACTCAGTGTAGAATGAGATTATTACCTGATTCCAAAACTCAAAAAAAGCACATACAGGCAATTTCTTTTTTAAAGAGATGAATAACTATAGGAATACGGTAACATTCAGAATTGTGTAAGCAATATAGTTATTTGGCTGGCAGCACTATTTAAAAAAATAGGAGGGCGTAAAGTACTTCCCTAATGCCTGTTGGAGCTGAGCTGTGCTGTACCAAAGCATACAGAGGATGGGAAGATGTCTGCAGGACCACCGAGACCCCTACGCAGAAAGAAAGGTGGCATGACTGTTGCTGAAGGGGTGGTAACGTAGCTTTATGCTCTCAGAATAATCCCGTCAATGCAAGGACAGTCTCTTTCCTGTGGATAAGGATGGTTAAGGGATGCATTATCTTTTGAACAAGGTGGGAATTTGGAGCAGACAACACTTTACTCTCCACTCTACTTCAGGGCTCGGTTCAACAACTGCTGTCCTTTGTAGAGTTCATGGCAAAACCAGTTTAGTTGTGAATGATGAAACCAAATGATTTCTCCATTCGCATATGTTTGCAAAGGTTGGAAGTGTTACGATAGAAAACTGTAAAACATTAACTATTCCTGTACGTGATGTCAAACTCATTTTCTCATTATACATTCTTAATGCTTAGATTTCTGCTCAGAAGTGTTGCTAACTAAACAACAGCCAGACAAAACAGGTAGAAATATAGGAATTACTGAGTAAGCTGTGTTGCTTCGGCAGACTTGATATAAGCTGTAGAAGTTTAGTTTAACAATCTTTAGGTTTCAGACCATTTTGAGATGGCTGTGAAGGGGGTGATATTTGCTGGCTTGGAAAATCTTCAGATCTTGACTGTATCACTATTTTATAGGAAGGAAAAGGCCAGATTTTTACTCAGACTCTTGACTTAACTTTGGGTGGAATCCAACTTGCCTGAAGGTATCTGGCTAGCTGTTGGATGTTTAATCTAAATTAGCCATTGGACTTTTTTCCTGCAAGCATGGAGAGAGGCTGCTGCAAGGGATGATTCAGATCAGACTGAAAGAAGTCGTTACCTTACATGGTATTAACAGCCCTCTTCAGGGCATTTCCTATGTCTCTGGGAAACTGAGCCATGGGGATATTGCTGAAGGAAAAGATGCAGTGTTTTTAGAATTGATGCAGTTATCATTTTTGTAGCACTGAAGTGGTATTGTTCCTCCTCCAGTCAGTTAATCGAGAAGTTGCCTATATTGGCCCATTTTCTGCAAGAAAAAAATCCAACACAGTAAGTTCTGTTGGGTATTCTGCATTGGCATTTCTTGATACTAATGCAAGACCTCTACTGAGTTCAGCCTTGGGGGTTTTAACTTCGGGTTTAACATTATTCCTCTTGCTGCAGTTAGAAAAATAGCTGAGTTTTCTGTCTCATTTTGTGTAATGTCAGCAAGATACATGATTTCTGTAATTTCATTGTTAGCTTGTAACAAATCAGGACCTTACTTGACTCATGAACCCCATGAAGATGATCACAGAATTGCTGCCTGTGAAGTCTTTATTAAGTAATTTAAAATCTTATCCCAGTGAGAGCTCTTGGTTGGGCTGATTGTATGCTAATGCTGTGTTGCCTTCCAGAGGCAGCAACTGTCATAAGGCAATGTCTGTAAAGATCTTAATTGTCTCAATACATCTTGGTGTGCTTTAATGCCTCTAAATTAATTATACAATTTAATACTGTTATTAAGTCTTGAATTGCATTACTTCAGCAGAAACATAGAGCTAATGTGATTGTGTGCCATAGGAATGGAAGCACCTGTGTTGTTAAGGATTATCCACCAACATTGCAATTATTCAGTAAATGTCTAGTTGAGAAGGTTCACAAAGCATATTGCTTATATGCTCCTTGGGGCCACTGATGACCTTATGTGTAACTTATGACTTACAGTAAAATGTTAAAAGCCACAATTACAAGATGTCTCAGAAAGAGAGCATAAAAAATGAAGGCCATTGCCAACAGCTTAAGTGTCTGTAGAAGCAGAAAATATGTTGAATAAAGCATATTTGTAGGGAATACACTGTACCCCATATTCCAGGGAAAGGCAATAATAAACAAAATAAAAATCAACAGTCCTTACCAATTTAACCCGGAGACTTTTCTTACCTTCAAATTTCATTGTTGGCTTAGAGTTTTTTGGGTTTTTGTTTTTGCAGAACCTAGCTAGGTACCTGAAAATTTTAGTATTGCTGGCAGCATTGGTTCACATCACTTTGAGATTGGTCTGGCACAGTTAAGTTTTCCTTGAAGAGGAAAATGGCCTTTAGTATACTTTCACCTCTGCATGTAATGGGAAAGAAAACAGATACGAATCCTCCCCCCAGTTTCTGAGGCATCTTATTTTTCTTAAATATTTAAAAATCTATGTCACCTCCACTCATGTCATTTGTCAAAAACCCTGTCATTTTCTTTGCTTCCCAAAGCATCACTGTGAAATCTGTATATACAGGGAAAACAGAATTATTATGTTTTAGGGCACATCACTTCTACTGTGAATGTATAGAAACAATACTACCTCTCTGATTTAAACTGAAATAGAGAAGGAGGTGTGTATAGGCAAAAAACATGGTTATCCCAGCTAGAAAATGCGACTCGGGTTGCTATCTGTTCTCAAGGGAAATGTGTACTTTTATGTTTTGTCTAGATGACAGCATTTCCATTACTGTAATGACCTGTAAAATCACAGAATAGCAAAGCAGCGCTGCAACACAGGAGCAATTATAGTGAATCAACCAGAAGTGACTGTTTTTATGAGATTGCCTGTGGAAGTTAAAGCCTGCATACAGTGCACAGAGCTTCTGGTCCGCACCAGTTCTCTGTCCTCGTAGGGTATAGGCCATTCTGGTCTTTTCATAGATACATCTCGTTAGAGCTTAATGTCATTTATCACCAACTGAGTTTATATACTTCGGGAGTTATTTACAGTATTTTTCTCATATTAACTCATCTGAGTAAACGTATATCAACAACAAATTTTGATTACTATTGCCCTTAGTAGTAATCAGTTGCAAGCTTTTTCCAATACTCGGAATTAAATAAATCCTGTTCAAAGCCAAATCTGTATTTGAGCAGAAGAGTTAAATGGTGATAGGAAAGCCATTGACTTATTTCCCCTGGGCTGTCTGTCTACTTTTAGTAAAGTATTGGCATTGAGATGACAGAGTATACTTTGTAATTTTGGGAATCTGATTTGTTGATTGGATTGTGAATGTTAATGACAGAATGTGGCACGACACAAGGGTTTCATGTCAGGGTTGTTATCTTGCCACATATCATTGCTGTCTCTTTTTCCTTCCTCCTCCCTTCTCCCCACCAGCTGAAAGCTGTTTAGCTTTTTAGTTTGTATAAACATTAAACAGAATTCAAGATATTGATAGGGAAAGAAATGACTAAGCTGCTTTTTCCAGTACTGAAGTTCTGTGTACTGATTGAATACAAAATTACTAACAGATCTTTATCGTTAGCTGCGCAGGAAAACACACTACAAGTGATCTACCGAGGTTAACAGATTTTCAGACATGAGCGAAGGCGTGTTATGGTCACAAAGCTTATTTGTAACATTTCTCCATAGGAGATCAGGAGTATGTCCCTGCAGTGAGGAGCTGCTGTCAGTCTTTGCTCCTCAGCCCTGATGCCTGTGTGACTGTTCACATTAACACGGAAAACCAGCAAGCAATAAGTTGCATTCTTGGCAATGAGAAATTTTAGTTAAAAGTCAGAATCAACAGCTTTTCCTGTACTGGTTTGTGTTACATTATATGTTGCTGTAATCTGTAAATGGTGCATAGCTATATGTATTCAGTGCTGGGGCTTAAGTACAATTAGGCTTTCATATAGAGAAGTGCAGATCTCCCTGTTATGAGAGACCCGAAAAGGGCAACGCTTTGAACGCTGGCATCAAAGAGAGCAGTGACTGCCAGACCATGCGAAACTGCCTTTGCTGGGTAGCAGAAGCATCCCAATAAAGCCTGGGGTTGTGACCCTCACCGATTCATGGAGTGTTTCATACTGTGTGGGGATGTGGGAATTGATTCTGAACCTCGTCCACCCAAAGAGCAGCCCTCTGGGGCAGAGCTCCAGGGCCCAGAGCAGCTGAGCTGCTGCTGAAGCATTTCCATGGTGGCACCGGGGGGACGGGGCCAGGGGCTGTGGTCGGTCTGTGCCAGCTCCCCGCTGCCGCTCCATCCTCCTCGCGCTGCTTCTTGCTCCAGCCTGGGGCCACCATGGGCTGCTGGCCTTCAGGGCGAACCTGACCCAGCCTGGGCTGTGGGTCCTTCAGGACACATCCACCCGCTCCAGCTTGGGTGGCTGGGAAGCACTTTGCTCATTTCTAAACACGCTATCTCCGAGGTGCCACCAGCATGGCTGCGGGGCTCAGCTGTGCCCGGTAGTGGGGCCCCTGGAGCCACCTGGAACCAGCCCTGGGCGGCCGCGACCTCCCCTCAGCCCCCCACCGGCACCTCGCCACCCACACCCAGAGCAGAGGTAAACCCAAGGCCTGTTGGCTGATTTTATTTCATCGTTTGAAGCGATGTTTTGCGTTGGAGGTTGCACCGGTGCTGCCATGCTTGCTGGTGTGCCCAGGGTGTGCAGGACCGTCTCCCTCCCCATCCCAGGGACGCCATTTGTGCCGCTCCTTCTGCGTGCCTGGGAATAGGCACAGCCCCAGGAGATGGCGGCAGTGTCCCGGGGTCTTGCCTGCGAGCCCAGGAGCCACTGGCTCCCTGGGGGGCTGTGATGGCGGCTGAAGGCGGGCTGGTGCCCACGGGCCTGGCAG
>Ga0065711_1051099_pt1 | contig 10517 bp, 5 predicted proteins | sample Hoacrofraction12_FD_59098 | JGI IMG/M metagenome (GOLD analysis project Ga0065711, IMG submission 59098) | Hoatzin crop microbial communities from Cojedes, Venezuela - Epithelial fraction 12 v2 (version 2) | ecosystem: Host-associated > Birds > Digestive system > Esophagus > Crop | place...
GCCCTCATTTTTCTTCCTTTTTTTTTTTTTTTTTTTGAGACAGTGTTGAAACAGATGACATATTTCTGCTCTGGAGACAATTGTGCTACAAAACATATTTTTCTCCTCTTTGCACACCCTGATTGCATCCATAGCCCTTCTGGCCTAGGACTGCGTGGGAGGTTGTTGAGAACCTATAAATTGCTGGTTCTGTGGAGACTGCTTTGGGGATTGGTATCACTGTTCGAGTCCTTCTATCCCTATTTATGAGCCTGTGCAGCGTTCCCAGTGTCTATCAGAATAGGCAGCATAAGCCTCTTGCAGAGTGTTCAGAAGCGAGGAAGTGCCAGGGCTGTAAATTACATTTTGGGGGGCAGATATTTGAAGCAGCCAGTAAGTGATGCTAATTTCTATCAATTATTCTCTTTTTGAAGTTCGGGGGAATGCCCATGTCTCGCCATTTTGTCAGCACCTCTTACGCAGTGGTATTGTATCTACAGAGGGCAATTAGTGGTAATATTCAAATGATGTGCAGATGGAGGGGAGAGGAATTGTATTTTCTCTGCATTGAATCTAGTACAGAGCCATTGCCTATCTATGCTTCAGTTCCTCAGTGAAAAGGAGTTGTACTTTATTGTGTTCTTATGGGGTTTACAGGCTCTTCTGCTTTCACATAAATGATGTTATTTTTACTATATTTTGTGAATCGGAAAAGTAAAATACATGGACATGGAGTACTCAAAGCACACTGTCCACTTGCTTTATTTACCACCCGATAAAGATGATACAGAGCTTTTCCACCCAGGATTTTGGAATGAGGATTTTATGACCTTAGTGTAGCAGTGGTACACTGCTAGTCTCTGTCTTTGAATGCAAGTAGACACTAGAGGAAGGAATTCTTACTGGACAAGCAAGTTGTTTGTATTTTATTCTAAACTTGGCAAATACACGGAGTTATGATGGCTTCTCTCAAGGGAAATAGTGGGACCATGCATTAAGACGCTGGTCTTGCAGACAGCCTAGGTGTATGAGGTGAGGCCGCACCTCGAATACTATGTTCAGTTTTGAGCCCCTTGGTACAAGCAGGACATTGAGGTGCTGGAGCGCATCCAAAGGAGAGCAGTGAGGCTGGTGAAGGGTCTATGAGGAATGGCTGAGGGAACTGGGATTGTTTATTCTGGGGAAGAGGAGGCTGAGAGGAGACCTTGTTGCTCTCTACAACTACTTGAAAGGAGGCTGTAGTGAGGTGGGTCTCTTCTCGCAAGTAACTAGCGATAGGATGAGAGGAAGTGGCCTCAAGTTGCATCAGAGGAGGTTTAGATTGGATATTAGGAAAAAATTCTTCACTGAAAGAGTGATCAAGCATTGAAACAAGCTGCCCAGGGAAGTGGTGGAGTCATCATCCCTGGAGGTGTTCAAAAAACACATAGATATGGCACTTTGGGACATGGTTTAGCAGGCATGGTGGTGATAGGTTGATGGTTGGACTAGATGATCTTAGAGTTCTTTTCCAACCTTTATGATTCTATGTTGTGGATAATCTGAGTAATTGCAGCAAGAACCACATTGTTCTACGCATCTATGTGAATAAACCCTACCTAGCAGATGTAACCATATCCAGACATTTGGCTGAACCTTGTACTAGGAAGGCTGGTTTCTCCCACCCAACCTGGAGTATGATAGTGGAATTCTGGTAGAAGGCTTCCTGGACATCCGTACGCATACATCTTGATCAAGATGTGATAAAACAGGTTTGGTATTAGCAAGTTTCCTTGGAAATATTTAAGTCATAGCTGCATAATTTATAGCAGTCATAGACTGTTCCTGCAAAAGGAATTGAGCAGGTAGAGCCTTGGTATTTTTTATGGAAGCATTGAAGTTTTATGATGGGGTTGTTGAGATTACAGCCTTTTACATGTATTGCTTATTCATTTTTGTAGGTTTTGTGCCTAGAGATAGCAAGACAGTTTTACTGTGTAAACTGAATGCTCTATAATCTGCTGTTGAAAAGAAACGTGCAGTAGTCTGAAACCCATGGTAACAACAGCTAAAAATTGAATAAGGAAGCAAATGTAAGGGTAAAAAAAGACTTTTTATTCCTGATAGTTTAAAGTTTTGATGAAGATCAGTTGTTACAAGGATCAAGTCCTAAGGACTAAGTCCTTATATCTTTATCTAAAGGCTATGCATGACTCCATAGACAACTGCAAATCTTGCTTTCTTCAGTGTTTCCCAGCACTGTAGATGTTCTAGTCAGATGGTGGGAGCCTTACATCCAACCAATGGTGATCACATTCTCACCAATTAAAAAAAAAAAAAAAAAGACTGAGGCCAGTTACTTCATAAATCTTATCTTCTAATTTATAACTGAAAATGTCAGCTATTAATTATATCTACTCTCTTTCTTAATAGGAAATACTGTACCAGCAGTGTTTGCCATACCAGCAGCAAACCGACCTGGCTTCACAGGCTATTTTATCCCAACACCACCAACCGCGTACAGGAACCAAGCCTGGATGCCCTATGCTGGAGAAAATGAATTACCAGGACAGTGGGCAGACTCAGTAAGCATCCTTGCTTTCCTAACTACATATATTTTCTGTGATTTGCAGAGGAGGGTTTTTAAGCAATGCTAAGTGATCAGCAAAGAATCTGAGCAAGATAATTCTTCCTTGAATGGTAATAACTGCTAATAGTGACAAGTTATGAGAGGGGGCATAGATATTATCCATCCCATGAACTGCAAGTAAGGTCTTTTAGAGAGTTAAATCATTCCCTAGGTTAAGGGCTGTCACCCATTCAAAGCTGGTGCGTTAGGTACCATCTTTCTTTCCCAGGACAGAAGTTAACTATTTGGATATACATGTGGCAGGAGTAGGTGGTGCTGCCTCTCAAGGTGATCTTGTGCTGTATGGAAGCCAGGGAGTGTCTTTAACTCCTGGAGGCTTCTCTCAGGACAGCCCGGCTCCCGATGCCTAGCTCCTGGCTCTGCCACAGCCCTGCTGTGCAGTGTTTCCAGTCCTCCTGCAGGCTGCAGTGATAGATCATAAGTTAAATAATTAATTGCACAATCTTAGTCTGGGACCGAAGTAATTTTTAGCCCAAAGTATACCTACATTTCAAAGAAATAATGTTGAGACATCCTAAAATGAATTGCAGTAGTTTATCATCTTTGAAACAACTTCTAAAATTTAGGCCTTTTTTTCCACTAGGAAAAAAAAAAGATCAATTCTGCTGCTTGAGCTCACATCTGGTATTTATGCAGAACCAATTCAGTTAAACAAACTGGGAGATGGATTCTATTTCATTGTGCATATCATCAACAGACTATTTTAGTGAATTGCATTTGGAGTCTAATAGTTGGCTTTAAGCAGCTGAGCAAGTGACAACATGGTCACATAAATGTTCCTGGGGGCGGCTATTTGTTGCCAAATCTTTATTACTGCTCCTGATGGCTGCGAGAAAAAGAATTCTGTTTGACTGTCAGATGCAAGTCTGAATTTGTAGGCTGAACTGTCAAGAAAAAAGAAGTATGTTCATCTGTAAGCTGAGCACATCTGCTGATGTGCCCCTGACACCTGGAGTCTTTTGATGCCGTCGTACAGATTCCCTTCCCAAGAGCTACCCTTTAAAGCATGGAAACCCTTTTTCTTTTAATTGTGGTTTTGGGGTTTTTTTGTTTGTTTGTTTGTTCATTTTTTTTCACTCTACTTTTAAATCCATGAGGCCTGGATTGTTTCTGAGCAAACATTTTTAATTTTTTGTTTAAGAAGAAGAAGAAAAAAAACATGAGAAATATTTTAGTTACCTTTTGTATTCCTACTCCTTGGCTGCAGTCCCATGAAAAGAGTCAGATAGCACTTGTCAGAAGGGGAGACTGAAAACAAACTGGACAAAACTGGAATGCAAGTTCCAGTTACTAGCCCCCAGTTACTTCCTCCAGAAGGAGAAGAGTGTAACGCTGTTGTGGGTTCCTCTGTCTTCTAGGAAGGAGGTAGGAAGAGCAGTTAGGGCCAGTGGACTGTACACAGAGGAATGCAGAGGGATGTGAGAAGCTGTCTGAAAAATAACTGTGGCAATATAGTACTCAAAGGAATCAAATATTCCTTTTAACTTCACTTACCCATTACAGAGCTTTAACAACTTCTTGTTACCCAGACTTTCAGCCCTCCTGTGACCTATGCAGGAGAAGAGGAAAGAATGTAAAACCAAAACACTTCAGGTTTCTACAATGAATTTGCACCTCTCAATGACTGCAAAGCTGTCAAGAAATTGTCTTTATTCGAAAATAATTTCTAGAGTAACTAGTAATAGTGTTACCAACATAATATGGTCATAAAGCTGCAAAAAATAAAGATCTAAAGTAATACTCAGAGTATGAGTTTCTAAAGGCTTTCTGGTTTCTGAGCCTCCAGATCACAGCTTGATCGTGCTTCCAAGGTTTTCTTAACAATTAATAAGAACAGAAACATAATATCTATAAGGTGAAAATTGAAATTCTTTACTTTCCATGCGTTTCCATTAGCTGGACTTTAAACAAGGGGAAATAAGAAACAGGAGATTTGACAACAAAGAATTAGCTTGTAAGACCAACTTACTGTAACATACTATTTTCTCATTTAAAAGGTAAGTATTAAAGCACTGAGTTTTGTGGGAGAAGGTACGTGTGTCTGACAAAGCATTTATTTTCCAAATTGCTAGACACTTCTCAGTGAAAGTAGTAACCTGGTGGCCTCTAGTGGCGTGTTCACGTGTACTACTGAAATGTTTGTCTTTTGAATAATCTATTGTAAACTAAACAGAAGCAACTGCATTTAATGATCACTTTCATATCATGCCTGCTTCCTATGTTTATCTTATCACACCATACTGAATGCATTTGACATTCTTTTCATTGCTTGATGGATATCCAAGATCGTACGGAGCATGTGTAAATCCTAGCAGTCAGGTTTTCATAGGTTCTTAGATGCCTGAAGTAGCAAGATTTTCGAAAGCACTCAAGGGGTTGTTAAACTCTCACAGGACCAGAGCCAAAATGGGTTTTAAGCAAAAGTCCAAAGCTGTCATTCTGAATTCCATGCTGAGGTCCCATGATTCCAAGAAGGTATATAAAATTGGCAGAGGTTTCACATCTTGACATTTCAGTTTGCTTGCAGACACATAAAATTCTGAAATTCTGCTTCTGGCATACCCACCAAAGCCTTAGCCCTGGTGGGTGAAGCACCTTACACCTTAGCCTGTCTGAAATCCAAAAATGAGCTGAGACATCTGCCTGGCCGCCTCTATTATATGCTTATATAAAACCTTAATGTATGTATTTGGAAAGTCAAAACCATGTGTTTTTCCCATTTAAAGCAAAAAGAATACAAAGTTAACTTTTTAGTGATTAAACATTGTTGAAACTTACAGTTATGTTGTAAGTGTAGTAGTCTTGGTACAGTGTAGGTAAGTGTAGTTTTCCGAGTCACTCAGTTAATAAAAAGCCATCACTGAACTTTCCTTACTTGTCATTGGCATGGACTATAATGATCAGCTGGTAAGCTTTTTCTCAGGAAGAAATTCTCTTGTCCTAGTAATAGGTTATAGGTTGCCTTCAGTAACAACAGAAAGCTTATCCCCGTTATCTGGATCTAGTGAGTTTTTGTTAGGAACAGTAAGTCCAGAGACTTGGCTGACTTGGATTAGACAGTGGCTGCAAATCAGCAGACCTTACTCTTCTGTTCTAGGCTTTTCAGTGTCCTGAAATGTAGTGGTGCTGTCTGTTTAAAACTGGAATGTTTAGGAGGAATAGGAAGCTGAGGGCACATTTTCAGAAAAGCCTTCTCCTTTGACTTTTTGTAGCGATGATAAATCAGGACATGCAATGTTTCCCTTGCTACATGTTTTTGCTGCCAGTCTGCGGAGTTGAATACCTGCTACATGGAGATAGGTGCATAAACAGCACATATCAAGATACGTATTTGTAAAGGGAAACTTAGGAGTATGAGGTTTACATTCTCTTCATATGGTCCTATCTGTTACATCTTATTCTGCCCCGGGGAGGTTTGTGTTATCTGGCAGGTGGCACTACGGATCACAGAGTTCTGTATAATTTTATGTAATTACAATGCTCTACAGGTTCCACTACCTGGATACATTGAGGCTTATCCGAGGCCCCGCTACCAACATAATTCTCCTTCACGACTTCCTCGCCAATACAGCCAGCAAGCAAGCATGCATCCCAGCCTGGAACAAGCTCCTTTGCCGTCCACCGCAGCTTCTCAGCAGAGCCTGTCAGAAAATGACCCATCTGATGCTCCTCTCACCAATATTTCTACAGCTGCCCTCGTAAAGGCAATAAGAGAAGAAGTTGCTAAACTGGCCAAGAAGCAAACAGATATGTTTGAGTTCCAGGTCTAGTATCTTTTGTGCACGGTACTTGTCTCATGTAACCTGGGGTAGCCAAGAAAGTGACTCCTTTAATTTTCAGTTACAAACTTGCTATGAATTGTGCCAAAGTGATGGCATTTCTCTCTGTCTGAAAAGTCAACACTATGAAATTACTTAAAGTAGAGCAACAGGACTCTGAAGTATGTAACTCTGTTTGCCAGCTAAGGAAATGCTGCCAGGGAACTGTTTAATATGGATAAGATTGATCATATGCAATTGTTTGTCACTTAGCTCTTGCATCATGACCCATCATCACTAGGGATGCTGCTGAATGTGTCTGTGCCACACGATGTTTCATTTGCAAGCCCAAAGGTAGAGCTGCTGAAAATAACTTCTGCATGTCAAAACTTTGATTAGAGAAGAAAATATAGTAGAAAACGGTTAAATAAAGGACACAATAGGTGTGGTGGTGGCCATGTTGTTCGCTGAAGGATGCTGTAGAAGGGACGCTGATTTCAGCAATGCAGAGTCATTCAGCCTTTTCATTTTACAGACCGTATTCAAACCAAAAGAATTCAAGATGAGTAAGTAATAGAAATAAATGTCCTGTAAATAGTCCCAATTCTCCTCATCCTATTAACAGTACAAAAAAGTGAAAGAGAGAAGACTGTGAAGAAGGTTAATGGTATTTTGATAATCGGTGGCTGCCTTGTCCCTGAATGCCACTGATGAGTTATGGAGGAGATTTTTTTCAGTGTGAGAGAATACAATGCGTGAAGAGCCAACAAAAGATGCTGGTGCTAGAAGCTTCCAGGAGAAATGAAAAAAGGTTATTCACATTTGCTCTACATTCAGGCTTTTCACTCTGAATGCATGTGAAGCTGGTAAACCTGAGACCTTTGAGCAAGTCTTTCCAACCTGGAATAATGAATACACCTGCTTGGACAAGAAAACCTCTGTTTAACACAGCGCTTTCTTCTCTTTCTTAAACAATGATATCTACTAGAGTGATGCCAGAAAGTGCTACCTGAAGCTGCAGTTGATTTTGATTACGCTGGAATAGTGAATGCGCACCTAGGAAGTTCTGAATGTAGAGGACCTGATTATTATATTAACTTGTAAATAAGTAAATGGTTATATGGATTAACGAAAATACTAATGTTCTGTGAAAAAGAGAGCATTTCCAGAAATTATGCTGACTTTATATTGTGCAAGATAAAGGTGACTAATTATTAAACTGCTTGTATGAATCCAATCCCAGAAGAAACTCAAACCAGTTGAATGGGACAATAGTTAATCTTTTGCAGTTGTACAAAATAGTCAGAGATCATGAACAATTGTTTTCAGTTCCTTTGGCAGTTAGCTTTGGGAACTGACGTTGTTGCAAAATACATTGTGTTGGGCATGTTTGATGTCAACTGGAGTTAAAGGTAATGTCCTTCATTTCAGTAAGTTATTTAGTTATCCTCAATTGCTTATGCTATTTTGTCTGATCATTTAATTTCCTTGAGTTTCTTTGGTCTTTACTGAGGTGAGAAAGGGAACTTGGTTTAGCTTTTTGGGCATCAGTAAAATGAAAGGAGAGAAGAGACAAGAATAGAGGATAGAAGAAGAAATTGATGAAGCACAAACTTTTAAAGCAGAGCTATTTTTTCCGCAAGTAATTATATTATAAACCCTGACTGAGATTGTGGTACACAGTTATCCTAGAACATATAGATATCTTCTGCTCTGATACCTTAAATATTGCAAAAGCTTTTGGAATGCTAGCTAATCTTTCAACAAATGTGAAACTTCATTTTTATTATTTAAAAATCAGATATAAATAAAATGTATTTTTGTAATTTCTATGTATATATGTGCTGTATATTTATATGCGACTAGTCTGTTATAGTCAGAAAATTTCCATAAACAAAGTGCAAAAAAAAGAAAAAAAAATCCTAGTAATTTTAATCATCAATATAAACATGTTATGTCTGGAGTACACAAATATACCGTTGGGTGACTTGGATACTAAACAACCAAAGAAACTCAATCTTTCATATAAATATAAGTCTAGCAAAGACAGACTGCTGTCTCAGTTACCTGTCAGCTAACTAATACTGATCTTATCAGTGTAATACAGTACATTTTGTGTTGAATTAATAGCTGCCTAAGAGTATCACACTGTAAAATAACAACTTAAAAAATACTGTGCTAAACTCAGCGTGCCATAAAAAGACTAGTTCTGATTGGCTTCAGTGGGAACTTCGCTCGCTGGGAGCAAGGCTGAGTTTCTCTATTAGTATTCGTTTATATGTGCAAGTTTAACTGGAATCCCTTGAACAATATTGTGCTTATTTTTCAGTCATTTAAATCACTGTAACATAAATGCAGACATAATTGAAGAGCGGCTTACTTTTGTTTGGCCTAAGCGGGTTCATAATGGGCAAAAGCTTACTTGGTAAGTGAAATCTACACTAAATTGTGCCAGCCACATTTTGCATCAGCTTTAGTACCTCAGTTTTTGAATGATTCCTCTATTTAGCCCAGTGACATTTTGCAAGTAGATAGGCCCTTCTATGCAACGGGAGTGAAATGTGCTGTGAAATAAATTTCTGTGTCTTAGACTCCAGTTTTGCAGAGTTATCCTAAAGCTGCAAGTATGGAAGCAGGAGCAATCATGTGGATGGGAGTGCTGAAGCAATATAGCTGGGAAGAGTAATGTTACGACGTATTCCCAGAAGAGTCACACGAGGTAGGACGTACCAGATTTAAACAGCATCTTTGGGACACTTAGTTCTGCTCGTAAACCTGTACCAGTTCTTAAATTTAAGTGATTTAGTAGTTCCATCAAAAAATATGTGAGGATAAAACCAAGCATATAACTAAAAAGTTTGGAAATTTTGTGGATGTACAGGGTTCAAATGCCTACATGCAAAAAAATGAACAAATAGAAAAAAACCAAATAAAATTGTTTAAGTAGCCTTCTAGAAAGACAAACCATTTCAGTAAAGTTAAACAAAGTACTCTCCATACTACTGATGAAGACCTGTTAGACTTTCAAAACTAATTTTGTTTGGTATTGTATTGATGGTGTGCAGTCTATTGAATATTCCCTCAACCATCACTCTAAAACCATTGCGGTGCACTTTCTTCACAAAGATATTTTAGATTCTTCATTCATAATGGCTTTTTGTCTTGTTTGTAATATGTTTCTGTATTTTTTTTTTGTGTACAAAGTAAGACTATACCAAGACAATAAGGACATTCCTGGGAAAAAAAAAAAAAAATCATGCTGTAGTATTTATACTGTCTGAGCACAAATAAATGATAAAGTGAAAATACAGTGTACAAATAATTTGTAATATAATAAACATTTTGTATGGCTACAATTACAATATAGTTTTTCAATATTGATTTCAAAGAAGAAAGTATTCCTGTTTAAAGTTGTAACCTTATCAAAATATATTCATGCCATGTTTACTGATAAAAATTGAGTCATTAAGGTTTTTCTATTAGATGTCCCAGTTTTCTTTAAAATAATGTTAAATGCTTAAGTGAAAATACTGTTTTCTGTGTACAAAAATGTTGATGTTCTGACCACTATTTGTCTTCAGATTTGTAAATCATCAGTAGAAACATCTGCAAATGAAATGCACGTAAAATTACTTCTCAGTATGTATGTAATGACCACTTTCGGTAGACTATGTGTGCCATTTATTAATGTCACTAGAATAGTAACTTTAAGACGATACGAGGGTACTTTTTGACAGTCATTTTTTGAGAAAAACATACTATCTGGATTTGAGAGAAGCTCTAGCACTCAGTGTAGAAATAAGAATAATATTTATATCTAATGATATCATGGATAGAACTTGATAGAAATGCACGTAAATCCTCGATATAGAAATGGGGAGGTTGCCACAAGTAAAGATCATTTCATTTTCACAGAATCACAGAATGTTAGGGGTTGGAAGGGACCTCTGTGGGTCATCTAGTCCAACCCTCCTGCCGAAGCAGGGTCACCTACAGCAGGCTGCAGAGGACCTTGTCCAGGTGGGTCTTGAACATCTCCAGAGAAGGAGACTCCACAGCCTCCCTGGGCAGCCTGTTCCAGTGCTCCGTCACCCTCAGAGTGAAGAAGTTCTTCCTCATGTTCAGACAGAACTTCCTGTGCCTCAGTTTGT
>Ga0065711_1009803_pt1 | contig 10516 bp, 6 predicted proteins | sample Hoacrofraction12_FD_59098 | JGI IMG/M metagenome (GOLD analysis project Ga0065711, IMG submission 59098) | Hoatzin crop microbial communities from Cojedes, Venezuela - Epithelial fraction 12 v2 (version 2) | ecosystem: Host-associated > Birds > Digestive system > Esophagus > Crop | place...
CGCCGGCGCCTCGCCTGCCGGCCGAACCCCGCTCCCCGGCCACCCCCCGCCGGCGGGCTGGGTCGGTGCGAGCGGTTTTCGGGGGGTCTGCGCGGCCCCGAGGCGAGCCCCTGGTTCCAGGGCGTTTCGGGGCGGGGTGGTGCCTCGCCAGCCGACGCGGGCTTTCCCTGCGACGCTTGATCCCTGCCTCCTGTCTCCCCGAGGCTGCAGCTCAAAGAAAACGGTCCTCAAAGGGACTGATTTTCCGCTTCAACACAAAGCTTGTTATCCCGGGGCTCCTTTTTCTGGTCCCTCTCTTCTGTTCTCTCTCTCCCCTCCCCTCTCCAGAGGAAAAAAGACCATACATCTCATCAGGATCTGCCTTCGAGGGAGACTCTTTCTTTATTTTTTCCCTCCTTTTGACAACTTTCTTTTCGCATGGAGAAAAAGTGTATCTCTTTTTTTTTTTTTTAATGTGATTGTATTCTGCTTTGAGTGCTTTGATGTAGTAACAACTGCCATGAAGTAGGTACGCTGATCGCTGTTCTGTGAAAAAAGGTGTTTAACGTGAGGTACCGATCATTTAGTCCCGCGAGTTTTTTCCATCTGTTACAAGCTTCTTGTTTTTGGTGGGAGTGAGGTTAATTCTGGACATTTATTTTGTGGGAAAAGTTACAGATCGATTATCTCTAGTGGAAAAAAAATGTGTGCCTAGCGTGTTAAAAATAGCCCTTCCTGAATTCATTTTTCTTTTTTAAGGCGTTTTAAACTCCTTCATTTTCGCCTCTGCAGAAAGTAATTTTTTGTAATTATGATCTAAGGATAGAAGAGAGCCAAAGATTCGAGGAGATCTAACATCTTTTATTAGGCTGAAATAGAAAAAAGAGCCAAGCTTTCAGTCGCCCATACCCAGCACCTAAAGGAAGTCCTGCAGGCCCCAAAGCAAGTCTTTTTTTTTGCTGTGAAAGGGACAGGGATAACCTTTAACTCCTGTTGCGCCTCGGCAAACGTCTGCCATCATTCCAAAAAGTTGGGTTCCATTTTACAAGTTGAAGTTATTCAGTGAAATTAAAAGAAAGCAGGCTTCACACCCACATCCTGCCACAATTACCGGACACGTCTGATGTTGCAGAGGTTTAACAGTTCAGCCGAGTCTGTCCGTAGCATCTCTGCCGTCTCCCTGCACTGGCTGCACTGCTTATCTAGGCAACTGTGTCTGGGCCCTACTCTGGCTCTCTTGCAACCAGGAGTAAACGAGCTCAGCCCCCAGCTGAATCAAGGTTTATGAACAAACCCAGCCACAGGGACCTGACAAGACAGGCAGCTCTGTGAGATGCTTGGGCCTGGACACAAGGCCATGCTACAGCTGCTAGTCGCAGGCTTGGGCATGAACAGCTTTGGCCATGTGGACCCAGCATCGGGGAGATGCTCTGACCCTGCAGGAGAAGAGGAACAGAGGATCAGCTACACCTGTCACTGGCACACAGGGATGCATGAGCCACCAGCAATGGCACTGTGCGTGACACAACTTACTGGTAACAGAGTGCCACAGAAGCACTCCAAGAGGTCTGAAGCCTTCTCGTCTTGTGTTTGCAAGATCTGAGTTACGCTTTCCATGTTGCTTTGTTAGTGGCATTCCCTTACGTTTATACTTCTGTGTTTGCTACTGCTGGACTATTTGCATGCTGTGTCTGTTTTCCGCTAAGAAATTGGAAGGTGCTTCCTTCTGTGAAATGCCTTTGCTGCTGCCCTAGGTAGCCTGTTCTTTCATCTCCTCTGTGCTTGAATAAAAACTTTTGGGCTGCCAGTCTAAGGATTTTGGAGGCCTTTAAAACTTCAGTGTCTTTCCGCTGCACTGCTGTGCCCCATCACAGTTAGCTCCCGCTGAAGAGGCGCACAGCCAGGGTCCTTTGTAAGCAATGAGAAAATAACATTTCCAATGTAAGTTGCGTCTCTGCAGAGTGAAGGGGACAACAAAGATGAATTTTGCAGGGGAGAGAAAGCAACCAGCAGTAATCCAGCACTGTGTCTGTCAAAGGGAAGGTTTGCTGGGGGAGTTTGTAGGCCTTCTGAGGCATAGCTTGCCCGGGATTTGGAAAATCAACCTTTCCATTTATGCTAGCTCACAGATTTTGCAGAAGGCGGTGAGGAAGAGGGGACATCCACAAGAAATGGGATTTCTCTGTCCTGAAGGGAGAAAATGAACTTGTTTCATGGGAAAGAAGTTTGCTTGCTGCAGTCAGGGAAGGCAAAAGTGTTTATGACCATGAGGCAGAGGCTTTAGCACAAGGAGGGCTTGTTCATTTGGCCTCCCAAAGAGCTTTTCAGTCCCAGAAGCCAGAACCCTCCAGTTCTGACAAACAGAGCAAAGATGACTTGGAGATACAAGTCCTGTCATTTCAATATAGTTACAGAAAAGTTTTTCTTTAAGCTTTGCAAAAGCTGGGGAGGGCAGAGCAGGCCACAGTGCTGTGCGTGCCCTGCTTGTTTCTGAGGGTTTGCCACCTGTAACCAAATGTGCCCTCAATCGCTGCATGTGGGGCTTTAGTACCTGACGAAGTGTCTCGATGACTCTAGCAGTAATGCATTCCCCAGGCATCAGCCAGGAGTCTTGTAAGACCGCCGTCTTTCTTGGTCCCCACCTCTGGTCATATCCTGATGTGATTCGTGACGGTGCTCACCAGCATTTTCAGTCTCTGCCAGTCTGCAGAGTCAGATCTTCCGACGGCTCGTGTAGTCCTAAGGCTTTTGAAACCGGTGTTACGTGGGGACATGGATTTTATTCAGGTTTCTTATATGTCTCGGGAAGTCATATCATGAAAACCCTCTGAGAACATCAGGGAAATTAGCGATGCCTCGGAAAGCCTTCTACCCTGCTGTCACAGTTACCCTAAGAAGATTGTCCCACCTTGGGGATGGGGCTGGAGACTCTGAGATAGCAGTGCTGTTACTGCACAAGGGGCAACAGCCATCGGTGCAGAGCACGAATGTCCCTTCTCAGCATGATGCGGCACCCCAGGTCGACTGCACCAGGCTGAAGGCTGTCATTGTCCTGCCATGGGATTTTAATATCTCTCCTCTAAAAACCTTGGCTGATGAAGAGTAAAACAAACTGAACCACAGCTGCGGCACAGTCTGGAATAGTAAATTGAGAGGTGAGAAGAAAGCAGGAAGAAAAGATACAAGTAAATATAATAATGTTCTTTTTCAGGTATTGTATTTATTTAGGTTTTGAAAACATTGCAGACATTCTGTGCTCATTTTATTTATTTTTTTTAAAGGCCATTTCTCATTAAAGGAATAGGTGGAAAAGATGACAACAGCTATTTCGAATATATAAAGTTCAACACCTGCATAAATGTCCGGAAGACCTAAGGAACAGTCTGTGGGTGGCTTTATTCTGTGTGTTGGTTTGAATCTCTTAATAAAATACATTTGCAATAAATATAAAGGTAGATGCAGAACATTATTACTGAACCTGTGCATACAGATGTTAAATCTGAGGTGTATTAATAGGCTGTACCACCTGATGAATGACTTGTGCATGCACCGGCAGGAGTCAGGTGAGTTAATGAAAAACTGCTATAATTAGGTGACNTTTTTCAAGGTGCATTACATACCGAAATTTTGTTTGAATAGGTGAAGTCAAAAGTAGGTATTTCCATCAATTCCTAAAGTATACATTCTCTTAATAAATGGCGCTCCACACTGAATGAAGCAGAGCTATTTCATAGACAGGTCACTAAATGCTGTCAGTGGGTACTTCTGACTTTTAAGGCCACCACCACCTACAAAAAAAGTTCTAAATATTTTTGAATTCTTTAAGAATCAGTAAGAACCTTAAAATGTTAGGTTTTTGCTGTATTTTTATCCATTAGCCAGTGGTCTGCAGGTAAATAAAAACCTAGTCAGCAGCACATGGGAGGTGCAAGAGGACTGCTCTTGCCCAGGGTCGCTGCCTCCAGTCTCCAAAGCCTGCTGTCCTCCTCCTCACACTGGCTCTGCTTCTGGGTTTTCTAGTATCCCACACCAAATTATCTGAAGAATTGTTCCCAAGGCACCAAGGTTTTAAAGCGTATGGGCGCATGAACTGTCCGTGTGAAAACATAGGTAGTTTCCCCTGCTTTTGCAGTACCACATGCTGCAGGCTTTCCTATGTAACATTCCGCAACAAAATAGACATTTCCATTACATCATGCATGGAATGACTTTAATATTGATCTAACGTTTTATACAAGGAAATAGTGTAACACTGCCTTATAAAAATGACTTTGAAATGCTAAATGTCAGCATTTTTAAGGATTGTGAGAACAGCTGCACTTGGTCACAGACAAGGTCAGGCTAATTTAGCATTCTGTCTCCAGGAGTACCCAATTCCCTAAGTGCTTTGTAAGAAGTGTAAGATGAGGGCAGGCACATAGAGCTGCTTGCCTAGGTTACTCTCTCAGCATCCGGTAAGCTGCAACTCCGGAGCTTTTGGCATCAAGCTTAATGAAAAAAAAAAACAAGAAAACAATAACATGTCAAAGTAAGGCATGCACAAGTTTAGTAGTATAGTCACATATATAAATTGAAAACACATAGAAGTCTCTCAAACTCTGATCCTAAGACCCTTCAAGTAGAATTTCTTTCAAAGCTTTTTGTTAGCTTTACTAACAGGTAAACATCTTACTAGCCAGCCCAAAGAAAATCCCTCTCTTCATCTTCCTCATTAATCCTCACCACCAATAAAATAAAACATTGAGTGTCCCAGGATAAGTGCTTACACAACGAGAAGAAGTAGTATAAAACAAAGTTTTGATGGTAATATTCTGGGAATTTAGACTTAAAACACCTGTGTGTCAGAAAGGGCCAGTATATCCTTCAGATCTTGAAAAAAAATTGCTGCTTAAGGTTAGGCATCTAGGGCTAGGGGTACAAAAGGATTGGTGCATTACAAGAGCCATTGGTACTTTGCCATCAGAAGCCTCAGCCGTGACGCTAGGCAATTCTATACAATTCAAGGCAGAGGAGACAACCAGTCGGGAGTCAGATTTATAGTGCAAAGAGGGAATCTAGACCTTTATGCTCCAAACTGTCACGCTTAAAACGCTCACTCAGCTGCCACCTAAATCTGGATATAGCTAAAATCTATTACTGACTCAATTTTTTACCTTAACATACTCCAGGTCCCTGTAGTAGTTCTAGTTTTGTGTGTTGTGTATTGCCAAGTGTGCCTGGTTTTGATACTGGTGGTTACCTGGGGACGTATGACGAAGTCCCTATAAAACGCAGAATAAAGGCATGCTCCTGTGAAAGCTTTTATATACAGCGAGCTGGGAGGTGGTCTCACAGCACCTCTGGAAACCATAGCTTCCTGCAGTTCAGGCTCCATGAGGAAAATGCTCATTTGGACAGGACCTTTGCCCCAGCCACTGCCCCAAGCATGTTTCTCAGATGATAGTGTCTGCAGGCAAGAGCCTTTTTCTAAAAATATCGTAAACACTTCTGTCAGAAAGCAGCTGTGCTGCTTTTCTTGGGCCTGTGCCCCATGGATCCTCTCAGAAATAGTCACCAAACAAAGAATTTCATACAAATCTCAGTTGGAGGTAGTAGTTTCTTTTCACCCAAGAGCCCAGCAGGATGCCCTTGAGAGGCAGCAGATTTCAATTCTTTGTCCCTTCTCAGACTGAGGGGATTTGAATTTATGTATAACGTTCCCACTGCAGTGACCCAGGTACCAGGCAAAAAGATATTTTGGAAAAGAATTTCCCTCCTTTGAAGTGTTCAGCTTTCTATAAGGCACTTCAATGTCTATTGAAGCCCAGTTTGCTGCCACCTCTGGCACTAGTTATTTCATGATTTCAAGGATGTCCTTTGGTAGCAGTGGTGGTCTATGTAGGCTAAAGTCTGTTTATGGCTGCTGACCATTCACAGGTAAAGAAGTCAGTCCTCCCTGTGTGACTCTTTTCCATTCATTTCATATACTTTTGTAACTCTGCCTAGCTCCAAAATAGCAAAAGCATGCTGGGAAAAGTGTGATTGAGGAATGCCTAAGTGTTTGGGTTGTTTCTTCCATTCTGCAGTCACGGCTTCAACAAAGAAAATATTTCTATCACAAGATTCGCGTTAAACAATACCAACAGCAGCCAAGAAGAGGTAACTCTGAGTACAAGCCTAGCTTATTCTTTTACTAATTTGTTTCTTGATACAGGCAAATCCCTGAAAGGGATTTTTTTTTTTTTAATTTATTCCATGGCTTATGATTTATAAGAGATGGAGAAATGCATCTGCTTCACAGTTTGCAAGGTGTTTTGAAATCCATAGATAGGTATTGCTATGGGAGTATGACATTATTAATATGCCACAGTTCAGGGTGAAGCATATTAACATACTTTTACTGTAAAGAGTGGAGCTGGAGGAAAAGTAGACAATAACCTGGAACTGAGATGGCAATATTAGTATTAAGTACTGTTATAAACAACACTATTTGCATATAGATACAAACAAGTGTTCTAGCTGTATTGTCACGAACCACAGGTATTTATTGCCAGTAGGGAAAATATAAATAGTTCGTGAGCTTGTGAAATGATTATCTGCTACCTTTGAAAACATATTTTCCCCAAAGACTGAGTTTTACAAATGTTAACCCCAAAGCCAAACTATGTTGTTATTATTATTCTAATGTGCCTTTTTGTTCTGTTTTGGTTTGTTTCTTTTTTTTTTTTTTTAAATAATTCCCTGCCTGGGCACTCTTCTTCCCATTTGTGCTTTGTCGTCACAGAAGTTTCTTTTCCCTCCACTTCTCTTTGTAGGAGTGCCTTGTCTCCTTGCATTTTCTTTGGTTTCATCTTCTTGTTCTTCCAGGGTGTCACTTTCAGACGTGGAAGACTTGGCTCTGATATCTCCTCAGGCAGTAGAGGAAACTTAAAAACATTGTCTCTAAGCTACCACCAAAATTGTACTGCCACATCATAGAAAGGAGGGATGATTTGGAGGTGAAGATGCCAGAGATATGTTTAGGACCTACTGATTCAGGCATGGCCCAAGGAGTTGGATAGCTCTGTCTGCCCACCACTCACTCCCCACTGGTGATTCTTTCTCCCTCATTTCTTTTGAGGACTATTCAGACAGTTCAGGACAGGTTTTCAGTGCTTAATTTTCAAGTGCTTGATTCCTAGAACAGCAGGTAGGCTGTTTTTTAGGGAGTGCATTGGACAAGTTAGGGGGTTGGACTAGATGGTCTTTAAAGGTCCCTTCAAAAATTCTGTGATGCTATGATTCTAAGTGGGCCGCTTTCAGCAAGATTCAGCTAGTCTATGTACTGCTTGAGCTTCATGTGCCACAACATGTCACGACCATCAGGACTTGCTGAAATTATAAATGAGGATTTAATATTTGCTACCTTTAGATATTTAACTCCAGATCACAGCCAGGTACCTTTGTCCAGCTAACATTTAGCACACAGCTAACAGTTGTATTTTATACACATTTTATCTTAACTTTAGGTAATACATACCTAAGGGTATATATTTTTACTCTATTTCTTTCAATATATTGTAGTTTTTAAAAACAGCTTGAGGTGGCGATGCCAAGACTGAAACCAGCTTCCCAAAAAAGTGTCACAGAGAGTCTGGCATTTTTCAGGCACCTAAATTCTACCAGGTCAACCACAGAGGCAACATGTGCAATTTGTCATCCTAGGTTTTCACCAAAGGACACAGCAGAAAGCCTCCTCTGAGTTCCATGTGCACACACATGCACAGAGACGCACACACAAGTTTTATCAGCTTTATCTGGATTCGTTCCTTTAAGTGGCGTCATACCTTGTCCATATTGCAGTGCCACACACCACAATGCATCACAAGTCCATTTATGAGTCCAGTCTTTATGTTTAGAGCACTTACATGAAAAGCAAAGACTCCAGATCAAGACTTTCTTCCACTTAAATTCATCCCTTCCTAATTTAAGACTCCTTAAACTGACTTTATTTTCTTCTGGTTACTAATTAAGGGGAAAATACTATAATTACTTGGTCATGAGACCTGGTATTAGCTAGTCACATTTGTTACGAAAATACGGGGTACGGATTTACTACATTAGATGAGATACTCACATAAAGGTGGAGTTGATATTCATGTGGTAAATTGCAGATCCATGTGATAAATTGCATTTATCATGCACCTTTAACTGCCTCACCTGAGTTCTGCCTACTAATCTATCTCTGTCAGGATTCATTCTAGCATTCTTAACCTCTGAGCAGCTCTCAAGTGTCTTTTATTTTTTAATATTCTTCCACAAAAGACAAAAAAAAAAAAAAGCCCCAAAATGAAACAAGTTTTTTTGTTCACCACAAGGTGTGCAAATTCCTCTCCAGATTACATTGTCATAAGGAGGAAGATGGCCAGTACTCAGTTCTGAAGAAAGGAGATGTTTGAGGTTCTCCTTATTCTCAAGAATGCAGAAGCATTTTTCTTTCAGCAGGAGAGAGCTGGCAAGAAGCTTTTTCCATCCGAACTAGCAAATGTTTCTGGCTTGGATATGCTGGCATATACTAGACCTCAAGAGTGGAAGAAAGTGATTTATAGACAAGTTGCTGAAGACCATTTAGAGGTTCTGAACTGTATCAGTAATCATTCTGAGGCCTATGTAGTTGTCTCATAATAGCAAGTTAATTTGGCTTTAATATAGAAGGAAGTGCAATAACAGTATCAATTAAAAAAATCATAAAACCTCCTGAACCATTTCTGGAATACTTTTTATGTTAAATTTGTAACACAGCTTAACTGCATATGTGATACAAAGGTTTCATTGGTACTCATTTGGGATGATCTCTGTAATAAACACTGGGATTCACCACAACTTATAAACCAAGTCTAGAAATAGGCCAGTTGGCTAAAATACCTTGCTTTCATTCAGAGATTAGGAAACTGCAATTGTTTTCATCAGCTAAGAATCTGTCTCCAAAATATTTGTGCATATCCAGGTTTTTTACTTTTTTTCTTTATATTATAAAAATATATTTATGTGTATATGATTGAGAAAGAGGTGAATTGGACACATATTAATGAAGATATTCAGACTTTGTACTATCTATCTATCTAAGTGCATACTTCCAAAGGAGACTTTGATGAATGGACTGCCAACTGTTTTTATTCTTTTATCTTTTAGTCAAATTCCAGTTTGACAGAGTTTACATCATTTATTAAACAAATTTGATAATAAATCTTTAATTTCACGATCCTTTACAAATGTACACATATTTGCTTACTTATTCGTAGACATGGACAAACATATACAATTCTTCATATCACCCAAACACAGACATCCTGTACAGAAAATTTTGAACTTAATGACTTAATTTTGGCACTGTTACAAGCAACTATACGCAGAGTTTTCCAACTGGGAAAATTTCAATTAAAAGTCACTGACACTTGAGCTGCCTGTATTATAGCACATAATTTTTGGAGAGTTAAATTTTCTCGTTCTGTAGTGTAGAGTTTAAATTACAATGACAATTAATTAATATTAAATTAATTAAAAATCAAATTAAAACTATCCAATGGACGTTTTTAGCAAAGGTAATATTACAACAAATCTATTCTCAAGAAATATCTTACTTCACAGAATACACAGTTTACTAAGAGTGTTCAGATATTTGTTTTGGCTGGTTAAGTGTATCAAGTAATATTATGTTGGCTTTTGATTGTGTGTGTATGTATGTATGTATATATATATATGTACATGGTTTTTTAGCTAATCAGCAGAGTACATAAAAGAACCCCAAAATCTAGAATCCAGCACAAAATCCAACATCAGCTTCAAAAAGATATCTGATTATTAGGCAGTAAATTTGCTTATCTCAAGTTTTTCACACTAGTCCTACTCATTTGGTGAGTATTTGCAGAAAGCAAACTCAAGCATTATATCAACACACTTGAAGTAAATTTATTTAAAAATCTGAATGAAAATATGTAGTGTTTGCCTAGAGCTAGAAGTAATAGGGTTACGAACACATCATAAATACTGTGCAAAGCTTTGAATTCCATTGCTGAGACACATTAGCAAAGGTCATGCTATCAAGACATAAACCACAACTGTAGGATCATCTCTTATCTAAAAGTTCAGAACAGTGTTAGAAATTACAAATTTTGAAGTGATTCCAACACAAGCGTAACTGTTCTTAGGAGATTATTTGTCATCAAATTAAATACTGAAGCAAAATTATATTTCTACATTTCTTATATACTTGCAAAGTTTTCACTCTTCTCATAAAAGTCATGTTGCAAAAAATGCAATATGATCTTCCATGTGTACCTCTGAAGATGGATATGCTATGTAGATATACCAAAGCACAGCGTGTTTTTCTTCAAACCAGTCTTAGGTAATAAGGATTTTGTCACATATATATACTGCACACACATAAACCAATACACTTATGCCCTTACGAAAGAAGAAAACATTTATTTGTTTTCTTTTTAAGGAGCTTTCACATTCTGCTTTTTTATGGGCCATTCTAATCTTTTTTTTTTAATAAAGCAAACAGAAAAATACAGTA
>Ga0065711_1051101_pt1 | contig 10516 bp, 9 predicted proteins | sample Hoacrofraction12_FD_59098 | JGI IMG/M metagenome (GOLD analysis project Ga0065711, IMG submission 59098) | Hoatzin crop microbial communities from Cojedes, Venezuela - Epithelial fraction 12 v2 (version 2) | ecosystem: Host-associated > Birds > Digestive system > Esophagus > Crop | place...
AAGGAGACTCCACAGCCTCCCTGGGCAGCCTGGGCCAGGGCTCCATCACCCTCAGAGGGAAGAAGTTCTTCCTCGGGTTCAGCTGGAACTTCCTCTGCTTCAGTTTGTGCCCGTTGCCCCTTGTCCTGTCTCTGGGCACCACTGAAAAGAGTTTGGCCCAGGTCCAGTGTCTCAGCCCACAACCGGCACGCTCGCCCGCGCAAGCCAAGCCTGTCACAGCCCATGAAGTGCTTTTGGGCACGGTGCTCAGCGTACAGAGGACCTTGCATTCACAGCAGATGTTTAGCAGCTGCCAGGTGTATCTGTAGGAGAGAGCTGAGCCACGGGTTGTGCACCGGAGTTGCAAACAGACCTGGGAACAAACACCCAGTGGTGACACGAGCGAAGCTGCCTGCTAGGAGAGATCCCTGCCTTGCACACCTGGCTGTGGCCCCACAATTTCCGCCAGGCAGGATTTTTTGGGGCCCAGCTCAGGGTGCTGATGGGAACGGGGATGCATTGCCACCACCCAGAGAGCATCACCCGCGCCGGTCTCAGCCGTCCCAGCCAGGCAATGCTCTCTGCAGCTCTGCATTAGCAGCTCTGCAGCGGCGGCAGCAACGCGGGGCAGTCAGGAAGGCCAGGAGCCCGCAGACTCGCTGGCTATCAATCAACCGGCCGCAAGCCCTGAAACCCAGCTCTCGGGGCTGCGGATTGAATTACGGCTCCGTGAGGAGCTGCAGGGCAGGGGCTCTCCAAAGCCGACCGGGAGCTGCTGGGGCCACGGTTGTGCCAGGGACCGGAGGTCAGCGCTCTGCAACCCCGGCTGCGGCAGCCTGGAAAGGCAAAACTCCAGCCTGTCCTCGGGGGATGTTGAAGGGTAGATGTTGGGGAAAATGGAGCTAAAAATAAAAAAAAAGTTAGTAGTGATTGGGGCTGTACCAAGCAGGGCCAAACACTGGGACACATTTGCACAGCAAACCTCCATGCCAGCGCCCTGCCGTCACCGGAGTCTCTGGTCTCTGAGGACCTGGTCTCTGGGGACATTACGCCATGCCACGGGCTGTCTTGCACTGCGAGGAAGACACCGGGTGTCTTCCACTGCCTGCGCACGTACAAGCGCGTGCACACACCGTTCAGAGCTCCACTGTCCAAGTGCTTTGGGGGACAAGCTCAGCGAGAGCTCAGCGCAGGTGGGCACAGCCCCGAAGCCACCCCCGTGCACCCCGCTGTGGCTGTGGCACCCAGCACCCTGGGGCCAGCAGACTTCAGCTGGAGCTTCATTAACTTTGAGCTGCCTCCCGGCCCAGCCGCTCAGCAAAACCCCCTCGGGGGGCTGCGAGATGCAACACAGCCGACGCCAAAGCGTCTGGGGTGTGTATGTGTGGGTGGACGCTCACCCGTGTCCCGTGCGAAATGCACACCCTCCTCCCGCAGCCACCTCCCCGGGGAAACACGCGCTTGAACAACCCGTGCTCCCGCAACACGCCTCGCATGTCCCAGCAGCACCCCAGCATGGGGTCCCATGCCACGGCTGTTCGGGCTTTCTCAAGGTCCCTGCTCCTTTCCCAGCAGATCCATCCTTCTCTCCCCTCTTGCTTTTGCTGCAGGGAAATTCAGGTTTCCTGGGGACAGTGCGAATGGGAGGCTCTTCGCTCCTCCTCCCCCTCTCTGCCGGGTCTCCCCAGCCCGCACACGCAGGTTATTCTCGGTGCAGCCCATGCCCAGGAGGTGCGGTGGAGGATGCGGAGCGGGGAAGAAGCTCTCGCTGCCCTCCCGCTGCCTTCTCCGTCCTGCCTGCGCAGGCAGCCCCCGGGCCAGGTGGTTGGGCTGCTTCCTTGGGCTCAATTCAGCAAAAGCAGCTTGTGATGTTCCTCCTTCTCCCTGGGGTGGGCTGCTCATTTTTGTCCCATAAGACAATGCCCTCTTTCAAAAACAAAGAAATTATAAAGTACATATGAACATATGGTAACATATATTCTAGGCTGCCTATGTGGCCAATTTTCTGTATGTTACCATATGGTGCCGCGTATTTAGCAAAAATATAACTTGACTGTTTCTCTTTCCATATGGGGATTCTTTTGCCTTAATTAATAACATTGAGCAAAAACTCTTTCTAAGGTTTCCAAGATTTCTGCAAGGGAATATCTTATGACAGACACATGCTCCTGAAGGCTTTCCTCCTTATTTGTCTATAGCCTTCTGTCCTCATCCTCTCCCGCGCGCTCCGAAGGCGTCTGTGGATACATCTGCCCGTGGGATCGCGGGGAGGGGGATGCTGCATCCTGACTTGGCTCCCATCCCCCGGGAGCCCCTGTCCCTCCTCAGGACCTGACCCTCAGCTCCAGGGATAAAGTAGCTACGCGCCTGTGGGCTGGATCCCTCCAGCTCCTCCAGGAGCTTTGAGGAGCCGAGTTAATGAAACGCAGGGGCAACGGCGAGGCGGCTGGTGCAGCGGAGAGAGGATTCATGGCCACGCAGGGACTGCTGTCTTCAAAGGAGTGGGAAGCAGCACACTTTTGCAGCTCTCCAATTAAGCCTCTCAAGTGCCAGTTATCTCATGTAATAGTAAAACGTGTCAAAGGATCCTCTCAGGACAAGCCCGCAGCCAACACCAGCAAGACAAAACGAGCCGCAGCTCTGTCGAGGCAGGATGGGGTGGGAAGGGTCAGAGGCACAGCCCCAGCTTCTGGAGATCCTCCTGCTCTCCCGGCCAAGGCCGGAAAAATGAAGACAAACCCCTGCCTGGCCCCAGATGTGCCCCTTCACCCCACGGCAATGTCCCTGCCTCGCAGGCACAAGAGAGCGGGCAGAGCTGAGCTGGCGTGGGGCGGGAGAGTGGGAACAGCAGGAGAGATGCTGCATGTCCAGCTCTCCCCGTTCCCTCCGTCTCGGTGGGGATGCCGATCTTTCTTCCCCACCCTGCACGTTCTGTGGGGGGGGACGGGACACGGGCAGTGCCAGGGGTGGCCCAGCTTCACTGCGGGGCTGGCGGGATGAGCCCGTCCTACTCCTGCTCAGCAGCAGCAGGTTTCAGCCAGGTGCTGCTCCCCATGGGGTGACCCCGCTCCCCGCCTCCCCCCAGCACACAGAGCCCTGGCAACACTTTGCTTGAATGGTCTCAGCCTTCCTTGGCTCCAAAACCCGCTTTCCTCCCTGGTGGTGGCTTGCAGCCAGGCGTGAAGAACCAGCACCTCCTCGCTGGGCTGCCTCACATCCCAGAGCTCCCCGTGTCAGACCATTTGTGTCCTGAGGAGGTCACCAGGGGCTCTACCAAATCCCCTCTGCCCCTACCCAGTCCACTCCCTATTCTGCTCCCCCTTCCTGCATCCCTCCCTTTAGAGCTCTGCATGGATGCTCAGGGGTCCACAGTTATCTCCTGATATTTCAGCAGGCCTCCTCGCTGGGATGTTTTGGGCAGCCGTTGAAGGACAGGTCTTGGGCAACACTCACTAAAGAGCACCCCCTTCCCACTATAAATTAATGTCTTCAAGGCTGCACAGGTGTGGGTCAAGCCAGCTGCCTTCCTCAGCCCTGCTGACTTCATCCCGCTCACTTTGAGAGGTGGGATGGGAAGGAAAGGCTCTCATGGACCATGGGCTTTGTGCAACTTCTTGAAGGGTTTCTTGGCCAGTCAGGGCAGTCCTGTGTGATCTGGGCAATCAGATGGTGGATTAGCTCTTGATGTCTCAGCCGTACTCTGCATCCCCAGAGCTTTCCTTTTTGAGACCTGAGCTGAATTTGATCCCAGCTCTCTGCCCAGCTCGCTGCCATCTGGTATCCCCTTCACCTCCATCTGATGCCCATTCTAGGTGAGGACCTCCACAGTGGATCCTTGCAGACTGGGGCATGAGGAGAGCTGACAGAGCAATGGTCACCAGCCCTGAGCGCATCATCTCTGTCGTGATGGCTGCAGGAGCCGGGCACTGCCAGCGCCTTGTGTGCAGCTGGTCCTGGCTCAGGACCACGCAGCTGCCACATGGTCCTGCTCCACCCTTTCCTGCCGATCCCCAGAGCAGGACAGAGGGTGAGACATGTGCAGAGCAGTCCGTCTTTACAGTCAGATGGAAATCATCTACAGCCTGCGCGTCACACTGGGGACTACATCTGGCTGATGGCTTGTCCATTTGCAGCCTGGCTTTGAGCTCATGGCTGGGAAGGCATATTGACAGACCAGGGTGCCACCGCATCACTGACACCCCGGCTTCCTAAATCTGCATCGTGGGTTGGTTGCATCCAGGGCACCCATGTACCATGACAGAGGTAATGGTGGGATCCAGTTCTCTACCCTGTTGCTGTGATGCTCATCTTACCATCCGTTGCAGTGAGGCTAAGAAAATGGCAGAAGGGAGGACGGCAGACAAGGGCAGAAGGACATGAGAGCTGCCAGGGAGCAGAGAGCTCAAGGTGGAGGCCAGCTCTGGGCAGACCTGGGACTGTGAGAGCACAGGGAGCAGATGGAGTTGAGAACAAAAGTGGGGTTGAGCAGAGGGTCAAGGCAAGGTGGGGAGAGGTGAAGTTTGAGCTGAAATGGTGGCAAGGGAGCAGCTCACTTCTTTGGAAGGGCACTGCGGCAGAGGGGGTGAGGATGTCACCAGAGCAGGAGTGAGGTTGGGTGGAAATTAAGCCAGGCTGTGTTCTCACCACATTTCAGACCAGAACAGCTACTGACCCACCCTGTCCGACCTCTCGGCACAACATCAAATCCCACCCTCGCAGTTGCTGCAACTCGTGCTTGTATGAGGGCTCTCAGTGCACTGAGAGCTCTGCAAAGGCTGAGCCCGCCGGGCTCCTGTCATAGCGGTGGCATTAGGAGATGGCACTGGGAGAAGGTCAGTGCGTGCAGAGCAGGCAGAAGCTGTCAGCACGCAGGTCTGCTGAGCGTCTGGAAGGAGGACAACCATGGAGAGCAAAGAAATGGGCTCTGCTTATGAGCTGATGGGAGATGCCCGGTATTGGGGGTTTGTGGTCTTCCAGGGAGGACAAACACCGGCCAGGAGTCTTGGCTGAAGCACATCCTGGACCACTGCCATTGAGTTTTGGTATGGTACAGAGCACATGGGAATTTCCAGGGCCCTGGGAGAAAAATCTAGGTTGGCCTAATATTTTAAAATGGGAAACAGGACGACGTGGGTAATTACAAGTCTGTCAGCCTGACATTGATCCCAGGCAAAATAATGGAATGGCTGATATGGAATGCAATGAATAAAGAATCAGAAAGGGTGATATAATTAATGCCAATCAACAGGGATTTATGGAAAACAGATCCTGTCAAACCAACTTGACAACCTTCTTCCTGTTATTGGCTTTTTTTTTCTTTAAATCCAGGATTACAAGTTTCCCCGGGGAGGCAGTGGGGTTTGTTGAGGACATGGAGAACAGCAACGGGTTACCTCGGTGCCTTGTGATGTTTTCTTACAAAAACAGGAAAACCCAGACCACTATGTGGGGTGGTTTCAGCCTGGAGAGGCCAAAGGTTTCAGCCTGGAGAGGTCCTCTTAAGAGGCCAAAGTTAGCTCTCCTGAAGTCCAAGGTTTTGATCCTACTTATCGCCCTGCTTCCTCCACCCAGGATCCTGAAGTTCACCATTTCATGGTCACTGCAGCCAAGTCTGTCCCCAACCTTCACATCCTGAACCAGTCCCTCTTTGTTCATTAGTACAAGGTCCAGCAGAATGCCTCCACTCGTTGGCTCCTCCACCACTTGCATCAGAAAGTTATCACCGATGCTCTGAAAGAACCTCCTGGATTGCGTGTGCCTGGCTGTGTGTTCTTCCCAGCTGATGTCAGGGTGGTTGAAGTCCCCCATGAGGACCAGGGCCTGTGACTGTGAGGCTGCTTGCAACTGCCTGTAGAAGGCCTCATCAACTTCCTCATCCTGGTCAGGTGGCCTGTAGTACACATCCACAATAACATCACCCATATGAGGATGTCCCTTAATTCTAACCCATAAGATCTCAACTCGTTCTTCGTCTGCTCCCAGGCAGAGCTCAATACATTCCAGTTGCTCCTTCACATACAGAGCAACTCCACCACCTCTCCTTCTTGGCCTGTCTTTGCTAAAGAGTCTGTAGCCATCCATGGCAGCATGCCAGTCATGCGAGCTGTCCCACCATGTCTCTGCAACTGCAATGAGATCATGGGCCTGCGACCGCACACAGATCTCTAATTCTTCCTGCCTGTTGTCCATGCTGCATGCATTGGCGTACAGACATTTCAGGGAGGAACTTGAGCATGCTGGTTTCCCTGGAGGGGTGCCATTGCAGGGCTCTGCAGGGGACTCTTCTCCCTGGCTGGTCCCACCAGTGATGGGGAGGATGCGCTGGGATGTCTGCGACCCAGCAGCAAATGCTGTGAGGAGGGAGGTCCTGCCGGGAAGTCACCCACAGGGCTCGGGAGGACATCGAGGGTGATTTGCAGTGGGGAGCACTGGGCACCAGACTGCCGTGGAAAGGACTAATAATGCCAGTGGGAAGGGAGAATGTGAATAAAAGTTACGTTTCCCCTGTTGCTGCTCTCTGGAGTTGCTTCTCCATGATCATCATGATCTGAGGGCTGGAACACCTCTCCTATGCAGAAAGGCTGAGAGAGTTAGGGCTGTTCAGCCTGGAGAAAGCTCTGGGTAGACCTTTCGGTACTTTAAGGGTGCTTATACAGAAGACAGAGAGGGACATTTTACCAGGGCCTGTAGGGACAGGACAAGGGGCAATGACTTTAAACTGAAAGAGGGGAGATTTAGATTAGATATGAGGAAGAAATTCTTTACTCTGCGGGTGGCGAGGCACTGGAACAGGGTGCCCAGAGAAGATGTGGATGCCCCATCCCTGGAAATGTTCAAGGCCAGGCTGGATGGGGCTCTGAGCAACCTGGTCTAGTGGAAGGTGTCTGTGCCCATGGCAGGGGTGTTGGAACCAGATGATCTTTAAGGTCCCTTCCAACCCAAACCAGTTCTGTGATTCTATGACTCTCCAGCACTCATGTCTTATGCTGGATGGTGTAAAATCTAGGCAGGGATTCAGGAGCACACAGACAAAGAGTGAAGGACCTTCTCTTGGTAAAAGCACATCCTGGCTTTCACATCTCTGGTGAGGCAGGAGTTTTCACGGCATAGAAAACACAGAGGAATGAGTGGCTGTGTGGCCCCATTTGCCTCCTGCCTATCTGGGAAACCTGTCCGTCTCTGTGCTGTGCCAACAGGTTCCCCATGCCTCCAGGCCCCAGCTGCAGATGCTCTCTCCTCCTCTGCCTTGCGGTGGGAGCTCGTGGAATGGTGTTCAAGCCCCCAGACCCTTCCTGGTGTCTCTTTTCCTCCAGCTCCTGTCACAGGGGTCTCAGTTCTGCCCCTTGCTCCTACAGAACGCAGAGCTAAACACACTCCAGAGCCGAGCCCCACCACCCAATGGCTTGCGGTGATCACTGTGGCTTTGCCAGCCCTGTAACCTCTGCAGGTGCTGCCCGCAGGGGTCCTGTGTTCTGTTGCAGGTTTTCCCACAGCGAGGTAAGTAACTAGCGATAGGACGAGAGGAAATGGCCTCAGGTTGCATCAGGGGAGGTTTAGACGATTTTAGAAAAAATTTCTTTACTGAAAGTGTTGTGAAACATTGAAACAGGCTGCCCAGGTAAGTGGTGGAGTCACCGTCCCTGGAGGTGTTCAAAAAACATGTAGACGTGACACTTTAGGACAGGGTTTAGTAGGCATGGTGGCGTTGGGTTGACGATTGGACTTGATCTTAGAGGTCTTTTCCAACCTTAATGATTCTATGATTCTATGACTGAGGTATGAGTGGCTTTGTGTCAAGCACAAATCCCCATGGAAACCCACAAGAAACAGCTGGATCCCAGTGTCCTCCCCCAGATGACACCCTGGTTATGCATTGGAGCCTCATGTGATGACTGGGGTGACATCCTGTTGGGCTCTTGCAGCTTGCCCGTGGCACATTCAGGCTGCTCCCACCTCTTGCCCACTCAGGACACCAATGCCACATCCCGTTCCAGACAACCTCCTGTCCCCGGGACCTCAGCCACCGAGGAGGGAACCCTCTGCTTCCCTCTGTCCGGGCAGAGGGGTTGCCCTGCAGCACCCCTTCTCCAGCCCCATGGAGACAGACCCCATACTTCCCACCCACTGTGACCTTGTTGGCTCTGAAGTAGCTCCTGGTGCAGGATACAGCCATGCCAGGTCTCCATGTGCCCCGTGACAGCCCGGTGACAAGGACAGTGCCCTCCCGCACCCAGACATGCTCACTGCTGGGTCAGGGGCTGATACCCTGCTCCTCTGTTGACCCACGGCAATAAGATTCTGCACTAATTGAATTCTCTGACAGGAAAGTCTTTAGTAGTCGAACTCCTTCTTCCTCTTTCATTGTTTTCTCCAGCACTGACCTGTAAGGACCAGCTTACAGGGATGCGCCAGGCCTCTGGGAGAACCTCCAAGACATGACCGCCCTGCCACGCTAATGACTTTTTCTCCAAGTTACCAAAAGACCATCAGTGGACAAAAACTGGGTGTCTTGAGCCTCCTCACCAGGACTCCCCATGCCTGCCCTTCACTACGTAGCAGTGACATGGGGACTATGCCAGATCCACAAGAGCAGAAGCAAAGAAAGAGTCTCCGCCTGCAACACCAGCAAGCAGAGGCAGCTGCACTGGTGACACTGGGGTGCTTGGCCACAAGTGCAGTATGCTGGAGGCATATCCTTCAGATGCTGTGCACGGACTCCTGCGAACCAAAGCCAACGGCCCCTTCCCCGGGGCACCACGTGGGTGTGGAGATGGCGGGGATATTTTGAAATAGGCTTTAGAGGCTGCCTGTTTCCTCACCTTTCTTTTAGCTGCTTATTGATGGAGAAGTTGAATTCAAGTCCTCCCCAAGTGGCCTGGGACAAGTCACGCCCTCCCTGCTGAGCCCTCAGAGAAGCCGTCTCAAAATGTCCCCAGGGAGAGGGAGGATGAGCAGAGATTGGCCACACCACTGGGGTGGGTACAGGGGTTTCGGAGAGGATCCATCCCCTCGCCCCGTTCGGTGCCTGGCAGCAGAGCAATATTCAGCTTTCTGTGCCTGAGAGCACCTCAGAGGGGTCTCAGCTCCTCCAGCCCGATTTAATGGGGCTGGGGAGTCCCTTGGGTGGTCAAGTCCTATTTCGGGGCCAACTGAGAAGTCTTAGAGCAGAGACCCATCTCTGCACCTAAGCCCTGAACCACGGAGGTTTTTCCCAACCCACTCTGCTCCAAGACCCTAAATCGTTGCCCAAAATAGGAGCTGCAGCCTCCAATCACTTTGGTAATATTTTTCAGAGCTGGAAACAAATTCACCCACAGGAAGGGGAGGTTTCAGTCCAAACAGCTCCAATGGCTGCTGAAAACGGGGATTTCCAGGCCAGTGGCTGGGGGCTGCTCCCAGGGAGCCTCCCTGGGGAGCGAAGGGGCTTGGGGCAGCGTGTGCAAGGCACAAGCACCTCCACGAGCTGGACAATGTCCCCCACCAGCGTACCCGGGAGTGGTGACATCGAGGCAGGCTGCCAGACTCAGAAAATAATGGTAAAAGTCAGTAAATACATCTATTTATAGACTTCCCAGGATGATGTCCAGAGGTCTGTGTCCAGGCGGGACTGCACGGACACCTCCACAGCCGAGCCACCCCCGTGTTGGGTGCAGGCTCAGGGTAACCAAACATCGCATCTCCTTGGTGGCTCTCCCCAGGCCCCTCCAGCTTCGCTGGTCCAGCACCGTCCCTCCCATCTCAGACCAGACACTCACAAGCACTGAAGGCAGCAGCCCCGCCTTGTAATATTTAAAACAATTTTATTCATGAAAATATGCTGTACAATGCACTATACACAGTTCTTTACATTGCCACATACACAAACTCTAATAGCACGATCAAGAAAGTTACCATTGCCTACGATAGATGCGTGGTGAGAGATGACGCCTGTCAGAGACCCTCCCCCCCAGTCTGTACAGTTATAAATACGAGGGAAAGGACGGACCGAAAACCGCCGTAGGAAGCAAACCGGTGGGGCCCCTTCGGCATCCCCTCGACGCCGGCTCCTCGCTCCGGGCAGGGCTGGGGCTGGGCAGGAGCAGGGCTGGGAGCAGAGGATGCTCCTCGTCCCCAGAGGCTGCCCAGTGGGGTGGCGGGGGGCCGGGAGGGAGAGGGGGTGATGGAGCAGGGCGGCTGAAGCCGAGCGAGGTGGGATGCGAAGGGCTCAGGGAGCTGTTTCCAGAGAGGGAACCCGGAGCCTCGGCCACCGCCGACCGGTGAAATAAAGCCATGGTTTCCCCTTCCCCACGCTTGCAGCAGCACCGGTGGCGGGGTGGTGGGAGCCGCAGGGGGCACGGCCATGCCAGCCACCCCTGGGACCCGCCTGCCCCACGGGCGCGAAGCACGGCCTCGACCCCCCCGTGCCATCACCACCACCCCAGCCGTGCTCCCGGCATCCCCCAGACCCTCGACTCCGCTCCCCTCCGCCGCGGCGGGGCCAGCCCGTCTCGCCTCCCCCTCCAGCCACCCCGCTTCCCCGGGGTCCCCACCACCCTGG
>Ga0065711_1010637_pt1 | contig 10515 bp, 11 predicted proteins | sample Hoacrofraction12_FD_59098 | JGI IMG/M metagenome (GOLD analysis project Ga0065711, IMG submission 59098) | Hoatzin crop microbial communities from Cojedes, Venezuela - Epithelial fraction 12 v2 (version 2) | ecosystem: Host-associated > Birds > Digestive system > Esophagus > Crop | place...
TTATACATTAAATCAAAGTAATATCTAAAATTTAATGTTCAATACCCTTACTCGTTTACAAGGTTCTCAAGCGCACAATTTGAGCTAGAAACATACAAAAATGTTCAATACCCTTACTCGTTTACAAGGTTCTCAAGCCCCAAATTTTCTTTGTATTTAAGGCCATCACCGAACATAACCACCTTGTGAGTGTGGTGTAAACGCACTTTAATAGTATATAAAACAGCCATCTTTATCAAGGATTCCGTTTTTTTCGCCTTCGATATCGGAATAATGAAATCTTTCTATAAGAAGTAGTTTTACACCTTCGTAATCAGCTATTTTGTATAGTTCTTTTAAAGTATCTTCTTCAAAATAAGCTTTTAGATTTATTCCAATAAAGAGTTTCTTGTTCGTTACTCGATGAATCAATTGAATATATTCTGCTAGACGCTGTTCCGGTTCTAAATCTCTTTGTTGGAGGCGTACATTCCAGGCTTTACATAAAAATTCTGCTGTCATCGCTTCTTCGTATGAGATTGGATAATCTAGATGTTCAGCTGCTTTTTCTAATAAAGTATTGATAGTGCTATAGATATTAAAATAATCTTGTTGGTATCGTTCATTTATAATATCTGCTAATTCCTTTTGAATATAAGAAGCTAGTTTATTATTGTTGAAATCGGGATTATAAGGATTCCATAAAAAGTCAGCTACCTTTTTCATAGAGAGTTCTTTGAAATTTTCCGAAAGGACTACCTCTTTATCTTCTTCAATAATTTGCTCTGATAACTCGTTAACCAACCTGCCAAAATTACGTGATGATTCGACTGTTAATACATATACTGGAGAATCACCCCAATTTATATCGATATTATAATTGTGTAATAGCAATCTCATAAGATAACTAACCTCCGATCATCATTAAGAAATTCAGTATTCTTTTCTCCTACTAAATATTCCATCTTAGCAAATTGTTTCTCTGTTACCTTTAATACTTGTACCGAGCCTTCTGGTGGTTTATTGAGTCTAAGCGCTTGAATTAAAGCTTCTCCAGAAGCTGAATTGGGAACTAGTTTGCAGTAGTTACTTTCTTGCAACATCATAAAACCATTCTTAATAAGGAATTTACGAAATATACGATATTCCCTTCTTTGTTTACTAGTTAAGACAGGTAAATCAAACATTACTAGAATTCTCATATAACGATAGCTCATTGTTTACTTTCCATAGAATAGAATTTAATTAGCGATACATCCAAGTCCTCAATTGCATCGAAAACAGTTTTACAATAGATCTTTATGGCATTTCTAACATATTCATCACGACCATTTATCTTGACTTGAATATCGAGAAGTGAAAGCAATTTCATCTTTTCATCGTGTCCAAATTCATTTAGGACCATATCAACAACAATCCTATCGACGAGCGGTCTAAAGGGTTCCATTAAATCAGATGCTAAATTAAAGGGATTAGAGTGATTATCATGAAATAGACCTAATTGCGTAAGATAACCATTAGCAGTAATTTCACGATTAAAGGTTGATAATAATATCGTATAACCATAATTGAGAGCAGCATTTTCATTACAATCCTCAGTTCTGGTGAAACCAAGTCCAAAGAGTGCATTAAAATAAACCTTAGCCGCATGCCCTTCACGATTGGTGTCATCACCATATTTAATTTCATTAATATAGCTATCAAGTAATTCCCATTCAGGAAGATTTCGTTCTTTTAAAAGAAGACATTGATTATGTATCTTCTCAGATACAATTTCAGTCCAAACAGCCGTTTTAATGTCCTTATCCCATTTGATTTGATTACGAATCTTACCACTAGTATCAAAAGAACCATAATATGGAATTAATTCCGAAGATGGATTACGTTTTTCATCACAAAAGATAACTTTCACCTTTTGTTTTGTCAGTTCGCTTAATAAGGCAGCAGTAATTGAAACTGCTGGCGTTTCTAAAATGAGAGTATGAATTTCATTAATAAATATCTGGGTAGTTTCCTTAGCTCTAACTATCATATAGCCCATCTGATAATCCAATTTAGCACTATTGGAAACTACAACCGTACGCCAACTCATACCTTTAATAAATCGATTCGTGTCTCATATAGTCCAGTTACTGACTGGTTGATTAGAACAAATTCATCAAATGTAGATATATTCCTAGAGAATGTGGCCTTTCCGACATTCTCCCCCATACCTAGATGACTTAGATTAATTCCATTACCTGGATCATTAATTCCAATAATCAATTGATTCAAAATTTGTACTTGTTTATCCAAACTTAGATTTTTGAAGATTTCTTCTTTTTCATCATTGAATGTTTCACTTATCAAGGACCCCTTTCGTTTTGTAAAAATTAACGAACTCATAAGTGAAATAATTTCATTGTAGAAATCTAAATTATTTTCTTCTGTAATGATTCTTTCTCCAGTTTTCTTGTCAATTTCATCATATCTTTTTTGCTCGGCAGCTTTGGAAATCTTTTTAGCGTAATATATTTGTTTATTTGTATAATGTGGAGAAATTGCATTTTGTGCTATAAAACTGTTCCCTGTTGTTCCGCTGATTCTGCATAAATATCCATTCCTCTTAACTAATGAATTAACCAAAATTGGCATATAACGAATTTCAACATCTGTAATTTTCTTTTTCTTATTTTCGTCAATTAATAAATCTGTGAAATATTTAAGTAAATTGTCTCTGTTATTTTTCGATATACCAATATAGGAAGGTATCGATTCTATGCTACGGATTTCCTCACCATTCAATTTATAAACCACTAACGCATAAGCAACTTTTGATATATCCTTTCTACCACCATATTTAGTCACATCAGACATTCTAGGATCGGACATCTTCATAGGTATGTACATATTATAATTAGCTACATTCTTTGACCATATCGTTTCTTTATTGGTTAGTGCTCCGGACTTAATTTCACTCTTTTTAGTAATGATTGGCGTCTGTTTGAACACTTCTTGTTTGACAGTGTGAATGGTTCCGTTACTACCGCTCTTCCAAACTAATTCCTTACCTCTAGTCACATCATATTCAAACATTCTATTAAGATGATATTTATAATCCTTAGAGTCTTTATTCTTTTCTGATTCCTTAATGAAATTTAGTGGGTTCTTAGTGAACTTAGCATTATAGATATTACCGACAACGATATTTAAATAAGCATCCTGCGCATGATGAAAATCGTTAGCATTTCTGCATTTATAAATATCAAAGTCTTGACGAAATTTAGATACTAAGGAGGATTTTGAAAATATAACTTCACTTTCCTTTAAGGCAGATTGTAATATTTCGGTTATCGTTTTCGTACCTTGGGCTGTTTCAACTAACTGACGATTAATAAAATCGGCTTTCTCTTCTGCTGTAAATTCAGTTGTTCTTGTGAGACGGGTGTATTTTTCTTTTGTGATTAACCCTTTATTTAAAAGGTCTAACCAAAATTTATTTTGTTTAATTTGAATATCATTACCTATTGGATAAATGCCTTTTTTTATTTTTTGATTCAACTTTCTTTTAACTAGAACCAAATTGTTATCTAAGCTATCATCTTTAACTAGATGTTGAGGATATATATGATCAAGATCGTATAAATTACTATTCATCAAACTATCAAAGTCGATAATTTCACCCGAATACATGCATCTCCCCATTTGACAATAATATAAATACAACTTTCGATCACGAAATCTCGCTTCGTCGTATGAAGATATTGCATCTTTTAATTCTTTCTCATCTTTAATAGATTTATATAATTCTTCTAATTTCTTTTTACGAGAGACAGTTCTTTTAGGGTCGGCCTGTCGATCTCTAATCATCTCCACAAAGACCTTCTTAGGTGCATATCCACGGACTTCTTCAATCTCTTGTAAAATGCGTAGCGTTTGCCAAACCATGCGTTTAACTGGTGCCGAAAGATAAGAATCTTCTAAATCTTCAAATGTCCATTCGGATAATATTTTCTCAACTTTCTTTGTTCGATTCGTAAGCTCTGTTGCATAGGTATATTTATTCGAATCCATTAATTGCATCAGATTGTCATTTGTCTCCCACAAGGCTTGAATGATAGTTCTTCCTACACCATCGATTTTAGAAAATCCTTCCATTTCCAAGAATTCTTTTGACAATCGTCCCCAATCATTAAATTTAAAACCACAAATTCTTTTTAATTGCTTATCATCAAAACGATCTCTTACAAGCTTATTAATTCGTTCTTCATATGCTTTTCTGGAATCGCCATAAATAGTTCCAATACGAATAATTTTTTCAATTAAGTCTTTGTTTTCTTTGTTCAAATACGAACCATTAGATAAGCCAAATACGCCATTAAATTTATTGATTGAGGTAAGCGAGTTATGGAAGGTCTGATCGATACCACTGATACTATCTTCTTCACCTTCTTTAATTACACTATTTGATATAAGATATTGCGTTAGGCGTTTCATAGTTACTGATTTACCAGTCATAAATAAATCATTATAGATAGCTTGTTTTAGTTCTACTGAAATCTTCTCGCCTTTAATTTTCAAATTATTTAATTCATTCAAAACCATGAATTTTTCATATAGTAAGGAATGCTTAGGTAAAACCTTCTCGTCATTTAAATAAGTGCAATGACGAATTAGATTCACAATAAAGGCTTCGTGAGTTGCTTCCATATCTATTACATCACTAAGATTCCATGGATAAATCTTGTCAGCACTTTTTCGCACAGCCCATTTATTTTTACGACCGTCATTTAAGCTTCCTACCGGCCCTACGAAATAAGGCATATGGAATGAAAATAGTTTTATAATTCTTTCAGAAACCGTAAGTCCACTATTATCTTTTTCTTTTAAAAATGGTAAATAAGCTTCCGCATTCTTTAAAATAGCTTCCATTTCTGCAACATACACCTGATTGGGAATAACACCATTAGCAGAAGTCAATTGCTTACGAAGGAAAGAATCTGTTTCAATCTTATTAAAAATAGTTTTTACATCTTCGTCATCTTTGAAGCCTTTTAAAATGTTCTTAATATTTTTATACAATTCATCGGGTTCATTATTTGAATTACCAGTTTTGCCACCTTCCACATATCGGCGTTGCTTATTGGATATCTTAGCACTGTCATTTCCTTTATATTTGCGAATTCTTTTATCATAATTAACACTGGCGATATAAGCACTATAACTACCATTACCCATGAATCTAAATAGTGAATCATAATGTTCCGGGGCAAGTCGTTTAATAGTTTTCTTTAATAATTGCAAATCCTCACGATGCTCGTCATAGGCTTTAACTCTAGCTTTGGATATGAATTGTTCACCATGTAATAAATCTTCTAATTGCAGAACATCGTGAACATTCTTCATAGCAATAATTAAACTCAATTCCTGTTCATCTAAAATTTCCGTTAGTTTATCGAAGATTTCCTCAAAATTCGATTTATCAAAATTGATATTTTTAATTCCAACACCATTGATATCAATAATATCTTTGCCAAAAAGAGTTGATAAAGTACAACTTAACCCACAAATCGCTTTTAGCATTTCCTTTTCAGCTTTATTATCATTTTTTATACCTAGAATTTCTTTACCATTTTCAACACGTTGACTCTTTGAAATTTTTCTATTTCCTAATTCTTTTTTTAGACTATCGGTATCAAAGTTTTCCGGAATTACAACATCAACAGCATTACCCTCATCGTCTTGGGTACTAAAAATCGAAATATATGCTTCATAAAATGAATACCAGGCATCATTAAAATTGACATTACCTGAAGCATTTAAATTCTCATTTAAGAAATGACCACGATGTTTAAACATATTCAAAAGCGCTAAATATACTAAACGCACATCGTGAGGTTCTTTAGATCTAGTAAGTTCCTCTCTTAAATGGAAGATAGTAGGATATTTATCATAATAAGTTTTATCTGTAAGGGCATTTGAATCCTTGCTTTCTGGAAAAAGGGCGCCTTTTTGTTTATTGTTGTTACTGCGATCTTCTAGATGATATTTACTCTCATCCATCCGTTGAAAGAAATTTGGATCAATTCTAGAGATTTCTTCTTCGAAATAACTGCGCAATAATCCCTTTCTTGCTAGTTCGCGTTGCCTGCGACGACGAGAAGTGCGATGCATGCGTCTTTCAGCTGCTGTTTTAGCTTCATCAAAAAGACGAACGCCCCACATATCCTTGCCCTTTCCTCTAAGTAGATTGTATTCCGTGTCCGTACAAGCCCAACCGACAGAACCAGTACCGATATCAAGGCCTACATAGTAATCACCTTTATATTTAGAATTTTTATTACCCATATTATTATCCCCTTTACTATTGACTTTTATATTCGTATATTCTAATATCATAATATCTTGTTTACAAGGTGAGTCAAGTAAGGCTAAAGCCGTTACCGTTTACGCGCAGGTGCGCTACCCTTCTAGTAAGGGTTTTTTTATTTATATATGTTATTAATCATCTTCATAAACAAAGACAAACTATTATTAATAACTTTAATAAATCAACTAGCAATATAAATTTTAGTAATAAAAAATGAGGAAGGTTCCATACCTTGACAACTTGGGCCTAGGCCGGAACCTTCCTGTAGCTATAAAATACACATTTTGTAAGAATTAGTCAATAGCGATATACATAGAGATTGGGTAATATTCATTACCACCCTTCCATTTCACACAATTTAAGATAATCTAAAGTATCTTCATTCTGTTCAATATCGCAAGCGACTTTCGCAAAATATAGACCTAAATCAGCAGAACCTGGCGGAACCAAGAAGAATAATGGATACCAGGATAAATAGTAAGCTAAAGTTAGACAAGCGTTCTTATCGTAATTAATATTAGAAAAATAATGATAGCTATACAAGAATGAGAGATAGAGTTTAAGTTTATTGGTAGGATTGATTCCATTATGGCTATAATAGCCCAATAAATAATTATGTTTGTCATCCCATAGCTTTTTAATAAGCTCTAAATCATTATTAATTAAAGGAAAATTTCTGACATCGAAGCCATAATGTTTGAAACAATCCTGCCAATGCTTTTGTAAATCTTCATCTTTGATTATTGTTTTAGATTGTCTATGAATATGACGCTGAGTTTTATGACATTCGTGATGCCATTCTCTATATAGCGTTTTTTCTTCGTATTTTAGTGCTTTATTGATAAAGATGATATCTAAGTCATTGATGTAGCTTAGCTTATTTAAAGTACCTAAAAATACAGAAATAAGATAAGCTAAATGAGCTTTTTTATTATTTCCTTCATTATTTTGAATGGCGAGGCAATACATCGTAAAGAGAACGAAGAAATAATTCATCAATAATAAGCTGTCTTTATTATTGTTTATGATTGTTTCGATATGTTCTCTACTAAAAGAGAATAATTCATCATCTTCAAAATAAGGCTCACTCCACCATAAAGGACTATTAAATTTATCCATATATTCATTATAAAGAAAAGAATGGTCAAACCATCCTTTTCTTGATTATTATTGTTGTTTGAATTGCTTCATGATCGCATTGATTTGGGCTTCTGAAGGTTTACGACCCATCTGCAGATACATGGCTCTGATCATCTTTTCAGTAATTGGGGGGTTATCTCTTAATTGCTTCTTTAAGAAGTAACGGGCTACAAAGTAGCCGATAACTAAACCGATGATGATACCTAGGATTAGATAACCTAGGGTTTGGGATGTCATACTCATATTTTTCTCCTTTACTATTTAGATTGATTTGATGGTGATAGTCTCGCCATCGGGACCGGGAGTAGAGTTGATATATTCAACGATCTCTTGACGCTTATCCGGTTTACAAGGACGACAATTGAGAGTGTCGGTATCCTTATTGATGAGGGCTTCCGCCATACCGCTGCAGCCAGGATAACCACAGCTACCACAATTGTAACCTGGTAACATCTCCATGAGCTTTTCTAGTCTCTCATCGACCTTAACCGCAAAGATTTCGCCAGCTACTGCTAAAAGTAACCCTAAGACTAAACCAACCACAAATAGCGCTAACATCGCATTAAGCATTTTCTTGATTCTCCTTTCGATAATGGGCACTCATTAGGCACGATGCTTCATAACAGCTGGCACAGCTCTCATGATATTGCTCACAGCCCTCGGGTACCTTCGTTCTCGAATTTAGATAATAACCTAAACCGTAGATAAAAGCTAAGACAAAGAAATAAATAATAGCCATCCACATTAGACGATACCTGCTAAGCCCGCAAAGGCTAAAGCCATTAAACCAGCCGTTACTAAAGCAATTGGATTACCCTTCCAAGCCTTAGGCGTATCAGCGCTATCTAAACGCTCACGCATACAAGCGAATAGATAGAGGATCAACATATATCCCGTTGGTACGGCAATCGAATTAACGATTGTTTCCCAGATATTATAGGCCTGTGAGATATTATCCTGCGCCACATATAGAACAACGCAATTTGTGGTAATCAGGGGTAGATAGATACCTAAAGTCTTATATAAGGACGGCGAATATTTCTTAATAAACATCTCCACAAATTGAACGAAAGCGGCAATTACTAAGATGAAAGTAATGAGCTGCATATATTCAATCTGTAGTGGAACTAAAACTAAATAATTTAAGCCATAGGTAATCATCGAAGCGCCGAAGATGACGAATATTACCGCTAAGCCCATCCCGATGGCGCTCTTGGAGCTTTTCGAGACACCTAGAAAAGGACAGAGACCTAAGAATTTACTTAAGACGATATTGTTGATTAAGATTGCCGAAATCGCAAGGGTAAATAATTCCATCGTTACTTTGCTCCTTTCTTTTCACCACGGGTCTTTAAGATGCCAAAGATGGCTGCGAAAATCGCAAAGACAAAGAAGGCACCCGCTGATTGCGAGAATAAATCAATTTTTAAATTCGCAAAGAATTCACTACCTAATTTAAAGATAGTCTGCGAGGCATCAAAGGGATTGACGAAGGTTAAATAACCAGTGGAAACGAACTCTCTGAAGCCTGAGATCAATAATAAGGCAAAGGTATATCCTAAACCCATTCCCAAACCATCGATAATCGAAGGAATAATGGAATTCTTAGAAGCGAAAGCTTCCGCCCTTCCTAAGATTATACAGTTAACGACAACTAGGCCTAGAAAGACACCGAGAGACTCATATAGTGAAGGTGTAAAGGCATGCACAAACATCTCAACTACTGAAACAAGCGTCGCGATGATAACGATATAGACGGGAATGCGGATTTCATTAGGGGTAATCTTACGCATTGCCGAGACTAATAAATTCGAGAAAATCAGAACCAAGGTTACACAGACACCCATACCGATGGCATTGTTGATGCTGGTGGAGATAGCAAGTGAAGAACACATACCAAGATATAAACCAAAGACTGGATTTTCTTTAATAAAACCATTTTTAAAATTTTCCCACATCTTCTTTATCCTTTCAAAGCCCCATAGGCATTAAAGACAGCACTCATGATTTTTGACATTGCTGAAGAAGTATAAGTAGCTCCGCTTAAGGAATCGATTTGGGAAGCATCGCTTTTACCGACAAAGTTGGAATTGAGCCAGTCTTCCTCAAAGACCTTGGAACCGAAACCGTTGGTTTCCTGTTGCTGAAGGACTTGAATCTTAGCGACACTATCATTTTCAATACCAACTAAGACAATAATTGGTACGGAGCTATTGAAACCGGTAGCGGTTGCTTTGAAAATATAAGCCCCGCTACTTGTTTGATAGACACCTTCGATGAGACCCTCCTCATCGCTATATTCAACCATGGTGAAATCACTACCAGGATACATCTGCTCTAAATTAGCCTTCTCAGCGGAAATCAAATTAGCTTGGATTACCGGTTCCGTAATCATATTTACTCCGCCGATAACCACTCCTGCTAAAGCTGAGATAATTGCTAGAAATAAAGCGAGTTTAATTGCTTTCTTCTTTTCCATGCTTAACCTCCGATCTCCTCTAAGACATATTGAACTGCGGCGACAACAGAACTAGAAGTATAAGTAGCACCGCTGACGACATCGATTGGGGTATCTAAAGTAGCACCTACAAATTGGGATAGGAACTTCTCACTATTGGCGCTGTCACCTATACCAACTGTGTCCCCGAAATCCGCAAAACGTACTTCCTTAATTTGATTATCCTCAACAACAACCGCAATGACATTGCGCTTGTAGTTACCACTCGCATTACCATTACCACCAACTTCACTTGGTAAGACACCATAACCATTGACCGAAATCATATAGACATTGCCCTCTTGACCTTCATTCTTGGCTTCATAGACGCTGAAATCAGAGCTTAAGCCAAAGACCTGAGGTCCACCTAAGGCTGCTTGTACCGCACTGACAACGGATTTGGAAGTAATTGTGGCTCCACTGGTGGCATCGATTGAGGAATCAATGGTAGCACCATTAAATTGAGATAAGAAGCTTTCCGAATTAGCCGCATCACCAACACCAACGGTATCACCGAAGGTAATAAATTTAACACTGCTTACTTTGCCAT
>Ga0065711_1051100_pt1 | contig 10515 bp, 3 predicted proteins | sample Hoacrofraction12_FD_59098 | JGI IMG/M metagenome (GOLD analysis project Ga0065711, IMG submission 59098) | Hoatzin crop microbial communities from Cojedes, Venezuela - Epithelial fraction 12 v2 (version 2) | ecosystem: Host-associated > Birds > Digestive system > Esophagus > Crop | place...
TGCGCTTGCAGCCCAGAAAGCCAACCACATCCTGGGCTGCATGAAGAGAATCGTGGCCAGCAGGTCGAGGGAGGTGATTCTGCCCCTTTACTCTGCTCTCGTGAGACCCCACCTGGAGTACCGTGTCCAACTCTGGAGCCCCCAGCATAAGAAGGACATGGATGTGTTGGAGCAGGTCCAGAGGAGGGCCACAAAGATGATCAGAGGGCTGGAGTACCTCTCCTGTGAGGACAGGCTGAAGGAGTTGGGGCTGTTCAGCCTAGAGAAGAGAAGGCTCCGGGGTGACCTTATAGCACCCTTCCAGTACCTGAAGGGGGCCTACAGGAAGGATGGAGAGGGACTTTTCACAAGGGTGTGTAGTGATAGGACAAGGGGGAATGGCTGTAAACTAAAAGAGGGCAGATTTAGGTTAGATATTAAGAAGAAATTCTTCACCATGAGGGTGGTGAAACACTGGAACAGGTTGCCCAGAGAAGCTGTGGCTGCCCCCTCCCTGGAAGTCTTCAAGGCCATGTTGGATGGAGCTCTGAGCAACCTGGTCTGGTGGAAGATGTCCCTGCTCATGACAGGGGAGTTGGAACTAGATGATCTTTAAGGTGCCTTCCAACCCTTACCATTCTATGATTCTATGATAAATTTCTCCTTGATTTCTAAGGTCCCTAGGTGTGTGGATATGTTCTGACTTCAAGGTTGAGCTGCTGAGAAGTGATAAAACATAATATGACAGTTCATGACAAGAGGAAGAAGAGGAAACGGAGGCAGGCAAGACTGTCATCTGCTGGACAGACAGATCTCAGGAACTGGAGCTTCATGACCTAACAGTTTACCAGTTCAAAGTGCAAGAAGAACATACAGTGCCTGTATGCCTCATGATCTTGTCATATGTGCAGGGCAGTGCACTCGTTCATCCCCCGCTCCCTTCCACACCGGTTGTCTATGCCATCTATCCCATTGGACTGGGAGCACTTGGGTGATGGCCGTACCAGAGAAAGATGCTGCTAGCATCCTTATGAACCATGGCTGACGCTTGTTCTCCAGTTAGCTGGAGTATGCACATCTGGCTTTGCTACCTTAACTACAGCTGTTAAAAAGTAGTTCGTGTAGCTTCAGTTGACTTTTACTTAAAGTCACTCCAAAACAAAAACAGCTTCCCATACCAGCTGTCTTGTGCCAGCAGAACTGTGAGGGAGGAAATCTGGCTGCCCTTAGTCTCATGCAGTTGTGAGAACTAGCAATGTGACCACTGCAGGTTTTCCTTAATCTCCTGAAATATTTGGAGCTGCAGAAACTGCTCCAGATTAACTGTGCTGAAGTTGATGAGACAGCCATATGAGAACAGAGGCTGCAGTATTGTCAGGCTGGGAAAACAATGCCAGGTCCCGTACTGACTGGAAAATAACTGTCAGGACAAGAAAAAGAAAACCAAACACGACCCACCAAAAAAACACAAATAAATTTTCCATCTGACTTTCAGGTAAACCCTGAGAGTTTCACTGAACTTCTACCTGGAGCAGCTAATGCCAGGGAAGCACTAACTTTGACCAAGAACTCGACATCAGTTTGCTTTAGGAAGGGAATGCTGCTGTCCTAACAAAACATACAGAGAATGGGAACTGCAGCTTGAAGGAAGGCAACTAGTGTAGGATGGAGGGGGTGGCAGACCAATGAAACTGGGGGCCCTATTCTCCTGCTTCTGGGGGATGGAGGTCTGTGCTCTCAGGGGTTATGTGGCATTCCTGTAGCATGCTTTAATCCTTGCACATCTCAATTCCTCAGCTGAAAAAACAGAGATAGCAACACTCCTTTCCACACAGTCTTGCTTGATTTTCCTAACTGCATGCTATGTTCTTTTAGGAGTAGAGACTGTCTCTTATTATGTAAAAGCACAACACCCAGCACAGTTTGAATTTTCCATGGTAACAGAATACAGACTTTTTGGTCTGTACATATCTAAGAAAATGTCAGCTTTCCTGATTTCTTTTAAAGTTTCCCAAATGATGCTTGGGTGCTAACATGTTATGCACTTGCTGAGTCATGCCAGACAACAAATGAAAAAAGGGAGAGGGGAGGAGCACAGGGAAAACAAAGATATTTCCTGGGGATATTGTAGCTGCTTTTCTGTGGGACATTTGGATGATCCTATAAAATCCTTCAGAGAATGAAATCCTTAGCATCAAATTCATCAATATCTTTTAAAAGCCCATTAGAAGAGATTGTATTACTTCTAGCTAATATTTTTATTTCCATTCTGGAACCCTTCCTGGTTTCCCTTCCTGCCTTCTTATATTCATATAAAGCACTTTTTTCTGTAATACGGCAGTTAGGTGAATGAAGATTTTTTTCTTTACTCTGTACATCTCTCTGCATCAAGCATTTAGTATGGAGTGTGCAGTGTCTTCCCAAGACCTTCCCGCACTCCAGGACAGGTATTCTGGAGCAGTGATCCTCTTATTTGTATGGCACTATAATTCAATTTGCTGTCAGAGTCCTTGTGCAGACTGGCCCCAGCATTGCTATAGAAACAAGAAGGCGGTGAGAGATGTGCTGGAATCTCTGTATCTGACTGAAATTAGTCCCTACCGACACAGCGTGGTGGAGACTTTAACAGCCTGACTTTTCCACTGGAGCCACCTGTGCTTTGTAGCAGAGACACAATTAGCTCTCACTTGGCCCCATTAAAACTCGCTTCTGCAGCCAGCCATTGTGCTGCCACCTAAATTCCTGAGATGGCTGTTTGGAAAAGTGGTAAATGAGGAGAGTGTGCTGGACCATATCCCAAGAGATACTGTCCTCCTTCCTGCTTGCTGAGCACCACTGACTTCAACCCAGGCATGGCAAAGAGCAAAGCGATGTCTTAGCCAGAGGATAACAGAGGACAGAAAAAGGAATCATTCCTGAATATGAGCTGCTCTCTGCACCCCTCCCCATTAGCAGGATCGGAGCAATCCCACCTGCTCTGAAGGTGCCTGGATATGCCTGTGTATCTGCATACATTGAACTGGTAACACAACAGACCTTGCAGCAGAGAGCTGGCCCTTCTCAGGGCTCTAGGCTTGTTGACTGAATTCAGCTGGGCTCACACTGCTGCTCATCACCATGGCATCAGGCATCACCCAAATGTAAAAGCAGCATCCCTGCTGGATGCTCTGTAGCCAAAAGGAAAGAGGTCCATCACTGAAACCTCTGGGGAAACAGCCCTTCCAAGGAAGCCTGTGACTCCTGGGCCTTGGCAGGATTCAGGTCTCCCAGGCTCTGGATTGTGGGTCTCTGGGAACTGCAGCACTGTACCACTGATAAAAAATACCTTATTATTTCTGAGGCAGATGTCAGACAACCATTGGATCTGAGAGAGCCCTGTGCTGGTTTCTATTCCTAGGACAGCCTGAGTCATGGAACCTGCGAGACAGAGCCACATCATGTGTCCCACCAGGGGCTTTCCTTTGGTCTAAATCCAGATGACAAGCTCAGACTCTCTAAGCAAAGAGAGATACAAAACTTCATCATTGCCTCGTGTCCATTCACGAGGTGTTGCCTTCCATGATGGCTGGGATGGACGCCATGAGAGTCAGCCCTTTTTCTCCCACGCTCCCACTGTGGAGGAACACGGCTCAAAAATGGAGTCTCCAGCCCTGCATTCTCCTCTCTGTCACCTCAGAGACTCCTCCAAATGCTGTAATGGCTTCTCTCAAACTCCTCCAGCTTCACCTAAAGAGCACCTGGATTTCTGCCTTCACGGCAGCTGCCCTCATTGCTCTTCCATCCACACAGCACCACTGGCGTCCCCATGCACAACCGTGCACTGCTCCAAAACCTGCTTCCCTGCATAGCCCGGACCAGCTGTGAGCAGACTGCCTCATATAGCAGCAATAGCAGTAGCAGCATGGGCAGTCCAACTTTAAATGTCCCCCTGAAGCTGAAAGCTAGAGAAGATTTGGAGAAATTATTTAAACAGCCACCAGATTGAAGTCTGATATCCCATAAAGCTGTTTTTTCTTTTCCTCTGGCTTTCAGAATCAGATGGATTTCTTTATCCACCAGCTAAAAGAGAGAGGAACATTCATGTCTGCCTTCAGCGTAATTTCTTTAGGGCCCAGTAACGTCAGCTCTCACAGGACTGCTTTCCCTCCCATGCCTTGGAAAGGAAGGGCAGGCAGGTACCAATGCACAGAAGGACAGACTGTGTTTACAGAAACCTTGGTGCTTGAAGAAGGCACGTGGAACATTTTGTTAAAGGAAGATGACCTCGGTTTTGACATAATTTTGCCTCCTAAATTATTCAGTTTTTCTCAATGATAAGTCAATCTGTCTGAGTTGTAGTGATGCATTCTCCTCCTCCCCCCCCCCTCACTGAAAGAACTGGAAAATTGATGCTAGTTTGTTTTCCGGAGGGAAGAGTTAATTTAAAAGCTTCTCAACAGTGGAGACAAAAAAATACTTCCCCTCTCTTGCCCAACTCCCATTGCAACAGTTTGCAAGTGGACAATGCTCAGGGAGGGACAGCAAATGGCCACAGCAATCACAGCATTAATCAGTAACTGACAGTGTTTATGAGGCTTTATTCTGTAGGAATAGAGCTTTACCTGTTATCTCCTGAAAATCCTCACTGCCAAATCCTGCCCTTTGTACTGAGAATGCTACTTACTTTCTAAGCCAAATACTCACTAGACATGTTAGAACAAGTTGGTGGGAGCTAATGAAGCTGGGCTAATTTATCGAAACCACCTTGCTTTGCTCCGCCCTCCTCTCCCGGGCTGCTATAAACTAGCGGTAAATGAACGCACTGGTGTGAGTCTGATGTAAAGCCAGGGAAAGGAGTGGTAAGCACACACTGTTTAATCCGATGCTCTGACTGCAGACCTGCTTGGCATCCCCTAATTGTTTCACTTGTGTCAAAATACGAATTGTCAGCACTGCTAAATGCAGTGGAAATGCCTTTTCTTCCAGTGCTGGGGCTGTAAAAGCTCATTGGCTTCCTCTGTTACACTGCTTCTGAAACATCCCCCAAATTGTTCCTGGAAAAAGTGCATCATAGAGCTCTCCCTCCTCTTCAGCAGCAACAGCGCACTAGAGGGATCATTTCTCTTCTGTCTCTCTGTGGTGGAGATATCCCAGGCTGCTGCCCAGAGCCCTGTGCCTCCTCGCACCGTTGCTGCTATGACCAAGATCTCAAAGCACTTCCAGTTGACCATGAGCTGAATCTGCCACTTTGCAGTCCCTCTCTTATACTTCCATCCAGTACCTTAAGGAAGTAAAAATGGGGTTTGCAGCTACAGCTATTTGAAGTGCCTCCAAGTTGGCTGGTGGTTTGTATAATTTACATTGCATGTGCAGCAGTAGTCCTCCTGGGAATGTTACGACTTTAAGTCCATGATAGAGCCATTCTGACACATGCTCTATGTAGGTTTTTTCTTTCACCACATAATCTGCAAATGGTTGATTCTCTTGCTCATACTTCAGCCAAAGTGTGATACAGTTGGACTTAGACAGACAGAGTCATCTTGGTGACTCAGTCCAGCAGAAACAGAAATGCATTATAAATTCTTTGCTGCTTGGTACTGCAGCCGTCTTCACACTGTGCATGTCTGGTACATTGCATAACAGGAATCCATTTCTGTTTTCGGCTTTCAAGGTCTTTGTTAATACAAATAAATCACCTCATAAAATAGAAAAAAAAGACAGAGAAAGAGTATTCCTATAACGAAGACTCCAGTGGAATACTTCATCCTGAAATCTGCTTACTGCCAGTCTGTGACAGCCGTCACAAAATTTCAATGGGAAAACAAATGATTTCTATTTGATCAGCACATCTGTCATTAAAAAGTGGCACTAAAAACTGGGTTTCCGAATTAGTTGCTTAAGGAGCCTTACAAAGCACTTGCAGTGGAAGCAATTCACGGGAGGTAACAGCTTGTTTTATATGTCTCTGAAGACCCGTGTACATTCCTAGTGGCATATAACTAATAAATAATAATAAATATGCATATGCAGAGAGCCTCAGTCACAAAATGTGTATGCATATTTACAGTGCAATACAGGTGGTCCATTCTTCAAAACCTGGATCTGCAGCATTAAAAATGAGTATCAGGGGTTTTACAGCCTTTACTCCAGGCTTTTAAACATTGACTTTTTTCCCACCTCGTTTCCATCTGAGCCAAGATCTACTTCTGGTGGCTCCTGAAGTGACACCCTTCCAATTGCAAAACAGTGAGAAAGCATTGTATCTCTTGTGCCTATGCCCACAAAAATAGTTGTACAGAGTCCTTTATAATAGAAATAATACTAGTATCGGCCCTACCTGGGTCTATAGTATAGACTTGCATCAAATTTTCAATCCAAAAGCTTGTAACTCGGCACAGGCCCAGGCTATGCCATTCTGGGAGAAAAGAGGAAGTGCAGCTGCCTGTAGTGGTAGTTTTGCTATGCCCTGTATACCATTCATGAGAGCAATGAAGCAGCCCCACGGTCTTGAGAAAGGGGTGGTTGTCTAATTCTTTCTCTTTTTCATACATTTTCTTCCTCTCAAAGCTGCCATTACCTCTCGTTCCAACATTACTGTCCCTGAGACCAAACTGCATTGCCAGTAGAAATTGTTTTAATAAATGACACATTGTGTGCAACCTAATTTTTGTGCTTTCCAAATAATGGAGATTGGAACTTAACAAAAAACAAGTTTTCAATGCCTCATACATTCTTTCTTCATAGGAATTGGGGTCTTATTTAAAAGGGTTTTTATTTGCTGATTACAAATACTGCATTCATGCATTGAAAGAAGTTATGCCTCTTCTCAGCAGGCATGAATCAATGTTGGTTTCCTGACTCAAGAGAGCTGTAATGATTTACCCCTGCTGAAGATATGACCCATTTTTCCCATGCAACTCTACCTTTCTCTAAGCAGTTTCCAAAGTAGGAATTTACCCAAAAATAAAGAAGTTGACATATCTCATGATTAACTCTACAGAGCGCGAGCAATTTTTGACTTGCAAATGTACTTAAATTTCCTTGGTTTGATGACTAGCTTATAAAGGCTCCTCCTGTCTGAAACTAGAGCCTCACCAAGAAAAATCAAGCACACTGAGCTCCAACTGGGGCATGGAAGAGAAAAGGCAGACATGCTGCTGTCCAGGTAAGTTCTGGTCAGTTGAATAAGAACCCATCCAGGATCCTTGAGGCCACAGTACATTTCAGATAAATCTTTGCAGGCTTCTCTCCTCCCCTTTTCCCAACAACACCTTGTTAGCACCAGCTCTACTACTAAACCTGCCCTATTCACAGGGATGATGTTAGGGTACATCCAGCTAAGGATTTGGAAAACATCACATCTTCAAGGGTTGTGGAGGCACCTCCTGAGAGAGAGCAAGATTCACCACGACATCTAGGACTCTTAACTCCCCTAGACTTTAGTGGCTATAGGATAACCAAGAGACAAAATTGTCAAGGTAAGCGACTGTACAGCTCTTCTTATGCAAAGATATTTCCAGAAATTACAGGTGGAAAAAGCAAAATCAAGAGACAGTACTAGGTAGGCTGTATTTATTTATTTCAGAGCAGCAACTGAGTCATAAGCTAATTAATAAAAACCCTTGGATGTGACAGCTTTGTGTTTAGCAAACTCATCTGCATTTCTGTTGCCACTCTGCATCAAAGCCAAGTGACCCCTGGGGCTGTTCCACAACCAGCTGCTTACATCTGCATCCAAAATCTGGTCCTTTGAAGAGGGACTTTCTAAGAAGGCTACCTTAACTTACAAGAGTCCTGGTTCGGTGCAGTCCTCTGCCCCCAGTATGCTAATATGAAGTTTTGCGTGGAGAAATTTCTGGAGACAGATTACCTACACTCTTATTTTAAATGTTTTTTTTTTGCAAGACAGCATCTATCATTGTGTGGCTATTCATGCCTCATTGGCATTATTACTATTTGTCCTTCTGTTTGTTGCTTTATGTTTCATTTTCCCTCCTCCCTTGGTTTTACAGTGCCCTTTGATGGGTTCAGCTAGTGTTCGATTTCATTTATTCCTACAATTGCAAAACCTATGTTTGAAGCCAGGCAGGAATACTGCCACTCCATGGTCCAGTAACAAGCTCTATACAAATTATGCTGCATTGAGAGTATTCTTTTTAAGTAAAGATACACAGCAGCTGAATTGATCAGGTGTTTTAAACTCCTGGTTTTACTCAGCCCTGTAATGTCACAATGATACTTGAGGGCAATTTCTCATTTCCTAGTAAACATGTAGCAGAATTTACTCCTTTCACACTTTCCTGACCTATGCTGTGATTAAATGTGAAAGATTTGGGCAACTGTCTGGGAACAACTTCTATTCCAGGCCTCATCAGTGGTGCTGCTTTGTATTTTGTTCTGCATAGATAGTCCACTCTGCATTCCGTCATGGCAGATACTGGAGCTGCCAGTTGTAACTTTTGGCTGAGGCAATCAGGCAACTTTCAGACATATGTTAAATTAAATTTGAAAATTAGCGTTACTGGTCCCAATATAAACAGGAGGAGAGAGAACAGGCTTTGCATTTTCTGCTTCAGGGGGTTTGAGGTAGTAGCAAAATATTCCAGCATACTATTATTTATCAGAGTAGCAGTCCCAACACCTAACATAGCCCAGACTTTTTGAAGCATTTATAACAACAGCGGTACAGGTCTATATCTCAGAGAAGCCAAAGAGTCTTTCAGTTGGATTCTACTGAGTTCTGTCCTTAGGTGGCATAAAGTGGCCCAGCTCCAAAAAAATTAGCAGAGCTGAAAGCATTGACACCAACTAAGGATCTGGCTGTGTGTAGATTTAGATGAATAATTTTATATTTTCCAGTCAGCATGCAAAACATTGGCTAATTGGCAACATTTGTATTTAAAAGGCAGTTAAAATAGTAACTGTATTTATATAGCCGTGTAAAGAAAAATAGATGTAGAGTGGGAGGAGAGAGCTTAATGGATGTAATCTTTAGGAATGCAGAAGCAAAAATTCAGTTTTGGGGCAGCAAGAGATTCCTTTTTTCAACATCCTGTAGTTGAATTCTAGCCCATTTCTTTACAGAACTTAGATTCCTCTAGGGACTTGTTTTTTCATTTAGAAAAATTAATACAGTGATCCTTAAAGAAACGCCAAGTGGCTTTTAAGCCATGTATTTTTTTTGTTAGCGTGAAGATTCATGCACTTTAGTAAACTGGTATGTTAAGATGATCATAGAACTGTTTTGTTTCTAGCTTTTGCACAAAGAACCCAAACAAAGTGTAAGTCATCCAGTGTCAGGAAAAGAGAAATTTCTTTGAGTACTCACATATTCTCTCCAGTTTGGGAAAAAAAAAAAAAGTAGGAGAAAAGCAAAAGCATCTTTGTTCTGGCTCAAAGAGAAACTGGAGTATTTTGGAAACACACTATTCCAGGCAGCCAAGTGGGTGATTTCAGTCTTGCCTGTTTTCTATTTTTGTTCCTTGATTTATCATTGATAAAGCACAGGAATGAACTGTATTCTCTGCTTGCCTCAGACTCCATCGCTATCCATGCCTGCCTGAGGAGACAAACTTGCAAGGTGAAGACCACAACAGTTTGCATGACTTGTCTGCTTTCAAGAGGTGCTGCAGAACACAGCAAAATTGTGAGATGGGCAAACATTTACTTTAGGTTTGTTTGTATGCAGCCTGATATGAATCCTCACACAAACCCAGCTATTTATCAAGTAAAAAACTATCCCATTATGAGTCCATACTCCAGAACCAATATTTGATTCGAATATTATGTGTACAGGCACTTGTAAAATAAACAGGCCTGTTTGCACTGGTATCTAGGCTCTTGGAGACAGTAAATCAGATATGCTGTTTTACTCATTTTTCCCTTTCCAAAGCAAGGTCATAGAAAACTTTTGGGAAGAGAACAGGAATTGAACCAACAAGTACAAATCTTTATTTCAAGGCTGAGAAAGATGTGAAGCTGCACGTTCATGAAGAGGCCTCGTGTTATATGAGTGATACAAGCAAAGTAGTTACCATTGCTTTCACCAGAGAAGACCATTGATTTAACCTGCATTTACCTCAGCTGTCACCCCCATGTGAAAAGTGCTTGTTTAAATAAAATTTCCTCTTTCAGGACTGCAGCGCTCGCACCCAAAGAAATGAGTATAGAATAGATTATCTCAGTTGGAAGGCACGTCCAACAATCATCTAACCCAACTGCCTGACCAATTCAGGGCTGACCAAAAATTAAAGCATGTTATTAAGGGCATTGTCCAAATGCCTCTGAAACACTGACAGGTGTGGGGCATCAACCACCTCTCTAGGGAGCCTGTTCCAATGCTTGACCACCTTCTCTGTAAGGAAATGCTTCCTAACGTCCAGTCCAAACCTCCTCTGATGCAGCAGTGAACCATTTCCACGCATCCTACCACTGGATCCCAGGGAGAAGAGGTCAGCACTTCCCTCTCCAGGTCCCCTCCTCAGGAAGCTTGAGAGAACCATGAGGTTGCCCCTCACAGCCTCCCGTTCTCTAAACCAGACAAGCCCAAAGCCCTCA
>Ga0065711_1051102_pt1 | contig 10515 bp, 11 predicted proteins | sample Hoacrofraction12_FD_59098 | JGI IMG/M metagenome (GOLD analysis project Ga0065711, IMG submission 59098) | Hoatzin crop microbial communities from Cojedes, Venezuela - Epithelial fraction 12 v2 (version 2) | ecosystem: Host-associated > Birds > Digestive system > Esophagus > Crop | place...
CCCCCAGGCAGCCGCTCGCCCGAGGGGGAAACTGAGGCACGGTTCCATCCCCTCGGCCAGCACACCCCGGCTCTGCCCTCGGCCGATGCCGGCTGAGCCCCCCAAACCCCACCCAGAGCTCACAGCCCTGGGCACGGGGCAGGGTGGCGTGGGCCCCCGCCAGCCCGGCGCGGAGCCGACAGGGACGGGGTGCTGACCCCCGCCTTGAGAGCTTCGGCAACGCAAAGCCCAGCGCCGCTCGTCGGGTCCTGGCTACCTCGGCTCCGGCTCTGCGATCAGGCAAACTTCCACCTCCCAGCGCTTTAAAAAAAAAGGAGGGGGGGAAAAAAAAAGAAAAGAAAACCCAATGACAAAAGCCACAACCTTCTTCATTTATTTTTCATGGAGCTCCGCAGACGTGCAAAGCTCTTGCAGCCATCTGTAAAGAGAGGAGGTAATTCCTAGCCTGAGGACTTTATATTTTAAATAAGACATAAATGCAGCAAGAGAGGACAGCGCAGCGAAAGGCGAGAGGGGGTGTGCAACAAAAGGGTTTCTTCAGAGAGATTAGGATATGGCGATGGCTACATATACGCCTTTGCATGGACTCTCTACAGGATTTCAGAGCAGCTCTCTTATCTCTGGGCAGGAACAAAACACTCCGTACTTGCTCTTTTCCAAATCGAACCAACAAGCTGGAACCAAACAAAACCCCCAAACAACAAAATCACAACAACAAAATTCCTTCTCTCCCCTCCCCTCTCGATTTTGCCTATTTTTTTTTTTTTCCACACAGATATTTTGCCTGTTTTTTGGGTGTGTTTTTTTTTTTTGAAACCTCGGGGTTGAAAATCCTCGGTCATTTGGGAATTCTCGGAGCCAGCGACCGGAGCGGGGCTGAGCGCAGAGAGGCTCTTGGCAGGCCCCAGCGCGGAGAGGGCTGCGCTGGAGCATGTGCCTGGGAGAAGGGGGGGACGCGGGGGGCAAAGGAGGCCACATACATTTTTAGAAGAAGAAGAAAAAAAAAAAGAAATTTCAAAAGGGAAAAAAAATAAAAAGCGTCACCGAGGCCTGCCTGGCGCGCACGCCAGCTCTGGGGGCTGGGAGCGGGGGAGCGCGGGGAGGAGAAAGGCTGGGTGGATGGAAGTGAGGATCCAGATTGAAAACAGATGGGATTTTTCTTGCCAACCTGACATCCGAGACCGCGGGAGGCGGGGTACGACTTCCCCTTTGGAAAGGCTGGCAGCCAAGAGATATGGCGGGGAGGGGGGCCCCGAAAAATCCCAGTTTGGTTTCAAACCCCCTCTTGCTGGGGCTCCCTGCATGGCAGAGAGGAGCCCGCTGGAGCTGGGTTGTTTTTAATACTTTGAGAGATTTGATTTTACCATTAAGTGTCTGATTCATCTGTTCCTGCCTGCTGGAGCTAAGCCCAGCCTGGCAGTTCATACTTGCCCTAGGAGACGTTTTAGGGGCATTTTGCACCCACACAGATCCCTCCGCACGCGCACACGAGGGGAGCTCGCAGACGCGCGCAGAAACAGCCCCGTGCACGCCTTCGCCCTCCCGCACAGCACGCTGCGGCCGGCGTCAACCCGCAGCGAAACACGGCCCACAACCTCCGCCCAGGGTCGCGCTGGGATGCGGCAAACCCACGCCCGAGCGCGGCTGCAGAGATCCACACTTCCACGTAAAGGAGGCAGCAGAAACCACTGGAAAACCTCACACCGCTTGGTACAGCCCCGGGCACCGCAGCGGGGAGCCACCAGCAGCCCAAGCTGCCCAGGTTTGAAGAAGCTGCAAACAAACGATGCAACAGCCCTGACGTGACTTAGCGGTGATTCAACCCTGGGGTCTGTCTGGGGCTGGTTTGGGGCAGCTCCCACCCTGGGTCGCACCTCCCGCTTCGCCCCTCCATCCACGCTGCAGTGCAAGAGGGAGCGGCTGGCGCAAATCCCACCCGGTCTGTAACAACGGGGCTGGAGGGGACCCCGGTGACACGGGGACGCAGGGGCCACACGAAGCCCCGTGCCCAGCGCCGCGTTTTGGGATAAAGCTTGCCGCAGGACAGCAAAAGGCTGCCCGACGTACACGCAGCGACTGGCCAAGCCGCCCCTCCGGCAGAGCACGCGCATCCCCCGGGCCTGGCAGCGACGCGGGGTCCGTGCCACCCCGGGGACTTCACAGCTACTTCACAAACCAGAAACAAAAAGTTAATGGTGCGGGCTTGACCACATATTTTCCAGGGGCTCTGGGAGACCGGCTCTCCGCAAGCCGGCTAACACACACTCTTTTCATTCAGAGCTTTAAATACCCAATTGTGTCTGTTTTCAGCATGCTCATTTTTAGCATTTTAATGATATGGTCCCCGGCTCTCGCCCTCCTTGGATTGGCCGCAGCGTGGGGTTTTTTTTTTCTTTTTTTTTTTTTAACTCCTTTTTAACATCTTGCAGAGTGAGAGGGGAAGGGGGTTAGCAAGAGGTCACACATTTCTCCCAAGCCAAGTGTTTTTCCAGCAGGCAGGGGGTCCTGCCGGGGACGAAGACGGACCAGCCCCTCCGGCTGCCAGCACCGCACCTTCCCCTGCGGGTCCCCAGCGCAGGCGCAGCATGGGCACGCTGCCCTCGCCGGAGCGCTTCGGGAAGGGGCACGGTCCAGGCATGCTTCCCAGGACAGACGGTGGGCAGCAGCACCCATCCCCACTCCCCGGCACAGCCGAAACCTCGCTGGACCAGCCCTGGAAGAGTGGGTTTGGGGTTTCCCACTGCAATCGCTTTCCCTCCATCCCGCGTAGCCAGAGCTTTCCTGTGATTCCTGTGATTCCTTGGGCCCCGTGGACAGGCTTTTTGCTTGGCTGCACTGCTCTGCTCACAGCTGGGCAGAAGAGCCCATCCGCAAGCAGTGCCTGCTCCCAGCCCGGCTCCCCAGGTCGCACTTGGGTGCCCAGCACCTGCCTCACGTGCCCCCGTTCATGCCTTTGGCCTGTTGGATCAGCTCTGCCTTTTCCACTGGAAAGCTCCCAAAGAGGCTTCAGACACGTTACAGCACAGCTCAAAGACTCGACCGGGAACTACAGGGAGCCCCGAGACACAAAGGCACCCCGGGACCCCCAAACCCCAACACCTGGAGCTGTCCCCAGAGCCACCGCGCCGTGCCACCTCCCCAGCACGAAGCAGACACAAACCAAAGCGGCAGCTGCCGATTTCAAACAGTCGGCTGCAAAACCAACCCCAGCTTTGCCACCACCTCTGAAGCGGCTCGCTACGCCGCCCGGAATGCCCATGGAGGGGTACGGGCTTGGCCGCGGGTGCACGGGGCTCAGCTTGGCTCCGCACCGCAGGCAGTCGTCACAGCACCGACACAGCAAAGCTGCTTCGGGTCCGGGGTCAGCTTCAGCATCTCCACCCAGCTCTGGCTGTAAATCATCTGGAGCGCCCTGCACACCCTGGTCGGCACCGACAGAGCCACGAGGCTGCAGGAGACTCGAGGCTGCACCGGAGAGGAACCGAAGGTGCAGACCCTGCACTGTGTTTCCTCTGTCCCTTAGCAAACACCCACATTTCCCCCTTGCCCAAGCACACCCAGCCCTGCTTGCTTTAGCACGTGCCGCTGAGACCCAGCTCTTGGCCCAGACCAGCCCCGAGGGATGTCCTTTCCTCCCATCCCCATCACCCCACATCAATATTCAACGTTTTCCCCAGCCCCTCTCCCCCAGCTCTCCAAACACATCATGTCCCTACTAACCATCCTTCACAGGGTGCTTCAACATCAGCCGCTCAGCGGAGTCGGTTTTTTTTCCCCGACAAGTAATATCAAAATGATATTTATTAAATTTGCTCTCTAAGTCCCTCAATCTGCTCCATAATACAGTGAATCTGCAAGGTGGTTTCACTGATCCCGCCTCAATGAGACCAGATTAACGCAGATGATCCCGGCTTTGCGGCTCCCTCGTCGCAGGGAGGGTCAGAGGTTGTGCAGAGAGGCAAAACCCGCTGGCATCGCCGCTGCGGCCGAGCCGGAGGAAATCACGTGGCCTCTGAAAATGATTTCCGAGGTTAATTCCAGGTGGGAAGGAGGGAGCACTCAGCATGGACACGCAGCAACTTTTAAGTCTTCCGAAAACCCGTTTGGCTGTTTATTTCAGGTTCTCTTGCTCTTATCTCCCTCCTTAAGCGCATTGATTGTACCTGCCCCCATCCCGCTCCCCAGCAAGAAGCCCATTAAATCTAAACTTAGCTCCAGAAAGGTTCATCAGATCCATTATCTCTGCATTCAACTAAATTATGAAAATCATTAAGATAAGGAGGCATGGAGCCGATTAGTTTCCTGGAGAGGATGCCTTACAGTTTTTTTCCTTCTGCTTCCACATTTAATTACCTTAAGTTTCCCAGTATTTAATACCATTTATTAAACCTTTAATACATAAAAACAAAATAGAACAACAACAAACCCACTGCTTGTTGCCTTCAGGAAGGGTGCAGAGCCAGGGTGTGGAGCAGCATCTGTTCCCCCATCCCCTTCCCCGCTCGGGTCACGCAGAGGCCCCGATCCTGCCGCAACGCATGGACCCCCGCAGCCGAGCTGGAGCTGCGCACATGCGGGATGCATCCATTAATTAAAACATTAAGGATGTGGCCTGGGGTCCACGCAAAGGGAAAGGGAGCAGCGCCGGCCCAGGGTCCTCCCCTCGGCTCCCCTGAGCCAGGCTGGTCCCCGAGCTGGCTCCCGGGAGCTTTGCCACCACCCGGGGGGGATGACACAAAAAGCAGCAGAGCTCTGGGAACTCTTACCTATTTTTTTCTGAAACTGCAGGAGCACAGTTTAATCCGCGATGCCACCACACCCGGAAAGCCCCAGCGGGGCCGGTACTCCCACAGGTACGCACACAGGGATCCTTGCTCCGTTATTAGTGTCATTTTTTGGATAGATGCTATTTTAGGAAATTGATAGCAAGCCTATGGAAACAGCAACCCCCCCCCATGCTTGAAGCAAGGTCAATGCGAAGCATTAGCGGCTCTCTGGCTGCATTTTGCCTTCCCAGAGATGCTATTTAGCAATCTTGGTTACTGTCAGAGCAGCATCTAAAACCCCCTTACCCTGCAATGCTGAACAAGCCGTAACCCTCCCGCCGGGCTGTCTCTTCGCCATCTAAACAGGCCAGAGGCCAAAGAGTAAAAACAAAACCAGGGGCACAGCCGGCGAAGAGCCTGGTGCAGGGCCACCCACCGTACCACGCACGGAGGGGAAGGCGCAAGCCCAAGCCCAGCTCACCGAGACCACGGCACGGGGGCTGCAGATCCAGCTCCCTGTGAGCGCGCAGGCAGTTACGATCCTGTATACAGCACCTCCAAACACCTCCCTGCAGGAGATTTCAACATTTTGACAATTCATGGACCACTAAAACTTTTCCCGAGAAGCTGTGGACATCCATGGAGCCCTTCCGAGCCGTTCACAGACCCCTTTTCCCCAGCGCTTGCAAGGCACGATTCGCAAACGCCGCTGCCTTCAAGGCCTGTCCCATCACGCATCCCAACAGGGCCCCACAGCTCCAAGCAGCGCAGTTTCTTCCCATTGACATCTTTTACAGGATTAAACCTCAAACTTGGCCTGCATTTTGCATTTGGTTTTTAAATCAAGAATCACTCTGGAAAAGTAGCACCAGGAAGAAAAAAACAACTTGCTAAAGTGTTCCCCAGCAGCATATCCACATACTTTAATATAAAAAAGCTGCTGCTAATTTAAAAAACAAATGTTTAAGCAATCAAGCATGTTTATTTAATTTGTCCTTTCTGTGCCAGAGAAGGCCCGAGCCGCTCGCAGTGGCTGCCACACGGCGTTATCGAGAGCGTTCATGGTGAGGTCCCTGCGTGGGGGTGGGAGCAGCTTGGAGTCCCAACACAACCCACCCCTTGAAGGGGAGGTCGGCTCCTCCTGGCCCCCAAGAGAGGGTTTCTTGGGATCATCTGGCCTCAGATCCACCACTCCAAGACAAAAAAGGACATCTGGAGCCTAAAGACAGGACTCGGGATTTGACCCACTGCTTGCATCCAGCACAAAGCAGATCTTCTCTCTGTTCCTCCAAGAGCAGTGAAATATTAGTTCATTTGCCATCACTGCAGGCTACTGTTTCTTCCCTAAAAAGCTCGTGTACTGCTTTTTTGCACACCTAAAAGGGTGCTCGTGCAAGGTACATGGAGGCACGTACGGGAGAACCTGGAGCCCCAAACCAAACCCAGCCAGAAAGCAGCAGCCGCTGCCTCACCACAGTGAGACACCACTGACCACGGGTCCTCTCCATCCACAGACACCCAAGAGCTCAACACCAGCAGCTTAAAAATACAACTTGCTCTCCATTTAATTTAAATGCTCTGAATGCAGATCAGTTCTTGGTTTTGATATTCCTCAGTGCTGTGACAGGACCCATGAGCCCTCCAGTAAGTGGGATAGGAGCTTCATCCACCGCCATGGAGCACACCTTCAGCTCAAGGGCCACTTCGTACCACCTTACGGCCACATTCCCCAACTAACGCTAGCCACGGAGCCTGCATCTCTTACAGCAACAGTAAACTCAAAAGGGACTTTCCCCCCTTTTTTCCCAAAGCCTTGCCAGCAGTGAGCTAAATGCAGATCTGCTCTTCACACCCACCCACGAGCCAGGGCAACCAGGAAAGGTTCGTTAGCAGGAGGAGCCACGTTCCTCTTGCTTTGAACATGAAAGCAGCCCAAAGGGGGGTATTTTGTGAGGGAGGAGAATAGTCATCACAAAAAAAACCCAAAACAAACACTGCCTTCAGCCTCCCCAATGCCAAAAGGGCTCCTGTGGACAGGATTACAGATGGGGCATCACCCAAACCGAGGGGGAGGAAGGTTTTTCTTCTTAAGTCATCTCCCAAGAGACCTCTGTCCATTTGAGCTGCAGGTATGAGCATTCACCTGCTCACCTTTCCCTCTGGCCTTCGCACCAGTTTATTTGGGGTTGGGACTTCTACTCACAGCCATTTAACCTGCTGTTTGCATAGTTAATATTCCAGTAAGGTAATGCAAGGCAGCACTAAACCAGTAAATACACAGCTGGACAAACCCTCCATCTCTCTCGATGTGAGATCCTGCACCGTTACCACCTTTGGCATGAAATATTCCTAAAATAAGTTGGCCAAGAAGAAAGTTTCAGGGGAGACCCAACGGCAGCAGCTGGATGGCAGCCCCCAAAACTGCAACGAGTTGCAGGAGGTCCCTGCTGCACAAGGAGTACTTTGGATTCCACTGACCGCATGGGATGGGGAGATATGACAGTGGGTGCCCAGGGGGGTTTGCTCTGCAGCAACAAGACCCAGAGGTGATGATAGTCCTTCAGCCTTCATACATCACTAACTCTGCGATCAAGAGATGTTGGATGTTCCCATGATGTGGTGTTTTATTCTCAATGGCAGAAGCTAAATGTTTTTTGGTTAACCTTTGGAAGGCAAACACAGAGTAGCCAACAGCCCTAATGAGCCAGGCAATGTTGGCTGCTTCTTTGATCCAATTATCAGTAGCCCAAGGAAAGCTTGGTCTTCTCAAGTTCATGGTTATCACGTGAAAAATCTCATGGATTCGTGGGTTGAGTCCTGGACTCCTGATGAAGGATGGCTCTGCGTGTGCCCATCTCACAGGTGAGAAAGTTCAAGAATGAACTGCAAAAACGACGTTCCCTTGGTCTGCAGCAAAGCGGGGAAAGGAGCCTGGTCCCAGCCCTCCCTCCTCCAACAGCAACCACCACACATGGCAGTTTCCATCAGGCCCATGCCAGGAGCGGTTTCTGCAAAACCCTGAAAAGCCTCTAAAGGCCCAGACTCACCAAGAAATGAGCAATAACCACAGGACAGCGACTCCATGGATAATCCACATTTCTCATGGATCCCAAAACACCTAAAAGGGCCCAATTCCAAGAGCGCAAGCAGGTCCTCGGAGAGGTAAGAGAGCTCCGTGCTCTTCCCAACACTGCAAAAGCTCAGACCCGGATCGCAGATCAATATCTCCTTTCCCACCACGGCACTGTCAGGAACGGCGATGCCTTGGAGAGGGAGCAGGAGCGCAGGAGCGTGAGCAAACCCATCATAAGCAGGAACTCAATTTTGCCCATCATTATCTGTGGCTTTAACAAATAGCTTCTAGGGCTGGCAGGTACTTTATTAATTTTTCCCCTGTGCAGCATGCAGGATGATTGAAGAAATCACTGGCCTGTTGATTTGTTTGCCTTCCTGGCCCAAAATAACTAGCTATTTATTTTGAAACAGCAGGATTCATCAAATCCTCAACTTGAGGCAACAGAGCTGGGAGGATGTGCCACACACATCCATGGCACTGGCACCTGGGCAGAAGGTTCCAGCCCCTTTCTCCACATTGGGACACAGCCAGGTCCAAGTCTCCCACTCGCACTTCAGACATGGGAAAACTGAATAAAGGGATTTTCCACACCATTGGGTATCTTCTGGCAGCCACGTGCCTGCTGACCCCGCTGGACTCGTTGCCCACCATGCCCAACCTTTGGTCTGTATGAAGCCCAGGGAGGGTCTGAGCATCTCAGCCTCAACTACAGCCCCTGGCCTTGGACTTGACTGTGCATCCCTGATGCACGGGGTGGTGGGGATCTTCTGGGTGATGTTAGGACAGAAAAAACTGAAATGTGCACATTGCGAACTAAATCTTGGAATGCATTTCTCTTCTCTAGCAGTTCTCCTGCAAAAGCACAGCCACGGGAGATACCAGGCACAGGCTCGGGGTGCTGCAGCACCTTGCTGAGTCCTCCAAGCCCCTTCCAACACCTAAGGAAGACGTTTGCCACATCCCCGAGCCCTCCTGGAGCCCTCCGAGGTTGGCAACGAGTTGGAGCCATGTCCCCGTTGGAGCCAGAGCTCCTCTCCTGTTCCACTGGCCATGGCTGCTTGTGCAGGAGGATTCAGGATTCACACTTTGCCCTCCCATGGGATTGCTCCGGGAGTGCAGGAAATGCCCAAAGCAGCAGCTGATGCACAAGGACTTGTGCGACCAAAAACCAGGGTTAACCAGCCGTCCTGAGGAAATGCCACGGGGGCTGTCAGCAGGGTGTTTTGGGGCGATTTTCCAGCAGGACTGCGCGGGCAGGAGGGAGCATCCAGGCCAATGACATCGGCAGGACAGGACATCTCCTGCACAGCTCTGCTTCATAAACACATCCCTCTGGGGAAAGAGTTTCTCAATTCACACAACCCCAGCAGAAATGACACGAAGCAGCTTCAGTATCCCCGTGCTGTAGGCCCCTACAGATGACCTTTTTCTGTGGGTTGTATTTTTTTTTTTTTTTTAAGCACCATCTCCATTCTTTGTGGTTACTGCGAGTGTTTTCCACATGAGCAGCACTGGAGTCTTCCAGAGCCTGCAGCCATCCCACGCCGGAGCCTGCTGAGCAGCCAAGCGAGACCTGCAAAACCCCAACGCCGGCTGCAAGCTGCCACGGGGACCACGTGGGCAGCAACGGATCTGCCGAGGACCCACGACAAAGCCTCTGCCGGGGAAAGGCAAGGCTGAGATAGACGGCACAGACGGAGGGAGCTGCAGCAGCAACGCGCCACGGCCGAGGGGACACCGGGACAGAGAGCGGGAGCAGCCGGCTCCAGCGCTGCCAGCATCACCGGGCTGGTGCAGGGTCCCCAAGGCAGCGGTGGCTGCTGCCTGCAACAGTTTGGCAGGGAGCTGGCTCTCCCCACACGCGCTCGGCTGCCTGCATCACAGAGAGTCTTTTTTGTTTGTTTTATTTCTTTTTCCTTAATTTAGAAAAAAAGGAATAGGGGAGGGAAGCAACTTTGCTGTTCTCCAGGGACCCAGGACTCCTCATGTCTATCCTCGGAGCAGGGTTAATCTGCATTAAGTCTGAACAGAGCCCGAAAGCAGACGAAATGACCTCCCCCTGCCCACACGCTCCCTCCTGCTCCCCAGGGACGGCAGAAGGGACCCAGGGACACATCTTCTACCTGCCATACACACGCACCATAAACAACGTGATATGCAGCATGCTGTTTAAAAGCAGGTCCCGTGCAACCGCCTGCCGCGTGTAGAGTCACGCCGGGCAGCGGCACGGGCCGGTGCCTGCCTCCCCCTCGGCAAACGAAGCCCGTGCTCTGTGCAAACACGATGGGCTCGTGGCCAGGGCCGCGCACGCCGAGCCTGGCAGCTACGCGCGGCCGCAAAGGCAGTGCTGCCCCGTCCAAACACGCCCGGGCGCGGGCTGCGGCTCGTGCGGCAGAGTCCTTCGCATTGATCTTGCTTTGCCACCGTAGCACGCCGGGGTAAATCGAGTACGGTAGCATCACCTGGCTGACGGAGGTAGGTAAAGGCTCTGCTTTCCTCCTTGGGAGAGAGAAACAGCAACTGCGACCTTGACCAGGCTGGGTTGCAGCACCTGTAGCTCAGCTGTCCCATACGCGATGCAAAGACCCATTCTCTTCCAAAAAGACCTCCAGAAATGCACTGCTGAAAATGCAGCAAATATTACACACTGCTGCATAACACCACTCCCTGCTC
>Ga0065711_1051103_pt1 | contig 10515 bp, 9 predicted proteins | sample Hoacrofraction12_FD_59098 | JGI IMG/M metagenome (GOLD analysis project Ga0065711, IMG submission 59098) | Hoatzin crop microbial communities from Cojedes, Venezuela - Epithelial fraction 12 v2 (version 2) | ecosystem: Host-associated > Birds > Digestive system > Esophagus > Crop | place...
CCGCCATAGCTCGCGCCCGTCGCGCCGATATGCTCCGCGTCGATGTACGGTTCCTTCTTCATATCGTCAACAGCGCTCAAGTAGTCACGCATATTCTGGCCGCCATAGTCGCCGCTGATTTGCGCGTTCCATTCCGTGCCGAAGCCCGGCAAGCCGCGACGGTTCGGCAAAATCACGATGTAGCCATGGTCCGCCATGATACGGATGTTCCAGCGATAGCTCCAGAACTGGCTTACAGGCGATTGCGGACCGCCCTCGCAGAACAGGATTGCAGGATATTTCTTCGTCGGGTCGAAATCGGGCGGGTACGCCACCCAAGTGAGCATCTGCTTGCCATCGGTCGTCGGCACCATGCGTTTCTCCACCTTGATGTCGCGCAACGTTGCCAGCGCAGCGTCGTTCACGTGCGAGATTTGCACCGGCTCTGCGCCTGCGGTGAGCGTGAACACTTCGTTCGGCGACAGGTAGCTGTGGCGTAGCGTGACAAGCTGGTCGTTGCCCGCAAACTCAATCGCCGCGAAGTCAAATTGACCCGAAGCCACCGTATCTACTTGGCGCGTCGCCACATCCATACGGAAAATCGGCATCGTGCCCTGGAACGGGCAGATGAAATAGATGTATTTCTCGTCCGGCGACCAAGCGATGGCATCAACGCTGTAATCCCATTCCGCCGTCAAGTCGGTCTTTGCGCCCGTGCTGTCCATCATGAAGATGCGATTCTTGTCAGCCTCGAAGCCATCATGTTCCATGCTCAGCCAAGCCAGTTTGCCGCTCGGGCTGACGATGGGGTAGGTGTCGTAGCCGAGCATGCCCTCCGTAAGGTCGGTCGTCGTGCCCGTTTCTACGTCATATTTGTACAGGTCGCTGTTCGTGCTGATGGCGTATTCCAAGCCCGTCTTTTTGCGGCAAACATAAATCAGGCTCTTGCCATCGGGCGTCCAAGCCAAACTTTCCACGCCGCCCCAAGGCTTCATCGGCGATTCGTAAGGCTCGCCTTCCAGCACGTCCTTCAGGTCCGAAACGACGCTGCCATCGAACTTGCCCACGAAGGGGTGGGGGATAGTCGTAACCCACTCGTCCCAGTGTTTGTACATCAGGTCGTCGATGATGCGCGCCTTGCTTTCAGGCAGGTCGGGGTGGAAATCCTGCGCCGTCTTGCCATATTTCACTTGCGAAATCAGCACCACGCTTTTCTGGTCGGGCGACAGCACGAAACCGTCCACGCCGTTTTTTAGGTCGGTCACGCGTTTGCGCGCGCCACCATCGGCGTCCATTACCCACATTTGCGCTGCCTCGTCATCCGGGTCTTTATAAACGAAGGCGATGCGTTTGCCGCCGTCAATCCAAACGGCGTTGCTCTCGCTGTTGGGCGATTCGGTGATGCGCTCGTCCTTGCTGCCGTCGAGGTTCATCACATGCAATTCGCAATTTCCCTTGTTCGTTTTCTGGTCGTAGAACGTCACGCCGTAGAGCACTTTTTTGCCGTCGGGCGACACTTTGACAGACCCCACGCGGCCTAATTGGTTCAGCATTTCGGGGGTGAAAGGTTTCTTTTCCATTTGTTCGGTCTTCGCTCCTTTTGCCGTTTTGCCGGCTTGCGTTGCGGGTTGTGTTCCGTCTTGTTGTGTACAAGCAGGCGCGCACATCAAGCCCAAAGCGGCTGTTGCGGTTAGAATGGTTTGATAAAACTTCATAAAAAAACTTATTTAGAGATAATTAGGTTTTGCTTTGGTCGGGTTAACTTATTTCCTTGCAAAGTTACGTTATTAAAATGAGAAAGGCAATAAAAATATCAACTATTTTTTCCGGATTTTGTGGGGCGGATGCGGGGCGTGCGAGCCGCGGCAGAAAAAGCGCTGCATCCCACGAGGCGTATAAAAACAGCAACGGGAAACAGCTGCTGCAAAGCGCTGTTTCCCGTGCGTGATTTATGGTCGGATATTAGTATTTATCCACTTCTTTCTTTGCTTTCTCTACGTCTTTCTGAGCCTTCTCGACGTTCTTCTTTGCTTTCTCGACGTCTTTCTGCGCTTTAGCCGTTTCTTTGGCTTGCTTTTCGCTCAGTTTCAGTTTTTCCTTGTCTTGCTTAACGGTCTGCTCGTCAGTCAGCACGCCACCGGTTTTGTTGCCTTCTTTCATGTGCTTTTGCGAGAGCTTGTCGGTGTCGGCTTTCTGCTTTTGAGGCAGCTGATTGAGTTGGTTTTCAGCCTTTTGCTGTTTTTCCTGAGCCTCTTTCAGCTTCTGCTGAGCCTTCTCGTATTTTTCGTGAGCCTGCTGTTTTTTCTTAGCCTCTTTTTGTTTCTTTTCGGCTTCTTTTTGTTGCTTTTCAGCCTCTTTTTGTTGTTTCTTAGCCTCTTTTTCAGCCTTTTCAGCCTCTTTCTTTTGCTTCTCGTAAGCCTGTTTTTGCTCCTTGGCAGCCTTGGCAGCCTGTTCGGCTTGTTGCTTTTGCTGCTCGTAAGCCTCCGCTTGTTTCTTGGCGGCTTCCTTGTTCATCTTGGCCTGCTCCGTTATCTGTTCTTGCGTAAGCTGACCATTGTTGCTTTGCGCATTCATTGCCGTGGCGCTCAGCAGTGCGATGCTCGCGGCGATCAACATCATTTTTTTCATCTTTCGGTCATTTAATTATGTTAGTAATTACTATGGTGCAAAAGTACCTATAAGACATCAAAAAACCAAAAAAGTTTAATTTTTTTCGTCAAAAGGCGTGGGTTTCCCATCGGTGGCGCAGGAAGGCTTCCGCCGTGTTGCAGCGCGCCTCGATGCCACGGAACTGCTCCATGCGTTCGTGCCAACGGTAGATGTCGTCTATGCCCTGGCTCTCGTGGCAGGCGCACGAGCGGTGCTTCAGATCTGCCACTTCGTCGATGTTCACATAGGTGTCGGGGACAAACATTTGCGTTTGCGTGCCGTCCATCGCCTCAAAATAATAGAGTTCGAAGGTGCGGTCCAACCTCCGCCACGAGTCCAGCACGAGCAAGCCGCAAATCGCATGGTCGCGATGGCTGTCGATGGGCCAATGCGTAAAAACGAGGTCGGGATTTTCGGAGGCGATGTATTCGCGCATCTGCTTGTAGCGTTCCAGGTTGCATTCGGTGTTGCCGTCGATTTGTCCCAGCCATTTGTGTCGGCAGCCAAGCACACGGCACGCAGCCTCTGCCTCGCTTGTGCGGATGGCAGCTGCTTGGTCGTGGCTCACGCCTTCGATGCCGGCTTCGCCGCGGGTGAGGTATGCCGAAACCACGTCCCATCCCTGCTTTATCAGCAACGCCATCGTGCCTCCGCAGCAGGTCTCGGGGTCATCGGGATGCGCGCCGATTACCAGGCATTTACGTCGCCGCCCATCGGCTGTGTTGGCGGCGTTTTCGGCGGCGTGCGCAATTAGTGGCGTGCTCATGATGGCGGCTCCGGCAGCCGCTGTGCCCGCCATTTTCAGGATGTCTCTGCGATTATAATTCATAGTTTTCTGTTTTGGGGAATACAAAAGAAAAACGCCAGAAAGTCTGTAACGACCGTCTGACGTTTAGTGTCCAAGATGAGATTCGAACTCACACAACCCATTGGTCACTACCCCCTCAAAGTAGCGCGTCTACCAATTCCGCCACCTGGACATCTGTGAGCGAAAGACGGGACTCGGACCCGCGACCTCGACCTTGGCAAGGTCGCGCTCTACCAACTGAGCTACTTTCGCGTGTTGTTTCGGCATTGCTGCCGGTCAGTGTTTCAAAGAACCTTGTTGAGCGAAAGACGGGACTCGGACCCGCGACCTCGACCTTGGCAAGGTCGCGCTCTACCAACTGAGCTACTTTCGCGTGGCATTTTTAATTTTGCGACTGCAAAGTTAAGTCAAACTTTTTTACCGACCAAATTTTGTCGCAAAAAAATGCGAATTATTTTTCAATTCTCAGCAATGTGAAGAACTCATTCTGGCGGTTAAGGTCTTCAAATTCGCCGCTATAGTCGAGGGTGATGGTGGTGGAGTCTTGTTTCTCCACGCCGCGCATCTTCATGCACATGTGTTGCGCTTCGCAGAACACGATGACGCCTTTGTTGGGCAGCATTTTGGTGAGCACGCCGCAGATTTCGCGCGTCATGCGCTCCTGCACCTGCAGGCGACGCGAGAAGGTGTCCACCACGCGCGCCAGTTTGCTCAATCCGACGATGCCGCCATCGGGGATGTAGCCGATGCTGACTTTGCCGAAGAAGGGCAGGATGTGGTGTTCGCACAGCGAGTAGAACTCGATGCCTTTCACAATCACGATGTCGGAGCCGGGATATTCGAAAATCGCCGATTTCACGATTGCCTCGGCGTCTTCGTGGTAGCCGCGGGTGTTCTCCAGCAGCGCCTTCGCCGCGCGGACAGGTGTTTTTGCCAATCCCTCGCGGTCGGGGTCTTCGCCGATGATTTCCATGATGGCGCGAAAGTGGGGCGCCAACTTTTCTATTAAAGCTTGGTCGTTGTCGTCAAATTTGATTTTAATCATTTCCCCAAATGTTTATGTGGTCCTTGATGATGACCATTTGGCGTGCGTAAGAGGGAAACACGCCTTTGATTTTCCGCAGGGCGTTTTGTGCTTCGCCACGGCTTTTGAAGTCGCCGATGCGCAGGCGCCACGCGGGAGCTTTATAACTAATGTATGTGCGATATTGCGGGAATTTCAGGGCGATTTCGCGCGCGCGTTGTTGTACGCTGGCTTTGCTGCGGTCGTTGTAAGCTTGGATGCGATAGCCAACCGAGCGGCTCTGAATCGTTTGCTGCGAAACGGAGGTGGGGCGTTTGGGTTGCCGCGGTTTGGTGAGCTCTTTCTCCTTCTCCTTTTCTTTGTCTTTCTCCTTGTCCTTCTCGTCGTCCTTTTCTACCTCGTCCTTTTTGCTGTCCTTGTTGTCCTTGTCTGCTTTCGGCTCTTCTTTCTTGTCGGTTTTCTTGTTGTCCTTCGCCGTGGCGGACGATTGCGACGATTGGGGGCGACCCAGCTCGTTGTTGCTGCGCCGGTCCAAGCCTTCGGGTGCGTCGATGGTGACATTGCCCGAGGCGGCGATGCGGCTCTTGATGTCGCGCGACTGCGCGTTGGCTCCGAGCGCCAGCGTCAGCATCAGGGCTACGAAAGCAAGGGTGCGTAAAATATGATGTTTTCTCAGCATGCTTGTTTATAACAATAAAATCAGGCTGCAAAGATAAGCATTTTTATCATGCAGCCCAATTTTACGTTAAAATATTTTCACAAACTTTCGCTTAGAAAGCGGTGACGATGCCCATGAAGCTGTCGGCTTTGAGCGAAGCGCCGCCAATCAGTCCGCCGTCGATGTCGGGTTTGGCGAAGAGTTCGGGCGCGTTGCTCGGTTTGCAGCTGCCGCCGTACAGGATGGTGGTGTCGTCAGCCACTTGCGCGCCGTACTTCTCAGCCACTAAGCCGCGGATGAAGGCGTGGATTTCTTCTGCCTGGTCGCTCGTGGCGGTTTTGCCGGTACCGATTGCCCAGATGGGTTCGTAGGCGATGACGATGTTTTTCCATTGCTCGGGCGTGAGGTGGAAGATGGAGTCGTTGATTTCGGCTTTGATGACCTCCTTAAAGGAGCCATTTTCGCGTTGCTCCAGGCTCTCCCCGCAGCAGAAGATGACCTTCAAGCCGTTTTCGAGGGCGAGATCCACTTTCTCTTTGAGCATTTCGGCGGTTTCGTTGTAGTATTCGCGCCGCTCGCTGTGGCCTAAAATGACGTAGTTGGCGCCGGTGGAAGCGACCATGGCTGCCGAAACTTCGCCGGTGTAAGCGCCGGATGCGTGGTTGGCGCAATTCTCCGCTGCCAAGCCCACTTTGTTGATGTCGATGACCTCTTTCACCGCGGTGAGGTGGGTGAGGGGCACACCGATAATGACTTCGCATTTCAGGTCTTTGGTGGCAGCGACTGCTGCGTTAACTTCTTTGGCGAGCTGTACGCCTTCGGGCAGGGTGGTGTTCATTTTCCAGTTGCCCGCAACGATGTTCTTTCTCATAATTACGTGTTTATTTAGAGTTGTTTTGTTGTTGGTTATTCTCGTTTTCGGTAGTTTCTTCCGTTTCGGTCACGACTTCGGTTGTCTCCGTGGCGGTGGCGGTTTGCTTGGGTTTGCGCTTGAACAGCAGGTGCGCGCGGTTGATGACCAGCAGCGCCGCCAGGGCAAGCATATAGGCATAGAAGAGATGCATCATGCGGCTGTCGGGGTTGAAATCGTCGCTCAGACGCGCCACGCTCATGCCGGCTTGTTCGATTTTGTCGGAGTCGATAGAGCTGAGCGTTCGTTTCCATTTGATTTCGCCTTGCTCCACATAAACCACAGCGGGATTGCCTCGCGCCAACATCTTGATTTCGCTGTCGTCGGCATTGTACATCGGGTATTCCGCCATCGACACGTCGTTCCAATCGGCAATGGCTTTCGCGCCCGCCGATGTGATGCCGTAGGTTTCAACGCCGTCTTTCTTGGCGAGGTTGTTGAGGTTGTTGAGCACGAAGGTGTTGGCGAGGCTGACGTTCTCCAGGTCGGGGAAGAGCAGCAGCAGTTGGCTCTCGTTGGGATTTAGCACCTCTTCGGTGGTTTCGCTGCCTTCTTCCATGACGGTGATGGAGTGGGTGGGTACGGCGTTTTCTTCCTCGCTCTGCGTGCGCTCCTTGCGTTGGCGATAGCGGTCAACAAACTCCCAGCCATCTTCTTCGTCGGGCAACTCGTCGATGCGGAATTCCTGCTCCTTGCCGTCCTTCTTATATATAAATATGTATTCGTCTTCTTCCACTTCGGCGTTGGCGGCTTCCAATCGGGTGCCGATTTCGTAGGGACGGAAGTCAATCAGCGGCTGGACGGCGTAGCCATTGAATGCGACGGCTGCGACAAAGGCAAACGTCAGCGCCATCACAATCCATTGCACCGCGGGCCCGAACAGGCAGGGCGCGCTGCGGTTGAACAAAATCAGGTAGAGCACGCCGAGCAATAGCAGCACGTTTTTGCCAAACGTTGCCCAGTTGCTGAGATGCCACGCGTCGCCGAAGCATCCGCAGTCGCTTACGTAATTGGTGACGGCGAGCCAGAGCGTCAATGGCGTGAACACCAACAACATCAGCAGCGCCAGCCAGGGCGCGCCACGGCGGTAAGCGCCTACCACCAACGCCACGCCGAGCATCATTTCCACGATGCCGATGCCGATGGCGAAAAACAGCGACAGATGGGTCAGACTGTGCCAGCCCAGCGCCATGAAGTATTCGTCGAATTTGTAGAATGTGCCCCAGGGGTCAACGGCTTTGGCGAAGCCCGAAAAGATAAACACACCGCCGACCACCATGCGCATGAGCACGGTCAGCGCGCGGTTCCAGGGCTCGTTGGCGATGCCTGCTATGGCTCCTTTTAAGTTCATGCCTGCGATTCGTTGTGTTTGATGAGCGCGAACACCGAGTAGTTGATCATGTCCTGATAATTGGCGTCGATGCCTTCCGAAACGAGCGTTTGCCCGTCGTGGTTCTCGATTTCTTTGGTGCGCTGTATTTTGGTTAAAATAAGGTCGGTATAGCTGCTGATGCGCATATCGCGCCACGCCTCGCCGTAGTCGGTGTTTTTGGCGAGCATCAAGCGTTTGGTCTCGCCGATGAGCTCGTCGTAGAGTTCGAGGGCGCGCTCGCGGCTGATGTCAATCACGTCGGTGTAACCTAACTTCAACTGAATGAGCCCAATAACGCCATAATTGATGATGCCGACGAACTCCGGCCAGATGCCTTCGCCCACCTTCGATTCGCCATTGATTTCGAGGGTGCGGATGCGTTTGGCTTTGATGAAAATCTGGTCGGTCACCGAGCGCGGACGCAGGATGCGCCACGAGGGCCCGTAATCTTGCATTTTCTTGATAAAGAGGTCGCGACAGGTCTTGATGACCTCATCATATTGGCGGTTTGTTTCGCTCATTGTTTCAGAGATTTTAGCGATTAACACACAGTTTCAAACGGCAAAGGTAATAAATAGTTTTGAGAGTGGAGGGTCGCGAGTGGAGATTTTTTCATGCGTTTTTTTGTATCGTGGTTTTCTCTCGCTCTACTGAGTTCCCGTATGCAGAAAAAATCCCGCATCAGGGGTTTAGACCGGTGCGGGAAATGCGTTTAGACGTAAGTCAGCGTTTAGAAGAGTTTTTCGGGATAGACGCCCGTGGCATGGAGCTCAGCGAACTTGGCGACCACGCCGGGTCGGTCGTCGCTATAGGTGACGCCAAACCACTTACTTTCGGTGGTGAGCACCTTCACTTGCGCCTCGCCTTTTTCAACGAGTTCGTTGACGAGGGTGGGGATGAAGAATTCGGCTTTGGGCTTGTTAATGTTTTCCTTTAAGAAGCGTACGAAAAACTCCTCACTGTAAGCGAAATAGTCGGGCGTAAATCCCCAGAAGTTCATCGAGACGGGGGTGTCGAAATCGAGGACTTGCTTGACGCCATTTTCGTCGTTGAACGAGATGTTGTGGTTCTCGTCGTAGCCGATGGCGGTGCGTTCTACCACGCCTGTGAGCAGGTGGTCATTTTCCTCGCAGACGCCGCGCGAAACGGTGCCGCTCTCGCTCATCGTATTGCCCACTTTGAAGCCGACCATGCTGTAGTGGCGTTGGCTGCCTTCGGGCAGGTTGCTGAGCTCATGAGCCATAACCTCGAAGCTGTTGCGGCCGTAATAGTCGTCGCTGTTGATGATAGCGAAGGGTTCGTGGATGACGTCTTTTCCCATCAGCAGGGCGTGGTTGGTGCCCCAGGGCTTGGTGCGCTCGGGCGGGCAGGTGAAGCCTTCGGGCAGGTCGTTGACGCTCTGGAAAACGACGGCGACGGGGATGTGGCCCTCGTATTTGGAGAGGATTTTCTGGCGGAATTCGTCTTCAAAATCTTTGCGGATGACGAAGACAACTTTGCCGAATCCGGCGTGGATGGCATCGTAAATGGAGTAATCCATGATGGTTTCGCCGTGGGGGCCAAGGCCGTCGAGTTGCTTGAGGCCTCCGTAGCGGCTGCCCATACCGGCAGCGAGAACAAATAATGTAGGTTTCATATTAGAGTTGAGATTTGAGAGTTGAGATTTGAGAGTTGAGAGTTGCCTCGCGCAGAACTCGCAGAAAAAATCTTGTCTGCGGAGAGTCTGCGGAAGTCTGCGTAGGTCTGCGTGAGGAAATTTAGAAGGTGGAGAAGGCGAAGAAGATGACGCGTCGGAACTCGTCGTCGGGTTTGAGTGTCGCCGACGGGAAGTTGGGTTTATTGGGCGCGTCGGGGAAGTTCTGGCATTCAATCGCCACGCCATCGTAGTCGTGGTAGGCGCCGCCGCCTTTGGGGGTGGGGCAGCCATCGAGCCAGTTGCCGGTATATACCTGCGCGGCGGGCTGGTCGGTCGAAACCTCGAGCTTCCTGCCGGTGGCTTCGTCGGTGAGGGTGGCAGCCAAATGCACGTTGCCATCGCCTCCGCCGTCAATCACCCAGCAGTTGTCGTACCCCTTGCCGTAGTTGAGCGCGGGGAAGTCTTGCTTGATGTCTTGCCCGAGGGGTTTGGCTTGGGTGAAATCCATCGGCGTACCTTCTACCGGCGCGATCTCGCCCGTTGGGATAAGCGAGTCGCTCGTGGGCAGGTAGTGCGAGCAGTTGAGCTGCAACTTTTGGTTGAGCACGCTGCCGCTGTTATGGCCGGCAAGGTTGAAATAGGTGTGGTTGGTGAGGTTTACCACGGTCTCTTGGTCGGTGACGGCTCCGAGGTCGATACGCAGCACGTTGTCGTCGCTCCACGTATATGCTACGCGTGCGGTGAGGTTGCCGGGGTAGTTCTCGTCGCCGTCGGGACTGAGGAGCGAGAATACGACGGTGTTGCCGTCCATCTCGCTGTCCCACAATTTGTTGGCAAAGCCTTCGGGTCCGCCATGCAGGTGGTTCGGGCCGTTGTTGATGCGCAGCTGGTAGGGTTTCCCGTCGATGGTGAGTTTGCCTTCGGCGATGCGGTTGGCATAGCGTCCGGGCACTTTTCCCGCGCAGGGTCCGTCATAGAAATAATCGGTGGGATTTTCGTAGCCGAGGGCGACGTCGGCAAGGTTGCCGTTGCGGTCAGGCACGGTGATAGCAAGGATGCCTGCGCCGAGCGACGAGAGCTTGACCGAGGCGCCGGAGGCGTTGATGAGTTCGTAGATAGTGATTTCGCCGCGTTCGGTGGCGATGGTCGATACATTCACTTTCATCTTCTATTAGTTAGGAGTTAGGTCACGCAGATTAAGCGGATGCAAAGGATTTTTAAGGATCTTTTTTAATCCTTATAGATCTGCGTAATCTGCGTGAGGTTTTTCTGCGTGAGAATTAGTCCTCGACTTTGTGGGCGCCGTCGCTGATGACAACGTTGATGACTTCGGGTTCGTGACCGAATTTTTTGTTGAATTTCTCTTTCGCCATGGCGATGAATTTGTCGTAAATTTCGTCCTTGACGAGGTTGATGGTGCATCCGCCGAAGCCGCCGCCCATGATACGCGAGCCGGTGACGCCGCATTCGCGGGCAACG
>Ga0065711_1051104_pt1 | contig 10515 bp, 7 predicted proteins | sample Hoacrofraction12_FD_59098 | JGI IMG/M metagenome (GOLD analysis project Ga0065711, IMG submission 59098) | Hoatzin crop microbial communities from Cojedes, Venezuela - Epithelial fraction 12 v2 (version 2) | ecosystem: Host-associated > Birds > Digestive system > Esophagus > Crop | place...
AGTAAAATTGAACCTTGCATCCTCTGGTTTGTAATGTACAGTAAAGTTTATTTGTTTAAAAGACTATTTAAAGGTGGGTAATGATAAAAGGAGCTCTTGTTACATATCTGGCCATCCGAGCTGCAGTAAGTGTGTACTAACTGCTTGAGTGTGGAAAGAATGGAGAAGAAAGATGATGATGCAGGTTTTTTCCTCATCTTGCGAAACAATAATTTCACAGAAGACAGGATTCAGGCAGAGTACTGCCTTCCTTGGCCTCACATCCCTCATCCAGCTGAGGGCCGGCTCGGGCACTCTGAGGCAAGAGTGGTTTTTGTAACAGGTACAGAGTTTTGAGGAGAGCTCTTTTAATACTTGCTCTTAGTTTTAACACTTGCTCTGGCATCTCGAGTGTTGTCACATTGTGTAGTTACTAGAAGGTGCTTGTAGTAGAGCAATTAGGGAAATAGAAAACCTAGGTAGACCTGTGGCTGCTGAACTCAGGTTTGGATACTACAGCCACTCAGAAAATATTGGTCAGTATTTACATGTTGCAAATTAGATAACTCCCCTGTCGGAGGGCAGGGGGAGGACCTGCAGGGTGTTTGCATGACCCTCCTCTCTTCATCACTCCCCTCACTTTGAGGATGCTGGCTGCAGTATGTGAACTTCGTGATCTGAATAAGTAGATCAAGAGGAAGGCAACCTTAAACCGTAGTTAAACAGCAGACTTGTTGTCAACTCCAGCACGTTACTGAGTTCTGAGGTAGGAAATGGGACAGAGTTCTGCCCTCCTCATGGGGCCCTGAAAAAAGCAGATGGGGCTTTACAAGGCAGGGCATGGGATCTGGATTTTAGTAGGGCTAGATGGTTGTTTAATAATAGTTCACTTCTTGCTTATTAGGAATTTAAGATAACATCGTTTAATAAGTCTTGATGCTTAGATCTTAGTTCATTACTTCAGCAACGTAATGCAGAAGTTACCATTAAGAAACAGCCTTTCGTCAGTGGGCATCGTTAAACTTTATAGATGCTAGTTCTAATTTGTCTGTAAATAAATGATTAAACTAAGGCTGTGCTGTCTGACCCAAGCCTGTATCACAGTTGTGATAGCAAGAGTCTTGGTCCCGTGGTAATGTGACAGTACTTCCAATTATTTGTCCAGTTTGCTTGTGAAAGGTGCTGTTTTTTCACAACTGGCTTTCATTTAGTGTTACATGCCACAAGTGTTTACATTATGCAAAATATAATAGTTAACTAGCACTTGAAGTTTAAAGACACCTGATCTGTGTTTCAGATTACTGTTCTCCCTGTTCCCATGACCATCAACATTTGACTTCCTCCCCTGAAGCTTTGTATCACATCAGTTACTTTTAAAAAAGTGAGGAAACATCACAACATTCTACTGTGCAGATACCAGGCAAGTGTCCTTCGATCACAGAGTTAATGTGCCTGAGCCCATGGGATCACTCCAGTGCTCCTTGGATTCATTTCGGTTTCAACAACAGAAATGAAGTCCCATATGCTTGATTTATAGTATGTTGATAGTATTCTTCCTTTTCCTTCTATTCCTCTCTTATTAATTGACCATGCTACTTAAGAGGGACAGAGGGAATACATGCTCTGTTGCAAGAGGCACCAGAGAAAGGTGTCATGCAAATATGCTGGCAGAGTACTGCAACAGGCTGCAGAGCTCTTCTGCGTGGACACCTGCCACAGCAGGTTCAACCCCTCAAAAATCTGATAATCCTTCTTTATCCTGATAATCTTAACAGCAGTGTCTTACCATGTTGCAAGGTTGAGGGATGAAGTACATTAGTCTGCTTTGTTGCTGGAATTCAGAAACTTGTGGTTCTGTATTCAAAAGTGTGTGCAATGTCTGAAGACTGAAGAGCATCTGTTTTTTGCACAAACGTCATTCAAGGTTGGCAGCTGAGACACAACAACCTTGGCTATGATACGGAGATCTCCAAGTGGAGCTGAACTCTCAGCTTGCCTGTCAGACTTCCCTACAATCTGTGCTATTGATCAGACCCTCCAATGACACTTCTTTAGAGCTTGATTTTGGTGAATTTATTTAACCTTGTACATGACAGGAGTTGCGCGGAGCTAAATAGCAATGGAATGACATTAACTTGACCCTCATCTTGGAGAGCTGCCGAAGGAACATGTCCTTGTCAGTGTGCAGAGATGTCTGTGAGCTCTGGGACCAGCAGAGCGGGGAAAAGTCAGGGGAAGAGGGTGTCTCTTCCACTGCTCTGCCAGTTTGCTCCCTTTGGAAATACTGCCAGAGCTCACATTTGATGGTGAAGTAAATACTAATAAAGCTGCCATTAATTAAAATTTCTTAGGGCTTCAGTGGATTAATTAAATGGTATTCAAAGATGTTAATTGTGGCACTGTATTACCATCATCCTACAGGGCTCAGGAGAAACTTGCATGAAGTGCCAGGCAAATGCTGTTTGCCACACTCCAGAAGGAGGACCTCAGACTGCGGCAAGGGACAGTACCGTAGCAGCCAACGAGGGAACAGGGAGCTTACGTGTGGAGAGAGATGGCAGGTACAGTGGACTGGGGAGAAGCAATGGCTGCCTGTGAATATGTAAAGGGCAGATTAGCAAGTAATGAAGAAGGAAATTGGTTTAAGCAGAGGGCATGGCATTGGTGTGAGAACAAATTTATTCAGCTGGCTGTGACAAAGTTTAGGTTGGAAGGTGGGTAGTTTCTAGCTGTAACTGTGTTTTGGAACTGGTACCTGAGATGCTGGGTACCAGATGGATTCAGAAAAGGAAGCTCAAACTGCCTGAGAGGCCCATCTGATGCAGTGGCAGGGGAGGGGAAGGGAAGACTCTCACCTGCCCTGAGAGCCTCTGCTGGTTTTAGTTTTCTAAAGCCCATTCCATTCTGGTATGTCCGTTTCTTTGCTAAATAAGTTGCAAGGGGAGGGGGGGGGGAAGGTCAAATTCCATCAGTTTGGGAGGTGGATGAGAAGCCATAGAAAGTGCTTCCCATATAGAAGTTAAAATGTGGAAAAAAAACCCAAACAAATCCCCTGCCACAGGATCAAGTTGATTTGTGCTGATGTCTATGAAGAGTTGTTGCTGAAGATAGTCTCCTTCCACATTACCAGTTTACCATATAAGCTCAGGTGTAAGTTACCTTCAATACTTCCCTCCCATCCCTCTTTTCTCAAGCACATCTGTCAACAGTTAGCTCCTTTCATGGAATTCTGATGAATTTTATGCCTTCAAGAGAGTGTTCAGATACTTCAGCAGAAAAGCAAGAGTCAAAGCCCGTCTGCACTCAGCCTGTCAAAATGAAGGCATGTAGCTGTACCATTAGCAACATTTAATCCCTTTTGCCCACTTCTGAAGTCAGAGCTGCACATACTCTTAATTTTTTCCCACCCAGTCAGTGTCACGAAAGGGCAAGCCAGAAAAACAATTCCCCCTCCCCAAGCACAAGCCACTGTCTATATTGAGATCTGAATTTTCCAAGGGAGTGGATGTGATCCTGACATCTGGATTTAATCCAGACTCAAATTCCAGGCTTAGATCTGAGAACTTCCACCTCTGGTCCTGAGACCGGCAGTTCTTAGGAAGAACTTAGTTTACCTTTTAAGGCAAAATTTGAGGGTTACGACAGTAGCTGCAGAGTGAAAATTCTTCCCATGCTGAATTTCTTTAGCAGATTTTCCTCATTTGGATCCAGTGTCTTCTTTACATGACAGGATAGGAAATCTCATTTCTTTATAGGACCCGCTAATCAATTGAGAATTCAGCCAAGCTGTAAGAGCTGCTGAATTTTGAGGCGTGTGTGACCTGTTGCAGAGTGACTGAGCAGCACCCGTATTTCACAGACGCAGGCCTGGCAAGCTTCTTACCCCACTTCATACAAACAAGCGCTGAGTTGTTTTTCTTCCCAATGTAATAGATATCTTCTGAACTTCATGAACTGCCGGTGGGTCCTTACAAAGGTGTTGGGTCAGGACACTTTTGCCCATCTGCCGGGCCCCAAGTGCTGCCCACTGATGCAGAGGAGTTTGGTCTCTGGGCAAAGTCCCATTGCAGGGGCATGACTCATGTTCAGTCGGGACAGGAGAAGCTGTTGCCGCCCTCATACGAGGTACCCTGCCCTTCTGCTAAAGGGCACCACTCCCACACTGGGGCTTCTGCGGTCTACAGCCCATCTGATTAACACATCCAGCAGTGATTTATCTTAATGCCAGAATATCTCCCTGACATCCCTCCAGTTGCTTCAGATGTGGAACATCACGCAATAATCTTTTTTTCATCTTTCATCCTCAAGTTTGTCTTGCTTTGTGCAGCACCCGGCAGGAAATGATACACAAATCCTTCCAGCTACTGTGAGCTTCACCGTGCTTGCAGTGATTTGCATTCACACCCTTGTTTGCTCCTCTCTCACCCAGTTTTCCTCCTTCTCTTAGAAAGAACCAGTAGACCCCAACCAGTATATTTTTAGTTAGAATTATTGCTGGGCTTCAGCCTGTCATTTTTGTTGCGTATCTCAACCCTCATTTCTCCTCAATAGCTACTCAGGCAGAGACACCCCCATCTATGTCCAGTTTAGGAGCTTGAACTCTCTACATAGTCAGCAGAGAGTAGAAGTACCTTAGAAAAAGTGAATCTGAGCACTTCCTCTACGAAGGTGTGAGAGGGTGGGGAAAGTACTTAGCTCTGAAGTCAGAGCTGTCTATAGTTCTCTGTAACTTGACTTTCCAGAAAGGAATTAAGTAGTTAGTCTGCTCCTCTCTATATAGGAAGGACAGTTGACAGAGGAGAGAAAGAAGTGGGTGTCTCTTCTTCATCTGAATTTAGATGCTCCAAGCCCATAGAGACACTCAAGTCATGTTTATACAGTAAAGCATCTTTGCTACACCAGGTAGCTCTAGGGAGCTCATATCTGCATCAGTACGGGCATTGGCAGGAATGTAAAAGTCCTTGAAAACAAGAAATAGCCCCATAGCAGTGAAAAATGCTGTGCTGGAGCCTATGGCCTGTCTCTTTTAAAGCAATGTTAATGTTAGAACTTTTCTGTCAAGCAGAAGATTGCTATAAATCAAGGGCATAACTTGTTATCTCCATGTTACCGTGTAAAAATGTACTGGTTTTGGCTGGGATAGAGTTAATTTTCTTCACAGCAGCTTGTACGGGGCTATGTTTTGGAACTGTGATTAAAATAGTGTTGGTAACACAGGGATGTTTTAGTTATTGCTGAACAGTGCTTGCACAGCGTCAAGGGCTTTCCTGTTTCTCGCACTGCCCTGCCAGCGAGCAGGCTGGGGTGCACGGGAAGCTGGAAGGGGATGACCCCACCTGACCAAAGGGATATCCCACACCATATGACATCCAGCTCAGCAATAAAACTGGGGGGATGGACGGTGGCTGGGCCTGCTGTTGCTCACGGACTGGCTTGGCATCCGTCAGTTGGTGGTGAGCAATTGTTTTCGTTTGCATCACTTGTTTTTCTTGGTTTTGGTGAGGTTTTGTTTCTTTTGTCTTTTTCCTCTTTTTATAATTATTAAACTGTCTTTATCTTAACCCACAAGCTTCAACACTTTTACCTTTTCGATTCTCTCTTCCATCCCACTGAGGGAGGGGAGTGAGCGAGTGGCAGTGTGGGGATTAGCTGCCTCCCGAGGTTAAGCCATGACAAAAAAATCATCTCTCTGACTTGTACACCTGTCCCACGGGGCCCCACAGACACCTTACGAGGTAGTTGCATATTCAAGTGCCCTCACCCTTCCCCAGTCACCCAAGACTCAGTTTAACATGGTAAGTTAAATCCTTCATATAAACTGATACAGTTTTGTCAAAATGAAGATTCCCTGGTCAACTGGTTTTTAATCAGTACTATTTCCTGCAGATGTACACACTACCTTTCTTTCCCCAGGTGTAGTACTACAAATAAGATTGCCTTTTCAGCCTGGAGATAGGGATAAAAGCATCCTGTGAAGTGCTAGTAGTCTCTGACCTTTTTTGGGTGGGTGAAAATGATGGGTTTTCAAATGGCTGTCATCTTAAAAAGTCTATTGTAGGTACAGTACCCCTACAAGCAAGGCTGGTTGTTGCGGTTTGTTTCAGCAAAGGCTTATTCTTCTCTTAGGCATCTGGTATTTTAATTTCTTCTGCAAGAATCGATATTTCAGTGAAGGAAGGAGAAGCATTTCAGAATGAAACACCTGCTGATGAGATGAGAAGGTGGGGGAAAATCCCCCTCCTGACTAGACCCAAGCTGGGAATTCCTGTGGGTGTTATCCCATGAACAAGTACCATGAGGCAACAGGACTCTTCTGTTATCTGGGTGTATTTTCTGCTTTTCCAGCTATGCCATAGCATTAGATATTGCTATTCTTGAGACAGTTGTAAGAACTGTCTTGGAGAAAGCAAGCAATAAACAGAGGGAAGTATAAAGCAGTTTTGATCTTGTATGGTTTCCATCAATGGTCAGGGAAACTTTATAGTTAAAGAATTAGTTGTTGTAGTTAATACTAGTTGCAATAGTTGTATAGTCAATTAGAATTAGCTCCTTGAAAAAAACAGTCCAAAGGGTTCAGAGGGAAGTGGCTAAGCAGTAGAGCAGAAGGATGCCTCACATCTAAGTGGAGAAGTTCCAGACATGAAAAGAGCACCACAGGGCCAGACCCGCTCCTGTGAACGGGGGGAGAGTCTGTGTGACAAACACCATAGCCTGTGTGCCACAGCTGAAAGCTGAAAGGATGAGCTACAGCCTTCTTGGTGTCCAGCCCCTTCCTCTGCAAAATTTCCCACCTCCCAGTGTAAGCATTGGTGCTTTCTGCCCACGGGGTTTGTTCTGCTATTTTGCAATAGCTCTTGTTGCTTAGCCTTTGAGGTGCAAGACGTATTATTCCTCCTCCTGCTCTAAAGATTATAGATAAAGTTAGCGGGTGGTGATAAAGTAGTAAAATGAGAAGAGTGTCAGCAATAGGGAAGAAGGGGCCAGTGCTGAAATATCAAGGGAGGAAATGAGCACATCATATCTCCAAATCTGAACTTGGGAGCTGTAGACTAGAGAAACTCTGTGACGTATTCAGGTTATTCGAGTGTATGAGGCTTCCATTCCTTGTTTGCCTTTGTACTGAACTCTTCAAAAAGCTGGCAAGTGCTCTGTTTGCACTGTCTTACAAACAGCCGAAGTCACGCAAAGCTCTGGCCTCTAGTTTCAAGGCTCCTGGGCCACTCTGCCTGCCAAGCAGCCCAGGCAGTACCAGGGGGAGTGCGAGTGAGGATCAGCCAGGACAGCTGGGCTGGGAGGATTCTTGGGGTGCTGTGACGCTGCTGCAGCCTTTTCTGTATGTAGTTTATTTGACCTGATGGTTTTGCAGCTGCTTTGAACACATTCCAGCTGAGCTCTACGGGGCTAGAGGACTCGAAGGAGTGAGTTTTAAAAGTCTCTGACTTGGTGTGCTGAGCAAACCTCGTCTTGTCAGGTGTTGGCTTGGTGTTGTGGTCATGGTTGGAAAATGTGGTGTTGTGTCTCCAGGAGACGTGGTAAAGAACCTGGAGTCTCTAATGTCTTCTTTTCAGGAATCCCTCCACTTAATCAGGCCAGATGAATGTGCTTTCTCTTGGAAATGCACATTGTCCCAGCCCTGGGCAAAGAAGATAAAAGCTGATTCTAGGAAATCTCCTAGAAAGAGAGGGAAGTGTAAATGTTACATAAAAAAAAAAATAGTTGAAAGGGATCAGCTGAGAAATTAAGACTGAAATGGCAAAAATACAAGCCTGGTGTTAAGTCACTCTCTTCTGTGCCCGGTTTCCCATTTTAAATTGATGGTAAGAGCAAACCAAGGGAGAGTAGAGGGTTATTGCTGGCTTAGCGTTAGTGATGGGTCATGTGATTGACCTGTGTGCTGTGGTTTTATGTAGAGCTCTGCTAATCTTATGGAGCTTTTATATACATCAGAAAACCTAGTCTCTTCAGACTTGCAAGCGGCAGCACTTTGCCCAAAAATTCATGCAGCCGTCCCACAAGCTCCTAGGAGAACTAGAGTGTAGTTGTGATGGTTTGGGTTTTTTTGACTACTGCATTCTTGATTTTTAGAGGCCTCTAGGCTTGACAAGTTTCTGCTTCAAAGTTTAACTTGAAATAGCAATTCAGAGTTCATGTTCCCAAAAAGTTGCATCTTGTTTCCAGTGTGAAATTTGATAATGTGTTCATTAAAAAAAAAAAAAAGTCAATGTTAGGACAGGAGACCTCTCCTGAAACATTCCCCTCTCAGCACTGGTAGGGGATGATTGATCACATAAGGAGAAAGTACATGTGAGAAAGTGGTGTAGAGGGGTGGTCTCTCTGCATGAAGACATAATTTGAGGTGAAGGGTAACTGATTCTCTCCAGCCATCAGCAGCACCAGCAAACTTCAGATTAACTCCACTGCACAAGACTAGTGCTGAGATGCTTGGGTTTAAGCAGGGGCTGAACTATTTCCCCAAAAGCCCTGATGACAGTTTTGTATTTCTGTTTGGCATTTTACAGTCTGCAAACACAGCACAGCTGGCATGTATTATTTCAGTGTTTAACAAGTAGAGAGGTGGTTGGGTTGCCTTGCAGTGTTTTTCCTAGCCCATTCACTACTTAAAGGTTAATTCTCCTGCCTCTGATGAAGAGTGCTGAGCAATCTCTGTGTCTGGGTGGGTATGCGGTATGGCTTTTTTGCCAAGCTGCATTTTGTGAGGTGAGAGTGTCTGGGAAAAGGCAGTTTTGCCTGTGCTGGGGAGAGATGTCACACTGGGCAACACATGCTTACTAGGCCAGGCCCTAAGATAGGAAGCATTGATCCTCTCCAGCCTGCAGCAGGACTGAGACCCTGTAGTGGAGGGTGGGGTACCTGGGAGGGGAGCGGCCACTACTTCAGCCATGAATCAGGAGCCAACAACTCCAATGTGTGAAGGTGTGCCATCCCTCTGAATCCTTATGCTATTTAGTGCTGAAATCCAGGAGGGCCTTCGTGGCTTGTGTAGTGTCTGGGATTGCACTTTGGCTGGAGGAGGGAGGCAGGAGGCTGGTGCTTGGCACAGCAAGTGAGCGTGCTGCTCTTCTGCAGGTGACCGAAGGGGACAAGCTCTGGGTTCCCTTGTAAGCCTTTGGGACTGCAGATTGCTCCATGCTACGTATGCTCTCTGTACTACTGTCTCACAAAGGTGGTAATGTTTCCTGTGTTTGCTTCAACTTGGTTCCCAAAACTGCCTGTCTCCTCCACAGCAAAAACCCTGTCAAGATGTAGTTACCATGAAGGACGTGAGCGAGTAATTGAGATTTAAAGCTCCAATTACAAGAGCAAATAAACTAGAGCTGCTTCCTAAGCTTGTGTTTTAATTGGAAGAAGTGATTTCAGTACATCCTTCCCAAAGTCCTTGCACTATCTCTTGGGCTTGATAGCTGGTGACCTAGTTTTCATGGAGCAGTCTCATGGCAGTGCAGTCCCTCACTCAGCTGCACTTGGATGAGGGAGAACAGCACACGTGTATGGTGATGTTGCGTATGCCTGGAGTTTGATTGCTCTGCTGTTCAAAGTTTCCTTGGGTAGAAATACTGTTTTATGTTTACTTGGCAGCTTTTCTCCTTGCTACTTGTTCTGGTTTAATTGTATGGAGTTGCGTCTGTTCCCTGGTGTGCTGTCAGTTGTGCATGTTGCTGAATACAATGCCTTTGGGGGTGGTAATGAGCACAAGTGACACCTTAATAAGGGTCCCTGGAGACATGGCTTTAGTACTAAGCTGCCCCCATCTCCCAACAATTGTCAGTTTAGGACTTATTAGTCACACATCCCTCCTTTGAAAGAACTATTTTTAATGCTCCTGCTCTGTGGTGAGTCCTCAGAAGCCCTGATAGGTTTTGCCATCTTTGCTGATGGTGGCTGCTTTTTAATTGCTCAGGTAACAGAAGCGGGGCTTGAAAACTCAGTCAGCATTATCTCAGCTTATCTCCCTGTCACCAGTGGATTTAAGCAGATCAAGACATTCATAGGGATCATGTGTAGATGCAAAACACAGCTAGCTCTAGAGGCCAGGGCAGATCACATGTACCTAGACTATTCTCCCAGGTGTCAGCCATCCATGCCCTTGCCCTCAGCTGGTCTCTGCCACCCCGCTGCCAGATGGGCTCTGCGCTGTCATGATCAGGGACAGGTCTTTCTGCCAAGCAAACAACCTGGCCCTGCTGGCACATGAAGCCTGGCTTCAGCTGCAACTTCAGACCCTTTTCTCAGGAAGTATGGGCTGGATGAGTGGTCGGTGAAGTGGATTGAGAACTGGCTGAATGGCAGAACTCAAGAGGGTTGTCGTCAGCGGCGCTGAGTCTAGTTGGAGGCTGGTAACTAGTGGTGTCCCGCAGGGGTCAGTACTGGGCCCAGCCTTGTTTAACTTCATCAACGACCTGGATGAAGAGTTAGAATGTACCCTCAGCAAGTTTGCTGATGACACCAAACTGGGAGGTGTGGTAGATACACCGGAAGGCTGTGCTGCCATTCAGCGAGACCTGGATAGGCTGGAAA
>Ga0065711_1051105_pt1 | contig 10515 bp, 7 predicted proteins | sample Hoacrofraction12_FD_59098 | JGI IMG/M metagenome (GOLD analysis project Ga0065711, IMG submission 59098) | Hoatzin crop microbial communities from Cojedes, Venezuela - Epithelial fraction 12 v2 (version 2) | ecosystem: Host-associated > Birds > Digestive system > Esophagus > Crop | place...
ACCTGGACAAGGTCCTGTGCAGCCTGCTGTAGGTGACCCTGCTTCGGCAGGAGGGTTGGACTAGATGACCCACAGAGGTCCCTTCCAACCCCTACCATTCTGTGATTCTGTGATTCTGTGATTCTGTAATTGGATGTGTTTCAGGTGAATTGAATCATATATTAAGAAAACTCAAAAGATTTTCCACAGTCAAATTCCAGCCTTCAGTCTGTCAGGGCTCTCAGAGGGAAAATAAAACACAAAAAGCCCACCTTCCTGCTCTCATGACAAGTGCTCTTATCAACTTACTGTTGCCTTTGGCTTCTCTTCGCTGTTGGCACCTCCTGATGTTCTCAAAAGCCTGCAGAGACATTCCCTCTGGCCCTGCAAAGGTATTTGCAGCAGCCAGGGGTCCAGGTTGACGGGGGGCACTGTCAGTACCCCACGTTGCATTTGCTCCTGCATGTTGTCTCCACTGTGAGGTCCAGGGGTGGTCCTGGGCAGTCAAAGGGCATACAAAAGAGGAGAGATCCCTCCGGATTCCCCCTTGCCACCATAATGTTGACACAGAGAGGGAGATCAGCTACAGCAGAGCCAGAGAAAGCAGCCACAGAAGGAGCCTGGACGGGGATGAGTTGTTTGTATGGTTTTAGCTGAGCTTGCTCCAGACTCTGCTGAATAGCTCTTTGCTCTTCCTTCCCGCTTCCTCAGTCTTTTCTCTTCACCTCCACTCCGATTCTTGCCTGCCTTGCATAGTAGCCTTTCATTTTTTATTATCTTCTGCATCGCTCATTCAAATTGAATAATAACCTCTGACACAACTGTAACGGTCACGTTGGTCACACTATGCACTGAACTTGTGCTTTGTATCTATTTCCCTCTGCTTGTGTCCCTTCTCTATTAGCTGCAAGTATTTTGTGACAAGGTCTGTCTGCTGCTTTACCTTACTTCCATGCCCAAGGCAGCGGAGTCCATTGCTTACAAACTGAAGCATAGGAAGTTCCGTTTGAACATGAGGAAGAACTTCTTCACTCTGAGGGTGACGGAGCACTGGAGCAGGCTGCCCAGGGAGGCTGTGGAGTCTCCTTCTCTGGAGATATTCAAGACCCGCCTGGACAGGGTCCTGTGCAGCCTGCTGTAGGCGACCCTGCTTCGGCAGGAGGGTTGGACTAGATGACCCACAGAGGTCCCTTCCAACGCTGACCATTCTGTGATTCTGTAATTCTTTCTTGCACTTAGCACTGCATAACATTCATGGTTAGTAAATACTGTTGAGGGGTTTGAAAGGTCCTTTTTGCTGCAGTACCATGGCAGTTTCGAAGTCCACTCTAGGAAGTCAGAACATCATGTCATGAGCGTTGCTCTGTATCTCATTCTCGGTAGCGTACAACTTTCATGGTAGTGACAGGTCTTGCTGACACATGATAGTGTTTTGGACTGTGGTTTTAATTGCAAGTGATTGCAAAGTCAGTGTTTTTGTATCTTTTATCAACAGAAAAAAGACAGGAACCACATTTTTTTCACTACAGAAGCAATGACTCCCTCCCTAAAGGTTTCAAAGCTGGTCAGATTCTTGATTTGGGGAAAAGCTTTCCAGTGGTGTTGATTCTACAAATGTTGTTTCTTACTTGCATAATTGTCAGGGACAGCAAGGCTAAAATAATTTCTTCCTTATATACTTTTATTCCTTCTTTCTTTTATATCCTCAATGAGCCAAATATGGAAACAGGAGTTAAAAATGGCATGGTGACATTTATCATTGACTTTTATCCTACGTGTCTCAATGAGTGATATGCATTATACTTATGAGAGTTTAGTGTATGGGTTTTCTTGGTTTACTGAACACCAGGAACTGTGGAGATTGCTCAGGTCAGCCAGGAGCTAAATCAAAATGATCTTCTGGTTTTCCCTGCTTACAGAACAACATGTATCATTTTGCTTTATTTAGTCCATGCTTTCATTTTATTAGATTACAGAGAAGCGTAAATGGTGTCTGTTTACATTCCTTGCTGATTCAACTTGAAATTATGACCAAGTATGGCTTGAGTGGTCTATAAAAAGATATGGTAGTTTCTGGCTTTCAGACACATAAAGGTGTTCCTGGAAGCTCAAAACCCAGAGCGCAAATCAGTTAGCCTTCTCGATGATTTTGAAATCTCAAATCCTTTGAAATAATTGGCAACTTGCCTGTTGGATATTTACAGTCACACAACTCTTCCTCTCTGTGACTTTTAAAAGTTCCTCCTTCCTTTATTCTTCAAGTCCCTTGGGAGCATCGGAACAGCTTCTCTCTCTCTCTCTCTGTCTTCTTTATCTCCCCAGCCCTCCCCCCTCTAGCTCGCTCTCTCCTTGGTATGGCACATTGTTCTGTGGAAATGGGTTGTTTTGAGTTCACACTTTGTTTTCCTGCTGTTTTTCTGGGAAGCTGGACATGGCACAAAAGATACAGGAGCAGCTTGTAGGAAATGGGTTTGTTTGGGGAAACAATAAAAGAGAAACAGCCCGCATACCTCTCCTGTATGTTTGAAGGCATAGTGTATGGAATATAAAGACATTTAGGCGGTCATTGAAAAATACAGTCAGTATCAGAGCTGCAGGGCATGGATTTAAAAAGACTGATAATGTTGGTAATCACTAGTTCAGAAGAGATACTGCTCCAGGGAAAAACTGCAGGATTTTTCTTAACACATCAAAGAACGCCGTGCACATTTTCCTTCTTCACATATACAACTGAAAATGGGCCACAACTGTGTGTGTACCAGACTCAGCAGCAAACACGGTCACAGAGCCCCAAGTTGCACAGTAAAGGTAATGGTTGAATATGTGAGGCAGTTCTCCTAAAAAAGGGAAAAAGAATGAAAAAAGTTAAAAATTTTCTGAAAGAATTGTTTAAATTCTGTAATTTTGGATTGGTGATTTCATTTAGAAAGACATTGCTTAAATAAAGCAAGAAGAACTCAGTATGAAAGTAAAACCACATGCGTAATTGGGATTAAATATTTTTTGAGTGTCGCAAAGCAGATTTTTTTGTGTATGTGAGGGTTTCTTGTTTTTCTGTTTTGTTTTTTTGGGGGACAAAGAAAGAAAGTTTACTCCAACCTTTGTCAGTCATAGGTGTGAAACAACATTTTTCTTCTGATCCGTTGGTTTGGCTACCTCTCCAGCTGCAATATGTCTAAAACCATACCAGTCTCTGACTGATCTTGTAGTTAATGTTTGAGCTAAAACAACAATGGTTTTATACAGTTCATCAGAGCACGTTAAATATGCTTAAACATAAGCACGCACTTTATTGCTATTTTGCTAAGCACTCTCCTGTGTTAATCTATGCACACACAATAATGATTTAATTCTGTGACAATCCCGTATTAATTTCATTAGTTACCTTTTGTGGCAAATGACTAAAATAACGTGTGCTGAAGTATGAATTGAGATATTCATTACAAACAATTATAGGAAAGTATGTTAGGCTATACACTGTAAAGGTTATCATGACAGGAAGTCATATTTTACATACACAGTGGGCATACTTGGAAAGTTCATTCTGGATTTAGAAAGATTACCCATCTGAGCAATATTCCATATGCTCATAAAATAGGGAATACCATGGGAAGAGCATAATACTCTATGTGTGTATATTCAATGTATACATTGAAGATCCAGAATAAAAGATGACTGAGGAAAAGGAAGGGAGAATAATGTAAACGAAGGATTTTCTGTTACAACGTCTTGCAAAAATGGACAGCACTCTCAATGTAGTGAATTTTTAAAAAGCAATAGCAATTTGCGTTTTAATTCCAGTTATCTAATGTAGAGAAGTCAGTCAAAAATCAGGAGAAATACATTTGGAGGTAAATAAAAACATCGTTACGAATAAAGATGACTTAAGCACTGATTGCAAAAGCTATGGAGCAGGGAAATTACTTTAATAAATGTTGAATGTGATAAATGTTCTCTAAATAAGGTGAGAATTTTAAATGTCTGTGAAGGTGACTGTCGGGGAGCATCTGAGACCTTGTCAGCCTGATGCAGCGGGCAAGAGGATCTCCAACTCCAGGGGGTCCCTGAGGAGGAAGCTGAGCTGCAGGAAAGCAGCTCTGCAGAGGCCGGAGAGCAGTTGCCCCTCCCTCCCTCTCGGCTGATGGCTGCTGGTTTGAGGGGTCTGGCCAGATTTAATGGGTAGCATGCCCGGGGGACCCCTTTTTGTTCCCCGTGGTTTCTTTGGGGTCGCTGGTATTGCACGTGGAGCTAAGATCCCCCACAACTGCAGTCTTCCCGGCCAGAAAGTGTGCGACCTGTTATCACACCCCCTCATGCACACGTGTGTGCGCACGTGCACAAACACCACACACAGAGGCACAACGGGGAAGTAATGGGTCACCCAGAAGTTCAACTCGTGGCCGTCATCCAAGTGTTATTTCCCTGATGCTGTTAGGCATTCACAAAAACCAAAGGTTAGGAAAATAATTTGGATGTTCTTTTCAGTTTTACCCCTAATATTTAATTCCTTCATCAATGCAATGGCTCTAAAGGTCTCTTCGTTCCTTCCTGCACATTTCTCATCGCTTTGCTGATGAGCTTTTCTTTGGTACATAGTGTGCCTTAGAGAAAAGCATTTTAATGCCTGAATTATTTTTACTTTTAAATTTGCTCAGAGATTGAGGATGGGATTATCTAAAAATGTGTGTGTGTACATATATTTGTGTATATATGTAAAGGGCATTTATGATTATATATACAAATATGTATGCGGTGGGTCAACCCACCACAGTTAACAAATATTAAACTTAGTATAAATGTAATGCATTATCTTGTAGTTTTGGCTAAATGGTAGGAAAAAGAGCTGCAAATATTACCCTCTTGTGATAACAATGGACAAATCTTTTGAAGAAGGATGAAAAAAAATCATGTGGAATCTTTATCTTAAGAATTTTCTCAATAAAGTTACCAAAACCAGAGTACCGGGGCAGCTACCATGTCCAAGCAAAGCCGTTAGTTCTGGACAGTTGACTAACTCCAATAAACACGCGGTCATTCTTGAAGACATCATGTTCAGACTGCTGAGGCTACCTGTGAAGCCAAAGATTTTAAGAGGAAACACGGAGAGGATAGGATTAAATACCTAGAATGGGATTGGTGTGTTGTCTTGGGCAGCTGTTTTGGTCCCAAGACTCTTTCCCAGTATCATTTTGATCTGCGAGCACAAGTTCATAGCAGGTGTGACGTGCAGCCTGAGTTCACTTCCGATTGGGCTGTGGGCCACTTTACAAACCTGCCACCTGTTTTGCCAAACAAATCTTTAATTGAAAGATTACTGGAAAAAAACCCCATATGTTTGTATTTTTTAACAAAACAGAAGGTTGGCTGCTCCTTCAGACTGACAAAGTCCTGTACTAGAAAAGCAAGGTAGCAGCAACAGGCTAGCCCTGGGCTGAGACAGAAATGAAAAGGAGTTTTATATCTGAGTTTTCCCAGTTTTCTAGGCATTCTGAAGCCTTAGAAGTTAACAGCCAAGCATAAAAGAGGAAAAAACTTCAAGCTTTCAAAGTTCAGAATTGACAGTACTATCAAGATGAAAAGGAAGAAAAGTCTATTGTATTGACTGAAAAAATAGTCATTCAAACTTCAGTGTTACGCCTCTTTACATGGATGGAAGTTCCAAAATAAGCATACAAAGCTACAGTTTCTTTAAAAACGTGTACACAATATACAGTCTGCAGGATACAATTGTATTGTTTTTAGCACTGGTGAATTAAGGTTGACATAATCTTATAGGAATATGTATTCTGGGCCCTGATGATCATTGTGCTGCTCCAGCCCTGCAGCCACCTAACCTTGTTCATTCAGCTACTGGTGCAGTAAATAAAATCCGGTGTTGCTTCAGCCTCTAAGTACTTTACCAGAACTCTCTCATGCAGAAGGAAAAATGGAACCAGACTCATCAATGAATAGCGCTAAATTGTCTGCTTTATTCCCTAGGCTTTTTGATACAGTCTTGGGAATTTTGAGGTCCACTTTCATTCAGAAGCCCGGTGCAGTTCTTTGGTGGTTGTGCATGGGCAGAGATGCTTCCAAGCATACCCCTCTTGAAGTCACTCGGGTGCTGAACATGCACTGAAGCAGAGGTAGGATGGAGGCTTTAATAATTGCATTTGAACAAGCCCGGTGCATTGCTTTTATGGGGTCCAGGGCACGTGACGTATGAAAGAGTTTCCTCTTTCCATTTATTAACTCTTGGTTTGGGGTTAGACTGTTCATTTGCATTTTACTGTCAGATAAAGACTGTAAGTGAAATAGTGGATTGTGAAATGGCAGCTCTTTTAATCAGATGCTCATGGACGCTTGCTGATCTCTGGAAGTTAGCGGTTCATCAGCTGTAGTCGGTGTGATAATTTCAGTGTGTGAGATGCAGGGTAGTCCCAAATACGGTGCGGAGCTTGGCATGAGTGAGATAGGTTTTCTAAGCCAAGACCCATTTTTAGTCCTGCTTACCAAGGTTTCCCCATCTGCAATAGTGGAGGGGTGTTTTTTTCTCATTTTGTGAAGCACTGGGAGACCTGGAGTTGAATGCCTTGTGCTACAAATATTCCCCTGTGATGAAAGGAGGTGACAAAAACAGTTTGGGCAAAAATAGAGTTTGCTGACATTTCAAGAATGAAAGTCTGTATATTAAAAATGATGATAAAGCACCGCAGTCTACATTGGAATTTGTAATGTCTCAGCATTTGTTCATTAAGACACAGAATGTTAAACCTTTGGGCTTAGCCATGAGGCCTCTGTTCACTTTGCTAGTCCTAGTGAAGCCAGGATAATAACTTACATGAAGAGGGCTGTGGGATCGGTCCTTAAACATCTGCTGTTGTTTCCCAGAAATAAATCTAGCCTGAAATTTCATAACTTCATTTTGATGGATGCTTGATTATTCGTTTTTTCAAGTGGGACTGTGGCAGTGGCTCTCCTTTGCTTCCAAACATCCTTTGTGTTTTTCTCAGTAAGAGGTGAAGGTATGAGATAAGTGGCAGCAGCAGGCCTGTGTTTGGATTAACACGGACTGTCCAAGTGTTCTTTGCAAATAGGTGGACGATGTTAGCTGAGCTGGCAATAAGATTCTCAAGGGTGGAGGTGAGGACAACATCTGTCTTTCCTATTTTGTACTTGCCAAGGCTTTTTGTTGTTCCTGAACTCTCTCATGAATATAATATGTGGATTTTTTGTCTGATCTAATGAATCCAAGACTCAGAGATTTAGAAGGAAAACATATTCCAGATGTGTGCTGCAATTCCTGACTCAGGTGACTGCATTTTAAGTAGTAACCTTTTCCAGTATGTTCCATACACCATATTGAATACCTTGCGAAATCGCTTCTTTTGTGAGTGGTCAGAATAGAGTTGTAAGAGCATCATGATGAATAAGCTACAGCAAGGCTACAACATCAATCATTTGTCTTTTGTTTCACTGGTTATTGCTGGATGCAGTGAATCCAAGGCTCAAAGACTTGGCTTTAAAGCGGGACTGCCAATTCGGGCTAGAGGCTCTTTAAGCAGTTCACCCACAGCTTGCTTTATCGCGCAGTGGTGCCTGTTGCAGACGTGAGCGGAGCGGAGCGAAGTTTCAGACTGGAAGGCTGCCTGCCGCTCTGCGCCGTTCTGGTGTGCAGCCTCGCGTGTGCTCTCTGTTCTAGCGTGGAAATGACATTCCTGGCCTGTTTGAAGTTAGGTTTTCGCTCCAGATAAACAGCTTCCTAGAGCATCAGAGGAGGTAGTCTGAGGTATAATAGGAGACTAGCAAGCAAGAAGAGTGACTTGGTAAAGTCTGGAGCGGCTGTGCCAAGGTGCGTACGGTGTGCAGTCTTGCACACTTTCACCTGTTCTTTCTTTCAGTTATAACTGCATGTAACTCAATCAGACACAATTTCAGTAACAAATCTTATCAAGTACACAATGGATACTGAGTGCAAAAAAGCATGGAAACACTTAATAGAGCTAATTGCATGGTATTAATCAAAACAATCTTCCCTCGGAAAAGTTGGTCCTCTCCAAATGTAACTGTTTATTAGAATGTTTTAACATCTGCAAGACACATGCCAGTGTGTTACAATTCATCCTTTTAATGAACGTTTTGGTGAAAGTTTTCATATAGCAGCTTTTTGTCTGATTTAAAATGAAAAAAAGTCCCTGTATGTCAGAATTCCTCGTAGAATGGAGAATTAATTTTTCTCACCAACTGCAGACATCCAACAAGTGATAGGAAACAGCTTAGATCTGAATGGATTGCTGTGTGGAGGTCTAAGCTTGTGCTTATGTATGTATTAGCATAAGATCACATTAAAGAAGAAGTAAAAGTTGTTTACATTAATGAGAAGAAATATCATAAAACGTGTCAAAAAATAGATTATGTAAATGCAAAGACATATGACAAAACTAATTAAATTTTCTTGATAGCAGCGTTATTGCAAGTCCTGCATAGTCAAGGGTAACAGGTCCATTTTGGAGTGTGGGAGCAATGACTTCACAAGAAATAAATGCATTTTACCATCTGCAGCATCTCTCAATGTACCATGAGGGTTGTTGCTGTGTTTGTGTCTCCTCATGCATCCTCTCTTTATGTGTAGTTCTTGCCTGGTGTCCTGCTGGTTTGTGGCTCATGTTTTTCATCATACTGGTGTGCTATTGCCTGCTAGGATTTGAGGGTACTGGCCAGTAAGTTCTTGATTTTCAAAGTATTTGAAGCATTTTTTTGAGCAGCAAATCACTTGATAGATTTTGGATAGCTAATGGGGATAAAAGAAGATCTACTAAACCTTTTCTGTTACAGGGATTAAGCAATAAATCATGGAAATATTTGAAGAAATGAAAAAAACAGAGCTGAATATTTTGAATTATACATATATACACACACATACAATGAGACTACCTGGAGACATGATTCAATTTGATTGCTGTACAAATGAATGGAAATGGTGTCATGTCTAAAGTGGAAGCTGGGCTGATGACATGGAGGGACAGTGCACAGATGTATTTTGCGCACAAGCCAGCATGTTCCCTAATCAGAATTAACTTGAAAAAAACATCACCAGATTAGAATGGCCTCCAAAGTCTTTTAAAATCCTGCTGCAGTGTTTTTTTCCCCAATAACCTTCAACACAAGCAAGTTATGCTGGACAACTGCACACCTCATTGTCTTCTTTAACCATTTCTTAAGGTTGATCAAGCTTTAGGGAAAAAAAGTCTTTGTCCTTAGTTCCTGACATGCATATAAAGGACAGGTCAGCTTGCATATACTGCTCATGATGGGAACTACTTCAATCACATTTCCTGTAACTTCATGTTTCTAGGCCAAGTAATCTTGCATTTGATTAAGTAAACACCTTTGTCCTAATGACTTTATCCCTACTTTAAAGGCGTTGCTGTACCTATTGTTCTACAAATTTGTCAGCCTGTTATTCTTTTTTTTTTTTTAACTTATCAGTGAAGTATAAGCCAAAACCAAATAGAGAAGCCATTTTGTTCTTTTATCATTAGTACAGAAAGTCCAAGTGAGAAGCCAGGTTCTGCATAGTACAAGCAATTAAAAAATAAAAAAAAATCTTAATGAAGGAACAGATTTTTATGTTCTGCTGATGATGTCATGAGAGGAAGTATGTGAAGAAAGGAAGATGAAATAAAGAAAATACATGTCCAATATTGGCCCCAGACAATAGTGCTAACAGCTGTACTTCACAGACTTGCATTAAAGAATTTTCCTACCTGCCACTGTAAGCTGTATGTGTTGGTTTCTTCATATTACGCTACCCTAGACACTGGTTACTGGAAAAGAAAGGCTTCATTTCTGAGATGTCATGAGAATATGGTATTCTCATGTGAAATGCAGGAAGATGGCCCATCCACTACTAAAATTATTACCATAAAGGTACAAAACTTGGCAAGATTGAAAGGAGCCTTGTAATGCACCTATTTTGTGTTATTTATTAATGTTTGCCTTGCTTTATCCCACTTACTGCATGGTGTTGCCAAACTGCTCCAGTAATAGCATTGATATGGATGAGAAAAAAAGATTAACATGTAAATGAGTAATGAAAAATATTTACTAGTAATAGAACTGGCATCCATATGTGAAAAAGCCTTGCCAAACATTGCCAGTATTTATAGTTTTGTCTATGTTTATAGGTGGCCAGACCATGCAGCTGTTCTTCGTGATGGTGAATGCTGACAATTTTTATATTACATTTGATCCAGGAGCTTGCATTTAGAATTATAGCAGAAGGGACATCTTTAAGTCTCTGTATTCAAGAAAAAAATACTCATACTGCTTTCTGTCAGATATTCAGTCCGGTAGTTTGCTGTTAGAGCCTTCCTTTCACAACTTACGTAGGGTTAAGGCTTGAAGGCTTTAGTTAATAAAAAGAAATCAAGGATAGACAAGATGAAATGATCACAGAATCACAGAATCACAGAATAGTAGGGGTTGGAAGGGACCTCTGTGGGTCATCTAGTCCAACCCCCCTGCCGAAGCAGGGTCACCTACAGTAGGCTGCAC
>Ga0065711_1051106_pt1 | contig 10515 bp, 7 predicted proteins | sample Hoacrofraction12_FD_59098 | JGI IMG/M metagenome (GOLD analysis project Ga0065711, IMG submission 59098) | Hoatzin crop microbial communities from Cojedes, Venezuela - Epithelial fraction 12 v2 (version 2) | ecosystem: Host-associated > Birds > Digestive system > Esophagus > Crop | place...
GGTTTAGGCTGGATATAAGGAAGAAATTCTTTACAATGAGGGTGGTGAAACACTGGAACGGGTTGCCCAGAGAGGCAGTGGAGGCCCCATCCCTGGAAACATTCAAGACAAGGTTGGACAGGGCTCTGAGCAACCTAATCTAGTAAGTGGTGTCCCTGCTCGCTGCAGGGGGGGTTGGACTAGATGACCTCTAGGTGTCCCTTCCAACCCAAAATTTTCTATTATTCTATGTGCTCACAATGGTGGAGGCCACCACCGGATGGCTGGAAACCTACCCTGTGCCCCATGCCACCACCCAGAATACCATCCTGGGCCTGGAAAAACAAATCCTGCGGCATCATGGCACTCCCGAAAGAACTGAGTCGGACAACGTGACTCACTTTTGTAACAGCCTCATAGACACCTGGGCCAAAGAACATGGTATTGAGTGGGTGTATCACGTCCCCTACCATTCACCAGCCTCAGGAAAGATCGAACGGTACAATGGACTGCTAAAAACCACTTTGAGAGCAATGGGGGGTGGAACTGTCAAAAACTGGGATACTCATTTAGCAAAGGCCACCTGGTTGGTTAAGACCAGGGGATCCACCAGCCGGGCTGGTCCTGTCCAGTGAAAACCTCAGCGCCCCGTAGAAGGGAATAAACTCCCTTTAGTGTAAATGCGGAACATGTTAGGGAAGAGAAGTCTGGGTTAGTCCTGCCTCAGGCAAAGGCAAGCCCGTCCACAGAATTGCTTTTGCTGAAGGACCTGGGTGTACCTGGTGGGTAATGCGGAAGGATGGGGAAGTCCGATGTGTACCTCATGGGGATGTGATTTTGGGTGAGAATAGTCCATAAATAAATTGCATAAAGTTCATTGTTAAATAACCCTGTCACTGTCTGTTATCACTGTTATAATTGTTATATGTTTTACCAGCAGTATCATAGTAAGAATTGTTCAGATTAAAGAAGAATGGACTTTTTGATGAAAAACCTAGCAGAGCACAGCGATGATGGGACTGGAACTGGTTTTCAACAACTGGTACCCAGCAACTTCATCAAGATCAACATCTCCTGCAGACTGTGGGCACGGGCCACACCAGATACATCAGCCATGAGCTCCGGATGCAGCAAGCGACTGCCCATCACCACACATCACCTCTCCTGCCACGGAAGACCATTACTACAGATGGAGCCCCAAGTCATGGATTAAATGAACTCAACGGACACTTTAGAGTGATGATCCATAGACTAAGGGTATGATATCTGGAGACAGGAGAAGTGGTGGTGATCAACTGGACAATGGGGGACCTGGGCATGACGTAGATGGAATGGAATAAGGGGTGGATAATGTCCTGGGTTTGGCCAGGACAGGGTTAATTTTCACCGAACTCCAGGAAGGGGCACAGCCAGGCAGGCTGACCCCACCTGGCTAAACAGAGCAGAGTATTCCATACCATGAGCTGTCATGCTGGCTTCTCGTGGGATGAAGTGGGGCAGCGGGAACTCTTTTGAGGCTCAGGAGCGCGGGCGCCGGTCTGGTCCATGAGAGCGACTCTCTGGGTAGTGCAGTTTGTTTAGTGTTTTCCCCTTATTTGTACCGTTGTTGTTCCTGTTCCCTTTTGTTTCCTGTTCTGTTAAACTGCCCTTATCGTGACCCACCAGTTTCTGCCTGTTTCTTTCCATTCTCCTCCGCACCCTGGCTGGGGGAGGGGCGGCTGCATGGTGCTTTTCTTGCTGGCCTCAACCAAACCATGACATTTGGCAAGAGAACTGATGACAACCAACATGGCGAAGGTTGAGGTACTCAAATTTTGTGCTTCACTTTTCAGTGGAAATCTCTCTTCCCACATCTCTTGAGCCCCCAAACGTCAAGGCAGGGACAGGGGAACAAAGTCCCTCCTGTCTTAGGACAAGATTAGGTTCAAGACCGTCTGAAGAGCCTGAAGATATACAAGTCCATGGCACACAACAAGAAGCATCCCAGTGTCCTGAAGAAATCAGTTTGTGTAGTTGCCAAGTTGTCACTCTTTATGATATTTGATACTTCATGGCAGTCAGGTGAAGTCCCTGGTAACTAGAAAAAGGGAAACATTGCACCCCTTTTTAAAAAGGGTAAAAAGGAGGAACCTGAGAACTACTGACCAGTCAGCCCCTTCCCTGTTCCTGGTAATATCATGTAGCAGACCCTCCTGGAAGGTATATTGAGACTATAGGAGATAGGGAGGTGATTAGAGACAGCCAGCGTGATGTCACAAGGGCAAATCATGCCAGACTAATCTAGTGGTCTTCTACAATGGAGTGACTGCATCAGTGGATAGGGGAAAAACTATGGATGTCATCTACCTGGACTTCTGAAAGGTCTCTGAGACTGTACCCCACAACTTTCTTACCTCTAAATTGGAGAAATATGGTTTTGATGGGTGGGCTGTTATTTGTACAAAGAATGAGCTGGATGACTGAGTGCAGAGCTGATGTCAATGTCTCCACGTCTAAGTGGAAACCAGTAATGAGTGGCATCCCTCAAGGGTCTGTACTGGGACCAATATTATTTAATGTCATCATCAATAATATGGCAGGATGGAGTGTACCCTCATCAAGTTTGCAGATGACACAAAGCTGAGTTGTGCAGTTGATTCACTTGAAGGGAAATAACGCCATCCAGAGGGACTTTGACAGGCTCGAGGAATGGGCCCATGAGAACCACATGAGGTTCAATGAGACCAAGTGCAAGGCCTTGCACCTGGGTTGGGGCAATTCCCAATATTAGTACAGACCAGAGGATGAATGGATTGAAAGTAACCCTGCAGAGAATGACTTGGAGATACTGGTGGTTGAAAAATTGGACATGAACAAGCATTGTGTGCTTGCAGACCAGAAGGCCAACTGTGCCCAGGGCTGCAATAAAAATAGTGTGGCCAGCAGGTCGAGGGAAGTGATTCTCCACCTCTGCTCTGTACTCACAAGACTTCACCTGGAGTACTGAATCCTGCTCTGGAGTCCCCAGAAAGACATGGACCTGCCAGAAGGGATCCAAAGAGGACCATAAAAACGATCAGAGGGATGAGGAAATGCTGTGAGAGTTGGTGCTGCTCAGCCTGGAGAAGAGAAGGCTCCAGTGAGACCTTGTTGTGGCCTTTCAACATATGAAGTGGGCTTATATGAAAGACAAAGAAACTTTTTACTAAGGCATGTAATGACAGGACCAACTGTTGTCTCATGAAATGAAATACTTTGAAACTCTTATTCTTAGCTTTTCATAATGTCCTATGATTCCGGGTTTTTAGTTCACTTCACTGATCCAATTTCTTTGCTAAAATAATACCATTAGTGTTATAAATGCAATAAAGTCAAAATAAAAATTTATTTTCTCATAAATATATTTTTTTAAATTTTATTACTTATTTTGATTCTACCAAAGCGATATTTTTAAAGAGGAAATATATTGCGTCAGAAATATATTAGTTTTGCTTACTAACATAACACTACTAAAATAATTGGAAACTTCCTGAACCCTGTTAAATATAAGGTTTTTTTCTGAGTTTATTTTGCCTTTATGTCATCTTGCCCTTGGCATGCCCTTATTGAAAAGACACTGTCTGCATGAGTAAGGACAGTTTTTATTTTCTGTAGATGAGCTGATGGCTTCTGGCTACTTTATGTTGCACAAGAAATATGCTTTGTATCCCTGTGTTCTAGATTTCACAAGAATTCAGGTATCTTATGAATATGTGCTAGATAAGAAAGACAGAATTGCCCTTTTGTGAGCATAAACTAAAATTTAATTTTCCTTCAAACTTTCAAGTCCTTTTTTGTATATTATCAGTTCATAACTCCAGGGCTTCTTTGTAGTTAAGGGAAAACAAGACTTTGTGAGTGGTTAATATTATTCTCTTAAAAACTGGATTTGAAACAGGTCTGTGTGTGTCTTTGATACCATACAAAACTGCAAAGAAATATGGTTCAGGTTAGGCATATCAGCGCATTCTTTTAAATGATTTTGTCATTTTTCAAAATGAGATAATTGAAGATAGGTTTTAAAATGCAGCACAGTTCTGGTAAGCTTCTTAAGAATAGTAAAGTAAAGCTAGATTTAAGAAACTGCTGGAAATTCAGATCACAAAAATAATCTTTTGAAGGCAAGGAAACAGCAAGCCTGTGATTTTAAAAAGAGGCTAGATATCAAATTTCCCAGTAGTACATATTCATGAACTACATTTTTGTTTTCTCTCAGCTGCAGCAGATGCATAATATACATTGTCTATGCAAGTATTAGTTTGCCAGATCAGTGGTTAAAAAATGCCTTGTAGTAAAATTCGTCACATTGCAAATGTGCATTTGTCTTTTGACTATAAAGAGATATATTATAAATCCTTTGATCAAATAGTGGCTTCAGAAAGTGTTGCTACCTACATAGGTGCTTTGATTGTAAAAAGTCTTCCTCTGTTAAACTTTGTTTGCTGTGTCGGGATTTTGGAATGCGTATTCTTCCCAAGCCACAGGCAATTTTGCAAGTGGGTGTATGCAAAAATTAAAAATTTTGTATTACTACTGGGGAAATCTTCATCAGCTGTAATGGATAAAACTCTGGTTTTGCAAATACACTGAATCATTTACCAAAGTGGAATTGATGTGAACTGGCCGCTATTCTTTCAATTCTTTACAAATGTTCACAGAGAAATGTTTGATATCCTGAGAGTATGAATTGATTTCCTCCTTTTCAATCCGTTTAGAGGACTTGCCACCCAAGCATTAACTGAATGCTAGACTGGTGGTTGCTGTAGTATCTTTATACCTGCCTGAATTCTGGTATTGAGCTACTGTTTCAGCCACTGTGGTTTTTCACTTATGGTTCAGTTCTCCACAGTCTCCTACCAGCACTCTGGCATGGAAGTTCTTTCCTTTGTGGCAAGAAATTTTCTTTCACAAATATGATATCTTTTCTGATGTTAGAGCTTGGAAAAAAAGCAGCATAAAGTCTGATAGATTCCTGTAAAATATACTTGACAATCTTGTAAACTGGAAGTCTGCTACTTTTCCCCACTATCACAGAACGAAATACTCAGTATTTCCTGAGACATGTAAAATGTGTGGCAGGTGAGTGCATTCCAGTTGAAAATATCTCTTGAGTACTAACAGAAATTCTCTAATGAAGAAAGACAGAGAAAGCAGACTGTTTCGAAGACCATAGAGGAAAATTCTCGTCATTATGTTGAATGACCTAGTGTGGACTATTTTAATAGTAACAATTTTTTAACAGTAAATTTTTCAGAAGATAAGACGTGCAGAAATGGTTGATACTGCACACAAATCGAGGTAAATAAAATATATCATCTCAACATGTTGCTGCTTTTCCTTGTAAGTATTTTACTCATTAAATTACTACACCTTCAGAAAATACTGCAACACTCTAGTGACCCCAGAAAATGTAAAAATTGGGGGTTGAATAACGAAGGCAGTGCTGTTACACATCGTTTTTATGAATTTCAATGTAGGTACAGAAGAAAATAAGTGAGGTATATTAACCAGAATATAATTCCTAACCTCTGGATTTTCTGCTGTGGCAATAAAGAAGATAACAAATAAGAACATAAGCTTTATAAAAGTAGCAGTTGATAGCTTTACAGTGAATTTATTGGAATATATACATATATTACTAGAATAGTTCAAAAATAATATAATGACCTTGAAAATAACATTGAAGTTTTGAATAACAAGGGTATATAATATTAATTACTTGAAGAAACTGTTAGGCTCTCTTGGCAAGGTTCTCTGCAAGCTTGAAGGCAGAGTGAAACCTGCCAATACTGGCACAACACTGCACTAATAAATAGCACGGGAAACTTGTATAAATCAACCAGCTGACACAGAGTTTATTTTTCTTTCTGTAGGGAAGTTGCACATTTCTTTCTTCTGTTGCAAAAAGTAACACTTTGCTATATTTTATTGTAATAGGTATTTGAGTCTGAACTGGTGTACAACTTATTACAGAGATTATAAGGCTTCTCAATATAAACTGGTAAATGCTGTTTTTACACTGGCTTCTAACTTTCCTAAACTTTAACCATCTGGCTTTATTTTTCTGTCAGATGTTTTAGTAAAGTCTATTATTATTATCTAATATTTATTTCAAAAAAGTCAGTCCCTACCTTCCAATCCCCCACCCCCAAATCCTGAAATCATTTGAAACAACCTTGTATCCATATAAGTGTGAGTAGAGTCTTAACATTTTGATTTTAAATAGCTTGCAGATTCTTAGTACCAATTTTTAGAGCTTTGTTACTTAATTCTTCAAAGATTTTCATTACATTGGCCATACTCTAAAAATACTTTCTTTGCAATTATTGATCTTTTGTGTTGAGGCTGTATTAGCTTAAGGTCCAGAGCTGACCAGTAGAAAAACATCTGTTTGACTTGTCTGCTCTGTCGTCCCTGTTCTCTCTTTTCCACACTTCCCATTGAAGGAAAAATCAAGAGATAGAATAGAAGTTTCATCCTGAATAAAAGTTTTGTCCACCAATGTAAGGATGACATAATTGGGCATTAAAAGGAGATATTTGGGCCTGACTGCAGGAAGACAGGTAAAAATGGGGAACTGGAATATGGCCTTACAGTGGCTTTGAAGGCTGAAGTTTGCTGGGGAAATAGATTAGTTTGGCCAAAGAAGACTTCTACAGAGCTGGCAGGTAAAAGAACCAGAATATGTGGTGAGATGTGGATGGCGTGCTTACAGCATCGTATGGAGTTGCCAGCAAAATAGCCTCAAGCAGGATGATTTTATTTCACTTAATTCCTTGCTAGTGGTCACAAACTTCTGATCCCTGATCCAGACAGTGAGAAAAAGAATAAAAAACATTCATCAAATACTTATACAACATCTATCCTCCTCCCTCCATAACCTCTATTTTCCATATGTTCACTGTATGTTACACTCTTTTCAGCAAAATTCTTTCAAGGAGATGTCCAGTGATGGAGAAGGAGGAGGTGATCTGCATAGCCATGTTTTGCTTTTTTTTCTGTGAAATGTTTGGCCACTCTGGGCATAATGGTTCCTTTCTGCCACTCTACATTTAATGGTTCCCTGCCACCCTGTTCTTTTGTGTCTCTGCTCTCATCTAGATTGCCCGCAGGTTGTGGTGCCTTAGGTCTGTTCCCTCCATTGCATGGGTTGCCCACAGGCTGCAGTTCTACAGGGATGTCCCTGCTCAGGCATGGTTCACCCTCAAGTCATGGTACCTCATGGGTGTCCCTGCTCTGCTGTGGGTCACCCTTTGTGACCAGCACATGGTGGTTCATGGCCTACTCCCACACAGGGTACGACTTTAACTCCTTCCTACTTATGCCTTGTCACTTCTGGCCATTAAAAACAGGTGTTGCAAATGGGAAGACTGTCAGAGTGACATGGAGTTGGCTGGCCACCAGACTGAAATCAGAGAAATGAACGCTGAGATGGGATTATGATCAGGAAGCTAAGACTGAAGACTGGGACTGAGTCAGTCAGGATGCCAGAATAATAGGAGAAGGGCATCAGAAAAATCTCAGTGTGTCACCAGTGGGGACAACTGCAAGTGGCTGGGTGAAAAGCCTGCTATGGAGGGGAGGAAGGAGACTAAGACTGTGGTGGAAATTCCAAAGGTGTTAAATAAAAAATTGCCAGGAAAGAATGCATTGTATTTCACCAATATATAGCATGTGTTCTAACAAAACTATTCAGTCATTCAAAATTCTGTGTGTGATTTTCTCCTTCTTTGCCAGCCTCAGGAAACCTCTGTATCACTCATATTTTCCTTGCATATGTTATAAAGAACATCTGCTTGTTACCAGCCTGGCACACAAGTGCAGTGAAATGTCTGTGCAAATGTGAAAGTATGTGCAAAGATGTTTCCCCAGCCTTGCAGGTGAATGAGGCACACCATTCTGTGAATACCCCTAGAGCAAACAGCAGATCTTCACAGTGTGACTTCCTGCTGTGAGCTGGGCACAGAGAATAACGTCTACTCATGCTAGTGAGAGATATATAGGTGCCATAAGGATATTTCAGGCTGGATATTTCTTACTCTGTTTTCTACTTCTTTTCATCATTTCTCAGCAGCACCAACAATTGGAAGAAGCAGCAGCAGCAGCAGAAGAAGAAGGAGGAGGAGGAGGAGAAGGAGGAGGAGGAAGGGGAAAAAAAGCAACTGTCTGGAGATATTTGTCCACATGTGGTACTCTGTTTTCACTTTAGTATATTTGAAGTTTTTTAAAAGCAATGGTAAGGCTTGGTCTGTTCCTTACGTTCCTCTGAACCTTCAGGACAGGAAAAGTTCTCCCTCAGATACAAATTCTACCTGTTCAGTCTCACAGAGTAAACGTGCATTCTGCTGTAGTTAAATCAGACAAAATAGCCCAGCCAAACAAAAACCAGCAGATGGTATGCATCATACTGCAATTTTTAGGAATTACTTTGAAGTAGCATTCTTTGTAATAAGCCCTGTCACAACATAGGGTAGTAACAGCTCCTGACTTTTAGTTTTCAAAAGTGTTTTGTATAATGTGTTGAACTAACACATAAATATTTGTCTTCATTTTTTCATATAATCTTCATTTATATTGAGTATTGATCAGGGAACCACCATTCACATCAAGAACTGAATGCACAGAGCAAGACAAAAATCTGTATAAAAGTATTGCTGAGTCCAGACCACATTGACATATTCTGAAATTTATTTTCAAGTGTTTTCTGTAGTACAGGATCTTCGCAGACTAAGTTCAGAAAGAATGAGACAGTAGATTTTTTTTTATTAAAAAGGAAGTTATTAATGTATTAAACTACTCTCTGATTAATAACACATCAAAACAAATGTAATAAAAGCTTTTCAGAGAAACACTATGGCTTTTATGTTAGCAAACAGTGAGAGTGCAGGAGATTCCCTTCTGGGCTTGTATATGTCTTGCCACCCCCTTTACTTGTTTCTGACAACTAACACCCACTTGTCATGCAAAACTTGCCTTGAATTTCTTGCTCCAAGAAAAATCCTGCTTTTCTAATACCTTATTGTAATCATTTTTGTCATGCTTGTCATACCGCTTAAATGTCACTCTGGAGAAAATAACAGTAATTAGCAGTGATTTATTCAGAATGTTTGCTCTGGGTCTAGTCCTTCAGTGTGGCAGTCCTCTAAATTTTGTACTGGGTGATTACACTTCTTGCTTACTGTAATAGTCTATGTTCTCTCTTTTTTGCCTCTTCACCACAGAGATAGGTACATGCAGATTCATCTGCGTACGCACATTCCCAGTCACACATATATGCATGCACAATCAACTTTCAGGTCTGCTGCAAGCTCTCATCTGTCCATTTCCAGTATCGCATTGAGTGTAACCAAGCACCACCCCAGTATAACAGTTCCAGCTCTCAGGAATCAGCTTGCTTTGTTTAGTCCACTCAGGGTAATGCAGGGATTTTCTGCACCATCTCAGATTTAAATAATCCTTGTCCTGTTATCTTTCCAAATACCTCACATTCTAGAGGTCTTAGTGAAATACTCTCTTCCCTTTTGCTTAAGAATGTCTTTCCTAGCAATTAATTTATTCCGTAGGATATTTCAAAATGTCTTACTCTGAACAGGAACTACCTATTGTGGTGGTTGACTTTAACAAAGCTAAAGATTCTGATTTAAGGAATGAATTTTATGCAGCAGTGTCCTGAGTAGAGCTGTTCACACTTAAAGAACATAGACAATAAAACAGAATGAAACCAGTTATGGTTGCATTTTGTTACAAGACAAAAATTGCAGTAGATAATTTACTCATTGAAGATATTTAAAATAATTATTCTGAAATTTGAGAAGCGACTTAATGAAATCCAGATGATTTAAAACCAACAAAGCACTGCAATTGCCTAATAGAAAAAAGAAAAAAATACATACCTCTATCCAAGCATTTATAGGCCATTTTTTTATTACGATATGAATTAGATGTGAAGTATGACTATTATGATCTATAATACAGGGTGCTCCCAATTAAGTTTGGCTTTTGTATTTCACTTTCAGGTACAAATAGTAAATACATGATTCTTATATTGCAGATTTCAGAAAAAATTTTTAGCCTGTAAACCTGTAGGTATATAGGTTGGTGACAGAATCAATCATATTTTCATCATTTTGAAGTTGTGTGCCACAGAAGTATTAGCAAAGAATTTCAGTGAAGGAAAGTCTGATTTTCAGAGTTACAAAAGTAAAGCAAAATGTAGACTTACTAGCATTGTAAGGATTTAAATCATATTTTGTATAATATAAAGTAATAACAAGCTTTAACAGAAAGCAACATAATATAACTCAAGACATTAGCCATGTCAAAAGAAAGATTCCTCTTATCAATAAGACTGAATACATTTTGCTGTATTTTCAAATGACATATTTCTTGCATTTTCTGAGGTGTGCCACTATATATAAGATTTCTATCCCTAATTTTTATTTTTCCACTTCATAGACCCAGTTCTGAAGTTAGATATTTGATATTAATAGCTGCCTGGAGTTTCTTCTCCCCCCCCCC
>Ga0065711_1051108_pt1 | contig 10514 bp, 10 predicted proteins | sample Hoacrofraction12_FD_59098 | JGI IMG/M metagenome (GOLD analysis project Ga0065711, IMG submission 59098) | Hoatzin crop microbial communities from Cojedes, Venezuela - Epithelial fraction 12 v2 (version 2) | ecosystem: Host-associated > Birds > Digestive system > Esophagus > Crop | place...
GGAGCACTGGAACAGGCTGCCCAGGGAGGTTGTGGAGTCTCCTTCTCTGGAGATATTCAAGACCCGCCTGGACAAGGTCCTGTGCAGCCTGCTGTAAGTGACCCTGCTTCGGCAGGGGGGTTGGACTAGATGACCCACAGAGGTCCCTTCCAACCCCTACCATTCTGTGATTCTGTGAAATCAATCAAATCCAAAGCAATAAAGGCAAACATAGAAGCTGCACAGATGGAGTTGATCAAATGCACAGGTATGGAAAGGGAAGGATTACTGCCTAAGCAATATTGTAAGAATGAAGTGTCTGAAGATAATTAAGAGCTATTTGGATAAGGATCGTTCATATTACTCTCTCGCAAGTAATCTACATCTAAAAGGCAGAACTCAAGGGAATTTAGGATTCCTGACAGTGTTTGTGTCTATTCTTTTCATCAAATGACACACACATGGGGGACTTGAATTCCAGTTATGTTTGAACGGGTTTCTCTAAACAAATAAAAATATCATTGTCTCCATCTCTGTTCAACAACACAAGCCTAATAACTCCTATTGTCTTTTATCTAAAGAATTTTCTTCCATTAGTAGTGAAGAGTGGAACAGAAAATCTTAAGCTGGAAATCTACTAAAGGTCCATCTCCTTCTCCATATCTTGTACCTTAATATAAGAATCTTCCATTATTGGCTTCACTTTTTGTTTAGATTTAGCTGGAAGGTTTCACTTAGGCTTTAGAAGTACATGAAATATTTGAAGCGTGAATATTGGAAAGATGTAGTATGGAGGGGCGGAATGAAATGTTCTTATCTGCCTTGTTTCCTGTATGCAGAAAATGCAATAGATATGTCTGAAGTATCCCTATGTTCTAAGCTCACATACCAGTGCTTTACAACCACTCTGTGTATGTGTGTTTAATAGCCTCATGGTGAAGGAGAGAGCACAATTTACACTGAGTGCTCCAGCTCTCTACTATGCTTTACACTGTAAGAAATTTTCAGGCACAGAAGAATTATGACATACAAGGCATGAATTTGAAAACAAAAAGCCACAGCTAAATTATCTGTAAAGTTACTACTAGAGATACAGATCCAAATCTTCTGCAGGCATAAACTGATGCCTTATGTCTTCAGCAGAGCAGTAACATTACCTGCGTACAGCAAACTATCCTTTCCCGGTTTCAAGGACAGTACAGTAGAACAAACTAGGTGGCCAAGGCTGCCTAAAATATGGGATCCTTGTTCAAGGTGAAGTCAGAGAGTTTCTCAGTATGGCTGCATATGGAGTGTCCTAACCTCCTTACAAAACTATCTGAGTCATCTGCAGCTCTACACAGGGTGTGAAGAAAGCAACTGAAAGGGCTGAATTCAGTAAGTGTCAAAAAGAGAAAATTTTTAGATTTTTTTTTTTAACTCTCATTCACAGCTCTTTAGCGAGTTCCTGAGAGACAAAACACTTTCAAGTCTTACATTTCTTCATCTTTATCTCCTCCTCCTCCTCCTTTTATGTACATAGCAGGGTTTGACTCTGAGGTACAATGTCAAATGATTTTTAGTGCTTTGTAACCAAAGGCAGGAAAAAGCAGTTTTTCTTCAGCCTTCTGCTATTCTTGAAACCTTCTCCAACTGCCCCATTTCTTTTTAAGACTTTCACTAATCAGAAAAAGGAGCATTTCAGTATTTGAAGTAGGCTTAAAATGGGATGTTTCAGTAGCACAAAGGCGCACTCCACCTGAAGGCTGACTTGAAAAGGCACAGAGCTTTCTGTGAATGCATCAGGCTCAAAAGGCATGTGGAGATATTTCAGCGTGTTTTGGATTACAGATTTGACAGCTGTTTTATGTGGGGTTTCTGGAAGAACAGGGACATATTGTGAGCAACCCAGACACTCTGAATATGGACTTGATTGGTTTGTAGCAGCACAGGCTTCAAGCAGCACAGGCCTCAAGGCCTTTCTCAGGCTGGCTGTGGGAAAACAGACCTTTCCCAGGCTGGCTGTGGGAAAGACAATATTTCCCAGGCCAGCTGCAGGTAAACAGTCGTTCTATGAATACTGACCAAACATAGTTTGAGTACTGCTTATGTAACCTGGGTGTTTTATTGATAGATGTTTTATGCACAGTGACCAATCATAACTGAGTGCTGTATAGAGTGTTTATGTATAGTGACTAATCATAACCGAGTGCTGGCTATATAATCCAGATTCTCTGCTAATAAAGTTGATTGTTATGGATCATATTGGTCGAGTCCTAGAACCCGCCGCAACAGTTTTACTGTAACTCTTTGAAGACATTTTTAAGGAAATTTTCTGAGCACCTCATAAAGTATTACTGCCAAGGATTGATTGCTAGATATTTGTTGGTTGTGGTAGAAAAGTTTCTGTATATCACGGTCAAGGATGGGATCAATCCTGTCCCCTGCATTCAGTTTCAAGCAGGAACTAAGGACCATATTGGCTGTAAGTAGTTTAACAGTAACAACTGGCTGCGATTGTTGGAACCCATCTCCTTCCCATATCCTTCATGAGAGAAACATCCAAAGGAAAAAGTCCTTTTTTTAGGTAAAAATATATTCTCAATTTGTCTATTTGATATTATTGTAATTTTGAACAGGTTCAGAGAAAGTATAAACTCCAACCTGGTGATGCTGCCTCCAGCAGTTTTCAGATGGCCCATCTGTTATGAGGCAGTGACATTTATTTCTACTCCCTGAACATCCAAGGCTCTTCCCTAACGTGTGCAGCATAAAAGACCCCCAAGCCATAAGTATTGATGTCCTCAACCTGTTTTTGTGTTGTCCATCCAAGCAGGGCTACTGGGCAGCACTGAAGGACTGTGGCAGATGTGTGTGCACTGGGTACCACACACCCTGCTGCTCCCCTCTCTGCTGGTTCAGGGGGCTCTGATGGTGCCAAAACACAAGTAAAAGTTCTTTAGCTATCCCACTAGTGAACCTATGTACGTTATTAAATGCCAAAGCCTGGATCTTACTCCTCTGTTCTATGACACTATATTTTTTCCTGCATCTTCTAGACTTATCTGACTACACAGAAATGAGAATGTGGGTTTGGTACAAGTAGGACATACCCAGCTGAGTTACAGAGAGAAAGCACAAGTGAATTGAAGTCACGTTAATAAGGATTTAAAGGCTGTTTTCTCAAAGATTTAGTCAGAGTCCTGAGAGGTTTTAAATAGTTTGTACTAAATACTTTTTTTCGTCACATTTACACTGTGACAGCTATGTCAAAGCCAACATGAGGAGCTCAGTACAGATGGTCATTGCATCTGTGAATGGAGTGGAAACAAATCCACAGAAGACAGATATTTAATTAGGGCAAATGATAGTATTATTATTTTGCTCAATATATAGACTCCCAGTACAATGACTTTGGCACTGACTGTGATCATAATGAAAAGAGAGGGCTAAAGGAAATGTGGGGAAAATGTCTGAGCATAAAATAACAAAAAATTAGAACTAAAGTAGTGAAAAACCGACAGTCTTCTCTGCTGAGGTTTTATCACAAAATCTGAAAATACCAAAGGAAGGAGGAAAATAATAAGCGTATAATTTCAAAATGTACTTCACATTTTTCACATTGCTACTTCTCCTTCAATGAGATGCATATTATATTCAACTCCAACCACGGAAGCAACCTATCAGCATAACAATAAAAAATCCAAATCTGTGAAGGAAATTTTTAAAAAATGCAATTTAAAAGAGGCGAATATACTATAAGAAACAAATCAAGCATAGAAATAACTTGAAATAATTATTTGCTTTGCTACTGTTACTTAGTGCACCAAATCCAAGTTGTAAGTAGGATATTGGTACTGGAATCACGCTGGCCACATTGAGCAAAGTGTTGTATGAATGCATATCTTCCTGACACAGCTGGTGAGGGAGACAACTAGGGATGGCACCCAACTAGACCTTTTGTTTGCGAATAGGGTAGGACTTGTGGGTGATGTAATGGCTGGAGGACATTTTGGCCACAGCAATCACAAAGTGATAGAGTTTTTGAGTCTTGTAGAAGTAAAGTGGGGGGGGTAGCAGACCCACCACCTTGGACTTCCGGAGAGCAGACTTTGGCCTATTTAGGAGCCTGGCTGACAGGGGGTAGCAGACCCACCACCTTGGACTTCCGGAGAGCAGACTTTGGCCTATTTAGGAGCCTGGCTGACAGAGTCCCTTGGGAGCTAGTTCTGAAGGGCAAAGGAGTCCAGGAAGGCTGCACGCTTTTCATGGAAGAAGTCTTAAAGACGCAGGAGCAGGCCATCCTCATGTGTCGTAACACAAGCCAGCAGGGAAGAAGACCAGACTGACTGAAGAGACAGCTTTGGCTAAAACTCGGGAATAAAAGGAGAGTTCATGTCCTTTGGAAGAAGAGGCAGGCTAGAGGTTAGCTAATGTGATGCCCACTTACATGAAGGGCCAGAAGGAGGATCCCGGGAACTACAAGCGTGTCAGTCTGACCTCAGTGCCAGGGAAGGCTATGGAGCAGATCATCTTGAGTGCCATTATGTGGGACTCACAGGACAACCAGGTGATCAGTCCCAGTCAGCATGGGTTTCTGAAAGCCAGGTCCTGCTTGACCATCCTGATCTCCTTCTATGACAAGGTGACCCACCTAGTGGATGAGGGAAAGGCTGTGGATGTTGTCTACCTAGATCGTACCAAAGTAAATGTTTTACACTGTTTCCCACATCAACCTCCTACAGGAACTGGCTGCTTGTGGCTTGGATGGATGTACACTTTGCTGGGTAAAAAACTGGCTAGATGACCAGTCCCAAAGAGTGGTAGTGAATGGAGTTAAATCCAGTTGGTGGCCCGTCACAAGTGGTGTTCCCCAGGGCTCAAAGCTGGTGAAGGGGCTAGAACACAAGTCTTATGAGGAGTGGCTGAGGGAACTGGGATTGTTCAGTCTGGAGAAAATGAGGCTGAGGTGAGACCTTATTGCTCTCTACAACTGCCTGAAAGGCAGTTGTAATGTGGTGTGTGTCAGTCTCTTCTCCCAGGCAACTAGAGATAGGACTAGAGGAAATGGCCTCAAGTTGCTTCAGGGGAGGTTTAGATTGGATATTAGAAAAAATTTCTTCACTGAAGGAGTTGTAAAGCATTGGACCAGGCTGTCCAGAGAAGTGGTTGAGGCACCATCCCTGGAAGTATTTGTAAGATGTGTAGATGTGGAGCTTAGGGACATGGTTTAGTGGTGGAATTGACAGTGTTAGGTTAATGGTTGGACTTGATCTTGAAGGTCTCCTCCATCCTAAACATTTCTATGATTCTACAGTTCTGTGAAAGGAGTAATTGTCATCTGTAGTCTAGACAGATAAAGAAAAATATTTACAAAAAGGAAGTAAACATTTCAAGACTATATTCAATGGCAAATCCAGAAGAACCCAAAGTTCACAAATGCCAGAGAAGTGCTCACTCTGCCCAGACACTATGCATCTTTGTTGTGTGTTCACCTTACCACAGGTTCTCTTAAAACTTCAGCTCACAAAGACAATTATCCTCTTCACTTATAGCTGTCCTCTTACATTTACTGCAAATGCCTCTGTTAATAGCCTACATCTAATTCTGTTCTTTTCTATATTTTCTAAAACACTCTCATAATCTTTATATCCGTCAAGGCTTTTGTGAGGGGATGAGCTTTGGAGAATAAACATGAACTGCTTCACTTAACAATTGTCCTAACTAATACACTTTGTCAACGCAGCAGCTTCATGGGCAGCAGCATTTGAAAGCTATTTATTAGCAAGATCTATTACTGGCTTCATCCTTCACTTGCTGCTTGCTACTTGAAAAGACGCATTATATCAAGCGTTTCCTCAGTGTAAAACCTCATGTGCCAAGAAAAATTAAAGTACACACATTAATGCAATCTATTCCTCAGCGTATTTTTTTTCTTTCTTTTCCTTTTCTTTTCCCTTTTATTTCCTTCTTTGCTGCTGTTTGACCTCCTGCAGAGGCATCATGCCACTGTACTCTGCATATGTCAGATGAAGATGACTGAAACACAACAAAATCAAAATCCTGCCTTAAAGAGGTGTTGGGGGTGGCAGAAGGAAGGGGGAAGAAAGTCTACCTACTTCATTTAATTGACTTATATAGCTGTGGAAATCAAGTGCAGTGAGGTAAAATGCTGACTGGATAGTAGACTGATAAAACTCACACAGTAAACGAGAATCTCAGATTAGATCTTAAAGCACTTTGGAAAATAGACTTTGGCCACTTGCTTACTGAGTTTCTCACGGGCAAAATTTCCTATTAATACTTTGAAAATAAAATGAAGGGAAGGGAGGGAAGGGGAAGGAGGGGAAGAAAGAGAGAAAGGAGTCAGGGAGAAGAAAGTTGTAACCACCTAAACGGTGCAGTAGAAGCAAACTGTTCTGCAGTGCAGGCAATTTGAGCCAGCTCTGGTAAGAACCGCTTGCTTCCTGGCTCCTGGGCTGGTGAAGGTTGAATATATTTAGTTGTTCAAATTCTTTCTGTTCCATGTCAGGCAGAGCCAGTGCAGACAACTTCAGTCCATGGTAATTTAGATCAACTATTTTCTATACGTTGCACAAAGAAAATTTTTTGATATTGCTAAGAACAGCCTGGTTTTTTGTTTTATTTTAGACAAAGGAAAGAAGAATATTGAAATAGAAGAGTTAGATGTTCAGAAACATAAAATTTCTCTAGTAGTTTTAAGTGTTTTGATAGAGCTAGGGTGATTTATAGCAGTCCTAAATTTACTCCCCCTGGTATTATAATATCCTGACAGGTGTGTTCAGCAGTTCATATACCAGAGGTATTAAAGGTGAGCATTGCAGATTTTACTGCCAAAAAAATGAGACCTTGAAGTCAGAAGGGAAGCAGTGAGAAGGTAGAAGGAAATGGAAATGAGGAAGGGAAATACGAGTCTCTCTGCATGTATTACTTCCGTGATCTTGAACCACCTGATCTGTTAGTTCCCTGATGTCTTTATTAGAGCTTGCAACTTGTTGCATGAAAAGGACTGGCAACTGTGGTGTTAAATACTTCTTTCTAATGTTGCAGTTACAATTTCTATTGAGATGCAAATTAAACGTTATAAACTGAGGTATTTGAACTTCAGAAGTTTTTAATAAGAATTTCAAGCAATTAGATACAGGTGTATTTTGTAGTAGCTCTTTATGTAGCTCCGCTTTACTTACTCAAACTCTGGTGGCTTTTAAGCTACTCAAAGAGTCTCCATGTCCCTTTTGCATCAGAAAATACGTAGTGTCTGGTCCCAGGCAGAACATGGAATTTAAATTTGGTACTCTACTACTCAGCTAAGGGCCTTACACTTACACAGAGAACCAATCTCCCCAAAATTGCTGAACTATCTTGACTCTTCTGATGCCAGAAACTGAAGGCTGCATCTTCAATGGACACAAATCAGCATGGTGCAACTGAAGCCAGCTTACTTAAGCCAAGTTTTAGATTTCTTGAGATGTGATCTGACACCAAATTAAAAAAGGACACATGTTGGCTAAATGTCTGAAAAAGTTGTATTTTATTGCAAAGACAAACCTGCACTAGGTCACATGATCTGTACTCAACCAGAGAGGGGAAATGAGATTGCAAAAGCATCAAGAGCTTACATTGCATGAGAGTTGTGTACTTAACTCTTTTAACTTCTTTTGGCTTATTTGCTTTAACCTGATTTTATTTCACAATTTGCAATACATAACTGATGTTCCCAGTAAGACTGTTCAAGTGTTTTGCAGCTGCAGACACTCACTGATGCGCTCATGAGGACATGCCTGAAAATTGTCCAGGAACCTTCACTTACTCAAGGCCCTAAGAAGTACCACTCACGTAATTTGCTTGAAGTGCTAGATTTGGTGACAGTTGCTTATTCATGAGGAAAATCAAGTTGGAAGTTACAGTGTAGTTTCAAAGCCCAGCTGCTTCCATAGAAGGCTGGAGATCAAATGCAGTCAGGTTGTCATGTGAATTTATGAAGGCTAAAGTAAAGAGGGATTTGTGTTATGTCTTTATAATTCCTCACTTCTGTACTTCTGAAACGAAAATGAAAGGTGTACGAAGGAGGAGGCTTCATCATCTTGTACTTGCCAGGCTCCTTTCATCAGGGTCCCAGGTTCCCACTCAAATCAAGGAATAAGAAGGTATATTAGAGAAGAGTTTCCATGCAGTGTGTCCATACAGGTTTACCAGGACTAACATTACAGATCTGTGGTAGAGTCTCTCCTATGGTCCAGGAATGAGTAGGATGACATACAGGAAAGAAGAAAGATGAAGTGGTGCAGTAGAATGGACAGAAATGTGGCAAAGCTCATGCCTGGTCTTTCACTTCTCAGGGCCAGTTAGGGCTGTTGGTAGAGGACTGAAGTTAAAGAACACTTTAAATACACTTCAGGCAGCATTTGAATCTCTGGATACAGGAAGTGCATTTTACCTCTCATGCTTCTTTTTCCCTAGGAAAGCAGCTCTGTAGGTCATTTTTTAATCATTAGAAGACTTCTACTGCCGTCTTTTTCCCACTCCATAACTGTGGCATGGGAGAAATTGTAGTAAACATCTGTAAAGTGCGGTCTGGGAGAGCTGAGAAGACTGTACTGCATGACAAATATGCTCCAAGATCCCATCAAATCCCATTGCTTCAAAATCAGCAGTGAAATTAATTCATGGAGGGTGAAGCCTCCAAGTAGAAACATGCCATGCATTCCTCCTTGCTTACACTAAGCAGGCAATTCCCTCCTCACAGTCTTCAAAGCAGTTTCCACCACAGTCTGCTGACAAGCCCTTGCATGAGTCAGACTGAAGTTTATTTCCTTTGCATGGGTGAGAACGCCTACATCACTGAAAGCAATTTGGTTATTTTCATTACAATTCATTAAGATTTCAGTGGAGAGAGAGACAAAATTATATCATCTTTCTTATATAGAAATCTCTGTTTAGAATAACCTGTTATGTGTAATCAAATGCCTGGTAACAGATGCTGGATAACAAGAGAATAAAATCTTCTCTTGTCAAAAGAAGAGAGGGCAAAATCCCAAGTTGTGGGAGAAAGATTTAAGTCTTAGTAGGAGGTACAATAATTCTAAAAAGGATGATAATTCCAGAACTACCAGATCAGTGTGATAATGTGAATGATATACCTGGCTTGTTGAAAGAGATGTTGGTCCTTTACTAGAGCTGCGTTTAGGTACCTGAAGATCAGGACTCTTCTTCATAAGGTGAAAAGACGCAGAAATAGCTTTGAACAACCAAGAAGGCATTCCAACGATGAGTGTTCTCCAAGAATAGATTCAATTTTATTAACTAAGGAAACAGTAGAATCAGTGAGTAATGAACCAATAAATGAGGTAAATTGTGAAAGAAGTGGAGAAAGTATCACAAAAATATGTTTGCCTGCTAGGCTTTTCTGTCAGCTCAGAGGAAAGAGGACCCATGACCCTCTAGGGAAGAGAGTTCTCCTTTTTCATCTCAGCACATAGAACAGCTGAGGTGGGAAGTCAGATGTGTCTCCCAGGGCTCTTTCTCATAGCATTCAGTGGATGTTCAGAAAGCTGAAAACAATTGCCCTGCTGAGAAATAGCTAAAACACCCTCCTCCTCACTCTTGTCCTCATACTTTCACACAGAAATCCCATTTTTAAGATTTTCCAACAAAATCTTATCATGAGGTTTTATTTTAATGGGACAGTTATTGAGTTTAGATTGCAGGTGGCTGACAGAACAAATTAGCTCAGGAAACCTTCATAAAATGGAAAAAAAAAAGAGTAACACAGAGCTGGAAATTAGATCCTGAAAATTTTGTTACAGTGCTCGTTACCGCAATGTTCTTGTTTCTGCATGAGCTTTCACTGATTTTCATTGGATTTGCTGACTATTAACCAAAGGAGCTGGCCACAGATCTATCTGTATATTCATTTCTTAAAAAAAAAGGAAATACAGAGTTGTATCAAAAGGCAAGGCAAGGCAAGAAATTGCCATGGATTGTTTCGCAATAGTCATATAAAGTAATGAAGAACAAATGTTGTATTAACGTACTGTTTCATAACCTAGGTTTGGAGAGGTGGAGGAGGACTTTAAAAAAAAGAGAAAAAACGTATTTCCAGCATTGTCCATGGAAAAATTTACTTGGAGAAAAAATTCCATTTCTTTTTTGTAAAATTTTTGGTTACTGTCTTCCATATGCTATAAACTCCACTGGGAAAAAGCTATTTTTTTCACAGACATGTTTGATTCCTCCATATAAATCTTTGGTAGGAGAACTGAGAAGATCTGTGTATATAACTACACATTTTATTTATATGTCATTTACAAGAAAGAATAAAAAAGCACTTTGATTGACTTCTTGAACTACCAACTACAGAAAAAGAGGCTGAAATGCAACAGTGTGTGTATATATATATATATATATATATATATACACAAGAGGAGTGGCTGAATCCAGTCAGAACAAAATGTGGTTAATTCAGATAGATGTGGAGTATTTCACTTGTACCAGAAAAGATACAGAAAATTTCTGAGTCATTACAGAAAAGATTT
>Ga0065711_1051109_pt1 | contig 10514 bp, 6 predicted proteins | sample Hoacrofraction12_FD_59098 | JGI IMG/M metagenome (GOLD analysis project Ga0065711, IMG submission 59098) | Hoatzin crop microbial communities from Cojedes, Venezuela - Epithelial fraction 12 v2 (version 2) | ecosystem: Host-associated > Birds > Digestive system > Esophagus > Crop | place...
CCCAGCCGCCCCCCCCAAAAAAAAAAAAAAAGAGAAAGAGAGAAAAGAAACAGAAATAAAGACTTTAAAACATCTCATATCTAAAACAGCACAATGAAAGCTGAGGTCAGACTTTTCAAAATCACAAAAATCCATGAAACAGAGCCAAACTTACAAGGTGGTTTAGCTCCTGAGTTTCAAATGGCGGATTTATTCTCCTTTGTAAGGGCAGAAAATGCCTAACACCTAAACAGCAAGCACCCAAACCAATACAAGAAACTATAGACTAGAGTTGGACTGTCAGAAATATTAATTTATTCAGTATTTATGGGTGTCAAGTATCACATTCTCCTCTGAACGGACGTTTCTCTATAGCTTTTTTCTCTATAAAATTCCACAGCCTCATTCAAATTTCTCTCCAAAAAATTCTTCTGAAATGCCTAGAAAAAAAAAGACTCCACAATGGTAAGGCAGCTGGCATACCACAATTGCTCGTTTTCCTAATTTCAACAGTCTCTCTCATCTGCTGGTGAAACCAAGGTCAAGTGAAGAACATTAACAATCACTATAACGAGATCCACGGATCTTAAAATTAAATCTGTAGCTACATAAATTCTAAACATTTCCACCATTCTCAGATATGTATTATTTTGACCATTTGGCAAGCAAAAGGATATGCAAAGAGTCCAGGAAGGAGTGATGCTCCTTACCAAGACTGACTAACTTGAGGACATCCACACCTAGGCTGGGTGCTGGCAAGACCAAAGCCCGCCCTCCATCTGCAGCGCTAGGATGTTCTAATAACACGCCACATTTAGAAGACTCATTAAATAATATATATCTTTGTAATGGAGTTGAGACCTTTAGGACTAGAAGTCATTGACATGTAACATGTAAATGAAGATTTTCTTCTCCTTCTGGCTAGCATGCCTGCTCCTTTCTGTGGGTCAGCCTTATCTCTAAAGCTACCTGGTCCTTCTGAAGTCATGTACACTTCCAATCAGCGGAACCATAAAACTCCCCTTTGTCCCACCAGTGGTCCCTTTAGTTGGCTTCTTGTCAGTTCTGCATCCTTACAATAAAAACACTGTGAGTAAAAACACTGTGGGGCCCAGATCACTGAATATTGTGACTGATATTGCATATTTGAAATTCCAAAATCTTACACGAAGGAACATCCAAGACATCTGCCATGCAAACAAGATCCCAGTGAGGGTTTTAAAAGGGAGAAAGAGGCCAGTCTAACATCTGGATTACTTAAATTTGAGATATATCTGAAGAATGAAAGAGACATCTGGCCCTGGATGCTATCTGCAGAGGGACATGGCTCATAACCAATTCTCCAAGGCCTTGGCAAGGATGTCTGTCCTTCAATAGCTCTCAGCTGAAGAGCACACTGAGCCCCGTGTCTGGGGTAAGCACACAAGACACCATGGTGAGGATTCAGGGAGTGTACCTGATTCTTCCCATTTTTTACTTGCTAGAAACCAGGGAGTTTGTTGCTTGAGCCAGAACGTGGCTTTTCCTGAGATATCCACAACTTGAGAACTGCCAAAACTTATCTCAGTTTAGACTCCAGAGATCTGAATCTTAAAGAATAATTAAAACAAATAAAAGGACTTTTTCCCCTTGCTGATTAGAACTGAAGCAAAACACAAATGGAACGAAATTCTTACAAGACTACTTTCAGGTATTCTCTTAGGCAACACCATGCCAACTAAAAGCATCTTAGAGTTTACAGTCTGTCATCTTATGAAAAGCTAAAATATTTATACCTAGATACGCTTTCTACAGCTGTCCTGCTTTTTGCCTTCATCCAGGTTCAGTGAAGTCTTGACCCCGAACATTAAAACCATAGAAATACCACAACAGGAAAAGCAAAAACCACACACGCAACTTTATATGAACAACCTGGATGACAACAAATCTTAATCAGGATCCCACACACTAACGCACGCAGACACGCAGAGAGGAACGCCGTGTGCCTGCGCTGGCCGACCTGTAAACGCATGGGGAGGCGGCTCAGGGCTGCAGCCCCTGCCCCGCCGAGAAGCACACGGCGCATGCGATATGGACGGTGGTCAGAGTGCCTTGCACAAGTTGCACAACATCACAGCTCGCTTACAACACACTTCCCATGACTGAAAACAAAAGATGGAAATTGCGTTACACACCTTCCAACCATCTTTCTTTGTAAAAATACCCATCTCACCGCTTGTTTTAGAAAAAAGTATTAGAATAGGGGGAAACAAAGAAAACCCACAAACCCACAGGACAGATCCGGAGCCACAAAAGCTAAATGGAGATTTTTAAAAGAGAATTAAATTCAAGTCATCGCTGACCTTTGCCTTCATGAATCACTGGGAAACTTTGCTGGCTTTGGTACTGACAACAAAAGATGACTTAAAAGGTTTGATGGCTTATGTGAAATACATCTGGATGTGCCACTTCCTTACCTCACTCAAAAAGTGAACCTGGTGTTTTCCACGACAGAATCCTCCATTTCTCCACTTGCATAGCTGTGTTGGTTTTGGCTTGGGTTTTTTTGGTTGTTGTTGTTCTGTTTTTTCTTGGTTTTGTATTTTTGGGGTTTTTTTCGGTTGTTGTTTTTTAAAAGTCTTGCAATAATTACAATTAACAGAAAATTGCAGGTAGCCTATCATTCTGAGAGTTAATGTTGAACAGATGTTTTAGCACGTCTAGTTGTACTCAGTTTTGCCTAATCTACCACAAAAGAAAATCAGTTTTTGAAATGAGCAGCTGTAGTTGGAGCCGTGTAAGTGGAGCACATTTGCAGTATATTGCCTTTCCCAGCAGTTACTGTATATGATACAGAAACGCTTTTATAAACAGATACATTTCTGCATAGTTTTCACAAAAACGTGAATTCAGTTACTGGAAAGGTTAGGTCCGTATTTTCATGGAATGGTTAACTAAGCCTAAATTCAGAGGCTTTGTACATACTTCCGAGAGGTACTTTGCATCCATAAGTCAACCTGTGATCATGAAGAAGTAGGTGCTTAGGGTCTCTGAAAACCAAGCATAGCAATTCAAACTGGAGCGCACAAAGTTAAAGGCTACCTTTTGAAAAGTTGAACCTCACACACCTCTGCTACAAGAAGAAGGTACCATGGCGAGATGCAAGGAATACAGTCCATTCCTCCTAATATCCCTGGTCCCTCACCCTTGGCAGCAGATCACACACATCTGTTACTAACACCTCTTGGTGAAGAGGAGGAGATGAAAATAGACCTCAGCTACATATGTGTTCTAGTACCAAAAGGGGATTCTTGCTTCCTCTCTACAAAAAAAACCCTTTGATTTTTATGCAATTATCTAATCAAATTTCACTGTGCATATTAAGTTTTCTGATGTCTAGGTGCTTTATGTTTAGTCCAAAATCAAAAGAGCACACACATTCATAAATGCCCCTTTCACTAAAAGAAACTAAACCAAAATTTTGTTGTTTGTAAAGATACCCTCTGCTCTACTTTAGTTGTTTCCTCAGTTCAACCAAGGAAAAGAGATCATGGACATAACTCCTAAGTAGGTCAGAAACTCTACCTTTCTAATTGTTTATTCATGAACCTTGTAAAGGGGTGCACATTATGTCAAGTTCCAAAAGGAGCATCATGCTATGAGCAACAGTTCTTCAAGAACAGATCAATATTGTGTTGATATTATTCTATTTTAGGGAGAAACAGACTCAATTTCTAGTCAGTGAGAAATAACAACATCAAGCTATCAATCTCTCGACATACTATTTGTATTAATCTATAGTCAATAGCTCCTTGATGAGCCCGTGGATTATTCCAGAGGAATTCTCAAAAATACCTGTAAGATGAAAACGTATTATCCAAAGTCTAAACTTGTCCTACAGAATTCATACATACATTAGACAACATTTAATGATGTCTGCACATAAAAAAAAGTTGAAACCCCTGCTTCATATTACATATTCTGAAACCACAACGCTTTTAGAATACATACAAAAAATAACTGCGTGTGAATTTTCACCTGAAAGATAATGGCTATCTTCAAAAATTACGTTAGAATTCATAAGGTGCCTTAGCTCACAGGTCATTAATCTGGATGTTTACAATATGTATGGTCCTATTTCAGAATCTTTACAAACTGATACCTTCTTTCAGGCCGGTACCATAACACGTGGCTCACTAAGATTTAGAAATTCTATCTCAAAATTTTATTTTTTTTCTCCCTCAGTTAAAAAATGTTGGATCTACACTATGCTCAGCATTGCTGAGAAAGAGAAGGGCCTTTGCAGAGGTTAAAAGCAGACTCTGGGCACCGAGCCAGTCTCCAACTGTGCTTTGCCCTGTTAAACTGTGTTTGGATTTGCTGCAGGAGTATACAGTATCTGTATAAAGGCTCTTGAAATACCAGGGGCAATCAAATCTAAAAAAAAAATAAAATACAGAAGCAGCAGAAGACACTGGTTAAGCACCATTCTTCTACTTCAGTCATTAACAGAATATGATTTACAGCCAGATCCTGGATCTGTAGTAGCATCCACCTTTCTGGATTGGATGTTTACATTTGACTGCAGAATATTTGAATTTATACTAGACAACAAGTTTTAAGCTCTTCAAGAAAAAAAGTCAGGATCAGGACTTGCTGGATGGGGTTAGTTGTAAGAATGGACATTCCTAAAGATAAAAATAACTGAGCTAAGAAATAACGATTGCTTTTTGCTTTTGTATTCCCATACATATAATTTGGTGTGACATCATACCACATGCAACTATCTGAAAATGTTACTTTTTTGGAGATGTTGCACAAAAAGGTAGAAAAAAGGCAGAGCTTAAGACCAGTTGATATGAAAAAAGGAACCAGTCTCTGGAGTACATCTGGGATGCAGCACAGGAAAAAGAGAGCTTGTCCCATAGACACGGGGCCTGGAGCAGCACTGGCTGCCCAGTGCCAGAACCGTATCGACCCGTGACAGCGAGCTGCAGGGCTGGAGCATAAGAAGAGAGGGCGAGAGCACTGCATTTGCTCAGCCCCAACAAGCGAGGGGCACAGGGGTACCCACCCACTGTCTGCAACTGCCTGACAGCAGGGGACCCAGGCTGTCCTCTAAGACACACAGAGGGGGGCGGGGGAGGCATCAGCCAGAGCTGCAACATGGGAAAATCTGGCTCTATAACACGGGAAAAAACCCACAAGTCTCATTGTCAGGGAGGTGAAACACTGGAACAGGAGCCCAGGGGGTCTGATGTACCTCCATCCCTGGAGATGCTCAAGATTGTCCTGCACATGGACCTGAGCAACCTGATCCAGTTGGACCCAATTTGGGCTGCAGGATGGACGAGGTGACCTCTGGATGCCCCCTCAAACCTACATGATTCTCTGATTTTATCTTGCTATCTCTGTTTCAGCGGTACCAAAAATCGGCGTCTCTATGCCTCACCCTATCCTCAGCAGCAAGTGACCCAAACATGGGGGAGACAGTAATAAATATTACAATGTACATGTTAAAATTCATCACCATAGATATCCATTGCTTTCTGGCGCTCCTTTTTTCCATTCTTGAAAGACTGACATATTTGCTTCTCAGTATGCACTGGGCATTTCCTCAGCTCTTCCGCTTTTTGCATCTCTCAGCGATTTAGTTGTCAACAGCACGCAAAACAGGATGACTTGAGGAAATCAAGAAAACATGAGGAGGTAGAGAAGGACTATCTAAAAAAAAAAAAAAATGCATGATCTCTCCCTTTTAGCAGCAGGCACCTGTAACATACTTAGCAAGGCAGTTTGTTAACAGGCAGTGCTGTGCAGGGCTTCTTTGTGCACAGCATTTAGGAATCAGGTCAGGAAAGGGCCGAGAAGGACAAGAAGCTGCCAATGCCGGTGTTGAACTGTCAGTAGAAGCTAAACAGGGGGGCTGATGGGCTGTGCCATTCTGTGCAAGCCTGGCTGGCATGCTGTAATATTCATTATGCTACAGGAGCCCCAAATATACTGTCCTGGTGATACAGCTATGCAGGGACATGCAGGATACACTGGGACAAAACCATGTGGTGGGTATAACCAAAATGGCTATTTAGAAACTGTCTCATCAGTGGAGATTTTCTGGGGCCACAAAACACGTACTAGGCAGGGAAACAGTCGAGGGTCCCATTCAAAGTTCTGTGGTACGTACCACATCGACTGAACTAGTCAGTTTGATAACAACGACGTGATCTGCTCCTTGCAGCTCACAGAAGATCACATCAGGCAGAACCATGCAACGACTTTGTCAAACGAAAATACAATATATGTAAACAATCTTGATTTAAGCTAACTGTTTATTTCTCCCCAAAGTTTCTGCCCACAGTACAGGCAGGAACATACAAATGTTTGTAGTGATACAAGTCTGAGACAGTGTTCCTAGCAGACACCAAGCAACAGAGGTCACCAAACTCATTTTTTCTGTATAGTGGAAATAAATAATAGCATTATTAGAAACTGACAGAGAACAAACAAACTAAAGCAACTCAGCAAACCCCCACAGAAACTGGCTCCCATTTTTCACAGGAAGGATGCTTGGAATCTCAAGATTCTAAAACATGCAACTCTTCCCCCATGTCATTTTCCTTAAATCAGCTCTTTTTCTTCAGTATCCCAATCAAACACAAACTACATTTTAAAACCATCCATCTTAGAGATGAGCACAACTTAATAAGGAAGGTACTGAAACCAAAGTGCAGCCCTCTGGTACTTTGTCCGTGGCTGCTGGGCAACACTGCTGGGAGAAGGGAGTCATTAAAGAAGCAAGTCCTGCTTAGTGGCTGCACATCTTGCAGATGTTCAGTGCAAGATCCCAGGGCCCGGATTCATGGCTATCTTATCTGCTAATTACTAATGCACATGAAGCAAAATTTGCAATGATAATACCAACCTGTTCATTAACAAATCTCCAAAGGGCTTTACGCTGCAGGTGTCCACACCGTATGTAAGCCATGATATTACCAATGTGGTGAGGTTCCCAGCCAGTGTCTCTGCACTACCAACAATCTCTTCTTCAGTTTATTTTCTCATGACGTTGTCTATGTTGCCATTATTTGACGTGATTACTATAACAGTATACCAGGAACCCACTGAAAAGGTGTACTTATGAGGGTGGAACTGTTGTACTTTTAATATTTCCTATGAAAGAATAAGTATATACAGCTCCCGCCACTGCACCTATGTTTTCAAGTTCCAAGCAATCTTACCAACTCTTTTGATAAGGAAGTAATTGTTACGTTTACACAGTAAGAGATGATGCTAAGGATTAATAGCATATATGTAATATTTATTAATTTCGTACTGAAAACTTATTTGCATTTATAAGCTATACCTCAGTCACAAAGACGGCACTGCTGCCCTCCGCTAGTCACCGCAGCCACGTTGCTTTCATCCTACAATCCCTCCACCAAAGCTCATGGTAAAGAAAAGCACGACTCATGTAAAATGCTTCACTTCTGAATCGTTGTTTTATACATTATGGGAATGCTGTAGCATCCAGAACTTATTAATTGCAAAGCACTAAACCTATGCTGAGTTCTGAGCAACCTGCATACCTGGTGGGGCCAAGCACGGCAGCAGCAATAGGTAAGGGGTGGCCAGAAGTGGTGTGTGCCCTCCCAGCCGCTTCGGCTCGCCGGGACGGGGTGGGAGGTGGGTGTTGCTGGTGGACGGCTCGCCTGTTGGATGAACGCAGCGTAGGGTAAGACAGCCCCGGGAGGGAGCTGCATTACGGCAGCTCTCAGCACAGCCGAACGCCAGAGAGCTCGCGGCTGTGACAAACCCTGGTGCAGCTCCCGGGAAGCGGGAGCGGGGAGAGGCAGCCCAGCCCAGCCGCAGCGGAGGGTGCTGCTTGCGCTGCAGGTCAGCTCCTGTCCCCCACTCTGACAATGGCAAATCTCTTAGTCACTTCGCAGTTCTGGGAACAGAGTATCGTCTTGTGAAACTACCATGCCGTTTTAATGCTACCATTAGCAGCATTGTCTTCAGACAATAAAACGTTCTGTCGCAGTCGCTGTGGGATGACAGCAGTGAATACACACTGAGTCACCCCACATTAATTTAAATAGCACAACTGTGTGAACACATGTTCTTTAGTTAAATCCACACACACACTCGAAAGTAAAAATAATCAGATCTCCAAGGAAGAGCTCACTTTCTACACAACGCAAAAGCAACCTCGCTGCTGTGCTTCTACAACCTCAACAAACGCGGCAAAGGGCTTAGTAAGACTACTCCTATTTTCTGATCTGGTAGTAGGCAAGTACACAAAGCCGCCCCCAAAGGGTTACGTCATTAAAAATGTATATGTCTAAACCTGGCTTTATTTGGTGACCTCCAGAATCCAAGCAGAGGCGGCACCCGCAAGCAGGCACTCCACGGTGTTGACACAGAGAAGTTTCAGGTTGCCCTGCTCCCCCTTCACAAACGAACAGCACCTCTCAAGAAGAAAAATCACTCAGATGTTTTCTCACTATACGTAACAACGTACCTCAGTTACGTTTAACCCCATTCAGAGCAGGAGATATCCAGAAGATTTCAAGTTGGAGCACGGGGAGGGCCTATTGCCCACACATTCACTCTTATCACAGGACTTGCTGTGCTGCCAGCTCACCGCGCACTGCTGATATCAACGCACATTAGAAACAAAGCAAATAACTGCTCTCTGTTCAAACTTGTCCGTGTTTCTGCCCCTTAACTAAACCGTCACTAGTAACAGAAACTGGATAAAGTACAGCTTCTGTACTTTGAAACGAAACTACCGAAGGCACAGAGGGTTAAAATGAGCACACGCTTTTTCTTATTACACCTGTGAAAACACCCTCCACAGTCTTCCTCACACCAAAGCTGCACAGCTGCCTGAAGGCACATTATTTCACGCTTCCTAAAGCAAAAGCTCCTACATCTAATGCTTCTGACATGCAACCAAATATACTCCAACCAGGTATCATCATTATGAAAGGGTTTTGCTATCGTGCATGCTCCCAGTACTGCACACTTGAACAACCGCCCTGCCTCAGAAAGAATGACCTCAGCACAACATGGATTCAAAGCATGTAAATTGAGGTCAGCAGAGTATTCATACCACCAAACTTAAGATGTCTTCATTCCCTTTCTCTAGAAGGAGCTCTGGTGTGCCCAACCTGAGCTCCTGTCCCTGCCTTGCTTCTTGGGGGAATTTCTCTTCCCTCTCCAGTAATTTCTCATGGACGAGAGCTAGGGAAACGAGTCCCCGGCTGCCTAGCAGTTCTAAGCTCAATTTAAGACAACATGGGTAAACAATACAAGACGCAAGAGTGTTCAAGTGTAGGTCTGGTTATAGTAAAAATGACTCTAATAAAAAGCCTTGTTTTTTTCCACAGAGTATGTCTGAAGGAGACTAAATTTCACAGGCAAATCCCTCCCTCCCTTGAAACAGCTGTGTCTACTGGAAAGACAAGGGATTTTCTTGTCTAAGTGGGAGGAAGGCTGTAGACCACAGCTACTTAGAGATCCAGAATGTAAGCAATACCTAAAATATCTGAAGAATCCCTTTTTTCCCCCTCATTTGAATCCTTACACAAGTTTCTGTAATTGCCTAAAAATGACAACGTTAGACCAGCAGCCAGCACATCTTAAACTGCGCTTAAGGCCGTGTGGGAGCCAGACAGAAGGACCTGGCTGTTAGCCACCTCGCCAGGACCAAGGTGGCAGCCCACGCTATCCTTACGAGTTGCTTTTATCCTGTACTAGTTTCCCCTTCTTCTCCTGGCAGGTCTCCTGTGGACCTGAGCAACGCAAGCCCGGTTATGTCTGTTGGCCCAGATAAGCACAGCACAGCACAGTGTCCATCCTGGCAGCTGAGCTACACACAAACTCAAAATAACTGTGTGCCCTTGTCCAAAATGCAATGTGCCCTGCGCATGGAAAAACCTGGGAACAGCAATGTCGGAGACGCTCGGGAAACCACGACCTAGGAAAAGAGAGCATGCTACCGTCACCAACCCCCGACCCTCTGAAAGCTCACTACGCTTCGCTACGGAAATTAAGGCGACTTCAAGCCCACAGAGCAGGGGAAGGACCATGGTGGAGAGAAATTCACAGGTCAGTGCTCCAGGTCCCTCCTGTCCTTACGGTTATCGCTCTCACACCTATTTTCTGCCCCCAGAGAAGGCCACTGAAAGCCCTGCTGGCAGGGCTGGCTGTCACCCCCACACAGGGCATCCCGCTCCTTTCAGGCCAGATAACCGAGGCAGAAAGGGCTACCCCAGCAGTGAACAAAACTAGTGTAAGTTACAAAGATCAAGGGTAATTTTAACGTGGTATTACTGAGTGAAACTATTAACTGGTCTTGCACCACCACCGCAAAGTGAAGGGACCAAAGTTTTTGGAAAGGTCGTTACAGCACAGCCTTGCATCAAGGTCACTTTAACAACACAGCATTTCCACTTTATGTCACCAAGTAGGTGAATCCTTCAAATGATACTATGCAAAAACTAAGTGAAAACTCAAAATTTCAGGTCAGACTGTTTCCTCTCCCACTTTTT
>Ga0065711_1051110_pt1 | contig 10514 bp, 6 predicted proteins | sample Hoacrofraction12_FD_59098 | JGI IMG/M metagenome (GOLD analysis project Ga0065711, IMG submission 59098) | Hoatzin crop microbial communities from Cojedes, Venezuela - Epithelial fraction 12 v2 (version 2) | ecosystem: Host-associated > Birds > Digestive system > Esophagus > Crop | place...
GATGGTGAGGGGACTGGAACATCTCTGCTACGAGGAGAGGCTGAGGGAGCTGGGCTTGTTCAGCCTGAAGAAGAGAAGGCTGCGAGGGGACCTAATAAATGCTTATAAATATCTGAAGGGTGGGTGTCAGTAGGATGGGGCTAAACTCTTTTCAGTGGTGCCCAGCGACAGGACAAGGGGCAATGGGCACAAAATGAAGCACAGGAAGTTCCGTCTGAACATGAGGAAGAACTTCTTCCCTCTGAGGGTGACGGAGCCCTGGAACAGGCTGCCCAGGGAGGTTGTGGAGTCGTCTCCTCTGGAGATATTGAAGACCCGCCTGGACAAGGTCCTCTGCAGCCTACTGTAGGTGACCCTGCTTCAGCAGGAGGGTTGGACTAGATGACCCGCAGATGTCCTTTCCAACCCCTACCATTCTATGATCCTCCTGACAATTCAAAGACCAAGCCAGGAACAGACCCTCATAGCTTTGGTACAAAGTTCCTGCTTTTCCCACCAGATCATCTTTCCCCACTGCAAGAACAAAATGGGTGAATTTCAGTAGCCTTTTAGCTATCTGTGTTTCTTTACATCTCTCCTGCAAAGAGAAGGAACATGTGACTATCAGTAGGCAGAAAGCTTAACCAAACATTAACAAAAACCTGAGTTTCTTCCACACTCTTTTATACCGTTAAAAAAAAAAACAAAACAAAACCCCGAACCCTCTAGGTAGAAGCATAAGTGTGGATGACAAAAGCAGATAACAAAATCTCTGAAAGAAAATTCACCTATTGAAAAGAGGCGGCAGCAGCAGCCACAGCAAGAAAATTTTGTGTTACCATACTGAAAGTTGAGCAGCATTTTTCAACACTTCTCCCCTCCCCTCTGCCTCTTCTTCCCACCCACCTGACTCATTTGCAGCTGTATGAATCCCAGTTGTCTCACTGGCGCAGTGTGAAGTTAACAGATCACTTCTAGGATTACAAGAGTGCTGACAGACTTTACACTGTGGGTTGGTAGGCACATGTGTGTACATGCTTCCCTCCTGCCTTGCACTCATAAAAGACACAGATATAACTATACAGATACACGTGCATCAGCCTGGGGTCTGACACTTGCTTCAGACTTACTCTGGCCCAGCAAAAGAAGGGATGACGTTTAACAATCTGAAATACAATATTAGTTGTCATTTTGCCTAAAAAGTTCGAGTTATCTGAGGATAAGGAAGTGATAACTCTCCTGTACCTTACTATCCTATTATCTAACCTGTAAGTATAAATGCCAGTATTCCTAGAAGTATAAATAAGCAAGCTATATATATTTAAAAAATAAAAACAGAAAGCAATCATGACTCTCTGCAAACTCACTACAGCATCAACTGTAAAGACCATTACACAGAAGCAAAGCCAAACAACAATGACAATGTTTCTCCTCTCTTCCTACACTCTTCTGAGAACACTTTAATTTTTAACTGGACTTGACAATAGGCATCATCTAATGGGGACATCCTTTGGCTAGGTGCCACAAGGACCAGTACTCCACTCAAGGAATAAGACTGCATGAGGCCTAGTACCTGTGGCTTGATGTGCTCATAGTGAGAGTCCAGAAAGCCAAAGCACTTGAATTCATGACCAGTGTTGTGGTTTCTGAACTGTATTTTACAGATACCAACTGTGAAGATGGAAACAGTACTTTCAAAGCAGCCAGAGATAAAAAAGGAGAAGAAAAAACACACAATGATGGGGAATTTTGAAAGTATGACAATGCCACAAGGAAGCTCGAAGCCTGATCCGCCGTCTTTAGAGTCAGTTGTGATGGCACAGCATAGATGCCGGGTATTATGCTTTGCCTCACTCCTTAGTACTATGAGCTATTTGCATGATAAAAGGATCTTTGTCTCAGAGTTCATGTACTCCTGCTGCTTACAGTCCTTGCCTGATGTCATAATCCTCCATCTGTGGCAACAGAATTTTGTGCAGAGCAACTAACAGGGATGTCACAGGGGATTAGGAATTTGGATTAGGGAGCAAAGCAACAGAAGCACAGGAAGGCTTATAAAACATGAAGATTGTGTTACAATGCACATGCCCTTTAGTGCTAACGAACAAGGAAAGAGAAGATGACAATTTATACATACAGCAGTAGAATTGGTTCTAAAATACCAGTGCCATCAGGGTTCAAGTTTACTTTTAATCTCATTCCTTTGGCAACACTTACAGCAGTCGAAGTATTTAAAAGCAAAGTTTCAGAACAAGTCTTCACATATTAATCTGAGATGCATCTGATAAATCACACTATACTTTTAATTACTAAAATATGCATGCTGACTTTAATTGTCTCCTTAAATTTCCAACAACACTTGCTATTTCTGTTGAGTGCATTTTTGTTCAAAGACCTTGTTTTTGTTATCTGTAGCTGGGCTTGGCACATTGTCATCCTCATGCCACATGCACAGTGGAAAGGGGAGTGAGTAGGCAGTAGATACAGAACAGAAGTGGAGAAGTCCCCTAATATCCAGACTAAGCCTACCAACAGCAGGTGGCTCCTTAGGAATAAGAAATGGCAAAGTAGAATTCTTCAACAATGTCTATTTGATCTTTATTTCTGCATCTCTAATTTTTACTGGCACAGCTCAATATCTGAGGGCTTGCAGGATCTGAGATCTGCCTGGGTCTCCTTTCCTGGGAAGTAGCCCAGTATTACACTTTTCTTCCAAGTTACCTAGCTAGATGTATGGTTTGTTCACTAGTATTACCACTAAGTATTTGAAGAAAATCACCTTAGAAGAGTACAGTAGCCAGATCTCTCATCCATATTCTGCTTGGAAAAATTACTTTGTCTCCCTAACTCTTTCCTGCAATTGCAGCTGTATAGTAGGTTTCCCTTTGCCTTGAAACTAAAAAAATTTGAATTCTATTGCTGTGCATTGCTAAAACTGCCATGTTTCACCCCACAGGTGGGCGCGTTTCACTGGCAAGCGAAGTCATTCCTGCTGTTTCATTTCAAAGCTCTTTGCAGAGAAAGGAACTTTAGGAATAAAAGACAGTATTGTGTTTATCATTCTTCTGAGTTACACGAGTAATCAGTTTCTTTATACAACAGCTGCAGGATTATAACACAATTCCCTTGTGCTTTGATCATAACTAGCAATAAGTGTTAAGCTATGCAAATCATTCTTGGTCTTGCACATAACACCTTCCTTCACACATCGAAAATTCACTCTTATTGAAAGGAATCTACCATTTGTATTAACATTATTTTCTCAGCAAGATGAAGATCTGCAACAGGCAAGGTACAACGGCACCATTCCCTCTCTCAATCTCCCTAAATGCTCCCATCTTTTTTCCTTGTACCTTCAAAGATGTTAGGGAGAGATAGTAAAGTAACACACACAAGACTTCATTACTGTCTTTGCAGAATAAGATGCTTCTTTTATCCTGTAGTTCCTAAATTGCAAATGCCATCACACACTGAAATATCTTTACCGGTAATTACCGGTCAGACATTACAATGGGCAATTTATACCTATGATAAATCTATGATCTACTTCTGTCAGCACTCCTCTTTCATAGCCAGTGATAATCTGCTTTTTTTAATTCAATATGCAGGCCCAGCACAGCTCAGAGAGGCATCAAGTCTTGAAAACCATATGCACTAGGTAGAATACAAACCTGTTCCAGGACTCAATCTTAGCGCAGGTTACAGAAGAAATAAAGTTAACCCAGCCAAGTTTCCCAATTGTAGAATAATTTGGAAAAAAATATTTTTTCTGAGTAAAAAGAGAGCAAAATTGAGACTAAATATCATGGAAACATCACTTCACTGGATGAACCATATCTCAAATGCTTTAGCTGTCAAATACCAATGGTGGCATGTCGACACCTCCTTTACACAAACATAAGAAACTAAAGTATTGTCAGGGTTCAGTGCATGATACAGAAAGTTAGATCCTGTATTTTGAGTCACAGGCAGTAGAAAGCAGGAACATCACAGAGTAACTTTAGTTTAGCAAACTAGAACTGAAAAACCAAAAGGGATTTTCAAGGACTGCAAGGCCAGCTCTTCAAGGTGTTTCAGTTCCAGATTGTATTAAGCACTCATCATCCCTTTCATCGTCTCAAAGTTAGACACCTGGAAGGTTCCATTTTTGAAGTTACCCATTGTCAGAAATAACTCAAAAGCCAGCATTATGCAGTCCTCTGAAAATACAGCCATTTAATTCCAGTGCCTCAACAGAACCTGAACTCTTTGTTTAGTTATGACATCGGGCCTTTCTGTTCCAAACATGTGGCTGGTTTAAAAATATCAGAGGCTGGGACTAGTTAAAATAACAAATATGCAAGTCTACCACAGAAAGCATATTTGGCTCAAGGTGACAGGAGAAGGGAATCAGCAGCAATGGCAATCCACAGAGAATGGATCTACAAGGTGGTGGGTCATTGTTTCCCTTCATGAAACCTGGCATATAACCATCTTCCTCCCTCTTGTAATTCTGCCGCTACCTATCTCTAAGCAACCTAAAAGGTCTTGAGCAAAGTGCTCATACACATGCTGATGAGAAAAGGAAAAAAAAAAAAAAAACAATCAAAACCCCAACTATACGACAAAAAGTCAACTGCATAAAAGGGAGTATGCCTGGACCTGAGATGCGACAAGGGACAGGGAGATGCACATGAAGCAGAGGAAATTAAACAGTATTCAGACATTCAGACACAGATATTAAAAGCAGAAAGGAAAAACTGAAAGGGCTGTCTGTGAACAAGAAAAACCCAGTCAATTGGAAAAACACCCTTCCCCACTGCAAATCACAGCAGTACAAAAGTACCAGCCCTCATGACCTATTCTGAAAGAGTCAAACATTTAGCAAAGGTTGGTTTCCTGAAAAGCCAATAATCCACATTATGTACTCAAGACAAATGTTTCCTTTTAGACTTCAATGTGATCAGATGTCTCCATCTGAAAGGCAAATATTCTTACAGGGTTAAGTTCTCTGTAACAATCCGAGATTGCGCTGGAATAGTCTTCACAGCTGTGACAAGCCTTTAGGTTCTGATGACTATGGAAAAATCAAAACAATAAATCTGTTTGTCGTGGGACCTCTTCTTTATGCTGCATCCACTTCAACACACATCAAAAATCGAGCAGGAACTCCTAGGCATGTATTCTGAATTCTGACAGACACACAAGTGACTAGGGAGAACAACAGTGGCTGTGGCCAGAGAGACATGACACTTGCTGATGTCTAACAGAAGTTCCAAATTCCTTACCACAGTTTGAATGGATGGCACAGAACACCTTAATCCTAAAGCTATTTACCCCCCAGTGTACTTCCAGGATGTTTTTTCTCCTCATATCAGTCCCAGACCACACTCCTTCCTATTCTTTCAAATCTCATCCTTTACCACTTTCATTTACATAAACTTCAGAAATCCCCAAGAGGCAGCACCTAATACTCTCTAAATTCCTAACCTCCATAAGACAGAGTACTTCAACTTTGTATAGCTAGGAATATGCCAGAGATGCCAACAAAATGTGGTTGCAGTCAGATGCTCCACAGGTATAAAGCGCAATACATCACACTAATTTCTGCCTACCTCTGGGCTGTCAAGTCTTTCAGATTTAATGTTTCATACACATCCAATGGCTAAAATTATCTCAGGCTGTCAGTATCTTTATCTGTTGGGTAATAGGGTGCCTCCTAATATGTTTCTACTAACAACGGCTACAGTGATAAACTGTTCACCCATTATAATTTCCTTGGTTCCTCCAAATATCTTTTTATTCATTTCTACTGAGCTGTAGAATGCTAAATCCTACCTAAAAACCACAGATGATATTCTGAAGAAAAGGTAATTGCTACCTGCCTACACCTGGAATATAGAGCAGGAATATTTTAATTTGAAAATTGTATCTATTGCATTAGATCAGGTCAGCAATGTCACCAGGCCTTCGTAGTAAACACGGTGAATAGAATGGGTGTTTATGAAGTACATAATCAAAGCCACAAAATTTTAATTCCAGTGATATGTAAAACATTGGGAAGTCTTGTTTCTATCTCAGAGAGTGAAACTGGAACACTCTACGTGTTTTCTCCCACAACAAAACCTTAGACTAAACCTGGGGCTTAGACACAAAATTTCAAGGCCATTAAGCTGATACCATAACAGATATCACCTGCGGCTTCAGGACTGTTAAACAGAGACGCTTTGTTCAATGCCTCTGACTCCCTTTATGCCCAAGATCATTCTCTATTATTTATTCTAATTTCCATTAAAAAAGAAGGAGCAATTTCTTAAACTTCCACAACATTCAGGAATAAATTAATTTGTACTCTATATTGCAGTCTCTTTAGATGAGTTGGGAAGTATACTATCCTGTTTAAAGGGATAGACTTTCAACAGCACAGAAAACCTCTCTCTGGTTATACTAGTATCAAAGTCCTATTAATTTCCGATAAGCAGGTTTCCTTATTTGTGTCCTGGGGAAATACGGTATTTGCATGCAATTGTATCATTAATCCTTTCTTCATTACATGTCTCCTAAGAATTAGCCTTCATCAAACTGGTTTTCTGTCAGCACTCTTTAACCTGTCATCTCTCTGTAATTCAAGTCGCATGGTTTCAGCTACTATCTGGTCTCTCCTCTTTGAGCCACCTTCCTCGGTTTTTCCCAATTTTTCCCCCTTTTTCTACTGAAGCTACTCTCCACCTCTTTAATGGCTTTCACTTGAGTAGCTTTAGTATTTTAATACCATTCACACAGTCTTCAATTTTTTGGCAACGTCAAACATCATTGATTGATCCCTTTTTACTTAGCAGGCAATATCAATAAAAGATGTCCACAAGAATTTCACATGAAAATCAACATCATGAAAGAGCTCTATCTGCTTTGTAAAAAACTCAGAGACTACCCCGTAAACGGTTCTAAAAAAGATCTACGAGAGGTACAAAAATCAGAAGGTACAAAAGGATCAGGCATGACCATCCACATGTTTGATCAATTAGGGCTTGTAAAATGCCATCTAACTACTAAGGGAATTTGTATTTAATAGATTTTTTTATTTAACTGAAATTCCAGAGCGTTATTTCTGTGGGGGTTTCTTTCAAAGTCTAAGTTAATAAACTAGCTTTTACCTTTTGGTGTCACTCCTTAAGATCAGTTCTGAAGAATCCAAGTCAGCTTTTTGTTTTGTAAAGCTCTAAGGGCCTTCTGTGTTCCTATACACAGCAGCTATTTGCCTGAACAATCATTCAGCATTTCAGGATATCAACTTCTGCTCTTTTGAATACTCAGAGATTGATACAGTCAAACCCCTCAGGACAACACAAACACCTCCATTGTTTGCCATGTCCTTCTTCAACCCAGATATCCCCTCCAGAGCGGCTGGGTTTTGTCATTCTGTTCCCGTCTCAGAGGTGTGACTGCATCCAGTAAAAGGCACCAAATGTTACATAAAAGCATCTTTCAGTTCAAACCAGTAATGGGGAAGAACAACCTTCTCTACCTTGCAGGTCAGCTTTGGTCAACTCAACTTTGTTAGCAACAAATAAAAAAAAAAAAGAAACAAAAAACACAAAAAAGAAGCAAAAACAATAAACAACAGGTTAGTATAAAGGCAGATAAACCAGGGTCACATCACTTTAAATAAATAAAAGAAATTAGTATAACCATCACAGCCAACGTGCATAATTAACACATGCAGGAATGACAACGTAAGCAACAAGGACAGAGGGACATGGCTATCTTAACCCAAGCAACAGATAAAAACAGATACAAGAGAGAGGAAAGGTATTTCATTCACACACACAGACAAGGTCACAGATTTTACAAACAGTAGAAAAAGAAGGGAAAAAAAAATAATCACAATTTTAACACCCATCTCTCAGCATTTACTGATAATTTAAGAGAGATTTTGTCTCATTTGAGAAATACTTAGAATCCGTTTAAGTAAAACATTCTATTTGACTTTCAGCACATTAGTCAAGAATACTTTTCTTTTGTCTCTACGTCCAGGCTCTGGATCTGAACGTCAATCTTCCATATCTCATAAAAACACATATTGTCCTGGCTTTTTGTCCAAAGTGGATTTCTTGCCAGAAAACCATAGGGGACTGATAATTCTGGAAGAGGAGAGGACAACCTCTGTTTATCCCAAGAAATGAAATTGACACTGGATGTAAATTGACAGTGAAAACTTGCTCCCTCACAAGCTGTTGCCTGCTCATGGATTTCAACACATTCTTAAGAAAACTTGCATCAACAGGAAAAGAGGCAGCTCAGGCTTTAAACCCATATAATCTTCATCAATATCATCAGAGCAATCAAAAGAAATGTCAGTTGTACAAGTTCCAGTTCACAAAAAAACCACATAGATTTTTGATGTGTTATACTTTGATTCTAAGTTTTCTCTTTCAGCATGGAAAAAGCAGAGGACAAAGATGGGAGTACAGGCAGCAGCTCCTGAATCCCTCGCCACAGAAGGTTACATATTTCTATTATACAGCACAACAGTAACAACAAAACACTAAATCACTGACCTTATTGCTCAAAAGACAGGTATTTAAGAAGTACATACTCACCCTTCTAACATCCTGTTCTTAAAAAGTTCTAATATCACAGCTGATACTGAAGAGAGATTGGTAGCTCTCCCTTTCTCCCATTGTCTTCTTTTACATTTACAACCCGATAAATCAGAATTGGCATGCACAGATGCCATTTCCTGTAGTTCCTATAAAGTTTAACATTTTGAATCTTTGCTATTGTTTAACAGCCCAAGAATCACTGTAGATGGCAATTATCTTCCCTTTTGTGTTAGCCAGATTTTTCTTCCCACTTCTAGAACTGCTCTACTACATAGACCCAAAAACTCCTCAGGGTTCTTTAAACAAAATGCAAAAGAAAGGGGAGAGAGGTGGAATAAGGAGGAGAATGAATTTCTTCATGCATCTTCTTTAACATGTATTCTAACAAAGTAATTTTGGTGTAACAAACAAGCACCTTTCCTAACTGCCCTGCTCCTCATCTTCTTTGTAGCTGAGCCAGAGCAAAGCTTATATTTGCTCCTTAACTCCAGTAGCACTGTGACAATGCGATACAAAAGCATATAGAACAGGAGAGCTGTCAAACCATCATGGAGTAAATTAACGCTCCTCTCCTCAATGGACAACCCTTGATTCCACCGAGAAAGTGAAGTGTCACCAGATTTGAAGTTTCACTACTGACCAGATGAAGGGTATAATCCTTTCTGACATTCTCCTGCTGTGAGATTTTAAGCATGAGATTAGATTTTCTTTTTTCCATATACTGCTTAGTATGCAAAATGCATTTCTGATTATCCAGCCTGTATATGTCATTCGTGCTTTTCATGCACCAGTGAATTCCAAAGGTTAACTATACTATTTCACAGAAAGTGGCACAAGATTATGATTTTGCCGAAGGATCTGGAAGATGATTAAATTAGGACAAAAAAAAGTCCCAAAACATCCGGAACAATGTCAGCCAGTTTAATAATAATGATCACTCTCCTTTGTGAGAAGATGTTATCAGTGGAATAGGTGAGGAAAGGTAAAGAGATGAAGAAGCCACATCTCTAAAGCACATAGAAAACTGCCTTGCAGAAAAAATACCATGTTCTTTAACCACTGCTGTTAGGTTTGTTTGGCTGGGGGCAGGGTGGGGTGAATGTGAGCATTTAGAATGTGCAGCTGAATTCCAGATAGCTCTAGTGCCCATGCCAAGCAACATAAGGCTGTCCAAATAAAGGAAAGGAAAACACAGGAGAACATATGGCAAATAAATAAAGAGGTGAAAAAACACCCCAAATGCAGGAAGTACGCATTAATACTTGGGGCAACATCTTTAAACTCCACAAAAGGTTGGAGATCTGCTGAACTTCTTCCAGGACCAGTGAGGAAAAAGCAGTGAGTCACTCAGTCTTGACTTTTGTGGATGGAATAAACTGATCCATTCATCCAGTAGTAAGACCAGGAATGAAGTACTCAGCAAAAAGAGTTGATTTTAGATGTCTAGAACCAAGGAGGAGATGATCCCAAGTTTGAATTGGCTTACTTTCAAGGAGGTAAAAAGGTCACCTGGAACACCACCAACTCTTGCATACACACCACAGTGCAGACATTATTTCTCTCAAGCTGTGTACATCTGACATAGAAATGGAAATAGCCTGCATTACTCAAACTCAGGAGTTGTACAAAAACTTCCAATCACAGCTCATAGGCTATTGAGCTGGAAATCAGAGAGAACCAGGTCAATGTAGAGGGCGTCTCTTCCCCCGTTTCTAATGTTTTGCTCATCTCTAGGGGCCTCAACCCACTACTTCAAAATCACAGAATCACAGAATAGTAGGGGTTGGAAGGGACCTCTGTGGGTCATCTAGTCCAACCCCCCTGCCAAAGCAGGGTCACCTACAGTAGGCTGTACAGGACCTTGTCCAGGCGAGTCTTGAATATCTTCAGAGAAGGAGACTCCACAACCTCCCTGGGCAGCCTGTTCCAGGGCTCCGTCACCCTCAGAGGGAA
>Ga0065711_1051107_pt1 | contig 10513 bp, 7 predicted proteins | sample Hoacrofraction12_FD_59098 | JGI IMG/M metagenome (GOLD analysis project Ga0065711, IMG submission 59098) | Hoatzin crop microbial communities from Cojedes, Venezuela - Epithelial fraction 12 v2 (version 2) | ecosystem: Host-associated > Birds > Digestive system > Esophagus > Crop | place...
CCCTCACCACAAGCAGGACATGGAGGGGCTGGAGCGTGTCCAGAGCAGGGCAGCGAGGCTGGGGAGGGGTCTGGAGAACCAGTCTGATGGGGAGCGGCTGGGGGAGCTGGGGCTGTTCAGTCTGGAGAAGAGGAGGCTGAGGGAAGACCTTCTCGCTCTCTGCAGCTCCCTGCCAGGAAGGGGGAGTGAGGGGGGGTTGGGCTCTTCTCCCAGGTAACTGGCGACAGGACGAGGGGCAATGGCCTCAAGTTGCATCAGGGGAGGTTTAGATTGGATATTGGGGAAAATTTCTTTAGTGAGAGAGTGGTCAGGCATTGGCCCAGGCTGCCCAGGGTAGTGGGGGAGTCCCCATACCTGGCGGGGCTCAAAACCGTGTAGATGTGGCATTTGAGGACATCGTTTAGTAGGTATGGTGGTGATGGCTTGATGGTTGGACTTGGTGATCTTGGAGGTCTTTTCCAACCTTAATGATTCTACGCTTCCCAGGATGAGCTCAGGCAGAGAGCTACTCAAATGTAGAGTCACCTCAGACTGGTGCCAGAATAATACAACCCCTAGAACACGAAGTGCTAAAGCATACAGTGCTGGCATGCTCACCCTAAAGTCTAATGAAAACCAGAGTAAGATTAGGGGAAACCGCGAGTTTAAGAAAAGTTACCCACCCCAACTGAAGTAACAACACAAAGATGGGCAGCATTTATTTTAAGCATCACTCTTGCTCTGAGTGCTTCCCACTTCTACTGCCTGTAGGCTACATATCTCCCACCACATATCCTCACCACTTCAACCCTGCCCTTCCTCCTTCTCCTACCTCATGACCATAAAACTTGTACTTCTTGGCCAGCCTGACCTTGAGGGAAATCGGCAAGTCCCCCATGTGCTGCATGTAGCCTAGAACAGAGCTGCACTCTTCCAGAGGCTCAAATGTGCAAAACGCCAGCTGGAAACCCCTGTGAGCCTACGAACAAAAGTGCTTCAGCCATGGCTTAGCACAGTAAGGAGGACTTGCTGGTGCACCTAATGCTTTACTGGTGAATCCTAGGCCTCACATGCAGTAGGGTGCTCTCTTACTCCAGGGCCAAGAAAATACATGCAGGCAACAGCTCCATCTTAAGGAATGCAAATTCTAAGTCCCAGTCTGAAAGAGGAAAAAGCAAGTAGTAGAGTACTACTACCTTGAATACTTCTGATACTACATGCAGGGGACCTACTGCACAAGCCACATAGCCTTCCCACAGAGACAGCAAGTCTGAAGCTGCCGCTGGACACCGAGAACACAGCAGCTACATCTACAGCAGTTACACAGGCTGAAGAACATTTGTAAGCAGTGGAAATCATAAGCCCTGGCCACATTTTGGCTGTGACCACTATTACGTTGTTAGCTTATTCCTGGGACCCTTCAGGGACGTTCCCAGCAGGCAGCCTGCATGCAGCTAAGCTGTTGGTGCAGTCACCTACAACCCTTGCCACCAGCTGAGAACAACAGTTCAGTGGTCTGGACAAAACTACAATGTAGGATTCTGCTTTGGTGCAAGAGAACATGCTGGAACGTTTAACTTCCCAGCACGGCTGTGGCTTCACTGCCCAGATTCTGTGCAGGCACAGAACTGCTTGTGCCTTCACAACCATGCTGTTGCAATAGCCTGAAGTTACAGAACACCAGGAGACCAGAAACCTCCAGATTCCTGGGCAGAAAGGTATGTGTGGGGTGGGTGGGAGGCAGAACACAAGGATAAGATTAGAAGGCTTGCAAACTAACCATGGTTCCCAACATTCATTTCCAAAACATTCTAGGTAACTGCAAAATGTGCCCGTGAAGAAGATCCACTACCTCAGGAGGTCCTCTGAAGCCATAACAACTGTACCTGTGAGGATGTTCTTGAAGGCTTCTTCTACGTTTGTTGAATCCAGAGCAGAAGTTTCAATAAAAGATAAGTTATTTTTTTCTGTAATAAATAACAAGTGATTCAGTTAAAAACTTTAATAGCACTTTATTTCACCTTTAGTTTGAGGTTTTCACCTTTATTTTTAGGCCAAATCAGCTGGAGCACAGTCTTTTTAAATTTTTTTTTTCCTCCTAGTGTAACGGGGCAACTTGTTGCACCATTTATGTAGCTGCTAGCATTTCAGCAGTGTCACCTCTGACCACGGCCTTTCCATGGCGTGAGAACGTTTTGCTCACTGCAGCCCTGGTTCAGTCAAGCAAAACAACATTACTGTCAGCTGGCTACAGATCCCCCCTAGCAGTACCCTGAGCAAGAGCACAGGCAAAAGCACGTTGGCTGCTACGGGTGTCAATTCTCCTCTGCAACCCCACAGACCTACGCTTTCCTGATCAGACCCCACCCATAAATCACAATAAAACCCCTAGTAATACAGTCTGTTTTCTTCTTTGCTCTTACGATGCGATATATATTTTTTCATTTAAAAAATAAAAAGATTGTGATTAACACCCAGACATCACACCTAGAATGGCACTGTACCACCTGCCCAGCTTAAACAGCAATACCTGTACCATCACTAGCTATTTCACACAGTCTTAGTAGGAAGCCAGGGGCAAAAAATAAGATGTTGAACCAAGCGACCATGGTAATGTACTATCTAGGTGCCCACTATCTTGTTTTCCTTCCCTTACATAAACTTCGCTTCCCATTCGGCTGAAACTTAAAGTGGTTTTACTAACCACATGGTACTCGCTTACTAGCAAACTTCAGAAAACATGTTGAAGCAAGCCCTAGCGGTATTCCTGGAAGGGTTTTAAAGGCTACACATTTAAATTCCACCCCCAAGCTTGACAGCCACACAAAAGCAAGCTGAATGTCCCTAGGCCTACAAGGCCAAAAGAGCATTTGACCAGTGCTCTCCTCGATCAGGGAGAGAGAGAAGTACTGCAGTGGCGGCAGCGCACACAGCCCACTCGATCCACCCAACGACTGATAATCTCCAAATCTGATGATCACTGCGTTTAGGTGAAACTAGATGACACTATTACACTACTACACACATCAGTGCTCTGGAGCAGCAACTACACCACCTAAGAGAGGGTTCAGCACTCATTGGCAGCTGTCCACTTTGGTATGCACTCAGAAGAACCAGGCCGCTAGGAAGGAAGGAAAGACATTTTGTGCTATTTTGTATTTATGTTGTGACATTTTCTCTTCTAAATGTTGCTTACTGTTTCTAGCCTGGCTAGAGGAAGTGTCTAATCTTCAGCTATCAGGCAGCTCAAGGACAGCATTTCAAAAACATGTACTACCACTAGATTAAAAAAAAACCAAATCCAACCACACCTGCTATTTAATAAGCCAAAATATTTTCATTTAAAAATATATTAAATGCCTGTTTTAGGGTCAAAAATAAAACTTGAGGTGAAAGTTCAGCCCTCGACAACAACAGCACGATTACAGCTTGCACCAATATCCCGTTCAGAAAGCGCCAACACAAACCTGCAAAAGCCCGGGCCTCGTCAGTGGGCACAGCTCTCAGGTGGCGGAGGTCGCTCTTGTTACCCACCAGCATGATGACGATGTTGTTGTCTGCGTGGTCTCTGAGCTCCTTTAGCCAACGCTCCACGTTCTCATAGGTGAGATGTTTGGCAATGTCGTAGACAAGCAGAGCCCCGACGGCACCGCGGTAATATCTGAAACCATACGGCACGTTCCTTCAGAGAGCTCTGTCCGCGTCGCACCAACAAACCTGGAATCCGGCTCTTCCACACCGGTTACTACCACAAAGCTAAAAACGTCTCTCCCGCTTTGGAAAAAGTTCTGCTGATGCAAATACTGTCGTTGGGGTTTTTTTTAAGCCTAAAAGCAAGTTCCAAATGCTGGGACTTTTTAATGGCATTCCTAAAAAATTCCTGTGTATGTAACGAAATGCTGCAGAGACTACAGAAGCCGTGACACTTTTAGCCTGCTAGAACAGCGTGCAGGAAAACTCACAATGCATCAGTACTGCTACAAGGTTTTTGTGAAATTATAACTTATCTTTCTGCTGGGAAAATAGTCCTTCACAAAATGTCAGTATTTGTTGCTGACCTTTCAAATACCTCCCACCCCTCTTACAAACTAAAGAGGGGGACTCTGGGCTATACTGACACTGATCCACACGCCCATAACCTGAGCATAGAGTTTGCTCCCTCAGTGCAGGCGTGGGCCCATTTCAACTCGAGCCAAGGGCTCAGGACAGCACAAGGCCATCTGTATCAGCAACCCTGTAACATCCATATTTCTCTTCCACACAATCCGACCACTTCTCCTCTGCTCCGCCAGCACCCGTCCGACACGCCGTCGAACTGACTCAGGGCACCAAGTCAGCAGAAAACATCCCCTTCTCACTGCTGGTTGGTGCTCTGCTGGCTTAGCAAGCTGAACTGGCCTAGCCATGTGTCAAGCAGGAGCTCGTGCCAGCAGAAAGGAGAGGCAGGATCACAGGACTACAGATGCACCGATTCTCATCGGCCAACTCTGTTGCTGAACCAGACTCCACCAGCACTTTTTCTGCTAAGCTTTCGCAGCAGTAGGAACAATTTCAGGGTCACCCAAAAACTTCTGTAAAACACGCTAACAGTTACGGAAAAGATGCAATTTGAAATCGCCACTTACATCTGCTCCTGCATTACTTTGTTTCTGCATTCCTTCCCTATGGATCATTCCCTCTGGGCTCCACATTCTTCTGTTTTTCCCCCATCTATTCTACTTCACCCTATTTCACTTCAGTGAAAAGAGTTCCCCTTACCTTGAGTTTACTACAAATGGCTCAATCTGTTCATGATTCAGAAACAAGTTGGTACCTTTAAAAACTGATATACACCTGTAACACTAAAAAATTTCAACTTCCTGATCAGAATATGCCCTGAATAACTAGACCTGCCAGTAGGGATGATGGGGTCCGTCCGTCCCCCCGAAAAAAAAATATACTTTTGCCTACTGCCTCCATAGAAACAAATAAACCAGAGGTTACATCTCAAGATGCTGTCTGGACTAACAAGGTGCCATACATGAAAGCTTCTCAACTCCACTGTTATAAATAGGGATGTGCCTAATGCTACAGAGTCAGCATTAGCCCAGTTGCCTTCCTACTTATTGGTTATTCAGCATGCACTCTTGGACCTAATTTTCAAGGCTGTGACTAACTCTAAGTCACTGAGATTTCAAGGGAGTTTGTGGCTGCAGACTGTCCTAAAAATACCCTCAATCTCAAGACCGAGGGGTGAGTGAAGACCAGAAGCCACTGGCGTTATGGTAAGCTACCATGCCTAGACCAAAACTTGATGCCAAACAGTATCCAGCGTCCATCAGGAATGATACTCATTCCACGTGATGAAGACAGCACGTCCAGGGCAGATCTAAAAACCCAAATCACAAGACTCCAACAGAATTTCCCACACTTTTGATTTAAGCCTTCACTTTTTACATAATGGTATCATTAGAATCTAAAAATTAGTTTCATTATATTAATCAAGGAACACAAAAGTATTTGCTGTCTTATGACTTGGATACACACTGAAGTCTGTCGTAATGATTTTTGTCACATGTCCCCAGTCTGTTTCATTAATTCTCTACCCATAAATTCACTGGTACCATCCCCACCGGAATTCTGCTGTTAGCCTGAGCAAAGACACGGTACTCACGCTGAGGTAATGGCACGGTATCGTTCCTGTCCTGCAGTATCCCAGATCTGTGCTTTTATCGTCTTCCCGTCCACCTGGATGCTCCTGGTGGCAAATTCCACCCCAATGGTGCTCTTACTCTCCAGGTTGAACTCATTGCGTGTGAAACGTGACAGAAGATTACTCTTCCCAACTCCAGAGTCTCCAATCAACACAACTGAAATAAAAGACATTATTTTTGAAATTCATTCTTCGCACCAGCAGTTACACAGCGCAGCGGTGCGCCCTGGCTGCTGTGCTGCCTTGCAGGCAGGACCCAGCGGAGCTGCGCAGCCAGACCGACGCAGGAGACCAACGCTGACGGCACCTCAGACCTTACCACTCGCAGCTTGCTCCCCCAGCCCCAAAACAGCCCCGAGCCGTTTTGTTGCTAGCAGCTGCTCAGTTCCTCAAGAGATGGAAATAAGAAATTGCTACAGCAACTGTCAACAGCTGAACACTGCTTTGGAGGCCCCAAGCCAGCACCAGTAACCAGAGGTAACCAGACGTCCCTTGCATGCTCGACCTTTTAAGGCTGCAGCCAACATTTTAAGAAACACTACAGTCAAGCACACGGCAACAGGCTACCTGTCTGCCTGACACAGGCCTGTGTACAGCATAAGCCTACTCTATTTTTATTTTTTTAAAATAAACAACAATACAGTAAGTAAACAATTATTTGCAGTCCCTTTTGGGGTCATACACGGTGTTTCATTTCAAGAATTCATAAATATGTTCACCACAAAGGGGAAAAGAGGCATTTGATACTACAAACAAGATGCAAAGCAAAGCAGAACTTCATCCAGCAAACGAGTTTCAGTAGGTTGCAGGAGAAGTAAAAGCTGAGTTAAAAATCTCTGCCTCCACACGAGGTGTTGCCATGTTAACAGAAAAATTCTAGCACAGAGCGATCTCTAGCACACAAACCCCGGCTTTACTGAAAGGAATTGTGAACACTCCAGGTACAACGCCTCGTAGCAGGCGTCTCCTCCCGCGCCGGGGCCGAAGCTCTCCGCCGATCCCGAGGAACACCTCCGCCAGCCCTGCTCGCACAGGCTGCTGCTTCACACCCGGCCACGCCAGACTGGGCTCCCCACCAGACCTCCTCATCCACAACTCCAACGGCAAGACTTGTCACGCCAGGTGCTCTACTACGCAGCTAACGCACCTACACACATTTTCTTAAATCCCTGTAGGAGTGACCAGAGCAAGAACAAACCAGAAGGAAACAAGATGAAAAGCAATTAAGCCATTAATTAAGTCTCGGCAAATCCTGTATCGTACATGACTTTGGTATTCAATCTAACAGCGTCCTGGCTTGAGCAGAAGGAACGCACGCAGCCTCAGCGAGGTTTCTTCAACCCTGGGAATATTTCCTACTTCAGTTCAAAGTACAGATTTGTTGATCTTCCTCACTCATACGACCTGTTTTTCCCTACAGAAAAGCAGACACAGGCAGTTAAAACATTCCTGATCCCTGCACAGCAAATCACGGAAGACTCGCCTCATTACACACTTCCAGACTGAGCTCACCAGCATTCTCCCGGGCCAAGGATCACGCTCGTCTTTTACTGCTCCTCCCGCTTTTTTCTGCTCAGGCCGTTGTTTCAGGACACAGCTTTGGCAGCCCACCGCTCCAGCTCGCGCACCTCGCCACCCCTGCCAGCACCCCCCCAGCCTCCGCCGCGGCCCTCGGTCACACTGCTGCGACCGCTCCCGAGCCGCACGGGGAGATGGCCGCAACGCTCGGGCTGCCCCGCACCATTTCAGCCGCCTGACAGCACGGACAGACGGACAATTGTGCTAGCGCAGCTGAACACTCAGAACACGGCGGCAGGAACGGGCAGCCAGCGGATCGTGGCAAGGAGCCACAGCTCCCCACCCGGGACAGCTTAAATCAGCTCCTCGCAGTGCTCTGCCTTCCCTGGCAAACAGCCTCAGCCATTTTTTAGGGTATGAGAAGAGATATATAAAAAAGATTTTTACTAAGAGTTCTAACTCTAGGATTTTGTTAGCTTTATTTTCCAAACAGTTTCTCATCACTAATTCCACGGGGCGTTCCGAGAATGGGCTGAAGGTCACCCATCTTGCACAGTGATCTGCTGGCTTGGAGTGGGCTGCACCCTACGGCAAAGCCCTGACCCCAGCCAGAGGGGGCAAGAACACCCACCACCCCAGCCAGACCGGCTTGGAAAAACCCCGAAGCTTCCAACTGTTTCCAAAGGGAGTTACCTTCTCAGGCTCCTGCAGCTCAAGAAAGCTCAGCCGCCCTCTCCCCAGGTTCTAGCCACCTCCTGTCCTCTGGCATTTGAAAATTATCAGCTTTGCGCATAAACTGTGCAAATGGCTCCCAGGGCATGAACTCCATCTGTCGCAGGACGAACATTGAGGGGGTCCTGCACTGCTTCAGCTGGTCGCTCGCCTCTGCTGGGCCTGGCAGCAAAGCACCAGGCTGCCCTGCGCTCCAGCAGACCTTCGAAGAGGGCATTTTTGAGAGGTTACTGGATGCAGGAGTAACAAAGAAGGCAACCAGATCCCAGCTCAGTAAATAATGTTCTCTCTGCCCTACAGTCTCCAAGTTCTTCTTCTTAATACTCAATCTTGACCACTAAATGAGCATTTTCACTCTCAGGAGAAAGACGCAAAGACTGGAGGCCCACACGTGGACAGAACCACAAACCTTTATTTTCTATGGGAACTGAGCAAGAAGACACCTTCGAGATTCTGGACTAAGTGATTAGATCTTGGGAAAGTTCCAAAATTTAGGAGCAGGCCACCAGACAGCACTGCCTGTTGAAACGCAGAAGTCTCGACAGAGTAGAAAAGAAAGCTCCAACTCAGATCTACGAGCCTGAACACTCCCTAAGAGCGTCTCACCGGAACCGAAGGAGCCACGCTCCTTCAACAGCCTTCGGGCCACACCGGCGTGGGAAGATGCACTGGTGGTAACTTGGAAGCGACCTGAACCGCCAGACCACCATCAGACGGCTGTACGTACACTGGCAAGCCTCGCCGAGGGCCCCAGCGACCTCCTGACCGAGGCCCCGCTCCTTCAGTCTTCCCCGATTTTGTCCTTCTGCCACCACGCTGTGCCAGTCTGCGGGTCACCGGTCACCACGGTACCTGTCCGCTGAGAGCCAACAACTCGGATCTCGGTCACCAGCACCGCTCTCCTGCCCGCCTCCCGGGAGGGCTCAGCCAAGGGACCCACAGCCACCTGAGCATGACCCCCCCACCCGGGCGCCTGCTCCGTACCCCGGGATCCCGGCACCAGGCAAACCAAGGACAGAATTAAAAATCCAGGGCAACACGTTGTTGGTAAGAAAAAGAAAAATCAAGTTTATGATAGAATTTTAAATACACTAGTCTATTAATCTGGCAAAAAGAATATATTCTCTTGAACAATCAAGAAGATGAAGATTCTCTCTAACAGAGACCACACAAGCAGAGTTCATTATAAATATTAAGCACGTAAGGTTGCCAGATATTGATGACTAGTATGACACGCATTTGTTTGTACTAAGCACAGCCTTTGTTAGGCTTAAGCTCTAATCAGAGCAGTCTAAATTCCAACAAAGGTAAAAGAAAGCACTTTTTACCATGGGTGTTTTTTCCTTCCTTTTTCACGAGCCAGCATACATCTGCACAACTTCAAATTTAATTTTTAAAATAAACACTGATAATAGCTAATCTTCTTGAGAGGAAAAATAATGTGCAGATCACATTGTGATAGCTACAAGGCTTCCAATATTTTAACAAATACTAAAAGGTCGTGAATTCAACTCCAGATCCAACCCACTGAACACTCATCAGGAAAAGCTCCTGTTTTTTAACCATCCCCGCTACAAAACTAACTGGGGACAGAGCCCTGAACCTTTGCTCGGGTTACATCGCCGAAACGCATCTCCAGGCTCCTCGCAGCCTCGTTATTCCGCGCAGCTCTGCACACAGAATTCAGCTTGTTCTCCCAAAGGTTGACTCAGTCCTTTTGCTAACAAACAACATCTTGTTGTGATCAATAAAATAAGCAGTTCTGACGAGCGGGACGCAGGCGGAAGAGAGGGGAATTGGGAACAGAGATAAAGAAGCGCTAGCTTAGCAGAGCAGCTTTGACTACAACCACACTCGCACCCCCGGAGTGCCACCAAACCCTACATTAGTTTTTGCCCGCTGCGTGCTCGACCCGATAAGCCAGGGATGCTCGCTCTCCCGCAGCCCTGCTGAAATGGCCGGGCCGAAAGCACGAGCTGATGGACGACGCGAGAGAGGGAACGCGGAGAGCAGCGAGCCAGCTCCGCACGGGAACTGTGGCTGCAAACTCCTGGGCCGATTCCACCTCGGAACAACTGTTCCATAGGCAGTATTTCACATGAAGGAGGCTAACAACCAACGGGGCTCCTTGCCTTTCAAACTTTTCATAAAGCTGATTAATATAATCTATGCTAAATGACAGAAGTTCCTACACGAGCAGTTCCAGATCTTCACTACACAACAAAGCGAGAACGGTGGCTTTGAAGCAACACCGCGTTCAGCTGGCGTCATCCTAAATAACGTCACAACGCAAGGATGTAAATTTCTTAAGCGCAAGTGTAAAAGCTAAAATCAGAGTCCAGCCAGATTTCCTTTGGAAATGGGTGGCAGGGGAAACGGTCAAACCTTGAATTTAATAAAAATAATCCTTCCCAGCCTGCAGCCCTCCTCCACCATCACTTCTACCTCTGACCACTACACGTGCTTGACAGCAGAGAGTCCAAACGCCCCCTGTGTCACTAAGAAGGGGCTAAACCAGACGTCAATCAACCCCCTGGACATTATTTTTTTCATTATGTCAATTCCCCTCGACACTGAACGCCATTGGGGGGG
>Ga0065711_1051112_pt1 | contig 10513 bp, 4 predicted proteins | sample Hoacrofraction12_FD_59098 | JGI IMG/M metagenome (GOLD analysis project Ga0065711, IMG submission 59098) | Hoatzin crop microbial communities from Cojedes, Venezuela - Epithelial fraction 12 v2 (version 2) | ecosystem: Host-associated > Birds > Digestive system > Esophagus > Crop | place...
TTTTTCAGAAGGTCGGTTTATATTTATTTAATGAATATTTAGATAAAGAGCACACAAAGTTTCAAAGTCTGATACCAAAGAGGCGAATTGGCCATTTTAGCGAGTCAAGCCGTTTATCAAGCCGTTAATAACGGGCACTAACATATGTGAAATGTTAACAGAGAATGAATGTTAAAAAAGTAAATGGTTTACAAGGTGCACCAGCTACAGTCCCAGAGTTTGGTCTGATTCATGTAACAGATTTCCTTCCCTTTCAGGGAACCCGTAACTTCTGCATCCTAGCTGCAAAAGGATACAGAGGGCTACTCGCATTTGCCTGGTACAAGAGCAACGCACACAACCAGAAATCAAGTAGCTGTTTTAATTTTACCCTGCATTTATTTTAGCCCACATCTAAACACATCCCACCTCATCTTTTTTTTTCTTGTAGTATACATACACATTTTAGTTGTTCAGCATTATATTGAGTGACTTTCTTAAATTATAACAAGTGACTTTCTTAAACCCAGGCAAATTCTTCTGAGCCAGATTTTGGAAAAAGTCCCATCTGGAAAATTTGAGTGATAATTAAGATTGTGACACTGGCATGATTGCCACGTGAAGCGATAGACAGTTTTGTTCATTAAAAAAATCTCAAGAACTTATGCAAGCAAGAGCAAGTATAACAAAAGCATGCACTGAGCTGTCTCCTATTAACAGCACAGATCAAATGAGCCAATGCAACTGCTTCTGCTTTGCCTAAATAAATGCCTGGATCAGTCATCAAAGTAGAATTGTTTTCCACAATACACTTCCTTGAGCAACCCAGATAGCCTTTGTGTTGGCCCCAGTAATGATGTAATGGGAAAAACTTACAGGCATTCTGTCAAAGCCATGCAGATTGCTCAAAATACTATTTCCCAAGGCTCCAGCTTTGCAGGTGCGGACTCAGCAGCCATCAAGACTTGCTATGATTAATGACTTTTTCCAACGTGTTGCCTTACATTCATACTGCGAGCTAACTTTTATTAAATTATGGATGATCTATTAGAGGATTCTAATCACCTGCAGGCTGCCATATGTAAGGAAGCTGTCGAAACCTATGCGGTCTGAGTATCTCAGAGACAAGCCAGTCTAAGCTTTGTTTTACCTATGTGCGTGGTGGTACATATACATCTCCTGTCTATATTGCCTTCTGCCCAGCTGCCAAAGGAAGACATTTAGAACTACTGCTCCAGTCTCAAAGCCATCAGCCAAAGAGCCAAGGGAAACCCTCAGTCCTTAGGGAAACCATCTGAAAATGCCCTGGGCATTGGAACCAGCAACGCCTCCTGAACACAGTCCGGACTGGGCTCTGGGCAGAAGCAAAGAGGGTATCTGAAGTCCCCAGGAAACACCTAGCACAGCAGCACCCGTTCAAACAAAGCATTAGCTCAGACTCACCCAGCCATTAGTAGCCACAACTAGAGATGAACAAAACAAAACAACACTTGATAAAACATCATTTCATGAAAGAACCAATTCTCATTCACTTACCCCTCATGTTGTATCTTGGGACCACCACAGATACTCCAAGTGTCATGAGGCTGCACCACGCATTCCCCAGAGGCATTCCCTTCTGCCTGAAACAAGGACAAGTCCTAGGACCAGCAGCAAGAAGTCACCTGAAGCACAGCACTGGTGTTTCTGGTGAAACAGCTAACAAGGTCATCAGGTGAAAAAACAGCACCCATTGCCTGCCACTTCACCCTGGAAGATCACTTGAAGTATAAAAGCTTGGGGCAGGGTGCGTGGTGCCTGGGATGTGAGATTGGCTGTTGATAACTCACAGCTGGTTGTCTCCCCACAGGTGTAGCCCATCTGGAAAGGGCCAGCCAGGGAGCCACAGCTTACTGACACCCTGAAAACCCCATAAATGCTGGGGAGAGCAGGCTGTACTTCTACCACAGACAGCCCTGGTTTAGAGGGAATGGTTGTACAGCCAAGGTTTTGTGCATCATCTGATGATGCTGATGGAGTGTAAGGGAATGAGCTTGGCTCCCCTTCCTCCTTTCAGCAAGCCCATGCTTGCCTATGCCAGGGAGCACAAGGGATGTGGCTATTTACTGCGTCACTGCCAGTTGGGTTCAGTGACTGCAAAAACCTCTTCAAGAGAGCAGGGTGAGCAGGAGGCAAGAGCAGGGTTTTTTTCCTCTCTCCCTGCACTTTCTCATTTGGGGTTTCTGTTGGATGCTGCCTGTTCTCTAAGTTGTCCTCAACAAGAACTCACTCTTGGTGCCCTGGGAGTGGATGATGTTGTCCTAGCTAGGTGAGGAGGCAGAGGTAGCTGGTTAATATGGCCTTATCTTCAAGGTGCCTAGTTATGGATCTTCTGAAACAGAAGAGATGATGCTATAGCCCAGAGTAACCAGAACAAAGAGGGTCTGGCCAAGTGGGATGGAAGGGGAGTCATTTAGCCCTCTTGGAGAAAAATATGGAAGCTAAAGAGCAAAAAGAAATCCTGTTTGAATTTAGCTCCTCTCTGGAGGCACACAGTTGTGAGACTAAAAGCTCTGTGTAGTTTCCTTTAATCCAAGAGACAACCTCATACTGGGTAGGAATTTTTGTTGGGTTTAGGGGGGTTGGGTTTTTGGTTTTTCAAAGTTGGGTGGTAGGGCACATGAGGCATCTCGTGCCTCTTCATGCAGTACTGCCTCCAGATTAAAAGTTGGTAACGGATTCAACCTCATTACTTCTGCATGAGCTCTTACATTACAGTGTGCCGTACTGTCAAATTGATGGAAACCTCATCTCAAAGGCAAAAGGAATATAATCCTCCTGGGATGTAACAGAAACAGTCATTATGCATCCCTGCCACTTCCCATGGTCGCTCGCATCTTGTGGGGAGATGAAGGCGGCATGTGTTGCTGGAGACACACAGAGGCTACAGAAATCCCAGACGTCCACCACTGCATCTGTGGACAAATTTGTCCAGCTACTGCAACACTGGCATGATGGTGCTGCAGGCTCATTCCTATGCCATGGCAAGCTCTGAGAGAAGTTTGAAAGAGTTCCCATCTACTTGTCCCCCCCCCTGTTTCTAATTAGTTATGGCATTGGCATAAAACAGGATCTGTGTCTATTAAGTCTTCATCTGCTCCTCCTTATTCCCACATGAAGTCATAATCCTTCATGTCATCCCAACTGTGTACTATGGAAGTGATTTAGGATGTCTCAAACCAGAGGATGATGACCTCAGGTATTGAATAAATAGAAATGTGGAGGAAAACAACCCATGTCACACACTGCTGGTAAGAAGCACATGCGTTAGCAGAGGGAGACGGGGAGAGAAGCAGAGGAGAGGCTGATGCATCCACAGAAGAATTTGCAGAACAATCATGAGATTTTACACATGGCAGATGTCTAAGATATTTTGAGAGATTTTCCTCAGAGCCTCTAAGCCACAGCAGGGCCCTGCCACATATTTTGTTCTTCATATAATGATGCTGGGCCATTTGTATTGCACTATTGATGCACTCCTGGGTGGTACCAGCAGGACAAGAAGTGTGGTTAATAGTTGGCTTCAAGGGCCAAACACAAATATCGGCCTGCAGTTCAGTCCCTAGCCAAGAACGAGGCACTCAAGAGCAAGGAAACAGATTTCTTTTCTAAACAAGGGATCAAAGTATGATGAAGCAGCAGACAAATACTAATATCTTCCAGCCAGACGAAGCAAGAAGAGGCAGTTTGGTAGTAATAGCCCATGGTAATCACAGAGACAGTAACTGAGTACCAATAAAAGTTGTCACAAGGTATCTTGCCCCATTTCCAGTATGGATAAAGATCAAGTACAACAGTTGGAAAAAACTAGCTCTGACCTGCAAGGCAGTGCTTGCTTGCCAGATCCTTCCAAAGTCTGGCTGCTGTGGTCGGTCTGCAATCATCTTCCTTTAATTGTTATATGGGATCTGGACCTTTGAGAGCAGCCGTAACTTGTGCAACTTTCAGCTAAACTTGCCTTGAAAATACTGCCAGGGAGAGACCACCCTTGCTGATGGTGCCCTTCATGTGCAGTATAAAGCCTTGACAGTGAGCTATTAAATAAATACTCAGCTTGACAGCTTTTGGAGAGGGCATCCTGCACTCGCTCAAGTTGGGTTTTTCCTTATCAACCTTCTGAGCCCACAGAGAGGTGTGGGCTGTTTTGGGGGCTGTGAGTTTGCCATGAAAGTCACTGGAAGTCAACAGCCATCAACAAGGAAATATCAGCTTTATGCTGGAAACGCTTTGGAGCCCGTTACTTTTATTAAGGGTGCTAGTGGCTCATTTTCCCACTTACACTGAGGCAATGGTTTGAGGTAAAATAAAGCATTTACTATTTTTCAGATGCGCTTGAAGTCTCTTGCCCTTTCCAGAGGAGGCTTGTGCAGAGTGAAGAAATTGTCTTGATTTAAAGCATCCCTGTCTGAAAGAGAAGTTAAAGTCCTCCTTCTCTGACTTTTCTAAGTCTTTTTCTATTATTCTCCGAGCCGAGGCAGGTGGCTCCTATTTTAGCTGTAGCTGGATTCCAGCTTCTTTGCTCCATTTGCAAGATTTCATCTAACACATTCCTCTGGGGCTGCAAGAACTTTGCGCTTCCACCTCAGCCTAGAGGTGAAAGCAACAAAAAGAAGTTACACCATGTAATTATAGTTGTTATGCCAGTTAATAGAGCTTTTCATAGCATAAACACTATCAGCGCTAGTCACTGTCGGGAAGAGCTGTGTCTCCAGCTCTCCTCTTGCTGTCGGAGGCTCGGCACAGATCTGAGTCCAAGCTCAGATCTGAAGAGCAAACCCTGAAACCTGCCAGCTTGCGTACAGGGCTAAATCTCTCCCTGGACTTGGGGAAACTTCTGGAGTTTGGATTTTAAGCTTGATTAGGGGAGAGCAATATCGTGCTGAAAAGCATGATCCCAGCAGACAGACGGTGTTCAGCCTTCAGGTCTTCCAGCTTTCTTCCTTGTTCTTGGAGTTAGTCCATGGCTTTGTCTACAAAAACATGCTTTTACACAATGGAGTGTAAGCTCCAGGTTTGAGCACCACGGGTTTACATCCAAGCCCTCTCTCTTACCATGCGTTTTGCCCATCCAAATGGCAGGCAATGTTCTACTGCTAACAGTTTGCTTTCTCTCCCCCTTCTGTCTGGACAGTAAATTACCGTCACGCTTTGCTGAGAGTCTTCTTTCTAAAAAGAGGAGAGAAGTAAACATACATTTATGCAAAAGTTTTAAAACAACTCCTTCAGGAGGGGGAAAAAAAAGTCTCAGAGATGGCAACGTTGCGACAGAACATGGATTTAGTTAATTGGATCTAGCTATTTGCACCATCTTTTGCTAACCGCCTGTGCCAGTCCCAGGCTGGGAAAGCAATTTAACTCGTTGCCTGTGAAAAATGAAATGACAGGAGCTCCTTGAGTGAACTTTCACATTAACGAAGCATGATCTGCTCTTGATCAAAGACTTCACGTTCCTGCAGGACCAGAGTTCAAGCACCGGTCTCTACTTTCAAGAGAAGAAAAGGCTTATGTGTCATTGCAAGGCAAACTCTTCAGAGTTTGAGCCCAAGCTAAACTTTTATGTCAGCACTGCTAGTGACCTATACTGAAGCTTAACGTGGTCACCTCTTCCTTTAATTCTCACTGTCATATGCTGCCTCCTGCTAAGCTGAATCGGCTTCACCCATTATAGCAGTGAGAAGTGATGTTATCGCCAATTGCTGCTAGGCACTTTTGGATCACGTCATACATCTCACAGGTTGTTCCAAGAAAACAAGCTCTGAGGAGCAGGGTTGGGATCCAAGAGAGACAGAGACCAGCTCTGGGTGGCAAGATGCCGTAAAAATGTCCTTGCAGATCTGGTGTAACCAGATCAACTAATAAACCTCTGGAATGCTGATACTTCAGTTGATCTGGTCATACCAGAGAAACCATCCCTTGCAACCTGGATGCCAGGAGTCAAACCACGCAGCTTTCCACGAGCAGCTGACACAAAAGACCACTGTTGGCTATGTATAAATGCGACTGTTGCTGTGCTGAATAATCACTGCGATCTTGTGCAGCCTCCCCACAACACACCTCCTGTAAACTTTTTAAGCACTTATCACCATAGAAATATAGATTGACACATCAATGCACCAGGGTCACAATGTAAGGGGTTGTAGCCATGGGTATCGGACATTTTATAAATCTCAGCACCATCAGTGTTGGGTAGGAAGCCATCATCAGCATTATTAGAAGACAGACTTTGTTACAGAGAGATTTGTGGATCTGCAGATAGAAGCACTAAGCTGGAGTGAAGGAAGACTGTCAAATGCAAGGATGGTCAACGTGAGCTAAGGTCCATCCTTTTCTATTTCACTGCCTCCAGCCTGCCCCAGGAGGAGTTAAAAACATCCCTCACGAAGCGTGACAGCATTGCTAGCATCGTCCACCCAGCGTGTCACATCTGCTGGGGTACTCTGCAGAATCACCAGGGCTCCTATTCAACGTTAGGTCTTGCTCTGGAAGCCAAGGCATCCGTGAAAAGTGACTGTAGATCCTGGATGGTTAAAAGCAATTTAGAAGGTCGGGCTTGCAAATCAAATTACCGAGATGTACTTCTGCAGGAACCAGGAGATTGAAGGCAAGTTCATGTCAGAGACGAAGGGTGCCCTGCGTTCAGGGCTCGTGTGAGTTCCTGGCTGCGCCCCAGGTGCGCAGGGTCGCCTAAGGTGAATCATCTGGGGCTCCCATTCCCCAGCTGTAAAACAGGGATGATACTTCTGTTCTCACCTCAGTTTGTCTTCTCTGTTTAGATTTCAAGCTCCTCAGGGCTGTGTCTTGCTACATGTATGTACAGTTCCTAGCTTAACAGAGTCATGATCCAAACTGAAGCCTTCAGGCACTCCTGTATATTATATCATTACTAATTTCACAAGAGGTTGCAATCAAATTCCTTTATTGGGAAAAAAAAAAATCCTAGAAAAGAATAAAGCCAGCTATTAAAAACTGAAGATCATTTTTGCTGAAGTGGAAATAATGCTACTTTGTCCGAAAATGTATAAAATATGTATTGCAATTAAATTCTCTATTGGCAAATTGCTCTACAATTAAAAAACACAGAAGCTTGACTGAGGCAATTAGAATAATAGTAGAGTGTTAATTATAGCTTGATGGATTCTGCATGCTGTCAGCAATTACCTTCCAAGTGTACACTTCTGAACCGACTCCAAATCCACAAAAAGACACCGGCAGAATTAGAAATATCTTCCTTGTTGGCATGCCTTTGCCGTTTTAAAATTTGTTTTCATAAATACTTTTGTAAGCTATTTAATTAGACTTAATGAGGTTCGAGGAAGAAACATCCTCTGTGCTGTGCACAGACTCCTCTCTAGCGAAGGCGTGAACTCGGGTAGGAGGGAGAGCGCGACTGTGAGAATAATCTCATTTTCTACCAACTGCGCTCGCTGAATCATTTTCAGTGCATGGCGATCTTGTGCAAATGTGAGGCGATTCAGCCTGGTTTCCAGGAGAGCTGCTTTTAGATACCTTTTTAAAGTAGGTTATCTAGGCTTTCGGATCTCTCTCTCCATGGGAAACCCCATGGTTGGCCTTTCGCCCTTGTCGCGGGGCAGGGGAATTGGGGATGGGCACTGCGATGGCAGTCGCACGGTGAGAGTCCTGCGCTCAATTGGTGAGGTTAAACCAGCGCGGTTTTAGGTCAGGGGTTGCAAGAATCATTTTAAAACATTAAAATTAATTGTTAAAATTAATTAGAAAGCTTGGGTGTCAAATTTGAAACCACTGAAAAAGAATCAAACACTTTTTATTTTCACGATGCCTTCCCCACCAGGCAAGAGAAGTCCGCTCCATAAAAGTGCCTTAAACTTTAGGTTTCTCACCTCGAAGGACAAAGATGTGTTTTTTAATTGACTATATATTTGCATAAGACTGCACTATCTTCTGTAATACATCTACCCTTCTTGCCTCAGGTTCCCTCACCAAGGACAGGAGCTCTCGCTTTTAGTTTGCAAACAGCTTTCAAATAAATTAGGGGACTGAACGTCAGCCATTCTCCTGTTTTCTCCAGTTCTTGAAGGCTGACAGAAGACCCCAAGTCACAATAATGCTTTTTTAAATTTTTTTTTCACTCCCTTGGCATAACAAAAGCCTAAACCCCAAGTTTTACGTAGTGAAAGCCCATGTTGATTCTTCCCAGAAAGCTGCAGGGCTGGTGTCCGCGGTGTGCACAGTGCCCGCGCTGAAAGGTGTGCTTGTCATCGGGCACCCGGCGCAAGGCCGTGCGCGGCGGGGGGAACACCGCAGCCCCAGCCACGCTGCCGAGGGTGCCGACACTGCTGAGCATCCCCCAGGCTCGGCACGCCGGGCGTTCGGCCCCCGGGAGGGGACGGCGTGACTCGGGGGGACGGGACGCCTGGCAGTCCCGGTCGCCCCGGTGCTGAGCGGGGAGAGGCTTTTGCAGAGATTGGAGTTTTCCGTTTGTCGTTAATCTCTGCAATCTGATACGCTCAAAGCTGTCCCAAAGGCCAAATAGTTGCTGCGCAGGTGGACCGTCAAGAGTAAATAGAGAACAGGGAAATGCTGCGCCGGTAATAGCTAACAGTGCTTCTTGTGGTGTATGGTTGAGCTTCCAGGTGGGGATGCTGAAAGCATGAACTCTTCATCCTGGAGCGACACCTTGCCCCATCAATAAACCCAGTTTCTACATTTCATACCAGGTCATCTTCCAAAGCTAAATGTTCCTCCCTCAGGATTTCCAGACTTCTTTTCCTGATTTCCCTTAGGTACGATTTTATGTGTACCTTTTCAGCAGTGCACGTTGCACACGCTGATCCCCGCAGCTGAAGTGGCCAGGAGGTGCGGGGGCTGCAGGACGGGTCTCCCCACGCCGCACTTGGGTCCAGCAGATACCTTAATTGCTGTCTGCGGCAGGCGGCAGGCTACGTAACCTAGAAGATCCCTGTGCATTATGTCAGATGAAATTAATTCATTGACAAATCTGTAGGACATCTAGAAGAAAAGAAGGAGAATAGGCAGGAGAAGTGAAAGTCCTCATCCACAGTGATAGCTTCCAAAAATCTGTCTCCTCTGACACCGTCCCTCGGATCATACAAGTAGCGTTTCCTCATTGTGATCACCAAGGTTGCGGCAGAGAAGGGCCTCGCAAGGTTTTTGCCCAGTTTGGGGACTACAGGCAGGAATACTGAAGCCCAGACTGAAAAAGCCCCAACTCTTCATTGCCCTGAAAGGCTGGCTTGTCATCTCCATTCCTCTTCCGTCACTTGATGATGATGCTTTGACGTGGCGCTTCTCCGGGCTGCAGGTTCCCACGCATGGGTAAGGACAGCAGACGTGACTTCAGGCTCCTCATGAAGCTCAGGGGCTGCCAAAACTCCATGTCCCACGTGGGGAAGGGACACTTCAGGCTTTGACACAGGGCTTTCGCAGCCCGTGGGCCAAACCTGGCTTGCTCGGTTGGGCTTACCAGCAAATTTGACGTTTCTGATTCAGCTGACCCGATCTTTTCTTGAAGATGCCACCAGTCCAGGTTTGCCACAGCCTGGGTACCACTCCAACAGCCCTGAACGCAATTCCCCCTGCGTGGGTTATTTTATGCGAAGAGACGCGCGGCGCTCGGAAGATGAGCAGCGCGATTCCAGCATCCTCCGGCGCGACGCCCTGCCCCGTTACACAAGGACACACGGCTCCGTCCCCGCGGAGGGGAGAAATCCGCAGCGGAAGGATGGAAATATCATCAAAGGTAGCAGGAGCAGGATCGGGCTGCGATATGTGTTTCTCTCCCTCATCGTCTCGCACCTCCTTCCCCCCACGTAGCTCCTGGCGTGAGGCCGGGCCGATGCGAGGGGTTACACCGCGTCCCCACGCGCCGTGGGTGCGCTGAGCCCACCAAGAGCTTCCTCCCCGAAATGCTGGGGGTCCACAGTCAAACTTCACCCAACCCAGCTGGATGCTCTCCGCTAAGCTCAGGAGCAGCCTCTAAATTCGGTCTTTAGAGTGTGTTGATGCTCTAATTTTGCCTGTCACGACCGTGCTGCAGCCAGCTAATGAGTCACGACGGGCTGCGTGCTCCCTCACGTCTGCCGGTGCTGGGCCTTCAAAAATAGGGAAGGGGAACCCACCGCTTAGGTTTGGTCTGAAACACGCGTGGGTAATGAACCCGCTCCTGTGGCGGGCCCGCGCAGGACACGCGTGTCCCTCGGGAGCGCGGCCCTGCAGCCGCTGCGTGGCGTCTGGGGAAGGGCACACCGGGGGTGTTGGGGAGCCCCCAGACCCTGTTGTCGCAGCAGATCGTCCACAGCCGCGGGAGGGAGATTTTTAAACCGACTTCCTCGCGGCGGAGCGGGGAGGGCGAGGAGGCGGCCCAGAGGGCGCGGCCCCTTTAAGAGGGGCAGCGCGGGGGGGGCGGTGGCGGCCCGCGTTCACACCTGGAGTGGGAAAGGGGGGCGGGTCCCGTCGCCCCTGATTGACGGGCCGCCGGCATCAATGAGGCGCCGCA
>Ga0065711_1051114_pt1 | contig 10513 bp, 13 predicted proteins | sample Hoacrofraction12_FD_59098 | JGI IMG/M metagenome (GOLD analysis project Ga0065711, IMG submission 59098) | Hoatzin crop microbial communities from Cojedes, Venezuela - Epithelial fraction 12 v2 (version 2) | ecosystem: Host-associated > Birds > Digestive system > Esophagus > Crop | place...
CCGTCGCCATCAGCCCCGCTGCCCGCACCTGGGGCTCCCCCGGCCCCGGCCCACGGCTGGAGCCCGGCAGAAACAGGGGGCCCTCTCCCCAGCCCCACAGCCCGTCCCCTCCTCCCCTGGGCTCTGGCGCAGCCCCTCGCCCCTGATAAAGGGGATTGTAAGAAATGTGAAACTGTAACAAAGAAGCTTTAATATTTTCTAGTTTTTAGTAGCCTTTATTATTGTAGTTTGTATTCCTGCATACATAGCGATCTAATGATTTAACTGTACTAATCCCTGTTTCTATTAAAGAATGTAGTGGATGAATGTAGACATAAGTTATCACTTAGTTGTCAGACAAAATAATTAAGTCAAACAAAAGTGGTCTTGGTCCTCAGCGAATAACTGGGATAGCTGTATGATAAAAGAGACTCGTAAATAATTCTCCTCCAGACAGCTCGGCCTTGGGAGGGCAGATGCACCAAGCTACAGAGATAAGGAGGCACCAAGAGGGCAACAAGACCAGAACTAAACAACCTGAAGGACATGATATACGTGATCTTAGAACTGAGTTTGTGCAGAAACAATGGCAGCCGATGTCATTCACACATCCTCTCTCTTGCAGTTCTTGGGGATTCTTGGGATGCTTTGGGGAAAGAACACAAAATTAATACCCGGTAGATCATCCCATCGGCTTCACCAGTTCCTTATCCGAGCTCCTTTTCTTAGGGACCGAGAATCCTTTCACTTTGTTAGAAGCTAAAAGGAAAATAACCGAAGAATCGTTTAATGGGAAGTTTAACTGCATGCGTTTGTTTGCGCTGTTAAAGATTTAATAATATATATAATAATATTTCTTTCCTATTGTTAAAAAGAGTGGTTTGGCCGGTTATAATTTGTCTCTTTTGGTTTATAGGAAACTTTCCTATCCACATGCTCACTCCCTCATCAGATAATGAATTTCTGTTATTAGGAAAAGCTGTTGCTCAAAACTTCAACCAATTGTTGGATATGTGGAGGCCCTCTAGGTCTGCATAGTTGGCCCTGGGTTTCTACCCCTGTACACCCGAGTCAATTAGCAGACAAGAACAGTATAGTACTAAATGACACGGATGGTGACAAAACACCCTGGTTTATAACACACCCCCAAAAGGGCCAATATTGCTTATCCCGTAATCAGTCAGACAGAATATGGGTAGGACAAAGTACTTGTGATTGGACTTTTGGGCTGGGTTGCAAAGGATATTCAAATTGTAGTGCCAAGGTCGCTATACTCCTACGGGGATTTTACAATGACAAAGGAAATTTGTGGAACACCTCAGGTTCGTGGTAGGATACAGAACCGAGTAAAGCAAATTGTACTTTCCACCAAAATAAGGCATACCAAGGATGGTGGTGTCCTCAAGCAATCGGCTCACCAGGGAAGAAAGACAAGCTACAGTTAAGACAAGAAAAAATAAAAAAATTGGGATCCAGAGTCCAAAAAACAAGTATGAACTATGCCGGGCTGCAGTACCGCCACAAGGCCACCGGGTGGCAGTAGAGAGCGGGGGCGCCGCCTCTCGGGGAACAGCGAACCCTGCCAGAAAACGCACGAAACCGGCGGCCGATGCAGCTCGTTCTGCGCAGCGGGGCCGCGGCGGCTCCAAGTGCAACGTCACCGAGAGCAACGCGTCTGCCCGGCAGCCGAGTCCGCGGAAAGGACTCCTTCCCGGCCGGCCCTGGCCAGCACGGCACGGGAGCCCGGCAGCCGGGTGCCGGAAGATCGCCTCTCCCCTGGTTGTCCCGGGGAACCAACGCGGCCGACCGCCAGCCCCCGCCCGAGGACCGCAGCGCCCACCCCACCGCGATAGGCACCTTCCCCGGTGCATAAGCTTGCGGGGACACCGTGCCCTCCCGCTGACGCACCCGGAAGACCCCTCGAGCTCCATAGCAGCCCCGCGCTCCACAGCGCAGCTCCGGACAGCCCCCACCACCCGGCTCCGGTACAGCACCGCAGCCTCGCCGCTCCTTGCTTCCGACAGGGTCCCGCTGTCCCGGCCGCCCCCGGCAGGCAACGCCGCCCTCCTGGGGGCTTTCCACTGAACCCACCGGTTACTCGCCCGCCCCCCCCGCTCACCTTCTCTGTCGCTGCAGCCGCAGCCCGGTGCCGTTCTGTGACGGCTCCGCAACTCCCTTGGTTCGCACCGGCCCCTCCACACCCACCACCGGGCCGGGGGTCTGAATCCATCCTTGACAAAAAACACATTGACTGCTGCAGCCACAAGGTTCTACTTCATCATCTGAAAGAAATAAGCAGGCAGCCACACCTCACAGTGATGATAGTATCATGTGGGCCAACTCCAACCTCTTCCACAAAAACCCCCTCCTCAGAAGCACCCAGGTGCTCCCCTCACGTGCTCATTCCACAGTCCGACGCCACGGCCCTCATTGCTTCTGCTACGTAAGATAGCAAGAGACACAAAGTTAGCACTGTGCTTGCGAGAATACACCTGCTCAACGCTCCTCCTCGCTACCACCCCAGCTCACCTCAAACACCATTCCAAGGCCAAAGGCGGCCCACACAGCCCCTGCAAAACCAAAAGAGAAACACCTCACTGAGTTGCCGCAGGATTCTTTGCTCTTAGACACCGACCTGGCCCACAGCTGCTACTTCAGCCCGCTAGTCATGGCTCACCTTGCCCGAGTCACCTCCGGTGCCCATATCCCCGCTTCACTTCTTGCTTGGCACCTTCAAAATTAAAAAACAAATCAAAACCTAAAATCTAGTCATATAGCCACCAGTCACATCTTCCCTATGACACTACATGTGAACTCACCTTTGTACAATGCTCTGCTCGCCTCTCCTCCCTCGCCCTTTGGCACACAGCTTGTCCCTCTGCATCTGCAAAAAACATTGTACAATAAGTCACCCCAATGCTAACCAACAGCTTAACAATTCCAGCTGTCTCGTTTCCATTCAGGAACGCCACCTAGAGTCCAACTACAGCCTGCCATTAAAAAAAACAAACACAAAAGAACATTAAGCTCTTCACACACAAGCCTTAACACCTTTGAGATTCAAAGCCCTGCATCTTGAGATGCGGAGCCCCGGAGGGTTTACGCTTCATCTCTTGTGACTTTGTCATACCTCCCATCAGCTGCAGAGACTAAAACCAAACAGACCTCATCAACATTCAAATCCAACTGCAAAACTAAGCTGAGAAAAGCTGATGAACCCTCCTCCCTTCCTCAACCATCCCCTGGTCTCAAAACTTCAGAAACCCCTTCTTTTCTCCTGAACTGTCAAGGAAGGAACCTCATGCCCTCCTGACAGCTCCTTCCCTGTGTTTGCACCCCTGAACCCCCTGCATTGGCCGCTCCTCAGGGGCCATTCTGCTGAGCCACATCCTGCATTCTGCAGGCATCTCCCATCTTTTGCCTTCCCACAACCTTGGGGCTTTGCTACAGGCCCACAGAGTAAGTGAAGCCCCAATGCTTATGATCTACGAGGGGCCTGCCGCGAGCTGCAAAGTTTCAAGGGACAACACGGTCCTCTGAGTGATCGGGAAAGGCAATGAGCCGTCCCATACTCTGAAAGACACTATACATCATGTCCCTGCCACTTTCTTGACAAACACGCAAACTCTGTACAGATGCATACAAGATGCTCACCTTAACTCCTGCCAGACAATCTCATCATCGGTCCGATTAAGAGATGCAATGCCAGCAACTTAGACAGTATACAGCAAAACTAGCTAAAAAATACCAAAGTTCCATCTTAAATCAAGTCAGGAATTCCAGGAAAGTGTAATGCACCTAGAATAAAAAGAACAACACATACTATTAAACAATCTTGCCACCCCTGAACGCTCAGTGAAAGATTACTGACCTGAAGAAAAACACTGCAGATAAATATACTCTCTACTATACCTGCTGCTGAGGCTCGACTCATCCTGAAGGTCTTACCTCAAACAGACACCCCTGCTTCTCTAAATATCAAAACACATCTCCCTGAGGAGCTTAGAGAGCTCAAAAGCTGTAATTGACTGAAGGAAGCCATGACCTGAATGAGCTCCCTGATCGGAGGCTGGGGGTCATTTACTCTGGGCCTCGCCCACCATCATTCCCACGCTCCCCTGGGAAATGGACTGACAAGTCCTGTTCTGATGCCTTTGCAGGCTGGAACCAGGTTGAGTATGTCTTTGGTTTGGTCTGGGACAGAATGCAGAACATGAAGGCCTTGCCTGATAACAACACTGAGGAAAACTGAGATCTGTGGAACTCGGTACACCCAATCCTCAATGACACTTTGATCAAAATTTGTCTCCATCAGCTGAGGACCCACAGGTTTTGTTCCATCTAAATAATAAGACACACAAGAACAGTAGTAAGTCGCCCAGTGTGTACCTCTCCTCTGGGAAATAATCACTTGATTTTTTAAGTGTAAACACAGTATTCCATTATTTTAATAGACAGGAAACCACATATAAAAGGAGTCAGCAACAGTGAAATTGCATTAAGCTGATGCATCCACAGAAATGAGAAACATTTGTCTGTGACATCCATTGGTTGGGCTTTCATGATTAAGAAACATGGACTCCCAGTTACAATTTATGAGATGTTCTTTGCAAGACAGCAAAATCTCTTCTTACAACAGTGTGGCAATAAACCTATGCTTTGTAAAAGGACATAGAGTTGTAAACATATGCACATGTATCTAAACGCCCATCAACTGCAAGTCAGGTATTTGTGAAACAGACATGTTCCATGACAAACAGTTTTCCATGTGCACTGAAACCGGGAGTTCAAACCAAAGCTCTCCTGAATTTAGGGGAAAAAGATGGTAAGGTAAAATAAATAAAATTCCCTAGACATTAGAAAAGCACTAGGTTTGAAATACCGGTCTCACCATTTAAATTCAAAGATGTGACTTGAAGAGAAAAATTCTTGTGAGATCAGCGATCACGTGAGCTCTGTGCCTTTCTGGGATATATTACATTAGTGCTGCTTACCTGCAAGCTTCAAATCTGATAGCAGCTGAGAAGCCAGAGCCTTTACTCCACTTGCAGAATCCCTAGTATTCTCCAAATTCCAACCTTTGAGTTCCTTCCTGTAGCTCAGTACATGGACTACAGACATGATCAGATCCTCTGTGAACTTGAAAGGTTAAAACATTACCATTTTGGCATTTCTTAAATAAAATTGTGAAGAGCTTCAAAGGACTTTCTCGAAATAAAGTGAAGTAGTACTGATGCTGTAATCCCAATGGCAGAAACATCTCTTCTCATGACATGTCAGAAATAACAGAAATGCTATTTCACTGTTACAGGTCTTGAAAAGTACCCTTTTTCAAGATATTTTGTAAATGTTACTTCACAAAGCATCTCCATAAAACACTGCACAAAAGAGGAAGGGGAGGCCCAAATTTTGCAATGGTAGGAGTAGCTAGTGAATAACTCTTGTGTGGGTCATCCTTCCACCTTGCAAGCTACGTATTTAATTCACACATCCATCCTGCAACTAAAGCTCTAGAAAGTATTTTGCTCAGTTCCCAGAAGCACCAGCCACACCACAACACTTGCTGGCTCTTAAGTACAGCCAGTCTCTGCACCCTTTAGAATGAGCTTGTGAACCATCAGACAACTTGGTCGGTGTGCTCCACAAAATCCAGGTCCTGGTTCTCAAAGTAGGCAAGTCAGGATGGAAAAGCCCATGTCTGAAACGGTCATCCCATATAACCTGGTTTGCCTACACTGTTTGTCCCAGATTAGCAAGTCAGTAGTAAAGAGATGAAAAAATGCAGAAGTCAGGAATCCCTGTTCTGAATCTTATGCTCTAAAGATTACCTGCAAATTACCTACCTATCTCTGTTCTCTTACTGTCTCCCCAAGACACGTTTGTTTAACTGCCTGTTTACCTCTTGGATTTGTTTGCACTTCACAGGCCCTTCTGTTTTGGAGATGATTCTCATTATTATGGTACTCTTCTCATCTGCATTCCCTTTTAAGAGGTTTGACATAAAAATTACAAACTGCTCCTTAGCAATCTGTTCACTCAGCCCAGATGATTTCCCAGTCAGGTCAATACTTTTCATTCTGTGGTATAACCGAACAGTCATTTTCTCTGGTAATGGCTCTTGCATATATGTCTACAATGAGAAAAAGAGCAAAGAACATGTTTTAAAAATGACGAATAACTAATATATTCCAGGTAAACTGTGCTGAGACACACTGCTATGAATGAAGGATTTTGATACCATGTATCTCGTCTTGGCAACAAACTTCTGTCAAAGGACTAGTTTTCAAAGAGAAAAAAAAATCTCTATTTTTATAGTATCTCCTTTCCAATACAATTTAGCGTATTTAAATTTTTTTTTTATTTACAATTAGTGTACAATTTAGGACTCTGCCAGTCCAACATTTAAAATTGTGTTTTAGCCTTGCTTTCGATAGAGGAGCTCACAGATACTTCAAACCAAAGAGAAAGTAAAGTTTTTTCCATATCTCAGTTTTGGCCTCAAGACAATGCAGGCAATGTGTTTAACCCTACATGCACAAATACAAACAATTCTGAGAAGTTTCCCTCTACACAGCAACGTCTGATTCAAGCACGGAATAAAACTGAGATCACTTGATTTTTATAAGGCTTCCCTGCTGTTAAAAAGTCGAAATCAAAACTGACTAATCAAAATTGCATGAACGGCCCTTTGAATTGAATACTGGCTGGTATATGTCATCACGCATCACAACACTGTGGGAAAGATCCGACTCTGGATCCAAGAAACTTTCACAGTGTTCAAGATAATTACACGGTTTAAAAATAAACCACCTAAAACACATCTGTACACTAGGACATGACTCCACAGAGTCTTCACCGCGCAAAGCACTGTGCATAACGTGCTGAACACCTGGCTTGACTCTTACCCACACGGACGCAGCCCAGTGGGGACTATGCTGAAAACAATGGAGCTCCACCTGCGTAAAAGCACTCCAGCTCTATTCAGTGGAGCTGCTATTACCAAGCTATTGCTGGCTCAATACCACTCTTATTGAAGCCACCAGGGCTGTTCCTGTTTGATGTTAATGGCTGTTGCTGTGCATGTAGGGCGAGATTCAATATGCCAAGCTCTACCCTGCTTCTGTTGACATCAGTGGTAAAACTCCCATTGATTTCAGCAGAAGCAGAATTAGCAGCCACAGACTTGCATGTTAGAGTGCTTCATACAGAGGGAGGGATGGTCCCAGGGGGTGCAGCTGTCTTTAAGAGGCTTTCTAAAAGTGGTACATGGGCCTGAAGTGAGACAAGCAGCAGGGAACATAATTAGAAACACTATACTCAAAGGTTTTTTACTTCATGCTGCAGTACTACCTACCTACTCCCTACCCTTTCCCACCCACCACTAACTTTGTTGCACTGTTTTGTTATGCTTATAGCTATCCCAGTGAGGAGACATGGGGTGTGAAAACGGAGGACTGTAAAAAGGGAATCTTTAATAAACATCCAATAAACTCACACCTCTAACAGTTTAGAATCCTTGTCTTAAATGGCTTGAAGAAAGTATCTAGAGATACCTGCTCTACCTGCTTTCCAAGCTACACTGTGCAGCTTGCTCTGGTCCAGAAGCCACATACTTTCCTTCCAGCAAAGCACTGAGCCTGAGCAGAGTACACGGGGTTACGCTTGGGCCCTCGTCAGTGTTACCAGACTATTGCTAGATCTAGCTCAGACATGAGCATAGACATCTACGAGGAAGGCATGGCACTGCAATAGTCCCTGCACCAAGGAATTAGGCACCTACAGACACTCTTTCAAAAGATTTTAATTTAAGCTGGCAAACAAAAAGGTCGGCAGGGAAAAGACAAACGTTCATCAAACGACACACTGATCTAGGATCAAAGCTAGGGAAAGAACCTCTCCCAGGTCCCAGTGAAATAACAGACACCAGGGACCAGGCTCTTGGTCGTAGTGGGGTTGAAAGGCTGGGCAGCAACAACACTGCTTCCACTGATAGTTCATAAATAGCCAGGCTGGAGAAAGGCTAAAGCTGGTCTGTATGCAGCTGCATTGCTAAATACCTTAAAATACCCTGCTTCTTTCCTGGAGTTTCCATTAACTGTGTAGCATATATAAAAATGCACTTTTAATACCATATTCATTTGGCCACTTGGTTCCTGCCTAACTACAGCTATTAAGTATTGCAACAAATCATTCTCCTCTTCTTTCTTGATTAGAAAATGAATGCAAAGTTAATCAGAAAGCATAATGTATGTTAATTAGCTAAAACAGGGAGCCACAGCTTAAGCAAAATTGAATTCTTTCCTTTTAATGCAAGTGAAAAGATTAGAGATGGTGGTGCAATTGAGGGAGAAAGATACAACCAAAACACAAACTGACTTCGTGACAGCTTCTCAAGAAAATCTGTAAATAATCATACACTATAGATTCCAGGAGAAAGAATCCTCTTCCCATTTTTCAGGTTTCTGTGAAAATATTTTCATACTTCCCAACTTACTTCAGAATCAGGAAAGCTGCAAATTGACACAACAATGCAACTTAAGAGACAAATACAAACCTGAAAGTCACTATTCATGTTAAATATGCATCCTGCCCCAAAACATTATTAAATTAAGATGGGCAGTCCTTAAAAAGTAACTATTGCCATGTCTTTAGTTTCCTTCTGGAATTGTGTTCAATACACTATAGTCCAGACGTATCAAGAATAATAGATTGTCTTGCCTGTAGTGCTGCCAGTCAGTTTTCTTTGTAGCTTTGCCATGTTTTGCTCCAGCTGAGCCACTCGATCCTGACAAGGTATCAAACACTCCATCAATGTCAGACTGCTCCTCAGGAAGAAATCTGGAAAGGGGATTCCAATAGGCATTGCTTTTGGCATTTCCCATCTTTTGAATCTGAAGCAAAGGAAAAGGAATAAAAGAAGACCCCAGTAAACACAGAAGGGTATCACAACGGCCACGCAAGACGTACCAAACAGACTCACATACCCACACAAGTTTTACAAAAGGAGCAAATTGCTAGCCTTCCAGGAAAATATTCTTAAAACTACTGTTTTAGTCTCTGCAGTCACTGAGACTTGACGAACTTGAACCACATCTGTGAACAGTAACCCTGCTTTATGAAATGACAGTCTGTCAGCTCTTTGCTAAGACCACCCTGTCTACCAATTCAAACCACATTCAAGTCTCATCAGGTGGAAAACCCAACATGATTCAATGACTAAATTAGCTTGTACAAAGTGACCACAAGTCTGTCAGCTGGAATACATCAGTAACATGAAGGGAATAGCCTGATTATGGATTATTTATGACATATTATGCTACATCTCTCTGATGCATTAACGGACTGAAGCTAAGTCTGCCAATACACATGGCACTAAAACACTATCACTGAAGATGACAGGAGAATGTTTTTTCTGAGGACGCAATACAAAAAACATTCAAAAAGCTGGCAAGAAACACAGTAAAAAAACATTCTGGAAGACGACTCAAGACCCATCAGAAACACATAGCTTCACACGAAGTCAGTAATTGCTGAGAGCTGGTACTCACAGAATTAAGGTTGGGAGGGGGTTGGTTTGGGGTTTATTTGTTTGACACATTTAATGGTACAACTATGATTTCTCTCACTGTCTCAGGATTCACCTGCATTACAGAGAATAATCCAGGTTTTTTTCGTGTTGTTTGGGCCACAAGCTCTGGCTTTCTCCCTGGAGCAGCACAGAACAGACCTAACAGTGCCACAGTGGGGTCTGACATCCCAATTTCCACCATGACCGCAATGACAGTCACCACTGTAAACAGCCCTCCCAGCCACCCAGAGTAGACACACGCCTGGGGTGACAATATAAAAAAGACAACAAGCAGAATAAAACACTCTTTCAGTTTTTTATATATGTATATATATATTTTATTTTTTTTCCCCCCACAAATTCTACATCCTTTCTGGCACACTGCTTTTGGTTTGGGATTCCCAGTTCCACAGCAATCTCTTTTTGCAGACAAGCCCGTCGCACAGCCCTTCAGCGGCCTCAGGACTCCTTGCTTTGCCTACCCCAATCTTCCTGCCGTTAACTGCTGCTGACCGATAAAGAACTGTACGCAAGAGCCTGAGTTGGGCTTCTTCACCTTCGCTGAACCGCACAGGCCCCAAAGCCTTGTCTCCCTGTGCGGAAGGTGTCGATGACCGGGTGAACACCACAGGCTTAATGGAAACGAAAGTAACCCGGAAGACAAACCGTGAGGGCGTCACTGACTTCAGCAGCGAACCGCTGGAGGACGGGGGTCCTCGGCCCCTCTCCCTCAGCGCGGGGAAGGGGAAGCAGCGGCCGGTTCCCGCCGGGAGAGGCCTGGCCTCGGCAGCGGCCCGGCAGCGGGGCTAAGGCCCGGCGCTGACCCGCCGCCCCCCCACCCGCACCGGCGCGAAGGCGGGCTAGGTACAGGGCCGGGCGAAAGCCTTCGCGGTTTGCCGTTCTGCCGGGTTACGCCCCGGTACGCTCAGCCCATCCTCCCCCACCCCCCCGGCTGGCAACAGCCCT
>Ga0065711_1010746_pt1 | contig 10512 bp, 7 predicted proteins | sample Hoacrofraction12_FD_59098 | JGI IMG/M metagenome (GOLD analysis project Ga0065711, IMG submission 59098) | Hoatzin crop microbial communities from Cojedes, Venezuela - Epithelial fraction 12 v2 (version 2) | ecosystem: Host-associated > Birds > Digestive system > Esophagus > Crop | place...
GATTTGAAAGATTCAGTGACCTGCCACATATAATTTCTTTCAGTGAGAATACAGATCTGATTGCTCATCTTTTAATATAAGCGTGAACTTCATGGATCGAACTAGGCGATGTATTGGTAACATGAAACAAATTGCAGACTCCTTCACCTGTAGCAGTTGAATGTGATACTGCCATACCAATTTTAATGGTCCAATTATAGAGTAAAGACTTGATGTTCAGATGAAATGTTTGATGCCCTGCCTGTGTTCATTTGTCTTATTTAATCTTTATTGATAGTCCAATATATCATTAGCTTCAGTTGTTGGTAATTCAGGTACGTATTTCTGCTGTTCACAGGGGACCTTTGTGGGAGGGTATTCTGATTGGTTCTTTTTTATAATTATTGTGTTTTTCCAAATGAGTAGTGAGTTGCTGGGTGGAACCATTAAGGTAAAACTTCAGAAGCTATCTAAATGCTCTTTTTCTTTTTGACTACTATTTACAGTGTATTGATGAGTCATTTCAAATGCCTAGCAAAGAGGAGAAAGAACCAAAGTATTTTTTTTACCTCTGTATGAGCCGATCTGTGAATTATACTTTCACAAAATGTGGGCTTATGGGCTTTTATGGCCCATGTCAAAATATGGGCCCTTATTGTTGTGGGGTTTCTCAAATAGTGTAGCCATTTACCTCTGCTGGTTCCAACTGCATGTGGGTTGTTGCAATTAAGAATTTTTGAATTTTATATCTATGTAAAGTGAAATAACTACTCACTGTCAGATGCCTGAAGGCTGATCCCGCTTGCAAAGCTTACTCTCTAGTGTCAATATTTTCTTACCTCATAAGCTGATAAAACCTGAAAGCAAGCTGTCGTCATGCTTTTGGGGAATCAGGAAAGACAAGAATTCCTTAATGCTGGTCTCATGACAAGAGATTGTTTAACTGAAGCTAAAGTTGGAAAGTTTTTATTAATAATTTGCACAGCAAAAGCATTGCCGTGTATTCATCAAAGCAAACATTAGGTCAAGATAAACTTAATGTTGCTGCCAGAAGATGAACATTCAGTTGGATCAATTCCAGACTCCTGCTCGTTGCCCTTAAGCTTGTACTGGTGTAATGGAAGGAGTACAAATGATTGGCAGGTCCCTTTAGTGGCAGTATGAGTCCGTACTGGATTAATGTGACCTTAAAACAGACCTTTCCTCCTTAAAAATGGAGGAGACTTACCTTGCACCAAGTTATTTGGCACTTTTTTTTTTAAACTGCATAAACCTCTTGCTGTTATGGGTGGATTTGCCTTTCTCTCACAGGAAGGCTGTGTCTTACATGACTGTGTTATACTTATGCACTGCTGTTTCTCATTGCTTGAGCTCAAATCAAAGAAATAGGATTACCGTTAGTGACCCATGTAGTGATACAAGGCAAGTGTAGGTAGCTTCTTATGTCAGTCTTCCTGCTTGGGTAACACTGGAAGATTCTGCTGCCATATTTCCCCTATCCAGGAAGCTGAAAACGGCTTTCACTCTGGGATGAAAAGATGGCACAAGTACAGAAGCATCTGTGCTTTGGCTCTGAAGAATTCCTGTTCATCCAGTACTGCAGGTTAGAAGCAGAGGAGCTGCTTCAAGATTAGAGATGTAGAGTCAGTTCAGTCAGAGCCTATTTGTGGGTAGATGAAAATGTCACCTCAGTGCGGACTGTTGGCACATATGCCTCCTGCGTGCTACATCCAATGGTATCTCTGGCATGTGGACTTACTGGAGGAGAAGAGTAACCATAGTTTGATTTCTGTTGAGTGTTGCATTTAGTTAAGAAAAAAACGGAGCTGTTAAAATATTGCCAAGACTACAATGCTACTTACTGAAATAAATGAAATAAAATTCACACCTTCCTTTGGAGGAGTTTGTTGCTGTATGCAGAATACATGCCAGTAGGGAGAGAAAGAAGTGATATAATTCGATGTCCATGAAATCATTTAAGGTTCTGAGCATCAATTTTAAGCTTGAGAGAGCACCTAAGATTTGTATGTCACATAATTTTATTTTAGGATGTTTTAGTTTGATGAAGTTCTTGTAAAGAAGGTACAAAAAAATTAAAGTGTAGCTTGAATACCAACAAAATAATGGCAATCTAGCCAGAAAATTAAGGTTAGCTTTCATATTGAATAAGCTCTCTGGTAAAAAATGTTGGAGTATCTTAAAAAGAGTTCCTTAACATTCTGATAGTGAAGTTTACATTGAGTACTGTGAAACTTTAAGGAGAATTAAAACTTTATACTCTAAACTTCACATTTAAACTTGAAGAAGAATTGCTTGAAGTCAGTGTGGTAAGTCAAGACAACTTGCTTTCTTTTCCAGAACTCGTAAGGTTGTTTACTTTTTAAAACTTTTTTTTTAAAAAAAAGTCCAAATGCTGCTCATATTTTATTCTGTTGTGATGTCGTGCCGGGCACCAGCAGAAATTCTCAAAAGATAGAAGCCAAGTGACTAATTCAAGGAAAATCAGTTAAGCAGAAATTTTAAAAGCACTTTTTGCAGATGAGTTTTGATATTTCTCACATTGCTTTTACAAAGTATAGGCATTTTTTTATATTGGCCCAGATCCTTGTTTAGAAAAGAGTAAATGTACCCTTAGTAGAACTTTAAGAATAGGAGGTTGTCAAAACAGTTTTTGGTATTTCAGATACGTGAAAGAAGAAGGAAGGCTGAAACTTACATAGTTTTTCTTTTTTGTTTTGAAATGTTCTGTAGTTTCACCCAGAAATACCCACCAGTGAAATTTTTATCAGAAAAGGATCGTAAAAGAATCCTGGTAAGTTGGTATTTACTCAGGGGTTGGTTTTGGGAAATAAAAATATAATTCTGTGGAATGTAATCAGTCTTATAGGATTAATTAAAGACAGGAGCAGGAAGAAAATAAGTTACCTTGGATGTCATATGGGCTGCACAGGGTTTAGAGTAGTGCTTCAGTGAGCTGATGTTCTCAAACTCAGCATATGGATAATAGACTTGGGCTCTGGTTTGGAGGTTTGACTTGCCAGTTAAGCTGCTGTTCTCTGCTTGTAACATCTCCAGAGTGCATTGCCAAAGGGTCTTTGTGGCTGCTTCCAGATGGCTCAAACTTGTAAAGACTCAGAAACTTTTTACGCATACCTTGGCAGAGAGTTTGTGTGACTGAATTGGACAAAATCTAGTCATAAGGCTGGAAAAGTAGCTGCTCTGCAGCACTGTTAAGAAGGAACAGTTAATTAGACTGAGAGAATGCTCATCTCTCTCTTATCTTCTGTGTTGTTGCTGATATTTTGAAACATCACAGGTGTTTTAAGGTGGAGGAGGAAGGCAGGTTAAGTCAGAACAGGTAGTCTTCTAAGGCATTGTTAAACTCAGCAAATTGTGCTGCAACATCAGCTTTCCAGTTTCATCTACAAACACTTTTGAAGTTAGCTGTGTCCTATTTTTTTTCTTGTTTCTGTCTGTCCTAGGGAAAAAAAAATTATCCCCACGTTTTGAAGAGGCAGAGAAAGTATAGCTACTTAAGATGTGTAAATACAGAAGTATGAGTTTCTTCCTCTGTAGTAGAGAGCAAAGTCTGGGACAAATCCCTGCTAAAGTGTTTAACTTATGTGGTGTTCTCCTTTGCTTTCACTCTTCAAAATTTTGAAGAAAAACACTGAAAAGATGCAATTAAAACCAAATTTTGTTTTTACTGCTTTATTAGACAATAGCCTTCACTGCAATTGTAGAACTTCAGAAGTGTTACTAAGTTGGTTTAGTTCGACAGTGTTATTCTGTCATTTTTATGACAGTCTGAAGGAGATAGACCTGTAGCTCCATGTTCCCTTATTGAATGTGGAAGGTACACCGAGGAAGGTATCAGAGAGAGGCTGAAAATTCTGCAATCATGTGCTCATGTGTCCAAGTGTAATACAGTTACCTTAATGTCATGGTTTTTGTGTAAGCAAGAAGGTACTTTCAAGAAAGGTATCCGTGCAAGCTGTTAGTATGTTATGGAGCTCTTTAATATTAAACTTTAAACTTTGCCTCTTAAAGATACTGGATATTTTGATGAAGTCTGTTGCTTCAACAGTGATGGCAAGTAGTGGGAATAGGAGTGTTTTCTGGTGACCTGAATAGCTTTTTGGTGTCCACATATTTTGTAGAGTGTAGATTACTAAAGAGAAAGCTGGCCAAAAGGATCAGTGAGTTGTTCAGTTGTTTCTTCTCTGTCATGGTTGGGGACTAGTTCAGTGGGAACTCAGATGGGCTTTCACAAGCCTCCTGCCCATGTGGGCATTGTCATTCTGTTAGAATGTTGCTGTCATAATTCTACAGGAAAGATGTTCTTCTGAGTAGCTGGAGTCAGCATATTGAGGACTTGCATAGACCTGCATGACACTTGGAAATTTCTCAGGAGTAAACAGAAGAGTCGGCAAGCCAAGTGAACTTTGGTAGATGATTTGCTTCATGTTTTGGTGATACTGCAACTGCTCCTGGAATCCATTCTAAATTCTGATTTTTCTCTGAATGCTGTCTCCAGCTGCAACCTGGAGATAGCTACAGTGCTGACCTGATCAGAAAACAGTTTGAGCAGTTATTTTTGTATTATACTGTATCTGTTTGGAGATGATTGCTAGTAGGGGTGGTATGTCAGCTGAGACTACATACTCTGGCACTTCCATTCGAAAGAGCTCAAGTCTGCATCCTGTTGTGCGTGATTTATCTACTTGATCAGTTCTCTGAAGTGGCTAGGCCACAGGCTTTCATATGCAAGAGAAGGAATTCTGTTAATATTATGGATGATAACATTGACATAGGTTCAATCTGTTGTGTGCGTATTTTTCTGAATTGAATGCGGTAGACCAATTAAAACATAAAATAATAAAAAACAAAATTACATATAGGATATTAGATGTTTTGAATCTGACTGCAGACAGCAGAAATGAACCTGTCTAGCAAATGCACAAATCTTTAAGTGCCTCTAGTGGAGGAAATCATCAGTAATATTTGTGCCTTATAATAGATGCTGAAGTTACCAACCATACTGGCACTACTAAGTAATTAAATATTTTAATTAGTGATGTCTTACTGAAGAACGCTTATTTAAGCCTCAAGTGCTCATGCTTCAATTCTGATATGGAAATTATTAATGTACAGTATACAGTTTTATAGATTAATATGTCAATGTAATTTGCAAAAAGTCATATTTAGAAATAAAGTACATCGACCTTGCTTTTGTGAGTGATTACAGGAAGGTTATACAGAGAGCTTTGGTGATAAATCATCTTTTCTTTTTTAATGTATCCTCAAGTAATGATAAAATTAATTTATACAGTTGTTTACTTTTCCAGGGGAAATTCAGCTCCATTTCCAAGTAGTTCTTTAACCAATACCAATGAAAGTAATATGTTAATAAAGCTAACATAGATTTATCATAAAAACTACTTACAGATTTAAAGTAATAAGAAACTTCTTCCCAGAAAAAATTGGTTTGTGCTTTTTTTCCCCCCCTTCTTTTTTTTGCTTATAGATAGCATAGAAGAGTGCTGTAAGGAGTCTGTGGTTTGGTTATGTTTTTTTCCAAAAGGGAGATGGGGAAGAAGACACTTTCTTTTACTGCACCAAAGACATATTGTGAGCATCGAGTTTGTTCTCTGGAATCCTGGAAATGGGAGTAGCAGCAGGGGATTTCCTTGAGCCTCAGTTGAAGAAATAGGTTCAGGTCATCTACAGAAATATTTGTCCTGGTCACCATAAAAAGGCAAACCCCTTGGAACATGCAACAAGGCTGCAGCTCACTTCCGAGTCAGGATAAGCTTATGGCTGTAGGTTTTCCATGCATATTATTTTTTCCTTGGTAAGTGGTGGCAAGTGACAGAGGGTGGTTCTCCCTCAGTTACTTCTGCTCTTTCCTTGTTCACTGCATTCTGCCAGAAACCTGTTCTTTCCTCCTGTCTGTTCCAGGCTAGTGCGAGCCTTGAGATTATTTCCTTCTTTCAAAGGGGGCTTCTAAATCCTCTTTCTCCTTCAGGTTTGTCAAGGAACTGAATCACATATTGAATCTGCTACAAGGAAGCCCTGACAAACCCAGCAGAATACTAAATAGACCAACTAAATGATTCTTTTATTAACTGGTACTTACAAAGTCTCTGATGCATTGGTGGCCCTGAATTTTTAACAAGAAAAACAAGTGTGAGAATACAAGAAGTGGACATTGAAGTTTTTACAGTTCTTTTCAGTTTTTGAGAGCTTTCTCTCTGTCTTTCCGTCTTTACTAGTTAAAAAAAAATAGTTCTGCTCATCTGGCTTTTTACTGGCTTTTTTTCAGCAGTGATTTGCAGAGGAGTGGACAGGATAAATATTTAGCCTTTGACTAACCTGAAGTTAAAGAACTTCAGGCATCTACATACTTCTCCACACAGCACTTTGTCATTGTAGCACACCATCTATTTGTTAAATTACTGCTTGATAATTACACCATGTTCTTTTGCTGTTTGGTTAGTTGTCACTGCAGCTGAAGAATGGAGATCAACAGCCGAATCACTTTCAGAATGTGAATTTGATCATGCAGTCATATAATATAGCTGATGCCACACAGGGCTTTTACAAGTCCCTTCATTCTTTGAGAGTGATGATCTGTCATGTCTTTGTGTGTTCTTGAAAACAGCTTATGAAGTACAGAGAAATTAATTGCTTCTGTGGATATGTCTGTCTGGATGTGTCACATGGCTTGCTGTTCTACTATTTGGTGTGTTGACTGCTTCAATACTGAGCTAGTGATTTTGTTTGTTTGTTTGCGATTAAAGGCTGAGGTGCAGAAAGGGAAAAAGAATGAACTTTCTTGCTGCTTCTACATCTGCAATGGAATAAGAGTACAAGATTTTAAATATTTTATTTCTGCTTATTTCTTTGCAGTAAAACATCATAAAGTTGCAACACAGGGAAATGTTAGATGTTGGGGCTAATGGTATAGAATAGAGAATTTTTTCAGTTGGAAGGGACATACAATGATCATCTAGTCCAACTACCTGACCACTTTAGGCCAGAATGATCTAGGCTATGGATGCATTAAAACACAAAAGGAGTAATTTTGGTTTTAGCAGGTATTTCAAATTAGAGGTCTTCAAAGACTCGCTCTCATCTAAGAATACCCCTTCTTCCCTGGTGAAAGGATTTTTAGTACTTAGAACACCCAACATATCTTCTATTTAAACCAGACAAAAGCTAGATTTGATGTGTCTGGTATTATAAATCTGACACTAAAATAACCTGGCATTCTGTCATCTTTTTTCTGAGACATGGGAGTTACAGAGAACTCTTACCTTTTTGGGTCTTTTTAGGCCTTGCTGTCACATAGAAAGGCACAATCCAATTTGAGGGGAAAAAGGAAAACAATCTAATCTGAAAAAGAGATTTTGTTGATATGAATGGTTAGCTGAACTTCTAACCTGACAGTAATGAAACATGTCAAGCATGTCTCTTGAAACTTTAAATCCTGTAAATATTGGGGAAAAAAAAAATTAAGCATGGAAATGGAGTTGTTTCCCCTGGAATAAGCAAAGATCTGAAAGCTACTGTTCTTCTGTCTTCATGTTTGTAGACTTTGTCTGGTGTTTCTGTAAAAAGAAAAAGAAATTTATACCAACTGTCCTAACGCAGATAACTGGAGGAGCAGGGTTTGTGGGTTCTCATCTTACTGACAAACTAATGATGGATGGCCATGAGGTTACAGTTGTGGACAACTTCTTTACGGGCAGGAAAAGAAATGTGGAGCATTGGATTGGTCATGAGAACTTCGAACTGATAAATCACGATGTCGTTGAGCCCCTGTACATTGAAGGTGAGTAGTCTCTGCTTTGGTATCTGCACTTTGTTGTGCTTTACGCTTGTAAGTATGTATGTCTGTAAAGAAATGAGAAATGCACTGAATTCTGGATTGATCTATCTAATATCTGTATGCTTTGTTTATTATTAGCCTGTTTTCTGTGACCAGTGTGGAGTGAGAGGTTCCGAGCACTTTTGTCTACAAAATCAGTTCCTCCTTTCTGAGTGGACAGGAGGAAGGAAATCTCAAAAACTTTATAATGGGACTGATTTTGTGAGAAGGCAAGATGGCAATGGGTCAGTCTGTCCCATCCATTGTCCCACATCCCTGTGTGCTTTCACAGGCTTATGCACACAGAGTCTGTGGTCTAGATTCGTCGTGAACTGAGAAGTTTAATTCAGGGCTGCAGTTACACTAGACATGCATTCTGCAACTGTGTATGGTCAGTTGAGAGGAGACTAAGCTTTTTCAGAGGGCAAGTCAGCTCACTTCCCTTAGTTGCCTTGTGTTCTGTGGAAAACATTACTCCTATTTAAGATACAAACATTCCACAGCCTGTAGAATAGGAAAATGGCAGCACTGAATTTCCCCAGTTTTCAACAAACCCCCTCCCAAACCCCAACCCCTAAACAAAGAAGGAAGCAAAAAAAATTCTTCTTCAAAAAAGTGGAAGTAACTCAATATACAAGCTATCATAAACCTCAAACTACTATGCCAAATTGTAAGATGCCATTAACATAGCCGTATTTGAGAGATATATACATTTATAGACTTCTTTGGGAGTATGTAAGTATACAGTGAATCAGTGAAAACATTGCTTTACACTGCAATTCCGGTGGATTTGCTCCATCCCTTTAAAAATTTGTAGCAATGTAGTGGTTTCATATTTTTAAACAAAAAAAATGAATATGAGGTTTTATTTTTTGTTGTTTCTGAATTCTAAAGGATGAATTTTCACAGGGAAAGTCTCTAGCAGTTGCATCGCTTGTATTATTGCTTGTGGTGAATTCCTGACAACACTACTGAAACAGTCCTGCAAACACGTGCTCCTTCTCTGCTCTGACAATGCACTGGTTCAGTTACTGTCTGTTATTTTATTCAAACTTCTGCTTCCACTGACAGGGTAATGGGACTAGGATCCTATTAATTGGCTCCAGGTACTCGTAGCTTATACCTCAGCCAGTTCAGTTTGTCAGCTTTCCTAATCTTTCCTCTGCATTACCTGCTTTCTGCCTGATTAAACTTGAGACCTTCTCCCAGAATTATCTTCATTGCTAATATTGTTGCCCAGTTACTAGGCACTAATGAATGGGAATTCTGAGATACTTCAGCTACCTCTCCCACGTTCTGTGTAATTAAGACACCAATTCCTCATTTTGTACTGACAACAACTTATAACATGTTATTCAGTGGACAGTTTATTGAGTGTCTTCTCATCCTCCACAAACTGAAGCTGGCATGGCTAAATACTAACATAAAATTGACTTTGATATACCAGTATAGGAACATGTTAAAATCTCATTTGAATGCAGAGTTTATACTCCCAACATAGGAAAGGGGAAAAAAAATGACGCAATGAGGGATCGCTATTGTAGGTTAACAAGTTGGCATATGCATCAGTATTTCTTTTCTTAGTCCCATTTTCTCCTTTGTACTTGTAAATAGAAATTGGAATGACTGTGAAGTCATTACAAAAGAAGGTTTGTATCTGAAGAATTCCTGTTTATTTGCTGTCCTGCTTAAACAAGGTCGTATAAGGATATTTGGCGCTTAAATTCCAGAGAGAGTAATCAGTGCTTTATTTCTGAAGGAGACCTCATTTCTGATCTAGAAAGAACAATGTTTTGCACTTTTGATATGGAAAGTGAATTTAGTCTCAAGATGCGTAGCTTTCACTAAATCTCGTGGTGCGTTTTTTTTTAGCTTCACAGTGATGCCTACGCACAATCTGGCTTGTCCGAGTTGTTATCTTTGATCCATGACATGAAGTGGCACTCAGCATTCTTGAATCTTGTTCTGCATTGGTCAGAGACAGTAATAAATCACTTTAACACTCATTTTATTTCTCAGCCCTGTGATAACTATAGTTAACTGTAGTGCTTAATTACTTTCTTCCTCCAGTAGGGTTTGCTTTGCTTTAGCATTTGGAGACGTCAGTAGAAAACTCACAAGAACATAGCTTTCACTTAGACTGTTTCAAGCAGAATAACAAAGACTCTGCATTCTTTAATAGAATGAAAGTAGTTCATTGTCGAAGGCTCTATGGAGAGATCTGAACAGACTGGATTGATGGGCTGAGCCCAACTGTATGAGGTTCAAACAAGGCCAAATGCCATGTCCTGCACTGGAGCTGTGACAACCCCATGCAGCGCTACAGGCTGGGGGAGGAGTGGCTGGAAAGCTGCCTGGTGGAAAAGGACCTGGGCGTCCTGGTCGACAGCCAGCTGAACATGAGCCAGCAGTGTGCCCAGGTGGCCAAGAAGGCCAACGGCATCCTGACTTGTGTCAGGAGCAGGGCGGTGATCGTGCCCCTGTACTCGGCACTGGTGAGGCCGCACCTGGAGTACTGTGTTCAGTTTTGGGCCCCTCACTACAAGATGGACACTGAGGTGCTGGAGCGTGTCCAGAGAAGGGCAACAAAGCTGGTGAGGGGTCTGGAGAACAAGTCTTAGGAGGAGCGGCTGAAGGAACTGGGGCTTCGTCTGGAGCAG
>Ga0065711_1011063_pt1 | contig 10512 bp, 4 predicted proteins | sample Hoacrofraction12_FD_59098 | JGI IMG/M metagenome (GOLD analysis project Ga0065711, IMG submission 59098) | Hoatzin crop microbial communities from Cojedes, Venezuela - Epithelial fraction 12 v2 (version 2) | ecosystem: Host-associated > Birds > Digestive system > Esophagus > Crop | place...
CCCGCCCAGGGGGGAACCCGGGCCCGGCCCTGGGCTGTAGCGCAGGCCCAGACCCGCTCCTGGCACGTGCCGGAATAAATCACCAATTAGCGCCGGGATAGATAACTAACCAATTAATTAGTGCCGGGAGGAAGCTTGCGGCCGAGGCTCGGGTCCGGTAGCCAGGACTCTGCCGGCCTCGGGACGCGGTGTCTGTCGGGGGAAGCAGGCCGATGGCTGTGCTTGTTCATGTTTGAAAAATATTGTCACTTGGTTATAAATATGTACAGGAAATGCTTTCTTCTCCTGCTAAAAAGGTAACAACAGCTATCGCAAAGTTCCTGTTCATGAGAAAAATCTTTCCAAAAGGTTTCTAAAAAAGAGACGACGAGCACTTTATTTCTAGTAGCCTGACACTTCCACGTTCACGTTCAGATACGAGACGGACCTCTCTCTCTCCCTCCTCCTGCCTGTAGTTAACGACCTGTAGAGCTCAGCACAGACGGGCAGCAGCTCAGTCGAGACCACCACAGCACGGCTCTGGGCAGCACCGGCCTTGCCGCCACTCAGCCGGTGTCCCTCACGGCCACGGACCGTCGCACCCCGGCCTCTCCCCCTGCCCCTCCCAGCCACTCTCTCCTCCTCTCCCGCTCTTTTTTTGAAACCAAGCCTAGTAATCCGAATGCCTAGAATTTTGAAAATCCAGTTCATGACAGGTCACAGTATAATTTTCATTTAAAAAGGAGCAATTTCCCAGTCCAGAGAGACATACGTCCTGGTTTCTCGCATCCACACATACCTGTTGCTCAGTCTTCATGTCCCACATCATCAGCTTTCACGTCGATGGGTTCTGCATTACCAAAGGGTAGAAAAAAATCCAACAATTAAAACTGACTTTGGAGTCACGCTCTGTTTTAACAGTGTTTTTCACATAGCGTCGACCTTGAGCTGAAGAAACGTCAGTCATAACCAGTCGTGCTGCAAGTGGCAATGGCCTCTGTCCCACTGAAAATTTTACACAGAAACCTGTCCCATGAAGCACCAGTTCAGAAAGAGGTGATCTGGGGGCCCTTACGCTGGGGTGTGCCTTTCCAGCCACAGCTGAAGAACTAACACAGCGTCTGCCATACCCATCGCTGGCAAACACCGGTCTTACCAGGCGGCACAGCAAGAAATTGATTTTGTTTAACAGCGCATTTTTATAGCTTCTGTGAAAACCCCCCCCAAAAAAAAAAAAAAACAAACAGAAAAAACCAAACCACCCAACCAAAAATACCCGTAAATCCAAAATACTTCTTTCACCAATAATACATTTTGTTCAGCAATAGTGTGACTTGCTGATGTGAGAGCATCCCTGAAGGGGGCAATTTTAAAAGGTGTTTTCCCACCTGCAGTTGATCTGTGGGCATATTACAGAGCTCAGAGAGCCTGACGGCACGGTGATCCTCAGGATATCTCTACATCAGGTGCCAGAAAAATTTCCATTTGCTTTACATCATCATTTCTTTACGATGATTATGAAAGCACAGCAGTGTTCTCCTGCAGTGAATCATTGGTAGCAATACCACCAAGCTACTCAAGACAGCAGACGCAATAAAATGTACTTTTTTCCTCCTTGGAAAAACTGTGAAATCTTCTGTGTGACTTCAGCATTGGAAGCACTGGAAGTGCAGTTCATTGTAAAAGAAATCTAAATACGCAGGGCTAATGGCAAATCGTTGTTAGTGCTAGCTTGAGGTGATTGTGCTCTGTTGTGGCACCATTGAACAGTCGTGTGCCTGTGATTAATGCAAAAGAATGACATGGGTCCAAGACTGAACTGACTGACGATAGCCAGCTGAACAAAACAACAAAACTAAAAATATTTCCTTCTGCATAATCCTGAATCTGTAGTTTAGAAACATACATTTGGAAAATTAAAACATGTCTACATACAAAAGCATGATTTAGAGGATCTGTAGAATTTAGTTTAACTGCAGTGAACTCGCTATTATGATATTCAGTTTAGTCAGGTGCATAAATATAAAGCGGAAAACGCTAGGCTAGTATGAAGTTTGACAGAAAAAACGCAGAAGGAATCCCAAAAGATCATAAGACATGCATAAGATATATGTGTTTGCCTTCTATGAATTCTACTAGGCTTTTGTCTTAGGAAAGTTAAACTTATTAAAGTCAGAATAGTTCTCACCTACCCCTCCTTCCTCTCGTATTGTATATACTTCATGTGGTAATATCCCTGAATGCATGTGATTATACAAAAAAGGAGCATGGGGTTGGGGGGCGGGATAAGAAAAACACTTGAAAAACATTTGCTGGCTAATGGAACAGAAATTTCTTGTCCAACATGCAGTCTTACATGAGCACAGTTATGTGCCATTTGGAATATCTTGTATGATATGTAAAATATTTAAACATATTGCTTTTCTGGCATATTTCATCCACACGATTTATAAAATAATGAAATAGTTGCAGATGAAACAATTTACAATTTCATTAAGATGTTAATTTAGTTAAATGTTCTTTACTTCTGCCCCCACCTCTGAAAAAAATGAAATTAAATGAAATTATTGGTAACAAATTCTTACCTTGTAAAAAAATATTATTAGAGCTCAGGCAGAGACAATGACTATATCATATAAAATAATCTAAGAAATAGACATTGATACATTTGCTGTCACTTCTGGTCCGTAAAATATGAATCCAGTTTGTGCTCATGAGCTAATGAAAGCAGTGAGGACTTTGAATCCACTACTTTTTTCACCCTTATTACTTAATAGACTTTCCACATCTATATTCCCATTCGGCAGACAAAGTACATTTCAGCTCTAAACTCTCATGCTTTGGGATTATGTACTTCTTCATTATCTCTTTAAAGCCCTTCTATGCTATTATTCTCCTAATGCTAAATGTGCAATGAACATTCAATTCAGTGTCTTTTTGCCAAGTGGCCCCTCTCTCCTCTTTCACATAATTCATTAAACCCACGTCTTCCAGGAATCCTTCCTACTTTGTTTTTTCTAATCATTAATCTCTTCATGCTTTTCACTACTTAAACCCTGTTCAAATCCCCCGCTCCCTCCCTACCATTAGGTGAAGCAGACTGCTTCTTGTAGCTGTGATTAAGGATAAAACGTAAATCCCTCACCATGTGGAGCCTTTGTTTAAACAACCAGGAGGAAAAATCAGAGATAGTTTTTCTGAAGTTGCAAAGTGAAAATATCTGGTCAGAGGAGTTCAGACAGACAGAAGGACCCCTGCCGATGGCTTCCCCAGCCTTGGCTTCATGGGGGAATTATTTATTGCTAGTGTAGTATTTATCATCTGTCAAACTCTGAATGATTTGGCATTGCAAATTCCCCAGGAATCCCTTAGAAGCACATTGACTGGAGCAGTAAATAGTTTTACTTCCTGGTTACATGCCCAGGTTTTCCACGCATGGAACTGTTATTACACTCAAAATTTTGTGAGAATTCAAATTTTCCTACAAGCAAAATTCTACAAATTTTATTTGTAGAGCTAAAAAATGACTGTTAGTCCAATTAATGTTTAGACTGCCTAAAAATTCAGCAGCTTTTATTTGTAGTTCAATACTGTGTATTAGTTATTAGTACAGTTAAAGTTGATGCGTAAGAAGTTCCTGGCATCTGCCTCTTTTCTCTGGTGTTGCGCTCACCTTTCCAGTGCTCCTCAGAGCCCAGGGGCCACCACTTCCATCTTCCTCGAGGAGAATGCAGTGGGACAGGACGTGGAGGCTGTGAGCAGTCAGAACACCAAGCTCTCCTCTGGGAGGAAGTATGGTGGTGGTGACGGTTACTTCCTCCTCAGCCATGGGTGTGCTTGGGTTTAGACACTTTATTTACACGTTCTGCTGGTTTTTCATTGACTTGCAGCTAAAGTCTGAAAGCTGCCAAGTAGTCTTCCCCAGCCCAGTATAACACAGAGGGCTATCATTGGTTACCCAATGACAACCTGGTTGTGCCTTTTACTGTATGTGGTATTGGCAGAGCTGAACTGGATGGGCAATTGCCACTCGGCCATCAGCAAAGGGTCATTACCACAGCTAAAAAATATTAAAGACAACTCAGCTGAAGGCAAGCCCAGACAAGTCCAGCATCCCCACTGTCTGGTCAATACAAAACCTGTGACCTGTTATGAGTCAGAGGAAAAATCAGAATCACCAGGTTATATCCTATCCACTTGTCAATCTCATAGTGATGGAAAAAAAGAGGATTTATACACATGTTCAGAACTTCCACTCTTGACAATAGCAATGGGACACCTCAATTTGGATCTTTGTCTGTTCTGCACATACACACGATCCTCATATATCTAGGACACGTGTTCTCAACCATATATGAGGGACACAGTAACTCTGAAGATGTCAGTTCCTTACTACATGTTTCTCTTGTCTTCCACAGGATTCTCCTTCCCACAGCAATTCAAGAGAGGGAGAGAGATGTACTCTGCATTGTAACTGCTCAGCATTTAGTGGGCGAGGAGTTCAGGTGAGCATGGTTCTGCTCCGCTGCAGTCCTGTTCCTTGGCAAGCTGACATCAGTGGCACTGACTAAAGAAGTCCGTGTCCCTCACACCTTCATGTATCACTGAGCCAGGTGTAAGGCCATCAAGTCAAACAGTGAACTGGAAGAAAATAATATTTAAATAAAAGGTTTGATAAGCTGGACATGTCTGAGCCTCATTTATGGAAAAGAGGCAGGAAAAATGGGAAGGACTGCAGTAATATCTCTCACATACTATGGATGTAAAATGACAAATATCATTGATTTTTAACCCAGACTGGGTCATCCCCTTCACACTGAAAAACAGTATTACTTATTCCACTAGATATTGTTGCTTATTCCATCATGCTGCTCTCATTTGAATAAACCTGTTCACCTGCAGCCCTCATCTCTTTTTGCTTTAATCCCCTTAATACTAGCAATGTCTCCCCACCTCCAGTGATTTAATCACCCTGAACTATCTTTTATGACAAGTTCAACAATGAGGTTATTGTTTGCATACTTGATGGTTTTGATGCTATACTAGTGCTAAATATTGGTCAAAATAGTGGGTTTTTAAGGTGCTTTACATCCACAAATAATTACTAAACTGCTGTCAGTGGCAAGATAAAAACAGCACATATTGTTGACAACAGCTACATAATTTATAAATTTTCACTTTAGAAACTCCTTAAGCTACTCTTAACATTTTGTACTACATGAGAAACTTTTACTACAATTAATTTCTTGGATTTTTCCTTCTAAAATTTCCTATCTTTTCGCACAAGAAATCACAAAGCCTACGTATTTAATGATGTTTATCACACAGCCTATGTATTTAGAGATGTTTCCAGCATGTCCTAGCCACAAATGAACATCACTGAAATTAGAGCTGTGTTTCTTATAATGCCTCCTGTTACCTTCCCTCCTTTGTCTGGTTTTGTACCACTTAAATTTTATGGCTGTTAAGTTCTTTTCAGCAGCCTATTAAGATAAAGAAAATTGCTCTGTTTATGACCCTAGGACCTACGATACTCCATTAGTGACCTCCATCTTTATGAAATTGCTTCAAATGCTGAATATTGCAATGCTTTAATACATAACATAGTAAATTTTAGAAGCCTCTTTCGCCACTGAAGCTCTTTAAGTGGCTCTGTGGAGAAGTCAGTGGTGGGGTTCCTTGGGGCACCTGCTCTGTCTGCTCCACACCAGTGGTCAGAGCTGCTCCTGAGGTCGGTGGAGGGACCCAGGGATCTCCCCAGCGTGGTTCGTTTTGCGTCACTGGGGCGAGGGTGGATTTGAGCCTCACTCAGGGCTAAATCTGAACCCCATGTAACATCAAATAGCTTCAAATAAGTAAATTTGGTACTAAATACTAAACCTCCACATGTGAAATATCTAATGAAACCCTTCAGAGAGTACTGGACTCTGGTAATTACAGGTTCTCATATCTGGTAGCATTTTGCTCTTTTCATGCTTTCCTTTTACGGTACCTCACCACAACTGGCTTGGCTGCTCAAGCTTCTTCAAAGTCCTCACATCTTCAGTCTCCCAGGATGTTTGTTTTGAAATAACAGTTGTATACAAACTCTTGGCAACAACATCCTGGTCTACTATTATGGTCTATTAAATTCAAACTCAATATTTTAATTTCTTAATTCTTCTTCTAGGAAATTTTTTTTTATTACTGATAATCATAGGGGAAACCAAGCAGCATGAACCAAGTGTTAGCATCATTGTACCTCGCATTCAGCTGATGACAAAACCATTTTCTGGCATCTGCCAATCTTTCACAGTTCCATTCTTTGTTGAAAGACACATTTAATTCGTCATCTTTTTCAACTTGCAGCCTTTACTAACATGCACATTTGAATTTTTCAGCACACTTTTCACATCACTATCCAAACATATAAGAAACTTCATCAGGAGCTCTTTAGTACATAGTAACTACTCATATAAAAAACAACAAACAGCATTAACAATCCCAGATCTTGCCAAACAACTCCCTTGTAAGATAAGACATCTTAGTGGACAAGAGACCTACAGTTGTATAAAAGAAATTTCTTGTCTTGAAAGGTAACAGAACTCAGACGCTCAGTGATGATATTTACCCAAATCATTTTTAATATGCTTTTTGAAAATGTGCGACTGAACGCATTTTAGTAGCAAAATTTAAAATTTTAAGCAAGGTCTAAGTTTGCCTATCCTGTATAAAAATAATCACAACTTCACAATCCCAGCTGAGTTCTAGGCTATCTATTGGTAGCTCCCAGTTCACAGGTTAACCATGCATTTAACTTTAGTTTCATCAGCTGAGTAATTTATATATATATATGATTTCTGTACAAATAATTTTCAATTACTTATATATAAAACCTGATGTTTGTGAGGCCACCTCTCTACTCTGTCCCTGACTTTTAAAGGATAAGAAAATGAAAATAGCACGTATGTATAAAGGTTTGCTAATCTTTGCAGTACTAACATCTTCATTAAAAAAGGAGAGTCACATGCAATGCCCTTCCTTTCTAGAACTTCCTAAAACAGGCCAGCATTGTGGAAAAAAAGAAAAAAAAAAGGAGGAAAAAAGGAAAACCTTCTGACAACAAAATGAGGTAGCAAAAATTTAGACAGACAAAACCAACAGCCTTTAAGCCATGCCCGGTGTTCTTGAAAATTTATACATAATCTGCAACTTCTGAGGGATTAAAATTAAGATTAAAAGATGTGAATTAAAATTGAGCTGTACAGACACTTTCCAGACTTGCAAGATATAAGAGAGAAAATCAATGTGTTGGATGTTTACTCGAGGCGATGTTGTCAAACCTCTCCCCGGTCTCCCATGTACGAGGTGGTGCCTAACTGCACAATTCCACCTTTGCTCCTAAGTGCAAAGGGATTAGTTTCTCTCCCTCCTTCCTGAACACGGCACATGCTTCAGTCCATGCTGCCTCTGATGTTCTAGCACACTCAGCAAGAAGCTAAAATACTATTTTTCTCTTTGTTGATTCATCTTGGAGGAAGAACATCTAGTACAACCTGTGACTGAGACACAGGGCAGGCTACAGGGGACTGCACAGAGCGCAGTCGCATCAGGCATTAGCCACAGTCTGGTGTTTATTTTTTGTTTCCTTTCCACACTAAAGATTAGCAATAATTATAATTTTGTTGTTCTTGTTCCATGTGAGCCAACATGCACATGCAAAACCTGCATCGTAATTGAAAGTGATTTTTCTGTCTGGCCCTGGTAATTATTATTTCATTAAAGAAAGGAATTGTCTTGTTAATTACACTGGAACAAGCCTCAAAACCAAACTTAATGGATTAATGTCCCAGCATTATCAATTTTTTCCCATTGTTTAATATTAAAGCAATTTTTGTGGAAGGAAAGCATCTCCCTCTTCCTTCAATCCTGCTTCTCCTACTACTTAATCCCGCAAGAAAAATCAATTTTTCTGTTGGCAGTATCAGTTTTCTGTTGGCCGTATCAGTCTGTTGGCATATGAGAAATAAAAAGGGAGATAATGTTAGCAGTTTCCCATAGAAATTTTCTGTAACTTCTGTAACTGTCCAGGAGAAGATAATTGTGATGCCCTTCCACAAACAATTCTCAGGTAGGTGACCTCTCAACTACATCTGAGGGAGCTGGGCTTGTTCAGCCTGAAGAAGAGAAGGCTGAGAGGGGACCTTAGAAATGCTTACAAATATCTGCAGGGTGGGTGTCAAGAGGATGGGGCCAAGCTCTTTTCAGTGGTGCCCAGTGACAGGACAAGGGGCAACGGGCACAAACTGAAGCACAGGAAGTTCTGTCTGAACATGAGGAAGAACTTCTTCCCTCTGAGGGTGACGGAGCCCTGGCACAGGCTGCCCAGGGAGGTTGTGGGGTCTCCTTCTCTCGAGATATTCAAGACCTGCCTGGACAATGTCCTCTACAACCTACTGTAGGTGACCCTGCTTCAGCAGGAGGGTTGGACTAGATGACCCACAGAGGTCCCTTCCAACCCCTATCATTCTGTGATCTGCCCCAGTCTAACTCATTGCAAGATACTGGCGTGTACTGGGAAGACAGCAAAACAGAGATAATTGCAATAGTGAAGCTTGCCCAAAAGCTCTGGACTATATTTGGCATGATTTAGGGGTGTGCTGGAAAGAAACAGATGTGCAGGACTGTTAATTTTAAACCCTTCTAACACTTTAGGAGAACACTAGACAGTAATAGCAATCCAGGTAGAAAGCTGGTGAAATAGTGAAATGGTGGAAACAGCAAATCCTCTTGGGGAATATCCACCCATACATGGTTTTCTGACATCTTTTTAGTGTCTGAGCCTGCAGTGGGACCGTTACATTCAGACGCCAGGCCACCAGCAAGGATTGGACATGTCAAGCAGTTGGATGTGAATGCCCTGGTCCCCTGGGTCCACGATGCTGGTCCTAACTGGGCTGAAGGAGCAGAGCCTGGGGTGGTGTGCGGACTGCATGAAGGTTAGGGAATAGAAATCTTAGAATANAAATTGTTATGCACCTGCAGTAACCCACCCTGCTTCACAAATAAAATATAAATGAGTTGTTCTTACAGCAGTTTCAACCATGACAAAAGTAAAAAATCGTTTTTTAAACAGCGATGAGTCTGACAATGATGGAAAAGGGAAATTTATGTATGAAAGTTGAAAGGATTAAGTAGGTATGTACAGAAGTTGAAAGTTATAACGCCTGTGAAAATCTCTTTTAGAAGGCCAACGGAAGCACTACTGTGGAAGCAGGATCTGTAAGTTCATAGTCAGTGCTTACTGTGAACTTTATGTTGACCATCTGCCACAACTAATCAGATACAATTGGAAACTTTAGTTAGAAGGGAAACATACTCATGATTTGAGATTCCTCCCGGAAAGGAGGCAAGTATTTAAAAGTTCATCTGCACACAATACCTCATTTGAATTTGTTTACCTATAAGGAAATCAAGATTAGGAATGAAGCATGTATTCCAGCAAACCACTGAATTAGTTCCAGGTGATAGCACTGGAAACAATTTCCATTGGTAAAAATAAGTCAGTGAAACAAATTCAGATTATGTTGAATAAGCAGGTTCTTTCCTAGCTGCAATATTGTGCTGCTTAACTTGGAGGGCAGGTAGAAAAGACTTAATCTCTTTTTCCTAACACTAGTTCAGGGTCTTACCTCCAGGAGTGTCAGAAATTCTATACTGAAACTAAATACCAAACAGCATGGTGGTGATTCACCATTTTTCTGCTTCTATATTCTGGGATTAGGCTCTGAAAGGCAAAGGTGGTAAGTGAAAAGCTTCTCTGATTCCGTAATTAGAACACTATGCCCGGCTTATATAACGTTTTCCTACTCACATTTTAAAAGACCGCATTAATCTTTTATCATGAGCACTATTTACTGCACTTGTATTTTATTTATTACCTATAAGGCAGTTGTATGTATTCACAAAAATGTGGTATTTTAATCACACAGATAATAGGTGTGGCATTTAGATTATTATTTCTTAGTTACTTACCTTTGTAAGTAACTTGACCTTCTTTCTGTCAGATGCAGGTCTTATTTTGTCACAATATACTTGATAATTTTTCTGTGGGAGGCTGGTCGTCTTGTGGGGGTTTTTGGTGGTTTTTTTCTATTGTTCTTTTTTTTCTGTAAAAAAGCAAGTATTTTAAAGACCAAAAAATGTGCACAAACGTTTTGGAAAGTGATCCTCTGACTGGAACTGCAACTCAGCAGCTTCCTTCAGGGAAGGTGTCTGTCATGCATTTCTCCTTGTGAGGTTAGCTGTGATACAAAAAAGTAGAAAAAGAGAGAAAGAAACCGAATTTCTGGGGGAAAAGGCAGGTTTAGTCAGTGAGAAAGAGAAGAGCCTGAAACAGATTAATTCTTTCTACATAGAGAATATAAAGTAAAAAAAATTTTACAAATCCGCTCAGAGTTGCTTTACAAGCCAGCCAATGATTGTTGGGCTCCAAGTGCATTGCTGTTGGTTTTCCTACAACCTGCTGTTTGCAGATTTTCAACTTATTTATTT
>Ga0065711_1051111_pt1 | contig 10512 bp, 3 predicted proteins | sample Hoacrofraction12_FD_59098 | JGI IMG/M metagenome (GOLD analysis project Ga0065711, IMG submission 59098) | Hoatzin crop microbial communities from Cojedes, Venezuela - Epithelial fraction 12 v2 (version 2) | ecosystem: Host-associated > Birds > Digestive system > Esophagus > Crop | place...
TGAATTTTTCTGAAGAGAGAAATTCATTAAATACTAAACTGCAAGACCTTGAAGCTGTTCATAACAGTTCTGTAGGAGAGCTAAACCGAGTATTGCAGGAACTTGAGGGTTGTAAGAAAGAACTGGAACATAGTCAGGTTATGTTAAGCAGTAGAGAAGCTGCATTTAAAGATTTAATGAATGAAAAAGAGGAGATGCAGTTTAATCTTGAGAAAATGGGCAAGGAGAAAGAGAATCTGAAAAAGAAACTTCAGGCAGCATTGATAATAAGAAGAGATCTAATGCAAAAAGTTGGAAAACTAGAGAAGAGTGGGCAGGAAGAAATAGAAAAAGAGCAAAAAAAAGCAGAGGAGTTATTGAAGAAAGTGAATGAGTTAACAGACAAGCTGAGACTAGCTGAAGTACAAAATAAAGATTTTGAGTCTCATCTTGGAACTTTGAAGCAACAACTTTTAGAAAAAGATGCCAAAATAAGCGATTTGACTGAAATTTTGTCTTCCAAAGCCTCTTATTTAGAGGAACTTCAGGACAATATTGCAAAACTAAATGAGGTCGTTACTGAAAAACAAAATATATGTGAGCAGAATCTAAAATCTTTAGAGGAAAAGGACTGCATGCTTGCTCATATGCAGTCTATGCTTGATGAAAAAGCAAGTGCCTATGAAGAGGAACGTTCTCAGCTGCTCTCAGCTTTTGAGAAGGTGAAGTGTGAAGTTAAGCAGAAGGAAGAATTGTTGAAAAATTCCATTTCAGAAGAGCCTGGTTTAAGTGCTGGGGACAGGAAGAAGTGTCTGGACCCCAACAATGATGTTAATGTCACGAATCAATTAAAAAAAGAAAAAGAAGCCTTACAAAGGAAGCTTTTGGTCACAAAAGAAGATATGACAATTTTTGAGAAAGAAAGGGAAGAGCACACTAAGCTTGCAGCAGATTTTGATGAACAAAAAAATCACCTTGAGCAACTCAAACAAGAACATAAAGCACTCTGGGAAGTTCTTCAAATAAGATGTGAAGAAGTTGACCCTAATTGGTTCGAAGAGTGCCCTCTAAGGAAAGAGCTGGCTTCACCTAAGGCAGTGCTGGGAGAAGAAGTAGTTGACCTAAGGAATTTGGAATCGGACAAACCAAGAAGCAAGATTCAGGTTGCATCCTTAAAAGAGCCAGAAGACATGATCACTTCAATGGCAAGTAAAGACATTGAGTTAAAAGAACTAAGAAGTAATTATGCAAAACTTCAGGAGGAAACAGAAATGTTAAAGAAAGAGTTGAGAAAAATATCAGTTGAATTTGGTGATGAAAGAGAAGAAACGGTCAGCTTAAACTCTTTGGGACAGCAGGAGCAGTGTAAGGGCAGCTTGTTGGCGGACATAAAGCAGCTACAGAAAAAGCTGAAAGCATACAATGCTGAAGCTATAGACATGAAGGCAGTGCTTGAACATGTGAATAGTGAGAAAGTAGCACTTATTAAAAAAAGTGAAGAGGATTACAAGATGAGCCGGGAGAAACTGCAGAGATTGAGAGCTGAAGCTAAGAAGGATGTTGCAGAAAAGAGTGAGGAAATAGAGGCATTGCATTGTTCACTTATGGATTTCAAAGATAAACTTGATCTGGAAAAAGAATTATTAAAAGAAGCTATAAAGGAGGGCCAAGAAGAAGCCCACCGTTACAAAGCAGCATTTGAAGAAATGAAGAGTGATAAAGAGAAACTTGGCAGTTGTTTAGAAGAGTCCAAGTTGGAAGTAATTAATATGAAAAAGGAGGTAAAACTTGTCAGTGAAGAAAACAAAAAACTTTGGACAGAGCTGTGTGTGCTACGTGAGAAGGCCGAGATGAGTAGACCGGTGGGGTCATTCAAAGAGCTTAAGGAAGAAAATGATACCAAAAAAGAATTGGGAGAGTTTTGTTTGGAAATTAATTCCCTTCAAGGACAGTTGCAAGGTAAAGGCACCTGTTCTCAACTATCAGATACGGATTACTCCAGGAAAACTAAACTGAGAGAAGCAACAGAATGTCAAATCCAGAAACAAATGCACATAATTGAAGAGCCGCTGGCAAAAAGTGCAAATGTAAATGATGCTAAACCACAAGAGCAAAGAACTATAGCAGAAGAGAAGTCCAAAGAGCGCCTTCAAAGAAAATTGCAGGCAGCTTTAATATCACGTAAGGAAGCCCTGAGAGAAAACAAATGTCTAAAAGAACAGATTGATAAGCTGATGTTGGAAAGAGAAGAACTGGTGAACAAGACAGGTATGCTTGAACACTTGTTAGAGCTTGGTAGAGAAAAAGAGAGTTCAAGTACTGTTTCTCCATTGTCTGAAGAGGAGAGCCTTGTTTCGGAAAATGCTAGGCTGTTGACTGAAAATGAAAACCTCACCGCAGCATGTGAAAGTCTTAAATCCACCATGGAGACTATAGTTCAGGAAAAAGAGGCCTTTTCTTTCCAACTAAATACTTTAAAAGATTCTCAGACAGTTGAATTAACAGGGTGGAAGGCTAAACATAGTGAATTAAAGCAGGAGTATGAATCACTTCTTCGGGCTTATGAGAGTATTAGTAGTAAAATAGCAGATATGAGGCAAGTTATTGATCTCACTAGAAAAGAGAAGCAAGAGGCCATTCAAAGACTCAGGGAAGGACAGTCTGAGAAGGAGGCTCTTGAGAAACGTGTGCAAAAACTCATTGATGAAAATGAGATTATTAAGACCCAACTGAAACAACTTGGCGAATCCAAGAAGATGGAAGTTGACGAGTTAGAAAGTAAAGCAGAGAGGCAGATCCATGAGCAAGAGGCAAGGATGCAGGAACACCAGGATCGTCTTCATGAGCTCACTGACCAGAATCATCAGCTAATGGAGGAAAATGAGCAGCTGAAACAAACTTGTGAAAGTTTAAAGCAGGCTTCAGAGAAAATTCAGAATGAAAATGACATCCTTCATAATAACATCACTGTAACGAAAGCAGCTTTTGGAGAGCTCCAAGCTCAAATGGAAGTGTACCAAGATGATATGCGATCTAAAATCAGTGAAGCATCATATGAGAATGAATCATTGTTGAAGGACTTGAATGTGTTAAAGGATAAACTCTCTGAAAAAGAAAAAGATGTGCTTGTCCTAGAACAAGAAAGAAAATTAATTTCAGAAAAAGCGAAAGAAACTGAAAAATCTTTGGACCATAAAAATCATTATCTAACAAAGCTGGACATGGAATGTAAGAGTCTTACACAGAAAATTGTTAGTCTAAATGAAAAAGTTAAAATTTTAGAGGATGATAAATGTCTGTTACAGGAAGAATTAGAAAACGTACAAGAAAGTTCTTACAAAGTAAAGAACGAGAGAGAATTTCTGGAGACAGAATTGCTTAATCATGTTAAAAAAGTGGATCATCTTACTGACAAAATGAAATCAGCACAGGTACAGAATAACTTGCTGTTACAGCAACTGGAAGAATTAAAGACAGAAAAATGTAATGTCATTAAAGAAAAAGAACAGCAGCAATTACACCTTGCAAAAATGTTTGAAGAGAAGGTGAGAAGTGCTGAGAGGGAGAACAGCGGAAGTAAGAACAAAACAAAAGAACTCCAAGAACTCTTAAAGGAGAAACAGCAGGAGATCAAGCATTTGCAAAAAGATTCTATAAAGTTCCAGGAGCTGATCCTGGATTTGGAAAGATCTGTAAAACTGTCACAATCAAAAAGTGAAAAATTTGAAAAGGACTTAAGTAATACATCAGAAAAGCTTGCGAAGTCGGATGAAGAAATACGTCACCTCAAGGGAGAGCTTGCTTCACAGATGAACCTGTTGGATCAGTCAAAGAATGAAGTGGACAGGCTTACGTATGAGAATCTAAATTGGAGAAAAGAACTTAAGATGAAAGAAGACAAACTACAAATGCAAAAGAAAGAATATGAGAGAGAATTAGAATTTAATCTTCAACAATTAAAATCAGTTCACAAAAGAGAATTTTTGAACCTAGAGGAAAGACACGGTGCCCTTCAGAGAGAAAAAGATAGGGCGGTTAGTGAGATGCGTGGTTTGCGAGAAGAAGTTAGCATTAAGGACTCTCAAAACAAGAAACTTCAAGTGGATTTGAATGCAGCTTTGGCGCGATTAGCTGCTTTTACAAAGTGCGTGTCCTCTCTTCAGGGTGACCGAGACAGGGTAATCACCGAAATGAAAACCTGGGAAGCGCAGTTCAAAGAGGCCATCCAAAATAAAGAGAAGCAGATAGAAGACAGCAATAAAAGAATAATGTCTTTACAAGACGAATTGAAAGACAAAGTGACTCAGATTCAAGAGCTGAATATCAGATATTCTGTGGTAGAGGAAACAAAGGATGAACTGTACTTGAGGCAAACATCTGTTGATACACAATGCAGTGAAGAGCTCTGCAGAATAAAGGAAGAAAATACATTATTTTTTAACAGGCAGCAAGAATTGGAGAGTGTTCTTCAGTCAAAAGAAGAAGCTTTGCAAGCACTCCTTAAAGAAAATAATTCTCTTAATCATCTCATAGAGAATAGTAAAAGTGCAGGAAGAGAGATAAAAGCTCTGGAAAGTAATTTTACAAGACGGGAGCAAGAATTGCAACAGCTTCTAGCTGAGAAGGAAAAAAGGAATGCCGAATTGCAAAAGCAGATTACTACTTCTGAGCAAATGAAGATCATGCTCAATAATAAAGACAAAGAAATTTCCTCACTCATTTCTTCAAAAGGTGATGAAATTTCTGACTATCTGTTTCAGATACAGACTCAACATAGAAAACAAATCCAAGAGTATGAACTTCAGTTGAGGTCTTTGCAGACAGAGAGACAGCAATGTGAGGAGTCCCGTCAGAGGATGGAAAATGAATTGAGAAATCTACAGGTGAAGGCAGACAAAGCAGGTCAGGATAAGGCTGCAATTGCCAGCGAAATAGATGCCCTTAAAAAATCAATGTCATCTCTTCAGAATGATCGGGATGATCTTTTTTCTAAATACAAAGAGCTGGAACATCTTCACCAAGATATCTTAAATCAGCGGGACAGTCTTCTAGTTGGCAACGCAAGTGAGAATAATGCTTTGAAAGAAGAATTAAGGATACTTCTCAATCAAATAGATGACCTTCACTCTGAAAATGCAATGCTAAGTGCACAGCTGATAAAGTACAGGGAAGATCTTAACCAAGTTTTATCTCTGAAAGACCATCAGCTGAAAGATTTACTGAAGCAGAAATTGGTTTGTATTAAAAGCCTTGAACAAGAAAAATATGATCTTCAAAGACAAATAAAAGAAATGCAACTTTCTGTTGAACTGGAAAGGGATACTGCTGCATCTTTGGAACGTGAAAATAAAAAATTACTGTCTAAAGTAAATGATTTAGAGCCTTTAATTGCATCATTAAACAAAGAGAAACTTGTTTCTGAATCTGGAGAGAAACTGCTAACTAGTGACAGTGCTCAGAAAAAAGAACGTGTATCAAATGGACAGTATGGAGAAAATCTTCAGAAGAAGATTCAAAAACTCCAGAAATCGAGAGGCAGAAGTGTAGATGAGGACTACAGCAAGAGTCTTTTGACACTCGAGCATGGAGATGAACCTGATACTTTTGCAGAGAAAATGTTATTAGAAGTTCGATCTCAAAACAGTGAGCTGAGGTCCCAAAATGAGGCCTTTGGGAAAGCAATGACTGCCCTGCAAAATGACAGAGATAGGATAACAGAGGACTTAAAGGTGCTTCAGAGCAAATATACATCTGAACTCAAGACTGAGAAAAAGAGAGGAGATGAACTGGAAGCTGAATTGGATCGCTTTAAATTACATCTTATCAGTATGCTCAAAGAAAGTTCTCTTCTGAATTGGGTTGTTTTTAATGCTGCAGATAAGGTTACACTTGATCAGATTGCTGATGAAATTGAAAATCTCTGTAGGACGTTAGTCAGTCGTGAGGTGGAGATTAGCAGGCTCTCATCTGAGTGTGGGAATTACGTTCAGCAGATTGAAGCATTTTCCAAGGCTATGGCCAGTCTTCAGGATGACCGAGACAAACTGCTGCAGGAGCTCAGCAATCAGAAGGTAACTTCTGAAACAAACCAGGGCGCGGCTTCATTTACCATTGGTTGCAAGAGCATCAATGAGATAAATTCTGTTAAAGGTAATTTGGGTATGCCTCGGATAGGGAAAGATTGGTAAGTTTGAATTAGCTATATCACTTTGTAATTTTTCTTTTTTTTGTAATGCAGAGAGTGCTTACATGCATTATGGATTCTGAAGTTTAACTTTGTAAATTATGTGAGTTCTTACAATTTTGATAGTTTAGGTGATTATCCTGTTAAACAGGAGCAAATGGGGAGAAAACATTGTTCTGTAATTAGAATTCTAGCACTAATAAAACTTCAATCGCATAGTTTTCATTCCAGTTCACTAATCATGCTTATTGAACATAGGCTAAAGAAGGAAGCAGCCTTGCAGCTGTTGAAATAGCAAAGCTGAAGACCAAAGTTGATGATTTGGAGAAGACATTGCATCAGACAAAGGCCTTCCAAGCAGAAACTGAGAGAGAGATTGCAGCATACCAGGATGAGCTTGCTGGATTAAGGTATAATGTTAAAATTAACAAATAATACATGTGGCTCTTGTTTAGAATTCTTCAGTGACTACACAGCTTGACATAGAGCTGACACAAACCCAAAATTATGTATCATTTAGAAGGACGTAGGGTAAGAATATTTCTGTAATGTGTGAAATCCACGGAGTTGTCTTTGTTTGTGGTTATCCTTGTGTCTTTACGTAACGGTCTCTTTGTTTACGTAAAGTTTCAAGCAGTCTTAATTGAATGTTTTCTGTTCTGTTGTTGACTTGGATATATGGTACTACAGTTTAAGAATCTTATTTCAGTGCTTGGTATCATATTCTCTTCTTAGAGCAAGATATGGGTGAACATTTCCCCCTGCCCCCAGTGTCTTTTTTCAAAGGTGTCTGAGGTGTTGCATATTTTGCCCAACTGCGTATTGAAAATTCAATTCATTTTACATTCGAGCATTATTTTTGTAGATTGATGAGTCCACTTCAGCACTGTTCACATCTTGCATCATCTGTGACAAATGGATAATGCGACACCTTGGGCCTAATTCTGCGAGTGCCTCATGAGATCTGCTTCAGAGAAGGCAGTGAGCGTTTTGAAGTGGCATTCAGTGGAGGCAGATCAAGATTTGGTCACGTTAGGCTGCTGTTCTCCTTCAAGCTTTTAAACTTGTACAGATGATTGAAATGCGAAAGCATGTCACGATCAGTTCAGTGATGATAATCTTGTTTGAATTTGAGGCCAGTGGGCAGTATCCTGGTGCCTTCCTGCATTTTATTGTCCGTAGTGCAAATTTCTGGATCTCCAATTAAAGTCTGTGTCGGATAATACCTGTTTTATGCTAGAAGCTCTTGGGAGAGGGGGTGTAGATCAAAAGGCCAGCCGCACATTGGTTTTTGCAAATGTGAGCAAGTTAGCATGAAATATTCAAACCTCATTCTAACCTGCAGACTTCACCAGTGAACAGCATGAATAGCCTTTTTCCATGGTTTCACAGACTTTAAAAACATACGTTAAATTGAATTCAAAAGGATTTAAATTACTTTTACGCCCTTTATGGCATTCCCTGTCTATGCCAGCGGTTTCTGGAGATGTGGCATGTTTGTTTACTTTGGTCTTCTGAGACTGGGGTATTCTTTTTCAAACCTGTGTACTTACAATAGGGTAGACTGGGTATCTTGAGCAGCGCTCCGTGCAACTGCGACCTGGAGTTGCACAACCTTATTCTTTAGGTAGCTGAAGTATTTATTGCGTTAAGAGATGTTAATATATTTACAGCCAATTAATTTCTCTCATCTCCAAGCCAAAATAGTAACTGTGATATTAGCACTTTCCAGGCCTTATTTTCTGATTTATATTTTTTTTAGCAGATGTCTTTAAACTGAAGTAGGTATTGGGAACGTTTATATATTGCTCCATATTTGCATATAACTGTTCAAGAAGATCATTATTTATTTCAGAAATACCAGTGAATACAGCTTTATCCTTTTCCTGGAGTTGTATGTAGTGTATCATCGTTTAACATCTGGTCTAATATTTTATGTTCAGAATGGAAAAAAACCTCCTCCTCTCGGAGTCCCAGGCACTGCGAAATCAGTGTCAAATCACAGTTGCTGAGAAAGACCGACAGATTGCAGAACTACAGAAGATGCAACAAGACATGATTGTGAAGAAATCTGTCTCCGCTGGAAGCGGTTATGCAGACAAGGTAAACAAATGAAATGTAGCAGGAGGCACGAATCTGATTTCATCAGTCTATTGCATTAATTTGCAGCCTCCTTCCCAAAGGAGAACTATCCAGCATATGATAGCGAAGCATGGAAGGCTGATGAGTGCATTACCTGTATGTCAGTGTTGCCTGGGGTCAAATCAGCAAGTTAGAACTGTTCCAAGCAAATGAGTTGCAATTGTTAAAACAACTTTTTCATGGAGTCTGATACATTGATCAACTTCTTTTAAACAAAGAAAAATAGTGAGTTTCTCATATGTTGATAGAATAACAGCGAAAACTTGCTGGTATGGGGTATTTTAGTGGATAAAAACATGGAAAGTACCTTCATAAAGAAATGAAATGGTTGTGAAGCAAAAGGTGAAGGTCATGATCCAATAATGGTTACTGATTCTTAGTCAAAAAGAGGTAACGATTTGCCATGGTTGCATTGTGAGGTAATGGTATTTGCCTGTGGCTGAGTTGCTAATTTTAGTAGATTACATAAGTAATTTTATAAATTACTAATTTAGGCTGGCTAAATCCAGAATATGAAGAATTTAAAAGAATAATTAAAAAAAAAAAAAGGTTTAAACATGGTTCAACGGCAGACCTGGTACTGATAAATAAAGACATGTACCAGAAGGGGATAAAAACTAGTGCAATTTACAGGTTTCTCAGTTAATTCTTTCAAATTGAGAAGAGGATAGGGAACTCTCAGGCGACTGAAGGAGGAATTCTTCTCATGTGGTAGCTGAGATGAAACATGTTATGTCCGTAAGTGGGAATATAATTCTGGCTTCTTGTGCCAATTTCATATCTGTCACGAGTCTCTTACTATTCACACTATTGTAACACCAGGGCCGTTGGTTGTTTCTGTAACTCACTTGTTCAGAGGGGAATAGGATACTGAACGGTTACTTGTAGGATGCCAACAGTGTATTTATTGTCACCGAGTCCTTGCATGCTGATTGACTTAATCACCTGCCAGACAGCCTGTTCTACAGCTGTGTTGTACCTATTTCTTTGTCTCTCAATAGGTAGTGTTAAGTTGGATCTGTCTCCTTCAGTTCAATGATTATTATACAAAGTATAGAACCATCATCATTTTTTTAAAACAGGAACTTTCTTTTAAATCCAGTTTTGGAATTGGCTAGCTGATGCCAATGTTATTGGGGGAACAGATAGACAAACAAGATGACTTGCATATATTGTATTTTTAGAAACCCAGTCTAAATCAAATAAGCTATTTGGATGTTGAAGAAATAGTAGGAAAAGTGGCACAGAAAATGTAATTCTTGAGTGTGAGTAATTTGTAGTGCGCTTCACCTCAGCTTCACAGAAGTATTGCACTGCAATACCAAAACAAGTTTCAAAGGAGGTAGGTGGAAAGCGTGGTATAGAGAAACTTCTAAGAAGAAAATTCAGAAAAGATTTGGATCGTTTAGAAAGAAATAAATGAGAGGGAAAAAACCCGACCTAATAGTACTGTGGGATGTAAGTGAAATGAGAATCTACGCTCTCACTTGTGAGAAGTCTCCGGCATAGGGGACATTCAGTGACAAATACAAAACTGGTAACAGGATGTGCTCTTTCAGGTAATGCAAACATTTTTTTCGGATGTTTTGTAGTTTCCTCTTGTGAAGAGGAAATGATGATGTAGTCCATATGTATGTTATTTAGAGTTGTGTATTATTTAGAGAACTCCTGTAGCATTTACCCTGAGTGTGCTAATACTTTGTAAGGCTTTAGAAACTGCCTACCTCGCTGGAAGTGCAGATACGCCGGAGGAAATCAAACGTGTCTTAGCTGAGAAGAATCAGCTTCAAGATGACCTGCAGCGCTGTCTTCAGGAGATACACCAGAAGGATCTGCACTTTCAGCAGATTAATTCAAAGGTAACTTAGAACAACAGCTGAGATCCTCAGTAGCTCATGTGAGTCTGAGCTGGTATCAACACAGAAATATTGCTAAATTGGTGGTGTCTGGTGTATTTGAAAGCTAGAGTGCTTTAAAACTTCTATTCTTCAAAACACCCCTCTTGGCTCAGACTGGAAATTGCAAACTAAATGTCACTATTATCTTTCTGTCAGGTTTTCCTGACTTGTTATTTGACAGAGAGGGGTTTATTTGAGTTTGCATTCTGAGGAGATTGATGGGGCTGCTGCGCTTCTGCTCAAAGTATATTTTGTGAGAGACAGATGTCTGTCTTAGCTAAGATCTGGTTCCAGCTATCTCGTACCAAA
>Ga0065711_1051117_pt1 | contig 10512 bp, 9 predicted proteins | sample Hoacrofraction12_FD_59098 | JGI IMG/M metagenome (GOLD analysis project Ga0065711, IMG submission 59098) | Hoatzin crop microbial communities from Cojedes, Venezuela - Epithelial fraction 12 v2 (version 2) | ecosystem: Host-associated > Birds > Digestive system > Esophagus > Crop | place...
CTGCCCGCGCCCCCCCCAGCCGAGGGCCCGGCCTCGCCCCGCGGCCACAGGGCGCCCCCCCGCGGCTGGGCAGGACGCTGTTGGGCCTCTCGGCCCGTTCCCGCGCACCAGCCGCCGTGGTCTCCGCCGCGCCTTTCCCACGCTGGTCCCACGCTGTCGTGTGAGGAAAAGTGCCTGGGCCGGGAACCTTTTGGGGTGGTTTTTTTTTTTTAGCAACTTCAGCCTTGGCGAGTGGTGGGTTTTGAGTGGGGGTGTCAGGGGCTGTGCAAGGGTTCCTGAGCTGTGGCCCCCTTGGGCGTGGGAACGCGCAGGGGGAACCCTGGGGTCTGCCGGCCCGAGGGATCGTGCACTCCTTGTTTGAGGAGAGGGATATTTTTCCTCATTTCTTATTAATACCTGCGCTTCTGCTCATGGCAGGGGGTTGGAACTAGATGATCTTTCAGGTCCCTTCCAACCCAAACCATTCTATGATTCTATGAGTCTGTGCTTCTGGTTCGTGGTGGTGGTGTTACATACAGCGATGTCCCACGGGCGGCAGTTTTACTGGGCCCCTTGGTTTCAGTGGTGCCTCATGGCAATGAGCACTTTTTTCAAGCCTCTGCAGTATTATATCAGAGGAACAGAAGTACCTCTGATGTTTTGAGGAGGCTCAAATTATTCAAACATTTGTTTGAATAAAGTTGTATATATTTGCTTTACATGTGCTAGAAATAATCCATCCTTGTTCAAAAACACCTTCTGTCTTGGCTTCATAGTGACTGTCATCACAAAGTGGAATTTTACAACAATTCTCGTCCTCTGGTCTCAGAACACCGTTCATCCTGTCTGTTCTGTAACCCTAAATTTGGGGATTTGGCTGGATTGCTGGTCCTCCTTATATCCAGCTTTAGTAAATAAACTGCATGAACACAGTGAATCAGCAGGACTCGATCACTACATCCTCCAGGATTACAGCACCTGCTCTAAGCTCCACCAAGAGAAGCAAGAGAAGACCTCAGCTCTGGACTGTGAGATGCATTAGCTCTACATACTGGTAGAGCAGGGAAGTGTTTGAGTCACCATCCCTGGAGGCGTTTAAAAGACATGTAGAGGTGGTGCTTAGGGACATGGTTTAATGGTGGACTTGGCAGTGCTAGGTGAACGGTTGGACTTGATGTTCTTAAAGGTCTTTTCCAACCTAAATGATTCTATGATTGTAAACACAGTATGTTGCATTTACTTGTTTGCAAGGTCCGTAGCTGCTTGACACCTAAGCCTAGAACTCTGTAACAGTCACTAAAAATTTAGACACCTTTAGGAACTAACACACTTTATTATTCCCATATCCACATCTATATGGTGAGACATTGTCTTGGGTTCAGCTGGGATAGAGTTAATTTTCACAAGAAGCTGGTTGGGCTCACCCAAACAGCCAGTCAAATGGGATATTCTATACCATGTGATGTCAGGCTCAGTATTTAAGTGGGGAACTGGCTAAAGGAGAGGCTTTTGCTACTCAGGAGCAAGCTGAGCATCGGGTGGTGAGAACATTGAATGTTGTATATGCTTTCTATCAATATTATTAATTGTTGTTGTCTTCTTCCTTTGCCATTCTGTTAAACTGTTCTCATAGCAGCCCACGGGTTTTTGCCTTCTTCCTTCTGATTCTCCTCCCCATCCCACTGGGGAAGGGGAAGGAGTGAGAGAGTAACTGCATGGTTCTTTGTTGCAAATTGAGGCAAAACCACAACAGACATGTTGCTACAAATAGTATGGTTGGCTGGAAGCTTCATATTGCCTGATAAGTTGACCAGTTTTCTTGTTCTGATTCATCACTTAACTGCTGTCTATTAAATGGGTAGGGAGCTAAGTTATAATTGCTTTTCTACATGTAGGTATATAAATTTGAATCTCTAGCCACTGACTGACTTTTACAAATCCTGAAATAACTTTGTAATTTTGAGGTCCATTGTTAAGTTTGCTTAAAATTTGTCAATGACTTGTTCTTCATCTTTGTGATGGAATAGATGGACCAATAGCACAGCCACATAAGTTTCCTTTCTGTAGGAAACTGAGATTAAAAAATATGGTTTGATATCTGTCTTACTGTCCATTCTATACTTCATGCTACTACTCGTGGAAGACTCCATGATTTACACAGGTACCCAAATGCTGGGGTAATTCTTGACTACAGCTACGCTGTATACAACTATCGATGCATCCCTCCACACAATATATTTCTGGTAAAGTTGCAATTGTGAGTTTGTTTAGAAGTTGTATTTGTGAAATTCTTCATGATCTAATTTCCAGTTTAGGACTTCAACATGTTGACTGTCAATTCTTCTGCTGAAATTATGTGGTGTACTATATGTAGCACAGGGGAAAAACCTCTTCATAAAATAAGATGGATTCCCAACATTATGTTTAATAGGAGAGACTTCCTTTAGTTCTTAAACTCATATTTGGTTTTAGAAAGAAATTTTTAGAAAATCATGTTCTCTTTATTTATATAAGCTGGAACACTGTGAAGAAGTAGCTGTCTTCTCTAATCAACAGCGTTTGTTTTTGATAAGCAAACTTTCATTGAGGTGAACCATTCATCATCAACTCATGTGAACATTATTGTAGCACTGGCATTCTGAAAGAACAACAAATCTGTAACACTAATCTCAGCCCTGCCAGTAATTGCAGGTCTAGTGTTTATTTGCTTCCATTCTAACACCTCATCAGACAGAAAATTAAAAGAAGAGTGCGTACACTAGAAATGCTACAGAACATGATTCATTTATTTTCTTTAAAAATAATGTTTGTCATGTCTCCTTGATATTGACATATTTGGTACAAAGAGTGTGAATTTGTCAGTGGCAATTTCATTCATGAGGTGGCTAGTTGGGTCCCAGTCCAGCAAGGTGTTCTGAATTAGCAAATCTCAATATTTTTGTAATTATAATGATTTTCAGTTCAGCTTGCAAGATCAGTCATTGACACAGGCCCAGACTAGGTGTGGCAGGAGACAGTGTGTGTAGAAGGATCCTGTGCACTCCTTTATCCTTTACAAAGACAAAACTGATGCCAGGATCTGATCTCGTCCCTTTCTGTACCTCTCACAGCACTTGCTCCCCACTGAAATGGGAGAAAGCAATGCCATTGCTGCCAGAGCATACCTTTACATCATCTGTAATAGATGACAGGAGGTTTCTTTCATAATATTCTTTAAATATTCTGAGCCTCTGTTCTTCATAAATGTCAGAAGGTGGTCTCAAATATGATTTCAAACACCAAAGAAAAAGACGTGTATCCATGTTCTTATGCTTGCAACAAACAGACAGATGGGGGAGAAAATAAAACTAACAAATAATTGTTTAAAGTTTTAGCTCAATTTTTATTTCAGTTGTAAAATAAATTGTAGCAATACTGCTTTATTTTTTTCAGTAAAAAAATTGTGTAGTCATTCAACTGAAAAAAGTTGAAAAAACATGTTTTTAGAAGACAAGACTCTTGGCTACAAATAATGGAACTACTTAAGTGAATAGGTACTGCTTTGTACAGGTGTATATTTACAGTAGATCTTAGCAGGTTTTTTTTCTTTTTAATAGTGAAATGATGTAGATCAGGACTGAACCGTGTTTGGAAGAGTTAGAGAGTTTTCATTTATCTGCCACAGTGGCATCAAAATACTGCTTCCTTTACCATGTCCATATGAGGACTCCTGTTGTGTTTAATTAGACTATTCTCATGAGTAAGGATAATGTGATTTGTTCCTGTGCCAGGCTCAGGAAGTGCTATTAGCCCTTGTCTCTTGAAAACCATGATTTCTTATAAGTTTAAAACAAAAAGCAAGGAAATACAAACTGAAAGGCCATCACAGCATCTAAACTTACCCTACTGTGCATATGTATTGCACCAAATAGTTCCATTCACTGTAAACTTCAACGCGACAGGGTGCAGTAAAGCAGAAGTAAAAAAAGATGAAGTTGGAATATTCTTGCTATTCTAACTGTAAATGATTTCTACCTGCTTTTTCTATAATTTCTTTGGTCTTGATAGAGAAAAAAAATGAAAAAAATACATTGTGTGTGTTTCCAGAGGCAAATTTTTTTATACCCTGTGCAATTTCAGGAACGCTGTAACAGGCCTTCCAAGTGAGATTATAAACGTTTCGGTCACAGTGAAGTAAATGAAGCCAATATGACTTCACTAAGTTATTTTGATTTTTATTGCAATAGGTTATCCAAGTAATTCAGCTGTAATTTAAAAAAGATGTATTTAATATCTATATGAAATTAATATTATTCAAAATTAATTTTCTCTCTGATTTTTACACTCTGAGCAGTAAAAATAAAATAGACATTATGTTTGTTCTTAAGGTTGTAAATACTACTGGGAAGAATTCATTAAAGGTAAGCTTTTAGAGTAAAAATAGGTAATAGTCTGAGAAGTAGTTAAACAGTAACCAGATCCACTTAAAATATAGCTCATACTTTTAAATCAAAATATATATTCAATTTGTCATTTTTTTTCTTAATTGCTTTCGTTATGCTATAATCATAGTAAAAGATGCATAGATGTAAATAGCAGGATTCGTGATATTACAGAACACATACAGCACAATTTGTTATGATAATGCATGGCTCTTACATTCCTGGCTTTGAAAGGGTTTATTTTGTGAATGATTCACAAATCTTGCTTTAAAACCAGGAGTTTGAGCTGCTTAAAAGCAATTCAGCCATTTTCTTGTCATCTTTATTATTTTTTACAAACTTAACCATGAGAGTCTTTTCACTACTGAAATAAATACAGTAATTTTTAATGTTGAAGCATTATTAGGCCAATTATTATGAAGGTCAATTATTAATATTAACCTCTTTGTTAGTTCTCTCCATAACTGATTTTTCATTTTGTTGTTTTCATGTCTTGTCTTTTTGATCTGTAAATGCTTCAGTCTATGCGGTTGCCTCTTGCACAATAGGAATTTGGTAGTGTGAGGACTCATAAAGATCTATTTTCTAGACAACAGTAAGGATCTTAAGAGAATCTTGTTAGTCTTTCTGCTCCCCATATTCCCTGCTCTTTGTTAAGCACTCCATTTGCCTACAGCATACCAAGCTGCCAGCTAACTTTAAGAATTATCCTCTGATGTTCATCGCAGTGTGGCCAATTCACAAAGAAATCAGTCCATACTGACATTTTCACTCCAAGATGCTTGTTACAACTAGAATTCCATGTGCTGTTTTCTAGCAAAAAAAAAAAAATCTTCTAAATTCCAAACTCTAATTAGAATAAAAAACATATAGCTCTTACAAAATTAATTCAGGTGTCTTAAAAATGATATAACAAGCAAGCATTGTTAAAAGTTCCACAAGTGTGAGCTAAATTATTGTTACTTCTGACATTTTTCTTTTAATGTATTTCTAGACAATAACTTATGATGGAAATTAAGTTTTGGTGGAAACGTTCTCTGCAATAATATGACACACACTCTTGTCTATATACCACAGTATGACCAGCAACAGGAGACAAAAAGGATCACAAGCTTTCATATCCCATTACAAGCATTTTCCCAAACAGCTATCATTACATTATAACTTTGTGGATTTAACATTTATAATACACCAAGGGATAGAGATCAGTGGAAGGTTTAAAATTTGTAGGCTAGTTTATGTCAAAAAAATATATATGTTTGATGGCCTAATATTATCAGGGAACACTGAACAGTTTGCTGATAATATCAACGATATTTTGGTACAAACCTTCAGTAACTACGAGCATCATTTGACATTACTTCCCACTCTACTTGGCACTTTTTTCCTAAGCACTTATCAGGCTGCACCTGGAGTACTGTGTCCAGTTCTTGCCCCCACAAGTCTTGAAAGACATGGGCAGACTGGGGAGGGTCCGAAGGAGGACCACGGAGATGATCAAAGGACCTTATGAGGAAAGGGTGAAGAAGTTAGGTCTTTTCTCCCTGGAGAAGAGAAAGCTTATGGGGGACCTCACTGCAGTGTTCCAGTACTTCAAGGGCAGCTGCAACGAGGACGGAGGCTCTCTCTTCAGAAGCGACAGAGAAGACAAGGGGCAGTGGGTACAAGTTGCACCAGGAAGGTTTTATCTTGACATAAGAAAGAGGTTTTTTACAGTGACAACAATCATGCGCTAGAATGACCTCACCAGGGACATGGTACAGTCCCCATCACTGGATGTTTTCAAGATGCAATTGGGCAGGGTGTTGGATAATCTCACCTAGGCTCCCTTTCCCACAAAAGGTCAGACGAGATGATCTTTGGAGGTCCCTTCCCACCCGGGCTGTTGTATGATTCTATTATTATCTTCCTAAAATATATATTTAGCTATTATATCTGTAACATTAGAAATAGTTTTAAAAAAAAAACAAACAACAATGTGGTAAACATATGCTTAATTGTATTCCTGCAAAGCAATTAACTTCAGAGAATTTTCGTGAGTAAAAGTAAGTGCAGGATTTGTCCAAAGGTATTTATTTAGTTGCTTGTTTGCTTGCACTAAAATGAAAATAATGTGTTATTCAGGTTAGTTCTTTTCTGACATCACTGAAAAGAAAAAAAGAATGCCATCATCTAGAAAAGAGCTATGATACATTTCTTCCTCAAATTCCAAGTATTATTTAGTTTTCCTTGCTTTAGGATTAACTTTCCTGATATTTTATTAATTTTGGCTTAACCAAAACTGTAAAAGAAGGTGTGGCATGCAGCAGGGAAAAGGACGTATTTCGGATATTTACAGTTGCCCCAAGAAAAGAAGTAAAAATCACCCTGTCGTCAGAATTCCAATAGGATTGATCTTTAAGGTCATAATCTTGAATTAATTGTTCTATATCTTTCCTGACGTAGTGCTTAAAACTGGATGGGCTACTACAGTTGAGACTTTACAGTACTGTGTAGAGTGGAAAGATTATTTCACATGTCTTGCAGGCTGCACCTTTTAAACAAAAAATACCAGCGTTTGCTTTTATTGCTGCAACATGACATTGTTGACTCTTATTCAGCTTGTGAGCTCTGTTGCCCCTGGATCCTGTTCTACAGAAGTACAAACAAGCTGGATGAGCCACATCCTGTATTCGTGCAATTTGGTATGCTTTCTAAAAGTAATACCTCACACTTGTGTCTGTTCAATAACATCCTGTTTTTCTCAGACCATTCCTACAGTTTGTCAGGATCATTTTGAATTCTAATCTTGTCCTCCAATGTACACACAGTTGCTTCCAGCCTGGTGGTGTTTGCAGATTTAATAAGCATACTCTCTGTTCCATCACCCAGATCATTAATGACATCATTATAAAGTATAAAACCTTGGTCACCCCTGCAGAAGCACACATGGCACCGTTTTCCATGTGGCCGGTGAGCCATCGATACCTGTTCATTGTAATGAACAATGTATATAGGTTCATTATAACCTTATAATAGAAGACACATAAAGAACAGGTTTCCAAGTCTTACTTTTAAAGTATGTTCTAAGACATCCCTAATGAAATGCACAACATTATTTAGGCTGGCAGGGTCACCTTGGAAGGTGACCTGGTCTAATTCTCTTCTCTGACCCTGCAACACTCAATAGTGCTGTGAGGCCTTAAACAGGGTAAACTTCGAAGTTGGGTCCAACATTGAACTTAGGTTGCTGAGGAGCTTTGTCCAGCCAAGTTTTTAATGTCTCTGGAGTTTACAGCCTCTCTGGGAATCTTCTTCCAATATTTGGCCATACTCACGGTAACTTTTTTTCTCTCGTAATTATCAGGAATTTTCCCTCCTGCAGCTCATGTTCATTGCCTCTCATATTTTCACTGTGCATATCCAAGAAGTCTGGCTCCATATTTTTTTGTTTCCACCCACATGGTTGAAGACAGCAGTTAGCTGTTACCTAGCCTTCTTGTATTCAAAATGAAAAAGCTCAGTGCTCTCAGCTTTTCTTTGTATGTCGTGCTCTCGTTCTCTGACCATCTTGATGGCCTCCGCTAGGCCCACTCTGCCAGTTTATCGATGTCTTTCTTATACTGGCGAGTCCCAAACTCGACATGGTTTTCCAAGTGCAGTCTTGCAAGTGCCAGCTAGAGGAGAATAAGCACTTCAAATAACCTGCTGGCTGTATTCTTACTAATGCAACCCGACTTGTGTTTAAGCTTGCATTGCTGCAGAAGTGCCCTGCTTATTCATGCTTACCTTCTTGTCCTTTAGGTAACCCTAGGTCCATTTCTACAGATCTGCTTTCTAGATAGTCAGCCTGTGCTGTTACACTATTCTATTCCAGATGCAGGATTTTGTCTTTGCCTTTGCTGAATTTCACGAGGCACTGTCAGGTTCCTGAGCACATTCCTTCCTTCTAGTAATTTAGTTGGCTGAGTTAAGGAGTGTAGCTGGCTCAGTCCGAGGTCAGAGCCTTCATGAGTAAGAGCTGTTACAAAGCAAGATAGAAGTGAGGGCATGCCTCTCCGTTCCCTTGGGAACTACTTCTAAGCTGAGGCTATACTGCTGGCTCCTGCCTGTGCTACATTGCTGTTGCATAGCATCTACTTCTGCGCCTGATCTTGCACCTTCTTGATCCTGACCCTGGCCCAGACCCTCTGTTTTGACTTCGGACCTGCTTAGCATGGCAGCAGACCTGACTTGTCACTGCAGACTTTTGGGGTGATCACTGGACTGGGGCTGGAGCTGTTCTCTGTGTCCAGACATGATCCTGACCCGGATTTAATGACTAGACATTCTGGATCCTTGTTGGTGAGGTCTGCCCCTGCCCATCTTGCTGCTGCTCTTGGCTCTCAGCTCATTTTCCCGTTGCAGGGCAGCCAGCCCCTGCAGAGCCCTGGCAGGTTCCTGCTGGCCTGTTTCTCTCCCTCTTGAGGTCCCTCCAAATGGCAGCCCAGACCTTCACCTTATCAACCATTCCTCTCAGTGGTATCATTCACAAAGCTGAGAGTGCACTTCATCTTTAATAAAGACATCAAATAGTATCAGTGCGAGTGCCGTGAGATCATCCTGCCTCCTAGAAGTCTGGCTCCCTGGGCTCAGGGCTAGCTTAGAGATAGCGCAGCTGAGAGCCAGTCTTTCTGGGGGTCTTTCTTTGGTGGCCTTGGAAAAAGTGGTCCCAGACAGCTCTTCGGGAAGGCCTCAGCAAAGGCTGACTCTTTTCTCGTGGGAGCTGCTTTAAGCTGCAGCTCAGCTGTTTGACCCCCACCTGAGCTACAGCTCCCATGCCCTGCAGCCACAGCCATGCCTGGTCATGGGCCCTGCTGATCCAGGCTTGGACTGTGACCTGTGGGCTGATTTCCTGGCTTGACCTCGGCTGTGCCTCACTGCTATGGACTTCCCTTGCAATCACTGGACAGTGTCTGACTCTGGCTACCACAGCCAGACCCCACTTGCCTCATTTAGGTGCTGCGGGACTGGGTCCTTACCGCCAAGTGCCTGCCTGGCTGGCTGTGTTGTCACATTCAGCTCCTGGCTCCCCATCCCCTGTGGAGCAGTGGGCTTTCACTGCTTCCTTATGATCAGGCCAAGTATCCACCCTTGAGAAATGCCGCTAATAATCAGCTGCCAGGTGGACTTTGAACTGCTGACCATTGCCAGCCCTGCATGCACTTTGTAGTCCACCCATCCAGTACCTCTGTCTCTTGTCCGCAAAGATACTATGGGACATCCTGTCAAAAGCTTTGCTAAAGCCAAGGGAAACAGCATTCACTGTTCTCCCCTTATCCACAGAAGGCAATCAGGCTGATCAGACATGTCTTGCTATGATAAATCCACACTGACTGTTCCTAATCATGTGCAGGCTGACTGGCCTGTTGTTCCTACCATCCTCTTTCTCAGCCTTCTTGAAGATGATTGTGATATTTCATTTTTCCAGTCATCAGGAATTTCCCCTGATCACCATGGTCTTTCGAAGACGATATCAAGCAGCCCTGCAATGAGACTGGCCAACTCGCTCAGCAGTACTGAATGCATGTGTAAGTTCAGCTTGCTTAAATTGTCATTAGCTCACTCTACCTCTCCCTTGGGTAGCACCTGACTCCTGCAGACTGCCACTGTCTTCTCCATGGAGAACTGGTAGATCTCCTCCCATTCACTCCCTCCAACACTATGCAAATCTGTTCATCTTCTTCCTTGGCACCTTCACCTGGTGGCTCAATGATTTGAGAAGAGCAATGATTTGAGAAGAGCACAACTTACACAGATGTGGACACCATCACTTCTTGGAGAGAAGCAGCAGGCACTCTGCAACCTGAGACCTGGATGGTTGAGTCCTCTTTCACAAACTCCATCTCAGTCAAGGCTCCTGTGCCAGGAGCAGTCAGTCTAGCTGCTGCTGGGGAGCGTGTAGTGTGATATGCCAACATCGTCATTGTGCTGACTCTTGCAGTCTCAGAAAGAGACTGTAAGCTCCTCTCTTTTTCTCTCTGAGGCTTGGGGTGGACCTGCTGGAGAGCAGCTCTGCGGAGAGGGACCTGGGCGTCCTGGTGGACGACAGGTTAACCATGAGCCAGCAGTGTGCCCTGGCTGCCAAGAAAGC
>Ga0065711_1051115_pt1 | contig 10511 bp, 8 predicted proteins | sample Hoacrofraction12_FD_59098 | JGI IMG/M metagenome (GOLD analysis project Ga0065711, IMG submission 59098) | Hoatzin crop microbial communities from Cojedes, Venezuela - Epithelial fraction 12 v2 (version 2) | ecosystem: Host-associated > Birds > Digestive system > Esophagus > Crop | place...
AAAAAAAAAAAAAAAAAAAAAAAGAAAAAAAAAAATCAGTCTAATGAGGTTGGAAGCACAAGAGATCGCAGAGAAAAAGAGCAAATAAAGAACTTAAGATACAAATTACAATTAAGTGCACTATAGTTACCATGCCCTGTGCAGTATTGTTCAGAAATACCATTAGCAGAAGTCAAAAAAACCCCACACTGAACAAAAAGCCACATTTCTGGTAGGAAACCAGCAGTTGTACACCACCACTGCGGTGATAATGGCATGAGAAAACGTACAAGTGACAGCTTAGACAGAACTTAAAAGCCCTCAGTTCAGGTTGCTTTGTTTGTTTTTATCAGAAGATAAAAACAGTCTACACCTACACAGACAATAACACAGAGCATTACCCATCCCTGCAGTACGCTCTATTGTGCCCTCGCTGGAAAATAAGACTCCTTTTTTCCTCATTTTCTTCTGAAGACAAAAGCCCATTAAGATTATAATATCATTACATCTGCTTTGATTTATCCAAAGGAAAGTCAAAGCACTTATGCCATATGCTTTAACTGATAAATGCACGTAGCTCTGTGGACAATGTTTTATAATTTAATAATTTATTTGACTGTAAAAGACAGCAAACTTCTATTTATAAGCCGCTTTACATTTTTGAGATGCTCACTGAATTAGGAGTTCGGTGTAACACGAAGTCTTTACTCGTACACTCAGAGCCAGCACTGCACTTCAGGCTTTGCAATTAGTCACAAAAGGACCCAGCAAATACAAAAAAAGGCTTCAGGAAAGCTAACTGACAACTGCAAAGTGCAGGAGAAAGGCCCGCCTCTGCTTAATTGAAGGTCATTTCTGTTAAGCTGCATGCTATATTTACCACCTGGCTTCTAATGGCTGCTTTTATTCAAATGCTCCGCGGTAAAATATATGCACTTGTAGGGGATGAAGACTTTAGCATTAAAATCTTCTGCAAGAAATGAGGGGAATGAGGAAGGCTCACACACTTCCGCTGCAAAATCAGGTCAGGACGCTTTTGAACGGCTCCAGCCGAAGGCTGTGCCAGACTTCAGATCAAATACTTTTTACTGCATTAGACCCAATGGCTCAAGAGATGAACTTCTACACTGCTGATAATTATTACTAGTACTGTGCATTGCTGCTTCCCTCTCCACCTGTGGATAATTATAAATAGCCTACATTTTCCAGTCCCCGACATATGCCGCTCAGCTAATAACACTTCCAAAACCTATCCTTTACAACCATGAGTCACACATTTCAAACATGACGACCACATAACTCCGCACAGATTGGGAAATTATGACTTGCCTCACACATACTCGTAACTAAACTAAACGCTCCTTGAATATACATGTGTGGCTAAATGACATCGGTGTCCCAGTAATTGATGCTATGGAGCTGCAAAGTGCCAAGTTGGCGATTCAAATGCAAACCTGTTTCTGCCCTCCGGTGCCTACGTACAGCTCTGAACCACATGGCCAGGGAGCATCACTGCCACCGGCTCTGTCACCTCCTGCCCTGCTACAGCACAGTCAGCCGTGGGGTTGATGTTCTCCTCCACACCAGCTCCAGCTCGGAATGGGCTTCAGGTCTATCTCCAAATAAAGCACACTCCCGTAGCCACACTGGGAGGGCAAAGGCAGAAGAACTGTCCCCAGATATATAAAGCAGTTAATTATATGCCTCTTCCCCACCCAGGTTGACTGCTTATACCCCAAGGAACAGGCAACAGAGCCCACCAGCCCCCACATCCAGTCATGTTTGTGTAAAATTTCATTAATAAATTAATCTGTAAATTAACTACAACAATGCCCAAACTCCAAAACTGAATGCTTCAAGAAGTAAGAGGAGGTTACAGAGCCAAAACAGTAATTCTGGGGTCAAATACAAGTTTTGTGGAGCTTAACAGCATGACAAGAGTGGCGGAAAAAAAAAATCGAGGCATCTAGAATTTGAAGTCTTTAAAAATTCAGACTTATCTTTTTGTTTTCTTTTTTTTTCAAGCTCTTAAAATTCACAGCCCAGTTCACTCTAGAAAGCTTGGCTGTTGGGAGGGTTGTTAAGATACACAGAAACATCCACCTCCAGTTTCCTACTGCTCCTTGTTTCGCTGTCCCGTTAGGTGACACTACTAATCGTACAGCTGCTACAGCTAGCTGCCAGAGACTGCTCTAAGGAGGTTTTCCAATTAGGTTAGCTGAATTAAATAATGAGAGAGAGAGAGAGAAAGAGAGAGATTAGCTTTTTCTGTGCATCTTTAGGAAGCCACAGAGCAATTCCAAAAAATACTTTTGCTAGTCCTCCCTTAGGACCCCTTCAGCTCTGTTCTCAAATACCGAACTGCCATGTGAGCTACTCTACTACGTGGAACTGTGCCAGCCCTGACTGCCCGTACAGCTACAACCTTCATGACAAGGGATGCCACCTACTTTTTTCTGAGATTGACAGCGTCTGCCAGAAGAAGTTTTCTCCTCAGTCTTCCTCAGGTTTCTCAAGTCAAACAGCTTTACACATTTAAACCAGTGGAGATAACTTCCTCAAATGTTATATGAGACAGCAAGAAGGAACATGGTGAAAATGGATCACAGACACTCCTATTGTATATTATAGAAGCACCACATTTTTTACCCCAAGCTAAGATTTTCTCTGTCATAACCCAAAGCTGCCTAAATCTTCCAGTGCACATAGAGAAGGTCAGAAAAATAAAAAATAAAATGATAGGCACATGACCTTGGTAGCATTACTAAATCTTCACAAGCCCAAAAGACTTGTTTAACACACAGACAAGATTCACAGTTCTCAAAAAAACCCCGTCAGAAAAGCTTCACCACTATTAAGTTTATCTGGCTTTTGTTATATGACAATCTATGCCACCAGGTAGAAGGCCAATTAAAGATGTCCACCAGAAGAGACCTCCATCAAGATACCAAGTCACCAGATCTTGGTTAAGCGGGAGAGATAAGGTCAAGAAAGCAGCATTAGTGAAAGCACAAAACCCCAAACCAGCTGAGGACAGAATAAGCTTTTCAGGATTTGAATCACGGTAAGAACTGGAACAAAAGGAAAGAAAAGTCACTTCCCCTTTCTAATGCCCCACAGTTACAAAACAGACAAGAAGCGGCATTTTCAGCACAGCAATGCTATTAAGAGTACTGTCTCAAACCATTTTAGACCCCATGCTCTTGCGTTATGCAGAGGTCAGAAGTTCCCTCCATCCAGGGAACCCGAGCATGGTGGCACAGGCACACCTCTGCCTCCCCACCCCAGCAGAAATATTACTGAGCCTGAGCCTCGGCAAAGGCACAGAGATCCCCCCTTGCAGAACATAACCCTACTCTTCGACTTGGCATGGCTGCTTGGGCTAAATGCCACCAGAGAGAAAAGCATTTCTGATGCGCAACACAACTCGAGACCCACTCAGTCACACTCAACGTCCTGCCTTCTCCAGTAACCATTGTACCTGTGCTTTAAGAAGGTAAATCTGTTTTTAACAGGTGGCCATGGTACTTAGTTTCCTCACTCCTCCAGCCCTGCACAGCCAGGCTATCAAGCCGCAATGAGGTTTCCAATCATTATTCAATGTTGGAGATAAGGCTGTTAGGTGGTATCAATGTATCTTTCTATAGTCAGTTTTCAGAGTTGCCGATTCTTCAATGCCCTCATGTCATCGCTCCCCTCCGCACCCCGACAGATGCTCTGTGCCACTCTGCGGGGAGGACCACAGCTCCTACCAGCAGAGCAGAAACCATCTCATGGTTTTCCACAGGGCTTCCTCACCCACCTCCTGCTCACTGCCAAACTCCCTGGAAACTTCTGGAGACCTCCAGCACATTTGCACGCAGCAGACACGTCCACCAAAGCGTTTTGGTCAAAAAGGGAGGAAAAGGCAAATTCAGTTTGCCCAAGCTGCAATACGGACAGATAATTTCAGGCGAGCCAGGAGTCCATGTGAGTCACAATAGCTCTGGTGCGACCTCCCAGGCTGGCCAGGTCAGGTACAGACCTACGCTAACTATTCCCAGTTATTCTCTTTAGAACAAAATTTTTCCAACCCATTGACATTTTGCAGCAATGACGATGCCCGTCCCCTTACCAGGACTTTGAGGGCAGATGGAATGCTGTGCTGGAAAATCAAACCAAAAGCAGCTGTGGGAGCTAGGGAGGATCAAATCACACTTAGGGAGGAAAACTGTTATGAAATTGCTCTATTAAATCACAGGTGAAGAAACAAGAGGAAAACCATTTGTAAAGACCACCTTCTGTTTAAGCCTTTTTTTCCTTGTAAGTAGGGTCAGAGAAGCTGTTCTTCCCACCCTAATTCAGGCCAAGAGAATTATTAAGACAATTTTGCGAGCAATTCTGTTCTGTTTATTTAACTTGTAGTCCTTCTCACGTTCTGTGGGGCTTTTCTTCTCCTAACACTTGAAAGACACACTGCCTTTCATGAAACATAGACACACAAAACTACACAACACAAAAATACATGTAAAACAGAGATCTGTACAGAATAAAGATCTATATGAAAAACACACAAAAGAGTTTCATGGAACTTCCAAGGTAGAAGTGCAAAAGCTGCAGAGCGCTCAGTGCTGAAACGCTCTGTGGAAGACAGTCTCTGTGCATACCTAATTTCAGACATATTCCAAGAAGTTTCGTTTCACACCACTTTAGATGTTGCATTCAACAAAAAAAATCAGCCTTTGCAGATGAGAAATAATCAAAAAGCACGTGACTGGAAAATTGCAAGCAACTCTACCAAAACCAAGAATTTAGAAGATGTACATGGCATTTTAGTAACTTTTCCTATCTATCTCCAGTACCAGTCATCTTTCTTGTTCTACCATGGAGAAAGAGATTTGCGAGTTACACATGCTACAGATGCTTAAGTCACTAATGATCCTGAAGCATTAATCTCTTGACATTGTATGCTGCCACAGGAGTTCTTGAGAACTTCTCACCTTCCTACAATGAGACTTACGCAAGTCAGCCACCAACATCACCCACTTGCACACACCCTGTGTGCTCCTTCTCCTTGCTGCATGCACACTTCCATTCACCGTGCTTGCACTGCCACCAGTGGCAAGCACCGAGTGCCGGAGCTCCCAACTGGGAGGAGAAACTGGGATTCCCACCGCCAGGACGGGACCTGGATGTTCTGCAACCCCCCTTCCACAGAAAACTCAGAATCTTGCTTCCCAGCAACATTATTTTATGCCCATCCTTGCTGCAGGAATTATACAGTATTATTATTTATAGGGATAATGCTATTTTTATTTATGCAACGTCAGAAATTTATATTCAACGGAAGCTCGATTTTCAGATGTCCCAGTGATGATGCATTTCCACTACTTTGAACTATCTTCACCTTTCCGCTTTGCTTTCCTTGCAGGTTGCCATTTTAAATAACAAGAACACCACCAATGTCACACCTCTGCACCTGCATATTTGAACGCGGAACCGCACCACAATTGATAGGGATTTAAGAGGAAAGGCTTTGTGGAGGCTTTCACCTAGTAATCAGTTTAAGTGACACACTGATTCTGGCATCTCCATATCCAGAGCGAGCACGGATAAACAACCCAGCAAAGGAATAACCTGTCTCCTCAACATCTCTCCTCTCCGCAGGCTGCAAGACACGCCATGTATTCAAACCCGTTATTAGCCTTACCCTACAGACCCCAGTCCAAAAAGCAAACAAGACTCAGCTCTTAAAGCCACAGCGCGTGGGGCTTGGCTGATCACACCTGTGCCCTCCAGCTGCTGTGTCCACCCAGCTGTTCCTGCACGTACCACAGAGTCACCACAGCTGGAATTGATGCAGCTCAACCCAGAGAAAGAGGAAAGAATCATAGACTCATAGGTTGTAAAAGAACTCTAAGATTATCAAGTCCAACTTTCACCCCAACACCACCATGCCTGCTAAACCATGTCCTGAAGTGCCACATCTACATGTTTTTTAAACACCTCCAGGGATGGTGACTCCACCACTTCCCTGGGCAGCCTGTTTCAATGTCTGACCACTCTTTCATTAAAGAAATTTTTCCTAGTATCTAATCTAAACCTCCCCTGATGCAACTTGAGGCCATTGTCTCTCGTCCTATCACTAGTTAGTTGGGAGAAGCTTACTTCTATTTGTATAACTAACAGAGGCACATGAGCGGCCATACCTAAGAGGATCCTCGGGAAGGCAGGAGAGATGGAGGACCCTGTCAGGTTATTCACTCATGTGGCAGCAAGGATATTACATTTTTTCTTCTCTCAAAGTATCCTCAGTCTTGAGGCCACACCAGTCATGCACCCAACTGCTCCCCAAGACGTACTTCACTTCCCAGGCTATACTGCTTTAGCAGCACTGTTTTCCACAGCTCTGCGAGACCACTACAGTCCCACTTCTGAAATACTGTTCAAAAAATAAGGATGGGCCACTTCACACCAGTCTGAAAGGTGACAAGAGACCTCCATTAGCGTGGAAGCACCACTAGAGAAAAAATATGCTTTACTATGGTTAATCAAGCAGGAGCAACACATGTCTGACAACATAATATTTAAATACAAACAACACATTCTGGTTGTTAATGACAGTGCTGGTTTCAGAACATTTTGATCCAGTTCCTGTGTATACCACAGGCTGTTTGACCTTCTGCAAGAGCCTTTGTCTTCTTACCTTTAAAAACAGTACAAAGTATGTATTTATCTTCACACTCACAACTCAAACACAGCCAAACAGGTTTTTATCTGAACTTTCCCAAATCAATTCACCTTTGGAACAAAACAATTTAACTTTGAAAGGAGATTTCTGAAGAAGTTGTTTATATATAAACTAAAAACAGTGATTTCGGACAGAGTGTCCAGCTCAGGCTTCAGTTAAGCATGGCTTACGTGACACACTAATAGCCTATCTACAGACAAGGCCAAGTTCTGCAGACTCATCACCGCCCCATTAGTCATTATTTCACTTTAAATGAACCCCCTATTTGAGATGTCAACAAAAATCATTTGTTCAGTGCAAAAGTACATGTTGCAAACGGCTGTTAAATGCTATTTTTTCTCCTACTGCAATCAGTTTTCCAATACTTTCGAGGATTACATGTATTTTGTATTTCTGCCTAAACATCTAGTGAGCTTTTGAAAGCATCCCTCAGGGCTGAGCTAATCAAGAAAACAACATACATACAGAGAACTGTCATTATTACAGGGTCAAACTCTAATGCAGTCTTTACTCCAGAGACCACAAATCATACTTCAATGTGAGCAAGAGAAATCTTGTTCCCAAATCACTGAATAGTGCCATGTAACCTATGAATAAATTACTAGTCCTGAAGAGATTATAGATAGCAGTTTATTATTGTCTTGCAAGCATGAACCGAAGATAACCAAACAAGCTGTTCGCAGAACAGCCTACAGTAATTCTCTCATGCTTGCTACAGCACAGAGAGCACAGCAACTTGAACATGCACCAAATTGCTTGCTCGTGACTTGTCCGTCCGCTCTCAAACGCAGCAGCACAGAGGGCATCTTTATGACTTGCATTCAAGTAGGGTCTTACACAGGGCCTCGAATAAGCTTGCCAGCCTCAAACACAACATTTCTGTTAAAATTCATAGCCAGTCAAATCTATTCAGAAGACAAAAGAGTACTTTTCCGTAACCAGACAAGAGTCCTTTGTTCAGCCACTGAGCCTTACTAAAGCCTCTAATTCTTTGCCATAAGGAAAATGTTTAAACTGTTCAATGGCAAAGGTCAATTTGGTGAGATAATGTAATTAATAAATGCCATCCATATGCCTCTACTTGGTGTTTTATCAAGACAATTGGCCATGAAGAGCAGGGCAAATGGAGCGCTCTGCAAACGACCGGCTGCTCCAGGGGGAGCTCAGCTACTGCAGGGAGGAACAAGCTCTTCTCCAGGCTCAGGATTCCCTGCCAAAATACCATGTTCCCCACCAAGGAGGGCAGGTAGCTCTCCACCGTCCTCTCTGGAGGCACTGGATCGTAGCTGTGTGTTTGAAGTGGGGCTTTTCATAACTCGCACCTCTGCTAGTCAAGAAATTAGGCCTCGATCTGGTCATCCTGAGATTACACTTAAGATAAGGACCACAGAGACTTAGATTCATCAAAACTTCAAGCAAACCCAAGGCTCACAGCTCATTCTCCAAAGTCGACCATCTTTATCCCATTAGCTGCAGCAATTGCCTCAAACCTACCACAGAGGTATCATCCGCCCACAACCACAATCCCAGCACCCAACTTCAAACCCCGAGATATTTGTCCTGACTTGCTCCTAAAGACGAGGCTCTCATCTACTCCCTCGATAAGGATCTAGAAAAAAATGCAGAGAAAATATCTCTGCACTTTAGGCCTGAATATTAAGTCAGCTCCAATGCAGACCTCAGGGCTAAGATATTAAAAAGAGAAACTGTTTCAGTTTTTGATCTTGGGTCAAGAATCATCTGTTCTTTAATTTTTAGAAGATAAGCTAACCTGGAAGGGAATCCTATTCCCAAAAAGTGGCTCCTGAGAACATCCAGCTAAGGGGCAGCTTCATCGCAGCGCCAGAATCGTGATGCCCAAGACTGGCGGCAAAAACCAGAGCTCCCCTGAATTTCCAGTGCACGGCAGTGCAGGCATCAGCCGGATGGGAGCACCCCGATGTTCAGCCAGAGCGAGGGAAGCAGCTGTAGCAGACGCTGCTGGCTGATTCCAGGCGCTGCCAAGCCACAGAAAGCAATGGACGGGTATTTATTAAGTCTACAGTGAGAATAAAAAGCTCGCGTGAGTTGGGAAGGGTGGAAATAAATCAAGACTAAAAAAAGCTTCCTACCTTTCTTTGGAACTTACTTGGCAATTCAGATTTAATACGCTTGAGAGACACACGGGGTATATAAATCTGAAATGCCACCTATCTCTTCAGCCCTTCTCTCTTCTCTAATTACCTTCTCCAAAGTCTTAGCTGCATTTTTCAAAAAAACAGCATTCCTCCTCTCCAACACACTATTAATTATCCAAATTCCAAAAGCAGAGTAACCATTAGAAGCAAACGCAGGAAAAGTATAACATCATGGTTCTAAAATACTAAATACTTCTGAAAAAAATACCAAAATATTACCCTTGGATCATCCTTCAATAACTACATTTATGCCAGAAAATCACTGCTCTGATGCTTATACGACAACCAGAAAGACCACCCAGTTGATGTTGATGCCCCAGTGCTCTATTTCACCAAAAGCCTAAAAACCAACCCCCCCACACACATGCACTGCTGATGTGAAGCAAAGTCTCCAGCAACCTCACTGAGCAAGAGGAGAGCCGTGACTGACCTTCTGACAGGACAGCAGCGCTGTAACGCTGCGGTCCATGCCACAACCCGCTGCCCAGCAAAGTTTCCCAACACACGCTTGGGCTCGCAGAGAGGGCGAGACCATCGCACCAGCTCTGGAAAACCATTCGTCCCGCTGCCGCGAACCAGGATGAAATGGAACGGTTTATCTGCCTCTTCCGAATGGGAGCTGACAAGTACGGCTGGACACTTGGCGCTGCTCTCTGGTGCTATTAAAATCAGCAAGAGCTGCCTCCCGCTATCGTCAGGAACGGACCCAACCTTTTAACGGGCACATCAGGCCTCTCACTCACAGAGTTTGCCTTTTCTTTCCAGCGGTTTCACGTTGCTTGCTTTCCCTCTCCTAAAAGCAAACCAGGACACCTTCAAGGTAGCCAAAAAGCACATTTTTTTGTCATTCAGCCAAGCCTGGGTGAATGCCCCACGTCCTTCCCAGCCTGCCAGGGTTACCAGACCCCACTCCACCCTGACGTCTCGCCGCGCGCTGCGCTGACGGCAGCAAACCGCCCCGCGAGCCCTGGCTGCGACCCACCAGCTTTGGTGCGGGCAACGCTTGCCACCACGCGCAGGCTGGCACCAAAATGTCAGGCTCCCCCTCACCCCCCGGCGTCCCCACCGCGTCCCCACACAGGAGGTGGCACGGAGTGCGTCCGTGGCGCGACACGAAGTGTGCGCCCAGCACGGACAAACCACTCCCAGGTTCAGCGGCAGCTCTCCCTCCCAGTATATTTTCTGACATCTGCTTGGCCCACCCAGCTAAAGAGGTTTGTTGGTTACGGGAAGAAAACACAGGGAACTCGTTGCTTTAGGAAACAAAATCCCTGCTGCCTTCCCCTCCTCTGCTCAAAAACTCCTGGATAATTTTCTTCATCAGAAACAAGATTTCTACCTCACAGCTTTGCCTAGGTACTAACAATAAATAGCAGAATCAAACAAAGGGGGAGAAATTTAGAGCTAAAACCGATCGACAGTGCTCAGGAGAGCCAGCAGGGCTTTTTCAAGCATCCATATAAAATTTCTCTTACGACCACGGACAGCCTCTGGAGCAGAGACAACAGATTTGGCAGCTATCTTTTCCCAGAGACCGATCTACAAAATCCCACCTTAGGGGACCACGTAGCTGCTGCCAGACACAGTGGAAGGGGGAAGGAAAAAAAAAAAAAAAAAAAAAAAGG
>Ga0065711_1009810_pt1 | contig 10510 bp, 14 predicted proteins | sample Hoacrofraction12_FD_59098 | JGI IMG/M metagenome (GOLD analysis project Ga0065711, IMG submission 59098) | Hoatzin crop microbial communities from Cojedes, Venezuela - Epithelial fraction 12 v2 (version 2) | ecosystem: Host-associated > Birds > Digestive system > Esophagus > Crop | place...
TGAGAAAGTTCTATTGTTCTAGAGAACTGGTGTTAAACTATCCGAATTAAGGACAAATTAACTGATCTGCGCAGAAGAAGAAAAAGAAAGATAATGAATGGCTTTAGATATCTTTCAAAATACGTATCCTGAGTATTTTTAAGAGACAGTTATTTTCTTGCTTAGCTTTCATTTTCATATATAACTGTACCTTCTGCTTGTACTCAGGAGAAGAAATGGCATATTACAGTTCTCAATACTTTTCTAAATGTTTTTGTCCAGTTCACATAAGTGTAGAATCATCTGGCTTTGTACACTGCCAGCTAAGATTTAGCTTCCGTAGTACAATGTTGATGATGAATCAGTTGCACTAGTTCCTAACATAAATGTTGCTACTTTCCTCTTCAACTGTTTGCTCAGATGGCATGTTAATTAATCCGAATGCACATACCTTATATCATGCTGTCCTTCCTCAAGCAGTGCGCGGTACTGAGCGATCTCCTGTTCCAGGCGGGTCTTGATGCCCAGGAGCATCTTGTACTCCTGGTTCTGACTCTCTATCTCACAGCGGATGCTGGCCAGCTCCTCCTCCAAGGGGCTGATCATGTTCTGGATCTGCTGCAGCTGCAGGCTGTAGCGACGTTCTGTGTCTTCCAAGTTGGATTGCAAAGACTGTAACTGAGAATGAAAGAAAAAATACAGCGTTACGGGAATGTGGCAGGGTTAGGTCGTTCTTATGCCCAAAATAATGAGAAAAATTTTACACGGTGTCAGATGCACCAAGCCTCTTCATTAAATGAAGTGCTAGCTGTAGCTGATCTCCTGTCATTCCAGCAACCCACGTGTTCTTTGCATATCAGAGGGTCAGAAGCAATCGTTACCTACCATGCTGATTTGCGACTGCAGCTCAATCTCCAGGCCCTGGTAGTCCCGTCTCAGCACAGAGATCTGTTGGTTGCTTGATTCCACTTCCTGGCCACTGGAGTGGACTTGTTGACTCACTTCCTCCATCTGCAAAATTCATACACAGAATTGGAGATTTTTAGTTTTACTAATAAAGTCAGCATGGTAGTTTGTCATGGAAGCATCTGGCAACTCAAGTTGAAGCAGGGCCGTTTGTAATATGGGGGCTGTTTAAACTTGCTTGTATGGCTCTCCAGTGCAGTTCAAGCCCACTTGTGATTTCCTTTATTTTAATCAAAGAGATTCCACCATTATATCCTAAAAGCAGCGGATGTTAGCATTCATCTACAGCAAATTCTTACCAAAAGTTGGTATTGGTTTCTTTTGTAATGTGAACATTCAAATGGTAATCATTTACCTTGCTTTCATACCACCTTTCAACCTCTTCGCGGTTTTTCTGAATAATATTTTCATATTCCTGTCTCATATCATTCAGTTTTTTCATCAGATCCTCTCCTGGAGCAGCATTCACCTCCACATTCACATCACCACTGGACTGTGTTTGCAGTGATTTCATTTCCTGCAGAGAAAACCCAAGGCAAATACACAAAAATGGTGAGATTGCTTTGCGAAAGAGTTTTGAAGACAGTTAACTTGCCCTGACACCATAAACCATCCTGGATCCTTTCAACAACATATATATGTATGTTGCTGGTTTTTCCTTCTTGCAATTATTTGGCCTTTTGCGGGACCGTGCTCAGAGGTGCCCTGGACCAGCCTGGGCCTGGCGGGCAGCCTGGCTCGGGAAGCCCCTTGCTGCTCTGCCGCACCTTAGAAGAGCAGGGAGGAGGATGTTCCTGGTGAAACCTCCCCACGTTTCCCATACTGTAAGTGTTCTTGTTTTCCTCTGCAGTCTGCGTTTCAAGGAGTTGGCTCTTACCTCCTCATGGTTCTTCTTGAGGTCAATCATCTCCTCCCGTAGAGACTCAATTTGCATTTCCAGGTCAGACCTGCTCAGAGTCAGATTATCCAACAAGGGTCGCAGGCTATTAATGTCCGCCTCCACATTCTGCCGGAGACCGTACTCGGTCTCGTACCTGCGCCAAGGACAGTGCAGAAAGGTCAGCCCTGGTCTGGGGTTCTCAGTCCTTCTCCTACTGACGTTATTTATGAAAAAGTTCACGTATTTCAGTATCTCAGTGTCTGCTTTTGTTTCTGTACCTTCTAGCACATAGCATCTCTCAACCAGCAGAATTATGAAATCAGCAGACAGTACTAAAGTTTAATATTAATATTAAACTTTAATATTAAAATGTATTCTGTGGTCTTTTTCGTGATCTCTTCTTACTGTAGACTTTGTGCAGGTTTCATCCGTGTTTCATCTGATTTTCAGTGAGAGATAATCACAATTTTTCCTTCCTTAAAAGTAAAGCTTTTTTAAGGTTTGACTCCACAGCCATAGGGAGTATCCCCACTGAAGATCATTACAGAAATAATCAAGAATTTTGAAGCCTTACAAATTATTCCAGCTGTGCTGCCATGGAACCGGGAGGAACCCTAGTCTCCGTGGACTGATATTTGTTTATGGAATGAATTTATGAAACTAAGTTGAGAAAAGCAGGAGAAAGGAAGTCAGTGCCTGCAAAAGAGGAATATGTATTTACTTCATCCTGAAGTCTTCTGCAGTCATCCTCGTGTTATCCAGATCCAAAAGTACCCTGTTGGTTTCCACAGCCGCAGTCACAAGCTAGAAGAGAAGACAAAATGCCAAGGAAAAATTTCCCTGTGAATCTCTCAGGTTTGCACAAGGGACAGAAACATGAACGGGATCTTCTTGTTATAATTCCCAAGTGTCTGAGAGGAACAGCATTTCCTACATACAGAGGTCTAGAAAAGTCACCTACAGTGCAAAACAAAGAGGTACCTCTGTGAAAATAGCATCAGCGTGGCAAAAACTCTTTTGTGAGTGCCAGAGTGCTGTCAAGAGGCTTGGTGTCACCACCACAGCTCTGTCTCCCCTTCCATGCCCGCGGGCCAAGGCCTGCACTCAAATCTCAGACACTGCACATCCCAGAGGGTAACTGTTACCATTTTTCCTGTGCTCTGAAATCCACCCCAGGCGTCCTGAGCGTCTGCAGTCACTGCCAACTCTGGGGTGTGCTGTAGGGTTGTGCATTGTTTCTCCACCTCTAGTTGGAGACAGTTGGATGCATGCACAGAAGGCAGAATTTCGAGCGCAAGAGGCACTTTCAGAGAGGCACTTAGTGCGTTTAGAACTATCCATGCCTCAAACATTTTACTTAATCACAAGAAGTCTGTCAATGCTTAAACTTCTCTGACAAAGAACATCCTACCTGATTTTGAAGGTCTTCAATTTTTCCATAATAGTGGCTGTAATCCTTTGTACCAGTAGGACCTTGCTTCTGGTACCACTCCCTGATTAATCGTTCAAGCTGAACATTTTCCATTTCCAAATTTCTGACCACATCCAGGTAAGAAGCCAGCCGTTCATTAAGGCTCTGCATGGTCAGCTTTTCATCATTGGAGAGAATTCCCACATTCCCGCCATGAAAGCCACTGCCAAAGCTGCCACCACTGAAACCAGCACCACCTCCACCAAAGCTTCCTCCGTAACCACCACCAAATCCACTCCCACCTGATCCAAAGCCTGCTCCCATGCTGCCACAGCCCATTCCCCCTCTGTGACCACCACCACTCATCCCCCTTCCATAACCACCACCATTCATCCCCCTTCCACAAACACCACCACCACTCATCCCCCTTCCACAACCACCACCACTCATTCCCCCTCCATAATAACCACCGCTCATTCCTCCTCCACAACTACCGCTGCTCATTCCTCCTCTGTAACCACTGTGCCTGATCTTTCCGTGACTACCACAGCTGGCTCCCCCACCATAGCTGCTCCTGGAACTTCCTCCACCACAACTGCTGCCAGAAATCCTGCTGCCACTGCTTGTCCTAGCAGTGATTCTTCTGGAGGAGGCAGAGCCACACGTACTGCTCCCTCCACCCCCACCACTAGCACTGCCACCACCGCTCCCTCGCCGGCAGCTCTTGGAGGTCTGCTTGGAGCCACAGCTCATCGTGGCAGCAGCAAATGATTCCGGTTAAAACTCAAAGCTGGTCTTACAGTTGTTCTGGAATCATAGCTCCAAATCCAGCCCTGCCTGGTCTCCATTTATACCTGCGACAGTGGGTGTCGCCGTCGCAGGGAGTACCTTCTTTGCACGTGCATTTGCAAGCCGTAGTTTTTACGGCAAGGGTAATTTGCCAAAGGGAGATGTTTGACAGTGTCAGGAAGCTAACCCATACTCAGAGTGCTCATGACCGTTTGTTTATTAATACAAAACATGTAATTTCTATTGGGTGGCTCTGAATTAGGTAGATCTTTCCTGTGATCTAGTCCACTGACTTACAGTCATCTGAATTAAACTCATCCCACTCACCTCATCCTGTTCACATCTCTCAGCACAACAATAAACTCCTAATATGGGACAGTAATGAATGCTACTATCTCTCTTTAACGTAATTGTTCCTCATGCTCTTTCCGCTTTTAGATACTTGTCAAGGAATCCCAGCTGATTTTTTTATACTTAAGTGATATTTTAAGAGGTTCTGGTTTATGCTGTATGATCCTTATTTTTAGTCCTTTATTGCTCTGTGCCTTTTGAAAACATACTGCAGGATGTATCTTGCAGGTACACTGAACCCACCCTCTGACATCCTTGTAATTTCTCATAAAAACTTAGTGAACATTGGCAAATATCATACGTGTCAGCAATTTATTCCAAACATATATCTACACTTATGTTTTATAAATGACAATTTAATTGTGAAAAATTGTATGACAACAACTGGAAATTAGCTCTGTGTAAGACTGTGAGGAATGGAAGTGTGACAGGCTGTTGCAGGGAATAACTCTTCATGTGCTCCAACCAAATGTGGTTACAGGATGGTCGAGAGACCTGGGAAAGCATCCCGGCTCCGGGCCAGTGTCCCTGAACTTGTCTGTGAATGTGCAAAGTAATGTTCTCACTCCCGAAGGGAGTTCCAAATTTCAGTCAGGATGGTGCAAATACAAACATACTTACTCGGAGGAGAAAGGTTAAGTTCTGCTTTTGGAATTAAGTCAATGATCTGTACACTAAAATAGCATTTTCCCTTCAGTTTTGTTTTCCGTTCATGGACACAGCATGACCAAAAGTAGGAGATATTTGCTATCTTGCATCTTCTTTTAAGGTTGTGTCTTTTTCAAATACACAGCAGTGGATTGTTCAGCTGAGCATCCGTCTGCTGAGCCCTTACAGCGACCTGCGCCTCCGACGTTGGAAACGTCCCTCCTGACGGCCTCCGCCCGTCCTGCTCCAGCAAAACGCTCTCTGCTGCTGGCGCGCGTCGCAGGCCGAACCAGCTGCGTGATACCCAACTGCCTCTACTGATCCGGGATGGTGCTCTCTTCTCGCTCAGCCTTCGTGATGTTGGTTGGTGCTAATTTAGAGGTTTGTTTGTTATGGCTTACAGCAAGTGTTTGTGGAAACATCTTTTTATAAAAGCCTCTCCCAGCACACCCTCGCCCACACAGTAGGACACACCTAAAGTTTCATCTTCTGCTGTTCTTCATTTCTGAAATGTCCGAGGAAGTGAGGCCTTCTCAGACTCGCAGAAATTGAAATGGTTCACTACAAAACGTAGTGGAGTCTAAGGCATAATTTTAGCTTGTGCCAGTGAGAAATCCTTTTTTCCTGAAGTGCACAAAATTATCTTCTATACTAACAGCTGCTTTGGCTCATGAAACTATTAGGTTACATTCTGTTTGACCGTTGGCTTCCAGCTGCTGACACCATGTTATAAGGACATGGCCATGCTTCTGTGTTGGGCTGTACAGTTCTGCAGACGGGTAAGGTTTTGGTTGGGATTCTTTTCCGGGAAGATGTTTATTACATCTTTTGTATGAGTGGTTCCTTTCAGGTGGACGAAGCTTCATGTCTTCTGTTCACAAAAATAACATATTTGGATAGTTTAAACATCAGTGCGGATGCTCGTGTGCAACACACTTCACAGCTTCATGTTTAATACATGAAAGGACGATTTCCTGCCATTTTTTCCCTAGAATTCAAGCAGGCAACAGCATACCTTGAGAGTGAAGATTAGCTCCTTAAAACTGAAGAAGCCTGACGGCAATGACTGGCAGGATCAGAGACAGAAGTTACAGAACAAATGGCTTCTGAAAGGAATGTTTTATTTCAAAGTTTGCTGTAAGATGGAAGCTGTTGTACAAGATAGTCGTTTTCTCTGCAGTTATGCCTCATAGGATTGTCCAGGCATTTGCAAGCATCCTGATCTAACTAGATGATCTTAGATGATGTTTCCAGCAAATTCTAGACAAAACGCTGCAGAAGAGAACCTGGAGGGCTGGGAAAACCTTAGCAGAAGAGAGATTTCAATAAACTCAGCAGGGACTGCAAGAACCCCAGCAGTACCTCCGAAATGGGAGATACGTTACGAAATCTCGGGCTGGTGCTGCTTATTGCAGCATCAAGCTGCCGCTCCACAAACACATCAAGGCACGTCCACCCTCAGTCGGTGTTGGCGTGCCCGTTGCCATCACACCCTGCGGTGCCTTGCGAAGGCTTCCTCTGGCGCTGCCTGGACTCGAGACTGCCTGGCGTCCCTCCACGATGCGATGCTTACAACCAGCCGAGCGTCTGAATGACCCTTCCTCTAGCTGCCCGCCTCAGGGGGCTCGCCAATGCTGCAAACAGGCACTGACGTATCTTCCAGCCACGCCGAGGGCCGTTCTCAGGCACGGGCGAATGAAGAAAGCTGCGAAAACTTCAGCTGCTGCAACAAGGGGGGGCTGAGAGGCCGCTGCGGCTGTGCCGAGGGCGAGGCTGAGCACTGCGGCGAGGCAGGAGTCTGCATTTATCACCGGTCACCGTCTCCTGCAGACCCTGTGCTGGGCGTCCTCGGCCCTGCTGTCCTTGGCCTGTGACCATTTGTGCCTGTCGCACTGGTACAAAAAAACGAGTGTGATTTACAGCATGGGACTTGTTGTGAAACAGCTGGTTTGTGGTTTTCTGGACTGGGCATAACTAGTGGAGAGAGCATAGAGCCACCACGTCCCCTCCAAGCTGGGAGCTCAGTGGCGTTCAGGAAAACCTGCCCTTGCGCATGGACTGACAGCTCCAGGTCACCGCCAAAACAGAAGGGGGTGGAGGAGGAGGAGGAGGAGGAAGATGCCTTGGGGGTGGATGACACCGTAGGTGTTTGCAGCGAGGCCTCTTCCCTTTTCCTGTGAGGAAACTGTTCCGAGCTCTGCCCGGAAGAGCATGGTGGACGGTTCAAGCCTGAAAGGCTCACCCAGGGTGGGCATGAATCCATCCCGTGCACTTAAATGGCAGAATTATGGCGTGCTCGGCAGCACACAGGCGTGCGTTGGCTGCGAGCAGAGGCTGGGAGAGAGCGAAGCCTTCTCCTCCGGGGTGTGTGGCAGCAGTAAGGGCTGGGGCTGAAAGGGCTGGGGGGTGGCACGGGGCCGGGTGCGAGGGCTGAGCACACAGCTCCCGCGGCAGCACCCGCTCTGAGCTCTGCATTTCCAACTCCTTTGGGGTGACGTCCGAGGGGGAAGCTGCTGAGGCTGCTGAGGACATCTGCGGGGCTGCGACCGGACGGTTACCCACCTTCCCTGTGCCTCGGGGGTGGTGAACCCTCCTCCATCCTTCCTACCTCTGGGCAGGTCATCAGGAAAACTCAATTTGCTTATGTTGCTACACAGAGGAAAACTGTGGAAGGTCTGTCTGGGGAACATGACTCATAATTATACATTATAAACTGACTTCCATTATATAATCATCATGCAATTTTATTAACACCAGATAATCCCATAGAACGGTATTTCCTCGTAGTGAAGAAGAAACCCCGTCCCTGAAGTCTGGCTGGGTTGGAGGGAGGACACTGCTCTTGTTCTGAGGACGTGTGCTGCTCTCCCTTCCGTCGAGGCTCAGCTGCCTAACGCTTAGCATGAATCTGTTCTCCTCTCCACTAAAATTCAAATGGCAAGGAGTTTTTTTCTTATCCTGATAAAAAGCTTGATGTTTGAAAACTGAAATATCTGACAGCATTTGATTCAGTTTAGTTGAAACATATCAGGGCTCAATCATGTTTATTATCTTAGTAGTGCATTAACTGAGAGTTCTAAACAAAAAGTCATTCCCACCTAACGATTCCCAGTTGTAACGAGGGCACAGTGTGCGTTGGAATCTTTCTTCCCCACTGACTCAGCTATTGGTGCCTGGCTGCAGTTCCACCCAGAAGTATTTGGGGTTGAAAACGTTGTCAGTACCAATTATTTTCATTTTCTCTAAATGCATTTTTGTAATTAGAAATAGTTGTGTCAAAAATCCGTGCCCCATTCTTCTCCCAGCAGTGGGACACTCAGCCGGGGAGCGTCAGTTTGTCCCCCAGCAGCTGGGACAACTGTCACCAGCCCCCGGTGCCCAGCCCCGGCATCCTCCAGCACTTCTAGCATTCCTCAGTGGAACAGCACACAGGGTGCGTTGTTCATTCTGTTCCTTCTTCCTAGGTCTATTTATGGCCACATCTAATAAAATAAAGGAGCGTATTTTTAGAGTGAAATTCTGCATAAACCGTCTGCCTATGATCACTCCCTGCATGCCAAAACATACTTAGGCTTTTTTTAAGTGAAGATTTGTAGAATATCTGTTTTGAAGTGAGGGACTAAGTCCCCACCTCTCCTGCTCTCTTCTGCAAGGCAGGGTGTAAGTCCTGGCCCCTGCCCACACGCCGAGATGTGCGGGCGCGGGGAGTATCCCTGGGACGCATCCTCCTTGCTGCGTCCGATGGCCCTAACACAGCACGTTGGCCCACCTGGCAGTTACTGGGCTGCGGCCCTGGGCGGGGATCTGCTGCCCGCCAGCGGACGGGTACGCGCTGGTATCCAACCCAGCAAACACCTCTCCTTTTGGGAAATCAATAATCCTTGCATACAGTATACTTGAGGTGTTACTCATTCGTTACTTGCAGGGACAGTACTGAGGAAACAATAAAGGGCACCTTCCAGAGATCCACCACCCCGTGGAACGATGGCAATTATGATAAGAACAGTAATTAGGTGAGTCAGAGCTGTAAGAGACTTTGAGAGTACAAACCCTTTGCTGGGGAACTTTGCCACGCTGGGTCCCAACAGCCCCTTGCGCAGGTGTCGCTTTGGGGTCTCAGCTCGCGCTGCTTCACTGGCAAGACCCTCGTCAGCAGAGGGTCACTGGAACACAGCCACAGCCCTGCGGAGAGCCGCGTTTCGCTGCGCTCCTGCCTACCGACAGGACGCAAAGCAGGCCAGTGCCGCTGGCGAAACGCGCAGGCATCAGCGGCGCGGTGCGGCGAGGTGCGGCCCACGGCCGTCCTGTGCGCTCACACGCGGGAGAACGCAGCTGGGGTCTCCGAAGGGGCGGGGGGAAGCCTGCGCCGTCCCCTGCCCCGGTCACACCCCAGGATCGGGTCAGGCCACCCTGACTGCGGGTGTGAGCACCGAGTACAGGCGAGCGAGCGGGAGCAGGACGTGGCACTGAGCTTGCTCCGTGTTTGCGGGTAGCAGGATGCCCGCAGCGCAGCCGCAGCCCCTGCTTCCTCTGTCCGGCTGTTGCTGTCGGCAGCCGCTGAGCCAGGCAGCGGGCGCTGCCGCCCGCCTCTCCCTTGGGCACCCTGCGGCAGTCTCGGCGAGGGCCGGGTGCCCTCTAGAGAGCGGCTGCGGGCCCTGGCGCGGGGCCTGCCGCGTCCGCCTCCTCCTGCGCCTCCCAATGCGCCATTTTGTGAAACGCGAAAGGTGTCTGAACGGCGGGGCACGGCGGGCGCGGGGCCGGCAGCGCAGGAGGGAACGCTTCCCCACGCCGCCGCACGCAGTCACCGCGTCTTCCTGCGGGCCAGCGGCCTGTCCTACCGGACTGAAGTCACCGTGTGCCCCGCAGCACTGCCCTTGCGTGCAGCATTATTTGCACGATGTCCTATGGTGCGTCTGTGGCGGAGTCTACCAGCGGCCTCCCCTTAGCCACGGGCAGTCTCAGCTGAACTCCTCTGCATCTCCCGGGCTCGTGGTGCAACGCGAGCCCCGCTCCCAGCGCAGTGCCTGACCCCAGCCCCCCGCTGCGGGGACGCCCAGCACCCCCGGGCAGGCGGGAGCCGGGACAGGGGAGCGCTGGCCAGGGACCGGAGAGCGATGGCTGGTCGGTCGCCGTTCCGTTCCGCACGGATCTGCGGGTGGAGAGCGGCTGACGCCTCACGGAGAGATGCGGGAAGCAGCACCCCGCACCTCCCCCGGCTCCCGGCGCTCCGGCACCAGCAGCATTTGCATGTAGCCGTCATTTATTATTCGGCTCCTCTTTTTATCCGAAATCAGAGGCAGCGCTCACGAAACGCCTCTGCGGGAGGCCCGGTACGAGCTGGAGAGGCGACCAGTGCCGCCCCGTTCTCCCGGGCAGCCCGGTAGAAGGGCTGGGCCCGCGCACAGGCTGCGGGGCACGGTGAGAAGTCGCCGCTCGCTCGGGCCCGCGCCGCTGAGCCCGCACCCTCCCCCGGCGGGGCGAGCGGC
>Ga0065711_1012790_pt1 | contig 10510 bp, 15 predicted proteins | sample Hoacrofraction12_FD_59098 | JGI IMG/M metagenome (GOLD analysis project Ga0065711, IMG submission 59098) | Hoatzin crop microbial communities from Cojedes, Venezuela - Epithelial fraction 12 v2 (version 2) | ecosystem: Host-associated > Birds > Digestive system > Esophagus > Crop | place...
GGCGAAGGAGGGGCTCTGTCGAGAGCTAGAAAGTTGTTCCTACTCTGTGCCGGGAGCAACCACATTACTCACGAGTCCCTTTTTAGTGCGGGTATATGTTTCCCCCCTTCCATCTCCAGTCCATTAGCTACTATGGAAACAACATGTCATTGCCCGGAGGTGGAGTTCAGCCACAGCCAAAACAGCCGCGGATAAATTCCAGCACCCAAATTCATGTCCTGGGGCAAAGCCCGCGCAGCTCAGCCGGGGAAGGGGAGCGGAGCCCTGGCCGTGCGAAGGGAGCAGATCTCAGCCTGGGCTTGCCAGCTGCGAGATGCACAGGGTGCGGGAAGCGCTGGAGGGGACCCCACTGTCCCAGCCAGGCTGGAAACAGTGTGGCTGGCAAAGGCCGAGGTGATTTACTCTTCCGGAGCCCAACCGAAGGCGTGTGAGTGGTGTGGAGATAAACAGCAGATCCATGGGGCCTGGGCTGTCCCATTTCCACTGCGTCCCACGGCACCCACTGACCAGCCTGCGACTGGTCTGCCGTGGGCGGCCGCGGGGGCAAGGAGGGGCTGCATGGGGACCCCACTGCCCCCGGCATGGACAGAGACTGTTCGACCCAGGGGCATCTGGCACAAGGATGCAGTGGAAGGGCTTAGCAGCACTTGAATTCGTCCGTACGGGCTGAGCTTCAAGAGCCCAGAACCACCCTGCTCTGCTGCCTGCCCCTGTCCCCTCCTCCGATGGGTTTTCGGAACTTTGTGTGTGCTGAAGCTTCCCCGGCTTTTGTGCGTGGGGTGCTGAGTCCCTGCTGCTGTGGCCCTGGGAAGGTTTGTCCCCTGGGGGGGACAGCACGGTCAGAGGTGAGAGGTGGCAGGGCGATGGCTGCACTGGGCTCAGCACGTGTTGAGCGGTCTCATTCCCCAGCAGTGCCTTTCGGTCCTGCTTGCTCCTGGCCCCCCTCCACGTCCTTCTGCATCAGACGCCCATCACAGCTCTCAGCTGCGGATTCTGGCTGTCACAAGGTGCTACCCTGAGTGGTTTGGGTGTCCCACCCAGGCCTCCATCACAGGGGGAGAAGGAGGCACTGGTCCCTGTTGCACCAGGGCGGCCGAGGTGCCTGCTTGAGCTAAGCTGCTGGGTCCCGCTGCAGGCGAGCAGTGGTGAGGGGAGCACTGCAGGGTCACCAAACCACGTTCCCAAACCCTGAGTCACCCAGATCTGGGGAGGGACCACCAGTGTCCCAAAGCCCACCTGCCTCCCTGCATGGGGAACCATCCCCATGGCGAGGCAGGAGCTGTAGGGACCCAAGGCAGTCACAGTTTGAGCATGGCTGCTCCTTGCCATACCTCCTCGGGATCTCAGGGAGAAGGCGGGCAGGTGGGGATGGTGGCACGTGCTGCCTGGAGGCTTTCGTAGCAGGGGTGAGTCCTGGCAGACCTGGAGTCCTGGGGTCTCCCTTGGCAGATGGAAAATGCTGGAGATAGGAAGCAAAGCCCTTGGAAGAAGGAACTTTCCTTGGTGGCAGCCAGCATCCATGACGGGACTGTCCCACTCGGTGCCGGGGTTGCCCAGCTGCCTGCGCTACCCACAGGCAACCTTCCAGCCTGGACTGCCCAGGAGTTGGCATGTCCCACCCCGCTGGCTTTGCCACCCTGCAGTGCCAGCACCTGGGGACATCAGTGTCACATAGAGTAGGGAGCACTACCCCAGTGCCCCCAATAGCTCACCCAGAGATGGGCACCGGAGCCAGCTCTGGCCCTAGCTCAGACCCCCCCTCGCTTCCCCAGCTTCTCCAGGAGATGGAGCAGGAAAACCTGCTACTCCTCCGGGCAGCCTGGGAGCGATCCGCCAGCTTCCGAGTTGGAGCAGTGACCTGCGTAAGTGCCTGCCTGGATCCAGGCCAGCAGGAGCAAACTCTGGCCATGAGGCTTCCTCGGAGGAGGGAGGCAGAGACTGGAGGCAAGCGGGGATGCCTTTCCAAAGCAGGCAGAGAAACTGCCTGTCAGCAAGGCTTCTCTGCAAAGAGGCGAGCACCGTCTTTGAGAAATAATAGAACAAACATTGGGAGGAGGAAAAAAATAATGCAGGTTTCTAAAGCAGGCATTTTCAACCTGTTATGCTTTGCTGATCTCCAAAAATATCCCACCAGAGATGCGAGTTCCTTTGTAGCAAACCGACACCACCTCGCAAGACGCTTGCTGGCCTCAGTTGCCCTTCCTTAAAAGCAGTCCACAGAGCCAGGGGATCCCCCAGCCACGAAAGCTGCAGCTCTCGAGAGCACTGGAAACACATAACAAACCAGGCTGGTTTAGCCCTGTGGGAGCCCCAGGGAGCAGGCTGCAGCCCCAAAACCCCAGGGCGTGCCAGGGCAGGGCCTTTGCGAGAGCAATGCTTGCCCCGCATCCGCTAAGGAAGGGGCAGGAGGACACCCGGTGAAGCTGGAAGAAGCTGAGGTGCAACCCCAGGGTCACCCCAGCAGTGCTGGGAAAACTGCAGCTTCAAACCAACGCTTCAGCCATGGTGCTTGGTGTGGATTCTCTGGTGACTAAAAGAAAAGCCTGAGTTTGCAGTGGCCAGTCTGTCTAGTGAGCATCCACCCTCTGCTCTGCCACTTGTTTCCAGGACACCTGCAAGAAGATCTGAGATTTCCATCTCACCTCCCCATCAAATTTATTTAAAATTCGTCCCATGGGTTTGCAACAATTAGAAGGGAATGGGCAGCAAAACAGGAGGAAAGCTCCCTTGCTTTGGAAACTAGTGTGGAAAGTAGCTAGAAAAAATGCTGGGGGATATGGGAGGGTGGAAAGGAGAGAAGAACTAGAAAGAGAGCGGTCCTGCTCCTAGAAGAGGAGGTTGAAATATCCCCCCTCTCCAAAATCCTGCGTATCACAGGTGTCTCCACTGAAGTAGGATGCCCAAGCATCCTGGTGTAGTTGGGGACAGTCCTGTGATATAGATTGGTCCCGATGTCCCCAGTCACATCCTTGTCTTGGATCTGAGAAATGGCACCCAAGAAAATCCCTTCCAGGCAGGGATCTTCCCTGTGTTCCCATCCTGGGGTTAGAAGTATGAACACAGCCCCTGCCAGCTCTGTGACACAGAGGACACGCACCTGTCTGTGACCCCACGGGCATGGCATTTCCCTCCACATCCCCTCTGCCTCTGCCTTTGCTCACTGGTGTAAGCAGCATCCCTCTATAACACACCTCTCCGATCAGACAAGCCTCCTCTCCTCTCGCGTCTGCACATCCATGAGACGAGTCGGCCAAATAATTTGGTTGAAAATCAACCTCTCTCCTGAAAAAAAACTCAGCAGGATTTGTTTTCAGCCTGATCCGTTCCCTAATCCAGCTCTCATTGCACAGGGAGGGAGTGAAGCTGCTCACCGGGCAGGGCTGGATGGCTTCTTTTGGCGGTGGCAGAGATTTTGGTCGGCTTGAAGCAATCGTGAAACTGCAGCCTGAACTTCCAGTGACTCACCCAGAGAAGGGAAACTTCCTGGCTTGTGTGTTTGAGCATTTCTGGAAAAACTGCTATATTTGGCATGGAAAATAGGAAGGGTTCCTCCAGCCGCTTGGAATGGGAGCAGCAGAAATGACTCAATGGGCAGTTTAAGAGAGACGAACAAGGATGATCTCTAAATTATTCATTGCCTTTCTCCACGTTGTGTGCTTTGCCCACACCAGGCTCGACTGTGCCTGCACACAGGATGGTCCAGGCTCCGCCAGGAAGATGTGCGATTTATTGCTCCGACAGCAACCCCGCCACTGCACGCTGGCTGTATATTATGGACTACGGACATTACAGGCTGCCTCCCATCTGTTTACCAACAAATATTGCTCCTAAAGGTATGGCATTGTGCTTATCGCTACACGTTGACCCAGCATGAAAAATCTGCCAATTTATATTTTCGTGACATCTGTAGCTAGAAATGTGCTTCTTGCCAGCTTCAAACACTTTCAACTGTTTCATCTAGTATGCTGGGGAAAAAAATGAAGACACTGCTCTTCTGCAAATGACTGATGTTGGTGGAGGGGGGCCTATTTCTGAGCATTTGAAACGGATTCTTCTTCTCCTTTTTTTTAAAAAAATGTTTGTCCAAATGGTTATTCAAATAGCTTGTTCATTAAACTCTTGAGCTGGTAAATGCAAATTGTCATTTTCAGATCGGAACATTATCACCTAAAAGAAGAAAAGATGTGAATAAATCCCAAGGAAAAAAAAAAAACCAACCAACAACTTTTCATGAAAAATCTGCTAAAGAGAGAGGGCTGCAAACATTTTCCATTGGGTGACATGCCAGCCGGCTCCTGGTTAGAATATATTAAATTAAATATTCAATTTGGTCATGCACCACTTTTATTGGTGGATTAAATATCGACAAACATGTCTAGCACAGGAAGATGCTTCACGCTGCAGCCTGACAAATCCCATGGCAGCTCTGCATCAGCGCTCTGGATGGGAAAACCTCTTCTTCTCGCTGCTGAGACCCCGCGAGGCTGATGCCCGGGATCCACGCAGCGACGGCCATCGCACAGGGGCTGCCCCTCTCGCCTCGCGACCCCCTGATGCCCAGCATGGCTGTGCCAGCAGTGACTGACCAGCCCCTCTGTCCCGATGCTTAGGGTGGGAAGCAGGAACGGGGCCGTGAAGCAGTGACCCTCTCCCAGCTGTCAAGGGAGCTGAGCAGCCTCCAGAGCAGGGAGCGGGACCACTGGATTTAACTCCTTCCAATTTCTGCACTGAATTTATCCAGCTGCTTTTCACCTGTAAATTTTTAAGCCATTCTCCATGCTCCCACGGCAAGGAGGCCGCAGCTTGGCTATCACAGAAGAGCTGTCCCTTTCGCTGGCGTGGAGCTCGCTGCTTTCTGGTGGCTCCACGCTCCAGTAAAGGGAAGAGTTGGGCACTTGCCTTGATTTTGCAGCCTTTTTTCCTCCTCCCTGCTCAGCCCGCTCTTTCCAAGGGTGCTGCTCAGTGGGAATCATCACATGCAGGATGGTTTCAGCCTGGAAGTGGCGGCCTCCTTCCCCCCAGCTCCTCCCTGCCTGGCTGGAAGGCGACCAGTCCCTCCGGTGGTCCGGCAACATGGGGGACCAGCTGGGAGACAAGGTGAGCAGAGGAGCGTTCCCAAGGCTGGCACCCCACATCTTCAGCCCACCAGAAGCCCCAGGAAGCAGTGAGACACGCTGGCATTGTTCAGAGAGAAGGGGCTTGTCTGGGGCTCTGCTTTGCCTCTCGAGTGCTGCCCCTGGAGATTCGGTAGCTGCTTGAGACTTCTGGTCCATCAATTATTTAATTCCCTCCAGCCATGTGGTCTTCAGCCCTGAGCGCTTGTCTCCTCCGAATGCACAAGCCTGCATGTGGGGGGAGCGGGGCTGGGCAGGGGGATGCAGAGCTGGGGCTGGGCAGAGGACCCTGCTGGAAGCAAAGCAGAGGCACGGGGGACAGGTCCCACCAGCCAAAGCATTGAGCCAAGTGCTATGGCCGGCATCTTCTCGCCCAGCTGCACATTGGCCAGAGGTGTGGGTTCTTCCAATCTCCTGGGATGACTCCAGGCAAGTCACCTCCCCGCTCCATGCCTCGCTTTCCCCACCTGTAAAACAGGGCCAAAGATTTCACAACTGGTGTGAGCTTCAGTGGCACCCACCACCCGCCGCAGCGGCACACAAACGCGTGTGCGAGGGGGTGCTTTGCAATAAAACACGAGTGTGGCTCTCGCCCCTGCTCACAGGGGCTACACCACCACGGATGTGTCTTCAGTGGGTTGCTTAAGGCTGGTGGTCCCTGTTTGCTGCTGCTGCCCGCACCGTCTCGAGCTAAAGCAGCATGGCACGGCACGGCACGGCACGGCACGGCACGGCATGCTGGGTAGGCAGGACAAGCCGCGACACGCGGGCAGGCAGGCGGCTGGAGCCGGGTAGGTGTGTCGCTGTTACCCAATAAATAACTCAAGCCCTAAAGCAGCCCATTGTAATTACAGGGGCCCCGCGCAGATTGAAAACGAAAAAGAAGGAGGAAAAAAAGAAAATCAAGGTTCAGTCTTCCCCAGGAGGTAGCGCTCCACAGGGGAAGCAATAGAGGGGAGTGGTGATTTATATCTCTCCAGAGGAATTCTCCTTTCCAGGGCCGCTCCAGGCGCCGAACTGCCGCCAGGTTCAGCTGAGTTTCTCATCTGAATATGCATGAGGCAGTAATTAATTCTCTCTGATACGGATCCAGATTTGGGGTTGGTTTTGTGAGTGTGTGTGTGTGTGTGTGCATTGTGTGTCCGTCTTCTCCCAGGTGCGTCGGGGCAGCAAGGAGGGACGAGACGAAGGAGCGGTGGCTCTCCACGCAGCTGTCCCTGCGGGGTGACAGCCATCGGCACCCCGTGGCCAGCTTGGGACGGGAGGGTGGCCCCAGCCCGGTGTGGAGCCCTGTGGGGTGGCTCTGGGGGTGTCCTGTTGGGGACAGCGGGAGGAAGGGGGATGGAGAGCTGGACACGATCGGGATCCTGTGCCCGGGGCTGGCCACACTGTGCAGCAATCCCTGCCCCGACACACGTCCAGCCTCAGGCACGTGCAGGGGGGTGTTTTCCCTCCTCCTGAGGACATTGCAAAGACCTCGCGTTTGCAAAGCACCGGGAGAGGCAGGGAGGGAAGAGAATCTTGCCTCGCCTCCTCCCTCCCACCTTCCTCTCTCGCTCTCCTTTTAAATCTCTTCCACACATCACTTTGAGCAGTGGGATGGGAGCCCCGAGGAGCAAAACCATGTCCCTGGCCCAAGGCCCAGGCCCGGGGCAGGGTGTGGGTGTGTAATCTCCATGTAATAGGCCCTTGCCCAGAGTCTAATCCATGGTGTTGTTCACTCAGTCACAACCAGCCTTCAAACCGGGGGAAAAACAGAAAACTAATTAAAAGAGAGGAAGGACTGTTTTCCAGGTTCACCAAGCCCACGCCCTGGGGCACAGGTCTCTTCCCCCTGCCTCTGGGGCAAGCTGCCCCAATGCCCTCCTCACCCTTCTCATGAGAGAAAGGCAATAATCAGCTTTGCTGCCTTTAAACCCGGCCGTGGGGCCCCGGCAGCTTGCCAGGAGCGAGCTGGAGTTGTCCCGGCGGGCAGGCAGGGAAGGACCGGGATCTGAGCGCTGGCTCCCAGGCCATGGCATCACCGGTGCCAGCCCTCGGCAGCTGGGGAGGTGATGCTAGCTCCCCTCCCACTGTTGTGGGCTCCCTGGAAAAGCCAGTGTCCCAAATCAGGGGCTTCCCTCGTGCCCCCTGTCACATCCCCACCATGCCCACAGGCAGGAGCAGGGCTAGCAGCAGCGCTGGGGTGCATTGCTGCCCTCAGCCTGGCCCTGCCTCCTGCCAGCGCCCAGCCGACCAAGGCAGAAGAGGGTGCTCCCTTGCCACCATCTCTCAGCCGGACAGGGAGGTGGCTTCCTGGAGCTGTGGAGAAGCCAGCGAGCATCTTGGACATCAAAGGACCACGGTGTCATTGCCTGCTGGGGTCAGGGGGCCTGGAGAGTTCACACTCACTTTCCCATATCCTCCAGTCATGGAGGATAACCCTAGAAAGCTGCCCTCACCCTGGGGCTCCACGCAGAGGGGGACGCTGGTGGAACGGTGCCACATCCCGGGCTGGGTGCCGGCAGCAGGGTGCAGAGCAGCCAGACTCCCAGCATCCCTCTGAGGGATCCCTGCAAACATCTCCGGGCTCGGCGAGGGAAAGGCCGGTGAGTCAGAGCCCTGTTTTGTAACGCAGAGGGCAAAGCGCGTGTCAGAGCAGGGATGGCCGTGAGCTGAAGTGTGGGGCCCGCCTGGGCCTTTTGCAATCCTCTGGGGAAAGGCGAAGCCCATGTCTCCATCTCTTAATTAAAGCGCGCCACAGGGACCTGCTCCCTCCTGTTTACGTGGTTCATGGGGACGGACGGAGGAGCAGCAGCAGCCCAGGACGTGGGGACAAGGGCGGCCTCGTTGGCCCTTCCCTGGGCTGGTGGCGAGGTCTCAGCCTTGGCCCCCCACGGTCTCACAAAGATGTTTTTCGGACCCGTGAACTATCCTCAGTGCTCTACACACCCCCACTACCCTCTGTGAGCACACACGAAGCTCCTTCCCACCTCCCCATCGCCCTCCGGCCCCCCCCAGCAGTGCTCCTCCAGGCCCCACAGAGCAAACGTCCACGCAGCCACGGCGCCCGCGTGCAACCCCTCGCCCATCGAGGAACAGAAGGTGACACAGCCAGGATGTCATCTCCGCCAGCTTCGCGTCCCGCATCACCAGCCTGACCTAGAAACACTACCACGTCTCGTGCGCCAGAGCCCAGGGATGCTGCAGGCTCATCCCTCTGTTTTTTCCAGAGCGGCTGAGTGACAGTCGCCCCTCCCCTGCCTCTCCGTCGAGCATAATGAGAATTTCCTCCGAGGAGCAGCTTGCCGCGATGAAATAATCGGTCCAGCAGCAGGATCTTCGCCGGGGATTAGAGAGGCTGCTACTTGCTGAGCTAGGGAAACGGCCGGCGAGGAGGGAAAGCTCCCACCCGCCTCCTCCGGCACTTCGACTCCTTTGCCAAAGCGATCGCCCGCCGCAGACGGAGCGAGGTCCTGGGCAGAGCTCAGCCCTGGAAACTTCTGTCCGCGATGCCCGGGCACTTTCCAAAGTCCCCTTCCACCCTCCTCCTCCTCTCGCTGCTCCCTGCGGAGCCACTCCCCAGCCCCGGCCGGCGGCGGGGGTGGAGAAGAGGTGAAGCAGCAGCTGCCTTTTACAGGCAACAGTTTTTGTTGTTGTTGTTTCTTTTTGGACTGCTGAGGCATAAAACGCCGGGCTGAGCCCGTTTCTCCCCGCCTTACGCGCAGGGGCACTCACCAGCCGGGCTGTCCTGCTGCGCCGAGGGATGGCAGCAAGGGGTATACATGGATTTCCGACGCAGAGTGGTTTAAGGCAGTTTTTCTTCCACTCCGGGCTTGGCTGTGGTTGTTGGTTTTTTTTCCTCCCCCGCCCTGTCTTCTGCGGGATCCTGGTGTGACCATCCCCTGAGGATTCCTAATTTTCTTCCCAAAATATCCCACATCTCTTTTTCCTTTTTTTTTTTAAGCCGTTCGTGAAAGGTGGGAACCCCAAGCCCAAAGAAACATCCCTGGTTTGAGGAGCAGGCACACATTAAAGCCAAGTTGCAGCAGAAGTGCTTTATTTTAGGGCTGGGCTTGGGTGGTGGTGATTTTTTTTATTTTCTTCTTTCCTCTTTCGGACGCACTCAGAGGCGTCCGAGGCTGGCAGCCCCCGGCTCGGCAGTGGCAGAGGACGCTCCTGCCCCCCAGCCCCGCCAGCAACCTGCCCCGAACCCGCAGCCAGGAGCAGACAGCAGCCGCCCTTGCCTCCGACGCACCGAGCGAGAGGCATAGCCAGCAGCGACCAGAAATCCCGGTTTCCACAGCCGTGTCCTTCCCCCTTCTCGCCCCGCCGCTGGGTCAGAGCGGGACATCCGACGTGAGGAAAGCTCCGTCCCTGCGAGGCCGCGAGAGCTTCCCTCCCCCCAGCGCTCGGCTCCCGGGCTCGCAGCTGGCCGCCAGCGCAAGGTCGGTCGGAGGGTCAGCGGCCGACACAAGGGCTCAGCCGCCGCCGTGCTTCCCGCTCCCGCCACAGCCATGAGGCGCCGGCCCCCCTGTCGCCGCCTCAGGGCTGCTCCCAACCAGGGCTGGGCGCCAAGGCTGAGGAGAAAAGTCCTCCGTGGTGCAAGCAGGCACTGACCAGCCTGTTTGTGGTGCTGCCATGTTTTGCAAGGAGGGATGTTTTGTTCCGGAAGCGGCGCCTGTGGGCTCGGCATCCAGCTGCCGGGCGCATGTGGGGATGGCGTGAGGGAGGCCGGCGCCATGACGCCTCACGCCAGGATGCCTCGCGCCGTGACGCCTGGCTGCCATGGCTGCTCCACAGCTCTCCTGGAGCTGTGGTGGGGAGCCCAGGGGGCACCCCGGCTCCCAGCTGCCGGCAGAGGCGCACCCTCAGCCCCCGGCAGCCCCCCACGTTGGTGGCGTCCATGCAGGGTGCCCGGCACCCCCACCCCCCAGTCATGTGGCCCCAGCTCCGCGCCCAGCGCTCCGCCCCGCGCCCGCTCCGGGTTTTCAAACCCACTCCGCTTTAGACAGACATGCTCTTCAGCCAATAAGAAGCCGCAAAGCGTCAGCACAGCGTTCGCTCAGCGCTGTCGACCAATCCGCATCGCCCGATCCCTATATCCCGCCCTCCGAGGACAAGCTCTGCCGACTGTTGCCTGGGCTTGGCGGCCATGTTGAGTGCGGCAGAGGCGCTGCTCTGGCTGGGCGTGCTTTCCCTCGCCCCCTCGCCTCTGCCTTCCCGCCGTCCGCACCGGGGGCCGCTGACGGGCGGCGCCGCCTCGCCCGCGGGGCCGTTGAGGGCTGCGGAGCAGCTCCCGGGGGGTGGCAAAACCGTGTGGTTGCCACATGAAGGGCTCTCGGCGCCATCTTGAGTGTGGCAGAGCCCCCCTCGCTCACCGCGCCGGTGCCCCGTTATCCCGCGGCGGGGGGGGG
>Ga0065711_1051121_pt1 | contig 10510 bp, 5 predicted proteins | sample Hoacrofraction12_FD_59098 | JGI IMG/M metagenome (GOLD analysis project Ga0065711, IMG submission 59098) | Hoatzin crop microbial communities from Cojedes, Venezuela - Epithelial fraction 12 v2 (version 2) | ecosystem: Host-associated > Birds > Digestive system > Esophagus > Crop | place...
GACTCCACAACCTCCCTGGGCAGCCTGTTCCAGGGCTCCGTCACCCTCAGAGGGAAGAAGTTCTTCCTCATGTTCAGACGGAACTTCCTATGCTTCAGTTTGTGCCCATTTGTGATCGTCCAATGCTTCATCAGACTAGTGGTTAGACTGTTCTTCCCATATGTGGAAGACTCAGTATCATAATCTTCTCTCCAGACACAATCTGAATCAGAATCTTTCCATATTAATTTTCTACCTAACACACAAATGTTATTTTTCAAAAGGCTCTGGAATTCTTCCTCTTGAAGTTGTTTTACTTTACACAGGATACCAGCAAATTTATTGGGCAAGTTAAAAAGAACAAGCAAAAATTAGCACAGCTAGAGATCACATGTCTGAACTATAAGAAACGAGGAGGGATATCCCTTTCTGCAGCAGTGAATGCAGCCAGAAAAGTATCTGGGGAGCAGCCACCACTTGGAGGCACACTCTCTATATGCCAGTCCTCTGGGCTGGCTAACTCTCCTGTTGGCCCAATAAATATTTGATTATTCCACAGATCATAAAGTAACTTCTGACGCTGAAAAGTCAAGACCGGGAATTATGATCAGAAATCAGTATCTTCCTGTATCCAGGAATAAGTTGGCTAAAATCCATTCTGTGTCCGGAAGGATAGGGAATATGCCAAAATCCTGTCCTCAGCATCTCACAGTATCGAGCCCCCACTCAGTATGTTGGATTTTGTATTGTATGTTTACGTAAGTGCCTGATCCTCATGAGTTACTCAGGCCAACTAGGCACTGAGGTCAAGGTTGTGGGTTGCCTCTGGCACATAGGTGCTCACAAGAGATGTGTATAACAAACAGTTTTCCAATCCTACATCATAGAATCACAAAATGATTTGGGTTGAAAGGGATCTTAAAGCCATGGGCAGGGACATGTTCCACTTGGTCAAGTTGCTCAAAGCCCCGTCCAGCCTGGCCTTGAACAATTTCAGGGAAGAGGCAGCCACAGCTTCTCTCGGCAACCTGTGCCAGTGCCTCACCACCTTCCTTTTTCTATCTAGCCCTACGTGGTCAAAGTTGTTCTGGGGTCTATAAAACTTGAATTAATGGTAGGTATTACGTGACAGTATCCTGCATACGTAAAAGGTCTCATACCTCTACAGATTATATTATCTAGGACACTTACATTGATCAGGAAAAAGGTAAGAATTTATAATTACACTTATGAAGAAAATTATCTATATTAACTCATAAAACTACTAAAAAAAATAGTAAAACTTGGATAAAGAAACAAAACCTGAATATTAAACTATGCACCTTTTCTTGCCAGAGCAAAAAAAATAAAAAATTTTTGTAGAATTATCAGGAAATTAAAGTTTACCACCATAAACCACAAATTAATTCTAAATATATATTAAAATCAGAATATAAAAACTAAGTATTCTTACCTCTAGTTTCTTGTATAAATTGCTCAGTTCAGATGGTGTCTCTGGGCTTTTCTCACATTTTTCTCTACTTTCAACCTTTTTTTGTTTTAACTGATGTGACTGTAGCTTTTCATAACTATTTGTCAACTTCGAAAACTAAAAATGAAAGGACAGTTGAACATGCAGAATCTATCAACGATGACCATGTGGTCAAAGTTTTCTTTAAAATAGAATTGCCAACTGCAGCTTCAGCATTTTAAATATTTAACCAATGTAACAACGAATCAATTAATACAGTTAATGTCTTAGAGATGACCAAGACTAAGCTCTCATATAAATGCTAACTAACTGTTCAAATGGGTTGATTTGACAGCTACTTCATTCTGCTGAAGTTCTTTATCGCACTGTTACCCATAGTGTCATTTCCTCTACAATGTTTATATGAAATGTTCTACACTTGTTTACTGCCATCTTGTGTTGACATTTTTAAAGGGTGCTTCACCAGCCAGCATGAAGGATTATTATTAACATATTTTAAATTTGCATATTTATTTTTTAATCATGAAAATTGTTGAAATATTATGTATGTGATGATTGTGTTCTTCTGGAATCCTTAAGTACCAAAGAGTATCTATGAGAATTAGACAGTAAATACTGTTCAGCCTATTGATCTTACCCTGAAAGCATGGCTAAGGAGTCAATGGCAGAGTCAGTGGCAAAGAGTCAGAGGCAGAGAAGGGAAGATACCTGTAGAAGTACCAGCATCTTCAAATGGTAGCAGCCCCTTCAGAAGGTAGCAGCCCCTTCAGAAGAATGGCCAGTCTGATCAACAGTTAGCTATACTACACAAGAAAGGGGGCTAGTGGCCATCTACCGGCTTGATACAGCAAACTGTCGCTGCCTGGTAGAGATATGTACAGCTGGTTTTGAAAAAAAATTAAAAGGAAAACCAAGGATATTGACAAAGGAAACACTAAAAATATGGTCGTAAGGGAAGCTGAATGAAAGAACTTTGTGAAGAATGTTGAGTAGAAAAGAAGCTATGAATACTGACCATGCCTCTTAGTGTTTTGTTCCTTTAAATTCAGTTATTTATGATGGTTTACATTCTCTGTAATAATTAGAGCTTCACTTAAAAAATTCTGACTCTAACATAAAATTCTAACCAAACAAAATCCATAAAACCTCATATTTTTGTTAACTGCTCAAGCAAACTACTGTCTGGAAAAAAAAAATTTACTTCCAAGGAAGTAATTGGAAACAGAATGGAATCCTATTGAACAAACCTGGAATGAGCAACTGAGATCTGGGCAGATAACAACGATGGCCAAAAAGGCCCAGAAAACATACAGAACAGAAACTGGAGTTCAAAGATCACCTGGAAACTTCCTACAGACTTTTGAGAAGATTTTGGGAACTCATAATATGAAACAGCAAAAGTAATTGAAAAGACCAGCAGATGATTGTCCTAGACTAGAAAGTTTCATGAAATGAGGAGATCCAAGGATAGATTTGAACAGCTTGGAATTTCTGAATAGAAATCCTGTAACATGGACTTACAGAGCTCAGATACCACCTTGTGATGAATTAAATCAAAATTAAATCAAAAGTCTTGCAGAGAAGCTGCCTGTATTTGAAAATTACCTTGCTGGAAAACACAGTTAAGATAAAATATTTAAAATGGGTCAGATTATCCAGGCTCAAACAACATGGAACTCATTGCCTCTGGAAGAAACATATCCTTTTTCAAATAACAGGAGTTTTGCTCTTGATTATCTTATGGCATATGTGAACTGCCTGGGAAGAGCAAACCCAGATGAAGATAAGTATTAGCCTGTTCACATTAGAAAGGCTAGGAAACAGGGGATCCAACACTTCACCAAATCCATCTGAAATGGAACAGAATGGACAAAATGAGAAAATTTAGTTTGAATATTAGATTAATGAAAGTAGGGAATTATTTCAGACAGATTATAGTCTGGATGTTATCATGACCGGCAACTAACTAAAAGGCAAGAATCTTACCATTTAACACTATATATGTGATTTAAAAATAAGGTGCAAGTTGTTCTACTTGCATATTGTACAAGTTAGAAAAAAGCTGAGGCATTTTACTGAGTTCTGGGATGGGAATTACCTAAGTCTAGGCTTCTGAAAATTAGACATCCAAGCCTAAGCTTCTCTGCCTTGGAAAAAGCTTCCTGCAAAGACTTAGTCATTTCAGCTCTCTTAAATTCTCGTCATACACTGAGATGAATCATATTCTAGGGCTGTCCGTTTCTCCTCATTGATTCTAAAGGGAGCCTGAGGTAGCTCAGACGTAGCCATCTAGCTTTTAAATGTCTAAGTGAGGCAATTAGTTGCTAAAGGGCTTAAAGCAAGAATAGATTCTTGATCTTTTGCTGAGAGATTTCTGTCATTTTCAAAATTAGAATAACTACTAAACATTTGTACACAAAAAAAGTGAAGGAAGAAAGTAATGAAGATGAACCCCTAAAGATTTTGCTGTAATTATGACAAAATATTGTACATTTGAATGAGTGCAGCAGCGTGGCCTAAGAGTTTCAGGTGACATACCAGGAACTATTTCCCTAATACAAGAAAAATACAGGTTTTACTGCATTCGATGGGCACACAATCAGTTCAGTGGGACTGTTGCTCGTTAAATAGCTGCTTTTATCATATCAAGGGTAAAAAGCACTGAGGACCACAGAAGCAGTACATCAGGCAGAAATTTGTTCTGAATAGCCTAGCATTCTTAGAGCTAGAAAAAGTGATCCTTTCTATTTCTACCAAGATTAGGAAGGAACAAAAATCAGGAGGTATTTTACGAATATATCTGCAGAGAAAGATACAATGCCAGTGGTAAATAGTAACACTCATCCCATTTGTGCAAAACTAAATTGTAGCTCTTAAGATTATACAGTGTAGAAGGAGGTATAACTTTCAAGTGAGGATAAGAACCAAAGGAAGAGAGAAAAAGGAGATGATAAGGCTAAGATTAATCTTGTCAGGAAAGCTCTATATATTAAATATGACTTTGTGCAGCTCAGAATCGGGGACATTGAAGTCATTCTATTGTAGACGCTGCAGGACTGTAATTTAAGAAAGAAAATCAGTAAGGAGACATGGTAAAAGCTAGAGGAGATGAGTAAGACAGTCCTACTATCTAGCATAGGTGCTTGGAATTATTCTGACAGGCAAACTTTCTGTTTATCACATACAGAATCTAGGCAGGCTTCCTAACTTAGGCACTTAACAGTTTACTCCTTGGGTCAATGCGTACTGAATGGATATTTCATGAAGAAATATGGTTTGGTGAAAGGGGAGGAATGGGAATTGGAAAATAAAAGGCAAACGGCATCAGTGCTGGAACCTCTGATAAAATAAATAGGATGACTGAGAGAGCAGGAAATGTTTGGAGGCATAGATTGGGAAAGTGATGTATATTCTGAAGAGCTAGAAATCCAAACTTCTTGCATAAAGATAACAGGAGAAGCAATCAGGAAACTGAAAGAAAGGTTAGGTGGTCTGAGGGGTAACTAAAAAGGAGAATCTTGGCAAGAAGTATAACCAGGGTTACAGAGAGAAATTTGTAGGTTAGGGATTGTAAGATTCTTTAAAAAAACACAAAGAGAAAACAGATTCTATTTGCCCATGGAAGGGACTTGTAGGGTAAATAACAACTTCAAAATTTAAAAAATTATGAAAAAAGACCTGAGGTTGCAATTTCAGAAAGTTCAATTTCAGTGAAATTCTTAGCAACAACATGTAACATAAAGTCAGCCATTTTTAGCATGTATTAAAAAAAAAAGTGAAAAATATTGCAGGAAATGTGAAAAAGGATGAGAAAAGAGAGTTCTGCTGTACTTTGGGGGATAGTTCTGCATTGCTAGAGATACCTTACAACTTAGATGTAAAAAGTCACACCGTTTTTCATTGTATGATGTTTATCTTCTCAATAAGCATGCTAAGATATTTCTTTTTCCATAAATTGTGTAAATTCTAAAACAGTTTTTGTTTCTAGCTACTTTACCAAAGGATTACAAGTGTTAATTACATAATAACTGAAACATTCTCTGCTCACGCACAGAACTGTTTGCCAAACCAATTTCCATATATAAAAGAAAAAATAGACAACATAACCTTAAAAATAAGTTATGTATTTATTGGTTTGATGGATTTGGGTGGTAAATGTTATCACCCCTAAATGAAAATAATGGAATTCAATTTATGCATGCCAAGATGATTCTACGATAAGTGTGATAATTGGAAATTTTTAATTATAACACTAAATCTCTGATAGGAGAATCCAGTGAAGGAAACAGTAGAATAGAAGGAAAAACAATGTAGAATTGTGTATATTAACTTGTTAAAATCTGAGAAACAGAATAGAGTGAAGTTCGCTCAGAATTTACACTCATGATTGAAGTGGAAAATAGTGAAGAAATAAAAATACAGGCACAGAGCAAACACAGCCAAATAGAATCATAGAATCATAGAACCATAGAATGGTAAGGGTTGGAAGGGACCTTGATGATCACCTAGTTCCAACCCCTCTGCCATGGGCAGGGACACCTTCCACCAGCCCAAGTTGCTCAAAGCCCCGTCTAACCTGGCCTTGAACACTGCCAGGGAGGGGGCAGCCACAGCTTCTCTGGGCAACCTGTGCCAGGGCCTCACCACCCTCGTCGTAAAATATTTCTGCCTTAGGTCCAATCAAAATCTACCCTCTTTCAGTTTAAAACTGCTACCCTTTGTCCTGTCACTTACAGGCCTTGGTAAAAAGCCTATCCCCATCTTTCCTATAGGCCCCCTTTAAGCACTGGAATGCCGCAATAAAGTCTCCCTGCCGCCTTCTCTTCTCCAGGCTGCACAGCCCCAACTCTCTCAGCCTTTCCTCAATGGAGAGGTGCTCCAGCCCTCGGATTATCTTTGTGGCCTCCTTTGGATCCGCTCCAACAGCTCCATGTCCTTCTATGCTGGGGGCTCCAGAGCTGGACACAGGACTCCAGATGGGGTCTCACAAGAGCAGAGCAGAGGGGCAGAATCCCCTGCCTCGCCCTGCTGGCCATCCTGCTTTTGATGCAGCCCAGGATACAACTGATTTTCTGGGCTACAAGTGCACACTGAAATAAATAAAGCCAAAACAAATTCCCAGTGTCAATAATCCAGGTTACTCTAGTTTTTCACTTATGGAAAGCTGTCAGACTACTTTAATAATCCCTGTAAATCAGGCAAACTAGAACTAGAAAAAAATTATAGCAAAGACATGACAAGAACAGTTTCAATCTTAAAATTCCTAATGTACATCAGAGTCTTATTAGCATGACTCTAACAATCTATTTTCTTCGTTCACCAAGATTTTAGGTTATTAGTTGAAAATCAGGAAATTGAGTATCTGACTTCATAATAGATGTCACAATCACATCAAAATCCATCCAAAGAGTCTGGACATGTCAGTACAGAAATGATAATGAGGCCTGGTAGGAAGCTGTAGTCATCACCATTTACATGACAAAATTCATCTTTCCCAAATCCATAAAAGTACATCTACATCATTAGGCATGTATAAACCCTTTATACTGCAATCATAAAGTAATGAAACTGACATTTTTCTTACTTGAGATTTTAGTGCTTGAAGCTGAATTTCATAATTCTGAGCCATTTCATATTTAGTTTTCTGTAAGTCTTCCAGTTTCTGTCGAAGCAGACCCACCTACAGTTAAAACAAGCATTCAAATTTACCTTTTCGAAAGTGTTCCAAAATATGCAATTTTTGGAAGAGTCATTTGAAACTTTGAAAGAAGACTGTTGCTTAAAAGATAGATATTAAAAATATATATTAATTCAGTAACTTAATAATAAAACTGTAAACCACAAACTCAGATTGTATCAACCTGAAGTTAGATATTTTACAGTAAAAAATCCCACTGTATGCTTATATTATGATTTAATGATAATACTGTATGAGTCTGTCATGAAGACTGTTTAACAAAAGCATTTCTAACCCAACTACGCAAATGAAACGCTGTGCCTCGTTGTGAAACTTTTGCTTGAATGGCTTATATAATCCTATGAATGAGTTTCATCTACTTATGTACAAATTATTGGGAGATGCTGTAGACTCATTTCAGCTCCCTGAGTACAGTGCCATTTGAGATATCTTGAATTATCTGAGAGTTTCACAAAGATCTGAGAAATATGAGAAAAAGCATACATGACATCTATGTTTTTCTGGAGGGGCAGCTGGAAGCTAGGTGGAATACGCTAAAATATTTCAGAAAACATCTCTGTCCAGGCAAATAAACTGATGCTTTAAGGACTGGCTAGCTGAATTATTCTCTTGGCTCCTCTGACTGCAATGGCTAAGGGCAAGTTCCTAATTGCTCATTAGGGAGAGTTCTTTAATTTTCAAAAGTCCCACTGACAGTTTAGACACCTAGCTCACACAAGGCTGCCCATGTGTAAACACCTAACCTCAGATGTCTTGAACTAGAACTGAATGCTGCGCTAGGATTTGCTGATGCTTCTGAATGAATTTTCAGCAGACACGACTGTGAAGTACGGACATCAGGTACACTGGGGCTTTCAGTTTGATAAACAAGACTAAGTGGTAATACAACATGAATCTTCACTATTAATAATAAAATTATCATACAAAGACAGTATATCATGTAAAATCATAAAAATCTGGTAAAAACAGGAATTACAGACACATAATTTTGCTAAACTTTTTGAACTGTAGATTTCCATTTAAAATTTCTGATGAAACTAAAAGTTTTGGCATTTAGAAAAAAACATCAAATTATCTTTTCACAGCTAAACTGAGAATATTTGATTCAGACTTTAGGGAAAAAGAAGAAATATCAGACTTTCAATGAAATTTTTACAATCACTTTTCAGAACAGAAGCACACTTCAAAACAAAACATTAAGGATAATTAGTGACCTTTAAAGGGTGTTTGGTATTTTTATATGATAGAAGAAACAGGTCTCTTTATAAAGCATTTAGAGCATACTATCATCTAACTCCCAGAATAAATACTTTCTTCATAGAACATGATATTCTTAAATACCTCTTGACCTTTTTGATTCAGTTCGCTCTGGGCACTCGCTAATTCTTGATCCCGGATATCCATCTCCGCTTCTAAAGCTTTCATCTTCTTTTCCCATTCCACTTTCTTGCTGTTTACCATGATGTCAATTTGATGCACTAAATCCTGAAGTTCAGCTTCACACGGAGAAGCTCTAATAATATAAAAAAAGAGATTTAGTTTTTCAAATAAAGAATAAGGGAGAAAACAATTTTTTATTTACATTGCTAAGATTTTATTTTAATTCTGATGGAAATAACCACTTTTCAACATCAGAAAGAAAGAAATGGGAAAGCTAAACGATGCCTTCAAATGCAGGTGGAATCTCACTTCATGTGTCTTAAGTTTGACTGAAGTCAAAATCAGAGTATTTAGCATATTCTGGACTATCTGCCGAGCTTAAATGCTGTTTGATACCCTCTCACTCCTTCAGGGTTAACTGTCAAATGAGCATAAGTTGAGCTGAAAGTATGCAGTGGACAATGGACAAGAGTAGGAGAAGCTGAATATTCAGTTGCTTAAGGGCACAGGACTTCCCACTAAGGGTACATAAGGTAGGTGACCCTGCTTCGGCAGGGAGGTTGGACTAGATGACCCACAGAGGTCCCTTCCAGCCCCAAGCATTCTGTGATTCTGTGACCGAGGCAGAGTTTGTTGGAAGAAGTTATTAAACAGCTGGCTTGAAAGCGAGCCACAATTCTTCATTGCTTGTTCGACTTTTACACCCAGTTTTCCAATTCTCTTTGTGGAACGTGGACTTAAATAACAAGGTGACTTGTATAATAGTAAGTTTTAATTTGACTAGGAAGCATAGAAGTGAGTGCATTTCGAAAAAGGAAGGGACTGTGTGCTGGATTTCATGGAGATCTGTACAACATCTGCAACATAAACATTACATTTTTTCCCAAACTTCTGAGATTAAATTTAGAATACATCCTTTACACTACAACTTCACTGTTAGTAATAGACAATGTTTTATGCTGTTGCTTTAGGAATATGATGTGACCTTAGTAACAAAATAATTATATATGCTTAATTTACGGTATATTAGAAGGGCCATCAAAAACTGAAAACAGTCAAAGTTGCCCTCTTAGTTGCCCTCTTATACTGAGACTTCTGTAAGAGCAGTATATTAATTTTAAAAAATGAAACTTTTTCCAGACAGTGTCAAATAATGTTTAAATCAGCTGGTGTGTGCTATCTAGCAGATATATACAAAGTGTCTGAATTTTAGTATGGAGATTTCTTTATTCCATATCCATTCCAACTTTGTATGTGATGATGAATGTAAGAAAAATTTGAAATAAGAAAGGTAAAGGCTATAGAAAATTTGGCTTTGGATACTTTTTTTATGCAAGAAATTGCATAATTATTTCTACACTCTAAAAATTTTTATTTGTAGAAATTACTATTTCACATCAAAATTATACAGTCCTTCCAGGTTATATGAGATTTTTTTTTCCTGAATTATTCTGGAGAGCTTATTTCCCAGTTAACCTCACTTGTTTTATGAATTGACAGCTTCTCTCAATCTGTAAATTTACAGCTGGCATTTCAGATTTGAAATGATTTATTTAAAAGTCAGAATCTTTCCAGAACTCATGTTTCAACTTTCAGTGAAACATTCCAATTAGAAGAAAACTTTATATCATAATTAAATAAAACTGTTTATTGAAATGTTCCTGAACATTTTATTTTCCTGACTTAAATGCTTCTTTATCCACTTCACCAAGGATTTTAGGGTTTGGGAAAAAGATAAAAGAGATAATGTACACTCCTGCCTACTTCCTCCCCATAAAATAAAAGAAGCAGAATTCTATTCCATTAATGGTAAGAGCTGCCTTTGGACAGAATGACAGAATCACAGAATGGTAGGGGTTGAAAGGGACCTCTATGGGTCATCTGGTCCAACCCTCCTGCCGAAGCAGGGTCACCTACAGCAGGCTGCACAGGACCTTGTCCAGGCAGGTCTTGAATATCTCCAGAGAAGGAGACTCCACAAC
>Ga0065711_1051123_pt1 | contig 10510 bp, 7 predicted proteins | sample Hoacrofraction12_FD_59098 | JGI IMG/M metagenome (GOLD analysis project Ga0065711, IMG submission 59098) | Hoatzin crop microbial communities from Cojedes, Venezuela - Epithelial fraction 12 v2 (version 2) | ecosystem: Host-associated > Birds > Digestive system > Esophagus > Crop | place...
TAGAGTGATGATCCATAGACTAAGGGAATGATATCTGGAGACAGGAGAAGTGGTGGTGATCAACTGGACAATGGGGGATCTGGGCATGACGTAGATGGTATGGAATAAGGGGTGGATAATGTCCAGGGTTTGTCCAGGACAGGGTTAATTTCCACCGGACTCCAGGAAGGGGCACAGCCAGGGGGGCTGACCCCACCTGGCCAAACAGAGCCGGGTATTCCATACCATGTGCTGTCATACTGGGTTTTGGTGGGGGGGAGCGGTGCGGCGGAAACTCCCTCGCGGCTCAGGAGGGCACAGCAGCGATTCGGTCTGAGAGAGCGGTTCTGTTCTGCTAGTTTGTTTTGTGTATTCCCCTTTTCTGTATCATTGTTGTTCCTGTTCTGTTTGTTTGCTGTTCTGTTAAACTGCCCTTATCCCGACCCACCAGTTTTCTGCCAGTTTCTTTCCATTCTCCTCTGCACCGTGGCGGGGGGGAGGGGCGGCCACGTGGCGCTTTCGTTGCTGGCTGCAGCCAAACTATAATATATTGAATGGCCGCAGTAAGATCTCCCCACAGCCTTCTCTTCTCCAGACTGAACAACCCCAGCTCTCAGCTTTTCCTCATAGGAATGGTGTTCCAATTGCCTCTGTTGACCTGCTGGCCCCACTGCTTTTGATGCAGCCCAGGATACATTTGTGCTTCCGGGCTGTTAGCACACATTGTCAGCTCATGTGCAGCTTTTCTTCCACCAGTACCCACAAGTCCTTCTCAGCAGGGTTGCTCTTCTTTCTTCATCCCCCCCCTCCCCGCCTGTATTGATATTGGGGGCTGCCGTGACCCAGTCGCAGGACTCTGCACTTGGCCTTGTTGAACTCCGTGGGGTTCACATAGGCCCAGTTCTTGAGCTTGTCCAGGTCCCTCTAGGTGGTATCCCATCCCTCAGCTGTGTTGACCGCATCACTCAGCTTGGTGTCATCTGCAAACTTGCTGAGGATGCACTCAATCCCACTGTCTGTGTCATTGTGTAAGATATTAAACAGTACTGGTGCCAATATGGACCCCTGAGGGACATCACTTGTCACTGGTCTTCATCTGGACATTGATCTATTGGCCACTCCACTCTGGATGCAACCATCCAACCAATTCTTCATCCACTGAGCAGTCCACTTATCAAATGCATATCTCTCTCCAATTTAGAGAGAAGGATGTTTTTGGGGAATGTGTCAAAGATGATACCCTGAAACATTTTCTGGTAGAACAGGATAATGAGTTTTCTCCTCAGGAAGTGTACACAGATTTGCTTTTTGAATAATACAGTTGAAAACAAGCCACTGAAAACATAGTACTTTGAATGTCTCTGTATATGTCAAACTACAGAGTTTATGAAGCATAACAGTCATCTTGTTAAACTTCCACATAATGTTTTATGATGATTTGTATTTTGGGTTGTGCACAGTAGCAAATCACTCAAATCCTTGTAATGAAATCTAAATTAGAAAGCGCTTTGTGAAAATGATATATGAGTGGAAAATAATCAACCATTCATCAAATGGTAGCTAAACAGTAAAATAGTGTCAGTGATGTTTAGGAAAGACTGAATTTGGAGGTCACTACTGTCCTGTGTTCAGCTGGGATAGAGTTAGTTTTCACAAGAAGCTGGCTGGGCTGACCCAAACAGCCAATCAAATGGTATATTCTATACCATGTGATGTCATGCTCGGTATTTAAGTGGGGAGCTGCCTGAAGGAGGGGCTTTTTGCTACTCAGGAGCAAGCTGAGCATTGGGTGGTGAGAACATTGCATGTTGTATATGCTTTTTATCAGTATTATTGTTTGTTCTTTTCTTCTCCTTTTGCATTCTGCTAAACTATTCTCATCCCAACCCACTAGCTTTTTGCCTTTTTCCTTCTGATTCTTCTCCCCATCCCACTGAGGAGGGGGAAGGAGTGAGAGAGTAACTTGTGTGGTTCTTTGTTGCAAATTGAGGCAAAATCAGAACAACTATCACAGTACTTAATGCTTTAGTGACAGTGTCTACAAGATTACAAAATAAATCTGGAGGCACATGAAGTCATATGTTTCTGCTTTAATGTCCCCCCTCCCCTGGTTTGTACTACTTTGTCAAAATTATTTATTTGTCTATTTTTGCTAATATATCAAATGAATGTTACGTATTAATCAACTTGCCTCTGAAAAGTAAAAATATGTAGGAAGTATAATATAATTATGAATTCCTACACTAATTTCACTCAGCTTTATTCACCTGAATTTAAGTATCCTAGTTCTCTTAATAGTTAGTGCAAGAGAGACACTCAAAAAAGACTGACACTTCATTTCTGGAGTTGAAAAAGGGATGATCTCTTCATCCTTTCTGCTCTGTTGTTTTTTTGACCATGCTGGACCATTTAGATGTTATCTAACATCATTTGATGTTTAGATGTACCTTTTACATACCTAAACTACAGCCACCTAAAAAAGTGGACCACTTGTCTGAAGCTGGTTTTCCTCAGGAACCTCATCTCATGCACCATAGTGTAAGAATAGGTCAGATGTGTCTAGAAAATTGGGTGCTGAGTATGTCTGTGTGTCACCCAGCAGTGTAGTCTGCCTAACTAGTGGCTGACATCCTGATTTAAGTGAAGAACCTGGCCTCCAGTGTGGAGCCATGAAGCATATAACTAGCATTGTGTAGAAGAGAGAGTTGGGAACGAGGTTAAAGAGGAATATGGTCTAACTATATCCAAGAAAATAAACTTTACAGGAGCTTTGTAAGTACAGATCCACAGTATGAGTTTGTATTTGTCATTATTTTTTATGCAGAAAAGGGTGTTGTAATAACAGTAAGATGATGAGGGAAAATGACATGGTAACTGCCTGGTTGAGGCTCATATCTGTGAAATTGGCTAGGAAAGAAGATAATGCAAATAATTGTGGTGAGATTTAGTTTGCAATCCAGTGTCTGAATTGAATTTTCTGCCTAGGTGTCAAGTACAAGTGAAACTGTTGCAGAGAATGAGATATGAAGCGGTTGTAAGGTGTGAAAATGTGTGATTAAAAGTCCTGTTTTAGTATGAGCTCATGACTATATGTCAAAAAGTGCTATCAAACTTTTCATTTATTTATTTATTTATTTTAATGTTTTAGTGAGAACCCTATTTGATTTTAAAGTTAGAAACTGTTGCACAAAGGATACAGAATGACCATAATGGGACTTGCAGTTCCCAGCTATTTTCACTCTCCTGCTTCAGGCTGCCTCTAATCAGAAAAGTCAAGTGTAATTCAGATATAAGCCAAATTTGATGTTAAAAAGGAGATGGATTTTACCATACAGCTTTGCCTTAAAATGTGAAGACAACAGAAGCATTTCTACACTAAAGTAATACTGTTGATGTTGATTTCCATCTGTTTAGGGAGTCGAATTACTGCTTAAAATAATGCTAGTGTGTCATAAGTGATTGTCTACAAATGACGGTGAAAAATGATGGTGCAGAAATTTCTTTCTAGCAAGGAAATATTCATTTATAAGAAAAATTATTCTCTTGGAATATCAGTTATGATTCATCTGTTCAACTTTACTGAGGTTATGTAATAGCCTTAATCTCTCAGGATAAGAGCTGTACAACAATTTGCAAATTGATAATAGATCTGTGATGGTGAGATAAAGCTCTTAGTTCTGACTTCAGCATTTGGTATACACATGTGAAGTCAGTCTTGATAAATAAACATTTTTAATAATTTTGAATTACATGACTTGACCTTAACTCTGAAAGAGTTTAGTGCAACAGTGATGCAAAAAGTACAAAATAATGACTATTAACATGTCTATGATCATACCAATTATCTTGAAAATCCAGACTCGATTAGAGTTTTAGACAACATACTTTTTGCTTGATTCATTGAATATTCTAACAAAATATTGTGCATCGGCGGGAGATTAAAGGAAAGTTTTTTGATGGGAACCCAAGTTAACCTCTTACTAATTGGTTTTCCTGACCTCCAACAAATTTATACCAGATCTAAAAGCAACAGCATATGAAGTAGAATATATTTTTCCACTCAGCTAGCATCGCAATCGTTTTCTTTCTTCTTTTTCTAAAAATGTTCTAAATGCGTTGTGCTTAGATCTGTATTAATGCTTGCTGAAGTAATTAGGTGCAATATAAAACGTAAGTTTCCTCATGCATCAGACATGCATGAGGAAATAAATGTGATTTTGAAAACACAAAAAGCTTCCATAATTATAAATATTTTCTAAAGAACAGGATAAACCCATTAAACATAAAATCAATATGTGGGAAAGAAGTGTTTCGCTTGAAGAGGCTTTGAAGGCCTTTCACAGAGATCGTGGCAGATACGATGACCCTGTATCGCTGTAGTCACCAGCTATCGCTGAACCCCTTATATAAATAAAGAGAAGCAGAGGGACTAACAGATTTGTTTTGGAACTGCTTTGACCCTGAAGTGTTGTTTGTTGGCAGTATGTTTTTAACAACAATACCTTCAGAACTGGAAAATCTTGTCTCCTGACAGGAATCTGTGATGTATTTATTTTATTTTTTTTTTCATTTGCACAGCTAGGTTCTACCAACCAGTCCGTAGCCGGATGAAGTACATAACACAAATATTTTTGTAATCACAATGCAGCAGAAAAGGCAAACAGTGCCAACATCTACTCATTCCCCCCGTAAAAAGCTTGGCCTAAAGAGAGCTTTGATTTTGCCAGCCTCATAGATGTTGGAAAGTTGTCCTCCCGGACCATTTCCTGGCCACTAAAATAATAAGTCTGAAACGCTCTGCAGGCACAGAGTCATTCTAACACAAATCTAATGGGGAATCCTCTGGTGGTGCAAATGACTCGGTTCAGTTCTTCCCAATGCCCAAAGTAAAGTAACATAAAATGTATCGTCAAACTGCACACAGCTCTACAGAGACCCACTACATGGTATGCTTTACAGAAAGCTTTTTGACCATCATTCATTAAAATTAAATGCATAAAGACATAACCAGGACAATGTTACCCTATGTAATTAATGTATGATCAAACACAACACTGAGCATGGCAAATTGCGTGTATTTTTATCCTGCATCTAGAAAGTTTTCAGTCATGCTAATCCCTGGACTACCACAGCTATTCAGCTAACAAACATTCTTTAAATGAGGTATTTTAAAGCTAAAGTTTAATATGAGCTAAAATGACATCAATGTGAGTTGTGCAGACATTTGCTTTGAGGCTGTTATAAATTAGTTATACCTGAATTAACAACTTGTCTTCTCCAAGACAAGCGGGCAATGTTTGTCTTCAGCATTCAGCACTGAATATGATTTTGTTAGTTCTGAAGGACAAGATATCATTGTCTATATAAAGTAGCTAGGAAACCCAACCCAAATAAACCAGGTTTGAAACATTGTTCAAAATTGTGAAAACACACAACTGTATAAAGCCAGGAACTGTGGCATACAAAAGCTATAGAATGGCTGTAAATTTCTCAAGCATGCAAATCCAAGGCTGTAACAAGCTTTCTCAGGTTCTGCTACACTAAAGGTCTTCAGTGTGAAATGTGAAAAATGGACTTTTTCTGTAAATAAGAAACCAGTTCTGTAGCAGGAGGTAGATGCTACAGAGGACCTAAAACTGCATAACTGGTACCAGGACCTGAAACGGGTACCCAAGTACCACCAATATTGACATTATGGGTGAGACTCCTTGCAGTTCTAGATAACATCAAATAAAGACGTTTAACATTTTTCATTGTAATCAAACAATGCTTAGTATATAATGAGGAATATTTTTTTGAGAGAGGTTTGGAGCTGGTCCAAACAGCTTTACTAGTCATGTGTGATAAACTGCTTTCAGCAGCAAATCTACTGATGTACAGTTTGTGCAAAAAGCTATCGTGTTTCTGGATGCCTTTAAGCAGTATCTTACCCTGTTAGATATGTAAAAGTAGCAGGCACTGTTGTATAGAGCAGTGAGGAATATAGGAACATGTACCATTAATGTAACGAATCAAACTGACTATGGAGAGTCTGCACAAACACCTAGAACAAGCAGCTTAATAATACTAGAGTGTGCTGGGTTTTCTTAACATGTACAGGTCAGCTTGACAGCCCATAAGCAAAAAGTGTGTGAGAACTTTTGTGTCTATCATTCTTTATATATGAGTCATGCTCATTTGAATTTTCAATGTTGCCACGCCAGCTTCTCTGTTCCCAGAATTCCCTGGCTCATTCATTATTGACTTTCTAATTTCTACAGCAATAAGTAGGCAAAGATGAGAGTGATCATAAAAAGTAACCTCATTTACTATACAACCTTGAACAACTGCCAGAGCAGCATGCCTCTTGGGTGCACAAAGAGGTATAGTTCTGTGACTTCATTGCACTTATTCCTAATCTAGATCTCGGGCTAAAATAAATATTTCAAAGAAAGTTCTCTATTGTTCTTGAGACCCTAGAGAAAAAAAAAATGAATCTGAGAGAGGAGTGAATCTGTAAACTGGTACAAGGCAGAATCAGTGCAGGTGAATACAGAAAATCAGGAAAACTAGAAGAAAATATTTATTGAATATACATAAAATGAGATTTTCTTAAAATGGTCAAAACAATTTGGAAGTAGCAGATCTTGCATATGTCAGCGAATGCCAGAATGAACATTCATGCTGCTGCCACATCAGATACTGCATACCTACAAATCCTGATAATTATTTTCATTAAAAGTGCTCTGTAATTGCTTGCCAGCCTTGCTGCAGCTGTCAGCAAGGGATCAATAAGACAGAATACACCTACTAGACTGAAGACACAAAGCATTACTTGGTCTATTAATATACCATCTTAGAAAGTAAATAATGGAATTAAAAATACCTAATTTTAAATTGGAAATATCATATTCATGGTAAATATATTAAGCAGGGGATTGAAAATGAGCACTGATATTGACAAATGCATAAATCAGCTGTCTTGGAGATATTGGCATTCTATCTGAATAAGACTTGTCAGACAAAACACAATGTGTGATACAGGCTATTCTAATGATAGAGGTGAAACAATTGTACACAAGCCATGGAACACCTGTGCCTTTTTTAAAAATGTCATGTTAGTTTGCAAATCATGCCCTGAACAGCGGGTTATGTAATACCATATGCCTGCTTTGGGAAAAAAAATTAGAAAATACTAACAACAATGCCAAATATGACACAGGAAATGATAATGATAAAACGACTTTCGTAAAATGGTTTGGGTTGGAAAAGACCTTTAAAGATCATCTTGTTCCTACCCCCCTGCCAGGAGCAGGAACATCTTCCACTAGCATTTCTCAAAGTCACATCCAACCTGGCCTTGAACACTTCCTCATCCGCAACTTGTCTGGAAAACCTGCTCCAGTGTCTCATCTCCTTCACAGTAAAGAATTTCTTCCTTATATCTAGTCTAAATCTACCCTCTTTCAGTTTAAAGCCGTTACCTCTTGTCCTGTCAGTACATGCCCTCGTAAAAAGCCCCTCTCCAGCTTTCTTGCAGGTCCTCTTTCAGGTACTGGAAGGTGGCTATAAGGTATCTGCCAAGCCTTCTCTTCTCCAGGCTGAACAACCCCAACTCTCTCAGGGTTTCCTCATAGGAGAGGTGTTCCATCCCTCTGTTCATTTTTGTGGCCTTCCTCTGGACCCGCTCCAACAGCCCCATGTCTTTCCTGTACTGGGAGCTCCAGAGCTGGACGCAGGACTCCAGGTGGGGTTTCACCAGAGTGGAGCAGAGGGGCAGAATCACCTCCCTCGACCTGCTGCAACACACTGTTTTTTACACAGCCCAGGATACAGCTGGCTTTTGGGGCTGTAAGTGCACGTTGCTGGCTCATACATGATTTTCATCTACCAATGTCTCAAAGTCCGCCACATGGCTGTTCTCAATCCCTTCATCCCCTGGTCTGTAGCGATATTGGTGACTGCTGCAAGCCAGGTGCAGGACCTTGCACCTGGCCTTGTTGAACTGCATGAGGTTCACATAGACCCACTTCTCAATCCTGTCAAGGTTCCTCTGTTTCCTTAGAAGAGGACACCAGGTAAGGTAAATTATGACTACCATGTCCACTGGCATAGATATTGCTGTGAAAAAAGATGAGGTCTTTTCATAAAAAGTAAAGCATATTATTGTCTCAGCATATCCACAACATTATGTGTTGCAACAGGTTCATCCATATAAGTCTACTGCTACATATAAATGTAACTATATTTACATAAAAAAGAGATATGTCAAAATTTTACTGAGGGTTTTTTTTTAATAGATTAAACAGAAGCGAATTTTCAGTTTACCCTAATCCAGAAGTTTTGAAGAACTAGCTGTGTTGTTCAAGTCTTCTTTTTCTTTCATTTTAAGAAGTGTCTGAGAGTGTTTCTCTCAAGACAAAATGGTGCACATTTCAAAGAATTAGGATTTGGATTAGTCAAGACTAATTAATTTGTAGAGAGTAATAATTTACGATTTAACATTATCTGTCCATTTTAATATATTTGTAAACACAGCTCTGCTTTACAACTTTTGTGACTTGAAATACATATTATCCCATACAGATGATAAAATGAGTACAAGGCAGACCATTATTCTTATTCATTTCTTATTTAAAATTTGTCATTTTTTGCATTCTACAATTTACTACTTGTCACCTTTCCGGCATTCCAGTTCTAAGAATTTGCAATATCTAATAATCAAAAATTGAGACAAAAAGCAACAATTTTTCACAGGAGAAGCAAGTAACTTTAAAACCTTTCCCCTGAATTATTCTAGACTTCCCCTCCTGCTTTTTCTAAATGATCAATTTAGGAGTAATTTCATTTTTACATTCACATTTTTGCAGTCTTTCAGGACCATTTTAACCACCTATCTGAGTTCTAAAAACTCAATGAAATTAAGTTCTTACAATGGGTTTAATATGAAAGTGCGCAAATTCCAGCACTATTTTGATTCATGTGGAGTTCTTGCATGTAGTGATTCACAGTTCTCCTGCCTTTCTGTCTCTATTTTTCTGTTTCTATCTGCTTGCAAAAGAGCTTAATATGTTTAAAAGTATTTTTTTCTCTGCTATCCAAATTGCTTATTTTCTTGCTTTATTGGGAATATTTCCAAATCATCCACATTTATTACATGATCTGACATTTGCCACACCATGATCTTGGCAGAACTTTGAACAGTCTGTCTTTGCATTCTGAAGTGGAGTTGTTTGTATCCTTGAAACATTCTTTAGGCTATGAAACATCTTAGTTTGACTGAGGGGCTAAATTCAGTCCATTTTTGATTTAATGGTTATCTTCATATTTGTCTGCTTTCATACATTTGTTTACTACAGGGAATAAAAATATAACTGGATTCTTTTGAGTAAATAATCGAAAAAAACGCCTTAGAGTGGTAGAGTGATACAATCTGCTTAAAGTGAACTCCATATCAAAGAACTCATTATGTCAACTAATCTTGAAATCAATGAAGTCGACAAGCATGCTGAGATACCTGACAGTCCTCTCTTTTTTTTTTCTAGCAGTAAGGCCATCATCTTCCAATGAAAAAACAGAATTCTTACACAGTTAAGCAGACTGTCAAAATTAAAGTCTCTCCTTTATTGTAGACAAGCAAAAGACACAATACACAAGACAGTTCAGACATAAATTTGTGGTGTATTTCCCTCTGACACAGACATATTCATGCGCACATACACATACCTTAACACAGAAATGCAGACAAACATTTACACTCATGTATATGTATAAAATACAGTTCAGCTTTGTCTCTTCTTTCTTATGCAAATCACAATAATTTCAGTACTTGATGCCAGATAAGCTTGTTGTAATCTGGTCTCCTGATGTGTTTCAAGTGCTGCTGAATTTGTTCCACAGATTGCGATTTTGGTACCAGTAAGTAAAATGATAGAGCTCTTCACAAGCTATTTACTACCTATGCTACACTGTCCTCTTTGTTGCAGTTGCAGACTGCTCAAACTAAGGTTACATAATTTTCTGTCTACTATTAATCTAAGGACCCTATCAGCAGAGTAACTCCGTCCGATGGTATGTATCATTTTCTTATTTCTCACATATTTCTTAGAAAATTTCAAGGTGACTCCAGCTGATATATTCAAAGATATCTTAAGTAACTGGTAGTTAACTAAACTGTTTCTCTGTTTCTTAACAGTGAAACATATTAAATTTGGCCAACTAGTAGGCTGTTGAACTTTTCTTTTGGAAAAAGTGTTCATTCTTTCATAACAGAATCACAGAATCACAGAATAGTAGGGGTTGGAAGGGACCTCTGTGGGTCATCTAGTCCAACCCTCCTGCCGAAGCAGGGTCACCTACAGTAGGCTGTACAGGAACTTGTCCAGGTGGGTCTTGAATATCTCCAGAGAAAGAGACTCCACAGCCTCCCTGGGCAGCCTGTTCCAGTGCTCCGTCACCCTCAGAGGGAAGAAATTCTTCCTCATGTTCAGACGGAACTTCCTGTGCTTCAGTTTGTGCCCATTGCCCCTTGTCCTTTCGCTGGGCACCACTG